>ERZ827496.2892-NODE-2892-length-16009-cov-2.950608_pt1 | contig 16009 bp, 17 predicted proteins | sample MGYA00519769_ERZ827496 | MGnify/ENA primary metagenome ERZ827496 (study PRJEB31778, sample SAMEA3449327) | human gut metagenome | biome: human gut; feature: human-associated habitat; material: faeces | place: United Kingdom | collected 2010/2012 ...
AACGAGACCAAGCTTCCGTGGGACAAAGAACATACAACAGAACTTCCGGAGGAAACCGTGACAGCGGGAAGCACCGAAGAGGTACGCTTTTCCATTACCGGAGAGGGAAGATACAGCAGCAAAAAGATCCATATCATAGCACCGGCCGGTAAGCAGGTGACCGTGTTTATGGATTATCAGACAGAGGAAAAACTTGCCGTAAGGACAAGCCTTTCGGTGGAAGAACATGCACGGGTGCGTCTGGTGCAGCTGCAGCACACAGCAGAAAATTCTCTTGTGTACAATCAGATTGAGGGAGAATGTGCAAAAAATGCCCGTATCGAGCTGGTACAGATTTATCTCGGAAAAGGAGATATCTATTCCGATACGACCATCAACTTAAATGGTGATGCAAGCACCTTTAGGAGCGATATCGGCTATATCGGGCAGCACACACATATCATCGACATGAATGAAGTGGTCAACCACTTTGGTAAGCATACAGAGAGTGAGATCAACGTGGGAGGTGCCCTGCGCGACGGTGCAAAGAAGATCTTCCGTGGAACGATTGATTTTAAGACCGGCGCTTCCGATTCTGTCGGAAACGAGCTGGAAAATGTACTGATGCTTGGCGATGATGTGGAGAATAAAACCGTTCCGGTGATCTTATGCTCCGAGGAAAATGTCGTTGGTAATCACGGTGCAACGATTGGGGAACTTGATGAGGATACCATGTTTTATTTTGCCAGCCGCGGAATCGACAAAGAGCACGCGGAAAATATTATGGCAAGAGCAAACATTGACCGCCTGAAAGGAATCATCAAAGACGACAGCTTTGCCAGAATGATTGACGAAGAACTTGGGGAGGTGTAGCATGACCGATTATCGCAAGGACTTTCCACTGCTGTCGGAAATCGGGGAAAATACAGTCGATGGCAGGGAATGGATCTATATCGACAATGCGGCAACTTCCCAGCGTCCACAGTGTGTCATTGATGCAGAACGCGATTTTTACCTGAAACACAATGCAAATCCGCTGCGTGGAAATTATCCGCTGAGTGTGGAAGCAACCGAACTGTATGAAAATGCCAGAAAAGGCGTGCGTGATTTTATCGGAGCCAAATCCGCGCGTGAAATCATCTTTACCAGAAATACCACAGAGAGCATGAATCTTGTGGCATACAGCTATGGTTTAAACAATGTAAATGCCGGGGATGAAATCCTCGTTTCGATCATGGAACATCACAGCAATCTTCTGCCATGGCAGATGGTTGCGCGCAGACAGGAGCGGTACTCCGGTTTATCGAATGCCGTCCGGACGGATCGGTGGATCTTGATCAGGTAAAAGAACAGATTACGGAAAAGACAAAAATCGTAGCAATCACACAGGTTTCTAACGTGCTCGGACGTGTGAACCCGGTCAAAGAGATCGCAGCCATGGCACATGAAAAAAATGCCATTATCGTGGTGGACGGGGCACAGAGCACCCCGCATATGTCAGTCAATGTGCAGGATCTGGATGCAGACTTCTTTGCATTTTCCGGACATAAAATTTTCGGACCGATGGGAATTGGTGTGTTATATGGAAAGAAAAAACTGTTAAAGAAAATGCCGCCGTTTCTTTCCGGTGGCGAGATGATCGAATCCGTGACCCGCGAGAGCGCAAAATACGCAGAACTTCCGCATAAGTTCGAGGCGGGAACCGTAAATGCTGCCGGTGCCATAGCACTGCATGCTGCCATAAAATACGCACAGTCTGTTGGCTTTGACGTGATGCAGGAGCGGGAACTTGCCGTGACAAAGCGTGCGTTTGACGGATTAAAAGAACTTCCACATGTGCATGTACTTGGATCCGACCGGGCCGAAGAACACACCGGAATTCTTACATTTACAATTGATGACGTGCATCCACACGATGTGAGCGAGATTTTAATCGCCGATGGCATCTGTGTGCGTGCTGGACATCACTGTGCGCAGCCGCTGCTTAATTATCTGGGCATCAGCTCTGCCACCAGGGCAAGCTTTATGTTTTACAATACCGAAGAAGAAGCCGACAAATTTGTAGCAGGCATCGCAAATATAAGGGAGCGAATGGGATATGGAAAATAGAAGTTTTTATAATGAAATCTTAACCGAGCACAACGTGCGCCCGGAGTTTAAACATGATCTGCCGGATGCGGATATTGTGCTTGAGGGTGTCAACCCGAGCTGTGGGGATGATATTTTCCTGAAATTAAAGACGGATGGCGACACGATTACCGATGGTGCATTTGTCGGGGACGGATGCGCGATTTCCCAGGCTTCCGCAGATATCATGCTTGGCATGATTGTCGGAAAGAAAAAAGAAGAGGCCCTGCAGATGGGGAAAATCTTTATGAAAATGATCAAAGGCGATGCCAGCGAGGAGGAGATTGATTCTCTTGAGGAGGCATCGGCACTCCGCGATATCGCCCATATGCCGGCGCGTGTGAAGTGTGCAGTCCTTGGCTGGAGAACTTTAAAAGAGGCTTTGCTCGGTGAGGATGCGGACGATGATGACGATGAGGATGACGAGTAATAAAGTCGGAGGGTTTTTCATACACATATAGATAAAAATACACGATGCTTCTTATAGAATACGTTACGAATTTTGTGCAGTTTCTGGCTCAGTTAAAATTTTGGAGTCTTAATTGTGGCAAAGCGGAGTAAAATATAAGGAGTGTCGTGTATTTTTTTTAGGGGTATAAAATAATATCGTAAAAAGTAGTTGACAGCGTTTGGGAAAGGGTGTATATTCATAACAACAGATAATTCCTACTAAAGAAGTATGAAAATAAGGGATTGAATCAGAGAGAGTAAATTGGAGGATAATAAAATGGCAAATATTTATGAAGGAACATTGGAACTGATCGGACACACACCACTGGTAGAGTTCAAACACATCGAGAAGAAGTTTGGCCTTGAGGCAAGACTTCTTGCAAAGCTGGAGTACTTTAACCCGGCAGGATCTGTTAAGGACCGTATTGCAAAAGAGATGATTGAGCAGGCAGAGAAGGACGGGAAATTAAAGCCGGGCTCCACCATTATCGAGCCGACATCCGGAAACACAGGTATCGGTCTTGCGGCAATCGCAGCAGCAAAGGGATACCGCCTGATCATCGTTCTTCCGGAGACCATGAGTATTGAGCGTCGCAACATCATCAAGGCATATGGTGCAGAACTTGTTCTTTCCGATGGAAGCAAGGGTATGAAGGGAGCCATCGCAAAGGCAGAGGAACTTCACAAAGAGATCGCAGACAGCTTCATTCCGGAGCAGTTCGAGAACCCTGCAAACCCGGCAGCACACAAGAAGACAACCGGACCGGAGATCTGGGAAGATACCGACGGAAAAGTGGATGCATTCGTAGCCGGTGTCGGTACAGGTGGAACTATCACAGGTGTTGGAGAGTATTTAAAATCCCAGAACCCGGATGTAAAGATCGTTGCCGTAGAGCCTGAGACATCTGCAGTATTGTCTACCGGAAAGGCAGGTCCGCATAAGATCCAGGGTATCGGAGCCGGATTTATTCCAAACACACTCGATACCAAGGTTTATGATGAAGTAATCCCGGTTTCCAATGAAGACTCTTTCGAGTATTCCAAATATATTGCAAAAGAGGAAGGTGTGCTGGTAGGTATTTCTTCCGGAGCGGCATTAAAGGCAGCCATCGAAGTGGCAAAAAGACCGGAGTTTAAGGGAAAGACTGTAGTCGCCCTTCTTCCGGACAGCGGAGACCGTTATTATTCTACGGATCTGTTCAAGGATTAAGATAAAATTCGGAAAAAGTTCAGACTTTATTTATTCCGTTTTGCGGATGAATCCATTATAATATAGGCATGTGGAAACCAGAAAGGAAAGTCCATGTGCGGAGAGCTTCATGGAAATTTATTTCCGTGAAGTTCTTTTTATTTAAAACAATTGGGAAAGTTTGTGCTCCGCTTAGGCAGACTAGAAATTCTGAGCGCATCTTTGGCAGACGGACACAAGCCGCGCCGCTGTCGAAACGTTGCCCGGACACAAAATTAGAGCCACGCAATCACTTTCGCAAATTCTAAGATTCTGTCTAATTCGTGCGTATCGGAGAGGCCGCAGCCGGAGCCACCACACGGGAGTCCGCCGGAACTAAGGATTTCACAATTATTTATATAGAAAATTACAGGAGAAAAAGAGGAAATAGATATGAACGAATTAAGTAAAGTAGTAAATGCGCAGCTGCAGCAGGCAGCGGAAAACCTTGTCCGTAACCGTCTGATGTCTGATGAATTTTTGGATTTTGTGCAGGAAAATACAAAACCGCTGGATACGCTGATGGCATATTACAAGTGCGCAATCATGGAAGTAGAGACGAAGTTTAAAGTGTTAAACGAACAATTTTCGCTGGAATATGACCGTAATCCGATCGAGTCCATCAAGACGCGTGTGAAATCGCTGGACGGAATCGTGCGCAAAGTGCGCCGGAAAAATATTCCGTTGACGCTTTCGGCGATTGAACAGAACATCAATGATATAGCAGGAATCCGGGTTGTGTGCTCTTTCCCGGAAGATATCTATCTGCTGGCGGACTGCCTGCTTCAGCAGGATGATATCCGTCTGATCGAACAGAAAGATTATATCAAGCATCCGAAGGAAAACGGATACCGCAGCCTGCATCTGATCGTTGCAGTACCGATTTTTTTACAGAATGAGAAACGGGAAATGAAAGTTGAAGTACAGCTTCGCACCATTGCCATGGATTTCTGGGCGAGTCTGGAGCACAAAGTGCGGTACAAAAAGAATGTTCCGGCAGATGAAACCGAGCGTCTGGCACAGGAACTGAGCGAATGTGCACAGATCAGTGCAGATCTGGACCAGCGGATGCAGAATATCCGTACCCGCCTGGCAGATGCGGAATTACAGCATCCACAGAAACAAAAGAAAGATGAACAGATCCTTCTGGATGTGCTGGGACTGTAATGCCGCTGGTGCTCACAGGTAAGCATGAGAACGGTAACTTCTTTATGCACTGTGCTCCCATGGACGTACTTTCAGATGGACACCGCGGCTGTCGGCGATGCGCTGACACGCCTTAATGTCTTCTTCCGGAAGAATATCCACGATCGACAGCTGCGTGTGTGGGATAAGTTTTCCACATTCCTCTGCAAAATCGAGCATTGCCTCATAGGCATGAGGGAAGGATGGGCGGGTCACTTTTTCATATTTTTCCGCATTTGCCTCGTTCAAGCTGATGGAGATGCTGTCTACGACCTCTGCTAATTCAGGCACAATGTCACGTTTATAATACAGGTTTCCCAGACCATTGGAATTGACACGGATCGGGAGACCTGTTTTTTCTTTGACATATCTGGCACTGGCGATCAGATTCTCCAGTGCACAGGTCGGTTCCCCATAGCCACAGAAAACAAATTCTTTGTAGCCGGTGAAATCAAAGGCATCAATTGCGGCAATAATCTCACTTAAAGAAGGCTCTGCTTTGTGCCAGAGGGTATCCGCATCACCCACACCATCAAACTGTTTACGGATACAGAACGTACAGTTGCAGTCACATTTATTTGTGATATTTGCATATACCTGATCATTATACACATATAAAATTTTTGCCATAATAATTCCTTCTTTCTATCGTATGGATTAATCAATTGAGAAATTCTTTTCCGGGTTTTTCGTTTTTACACGTTTGAATCTGCAATCAGGTCAATAAGAAATTTCTCGAAATTAACGCCATCGCGTCCCGGCGTATTTTCTTTCATGGTATCCCCGATACTGTGGGATAAAAATTTCCCGGCAAGCAGAATCGCATCTTCCGTGCATATGCCCTTTGTGCGGCAGCCACACAATACAGAGGCAAACAGATCCCCGGTTCCGGAAAAACTCCGGTCAAAAAACGGCGATTCGTGCCGGTAAATTCCATTTGCAGTGGCAGCAATATTATAAATGACGGGATGTTTTTCATCACGGCATTTGACACCGGTGATCACGACATCCTGTGGGTGTGAGGCTTTTTTTTGCAGCCGCAGTGCCACATCTTCTGCCAGCTTCAGCAGATCCGTGTTCGTCCGGCAGTGGAGTAAGGCATCTTCCGGAATGTCTGCCAGCAATCGGCATGCTCGCAGGGCACATCCGCCAGCAGACAGGCTTCCGTCAGATTCGGCGTGATCACGTCTGCTTCAAGCGTCAGTTCTTTCATTCCATTTAACAGCCCCGGAGTAAAAAACGGATAAGCATTTCCGTCATCCCCCATAACAGGGTCAACCAGAAGAAGCGTATGTTCTTCCCGGAATTGGCGGATGAAATCAAGCACCTGCGAAATCTGTTTCGCCCCGGTCAGAAATCCGCTGTAGATGGCATCAAAATGTGCGTTATTTTTTCCCCAGGCATCAATATAGTCCGGTAACATGGCGGTCAGATCGGTACAGTGATAACAGGGATAACCGGTCTGGCCGGTCAGTACGGCTGTTGCAACTGGACAACACTGCACGCCCAGCGCGGATAATACCGGAATCGCTGCCGTGAGCGAACACTTTCCGAAACCGGACAGATCATGGATAACAGCTGCTTTTTTCATGGAAAACCTCCGAATTGGTGAAAATAGTTCTTTGTATCCTAGTATAGTGTGATCTTACTGTGTGTATATATCCAGAACAGAAAAAAAATATAAATCCAGTCTGTGAAAAATCATGGACAACCATTTGTGCTTTGATAAAAATAACGGAAAAAGCAAGGCTTTGCTGGACAAATATAGTAAAAAGTAATAAAATTATAAGCATATAGGGTAGGGTTTATACGAAAATCATAATAAGGAGTGCGTTTATGGAACTGATTTACACAACTGATTTATGCACCGGATGCAACAAATGCGTGCGCAGCTGTCCTGTACTTACGGCAAATATTGCAACACAGGAAGGTTATGTAACGGTAGACCCGGACAAATGTATTGTATGCGGGCAATGTTTTGATGTCTGCCCACATGAAGCGAGAGACTATTATGATGATACGGACCGTTTCTTTGAAGACCTTGCATCGGGAAAGAAAATTTCCGTGATACTGGCACCGGCATTTCTGGCAAATTATCCCAAAGAATACCAGCGTGTGCTGGGATATTTAAAGAGTAAGGGGGTCAGCCATATCTGCAGTGTATCGTTCGGTGCGGATATCACAACCTGGGGATATCTGAAATACATTACGGAACACAAATTTTTCGGGGGCATTTCCCAGCCGTGTCCGGCAGTAGTCACCTATGTGGAAAAATATATACCGGAGCTGATTCCGCGTCTGATGCCGGTACACAGCCCGATGATGTGTACTGCTATTTATATGAAAAAATACATGCAGGTCACAGATGAAATTGCTTTCATCAGCCCGTGTATTGCCAAAAAATTAGAGATTACCGATCCCAATTGCGGCGGATATGTTTCTTATAATGTAACTTTTGAAAAGATGATGAAGTATATCGGAAACGATTATGAAGGGTGTGAACCATATACCGATGAACTGGAATACGGACTGGGTTCTTTGTATCCGATGCCTGGTGGACTGCGGGAGAATGTAGAACATTTTCTTGGAAAAGAACAGGTAGTGCGTCAGGTAGAGGGCGAGCATGAGGCCTATGAATATCTGCGTTCCTATGCAAAGCGTATTCAGCAGAATAAAGAACTTCCGTTTATGGTAGATATCTTAAATTGTGCGAAGGGCTGTCTCTACGGAACTGCCACAGATCCTAAACGGGGAACGGATGATGTCATGCTGACAATCGCAAAACTGCGGAACAGCAAAACCAGTGCAAAACAGGAGAAGGCACACTTTGGCAGGAAGAGCAAAAGCAGGAGTCCGTGGGCAGATACACTGACACCGGAGGAACGTCTGAAAAACTTCATGGACGCTTTTGGAAAGCTGGACATCAACGATTTTATGCGCAGCTACACCAATCGCGCAGTACATATTGAGGAACCGTCCGAACAGGAGAAGAACCGCCTGTTTGCAGAAATGAAAAAAGATACCTATGAGGAACAGCACAGGGACTGCGAATCCTGTGGATATTCAAGCTGCACCAACATGGTACGTGCCATCCACAATGGAGTCAACATAAAAGAAAACTGTGTGCACTATGTGCGGGGCATGGCAGAGGAAGAGGCAAAAAAGATTGCAGAACTTCGCGATCAGGAGCGGACGGAACAGGAAATCCGCCAGCAGAAGATTACAGATATCACAGACCGGTTTGTTACCCTGAGTGATAACATTGCAGAACTGAATACGGCAAACGAGGAATCTGCAAATGAAGCAACCAACCTGGCACAGTATATTCAGGATATTTCCCGTCTGTGCGATGAACTGAATGAGTCCATCCGTATCATGTCGGATTTCATCAGTGTATATAAAAAGAGCAATGAAGATATTTCTGCCATTGCAGGACAGACAAATCTGCTTTCGCTCAATGCCTCCATTGAGGCGGCGCGTGCCGGTGAGAACGGAAGAGGCTTTGCAGTGGTAGCGGAGGAAATCCGTACACTGTCTGATTCCACGAAGGAGCTTTTGACACAGAACGACCAGAAAGCCGAGGCAATTCTTCCAAAGATTACACAGAGCATGGATTCGATCAAAGATCTGGTAGAAAGCATGAATACCATGACGCAGAAAGTGTCAACGATTGCCGCAAATACGGAAGAAATTTCTTCCCAGACGACCTATGTACAGAATATGACAGAAGAAATGCGGGATGAGGTGAAAGAACTGTAGATGAAAAAGGATGCGTATTACACATCCGGGCAATTTGCAAAAAAAGCACATGTGACACTTCGCGCGATCCGGTATTATGATAAACAGAATATTTTAAAACCAAGTGCACGGACTGCCGCAGGAGCGCGGCTGTATACGGATGCAGATCTGGCAAAACTCCAGCAGATCCTTTTATTAAAATATCTGGGATTTTCGCTGGAAGATATCAGGGAGATGACACTTGCTGCGGCAGACCAGCAGTATCTTCTTGAATCCATGCGGATACAGAAGAAGCTGCTGCGGCAGAAAATGGACGAAATGCAGGCGATGGATGAGGCAATTGACCGCACCATAGAAGCCATCCAGACGGAACAGGCGATTGACTGGAACAGTATGCTGGATCTGATCCATCTGACGGCAGTAGAACGAAGCCTGAAAAACCAGTACCAGAATGCGGCAAATATTTCCGCCCGGATTCGCCTGCACAGGGAGTATTCCGTCAATCCGCAGGGGTGGTTTCCGTGGATTATGCAGCAGTGTAATCTGCAGCCGGGGATGCGGATTCTGGAACTCGGCTGTGGAAATGGAGCATTATGGACCGAAAACAGAGAACAGCTGCCTGCGGATCTATGGGTCGTTCTCTCGGACAAATCAGAAGGAATGCTAAAGGATGCCCGGCGTGCGCTGGGAGAGGACAGCCGCTTTTCTTATAAAAAATTTGACTGTGAAAAAATTCCGTATGAGGAGGAAATGTTTGATCTTGTGATTGCAAATCATGTGCTGTTTTACTGTGAAGATATCCCGCAGGTGCTTGCGGAATGTCGGAGAGTCTTAAAAAATGGGGGACGGTTTCTATGCAGTACCTACGGAAAGCAGCATATGCGGGAAATTACCGATCTGGTGCAGCAGTTTCATAAAGAAATTGTTTTGTCAGCGGAGGTGCTGTATGAGCGGTTCGGGCTTGAAAACGGAGAAAATCTGTTAGCACCGTATTTCCCGGAAATTCAGATGCGAAGATACGAGGATGCGATTGAAATAGCGGAAGCAGAACCGCTGATTTCCTATATTCTTTCCTGTCACGGAAATCAGAACCAGCTGCTTTTGAACCAGTACAAAGAGTTCCGGGAATTTGTTTCTGCCCGCGTGGCAGATGGATTTCATATCACAAAAGATGCCGGAATCTTCCTGTGCAGAAAATAATTAGAAAAATCTATAAAAAAGACTTGAAGGTGACCTAGCGTCACCTTTTATAATGAAAATAAATACAGAAATCGCAAATGCACACAGGAGGAAATGCTCATGACCATTATTGTAACGGGCGGTGCCGGTTTCATCGGCAGCAACTTTATTTTCTATATGTTAAAGGAACATCCGCAGGATCGCATTGTTTGTCTGGATTCCCTGACCTATGCTGGCAATTTGTCCACGCTTGCACCGGTGATGGATCAGCCGAATTTTCGTTTCGTAAAACTCGATATCTGCGACCGTCCGGGAGTATATACCCTTTTTGAGGAAGAAAAACCGGATGTGATCGTCAATTTTGCAGCGGAGTCCCATGTGGACCGCTCCATTGAGAATCCGGAAGTCTTTTTGCAGACCAATATTATCGGTACTTCCGTGCTGATGGACGCATGCAGGAAGTATGGTATTTCACGGTATCATCAGGTATCCACGGATGAGGTATACGGAGATCTGCCACTGGACCGTCCGGATCTGTTCTTCCATGAGGATACACCGATCCACACCTCCAGTCCTTACAGCACTTCCAAGGCATCTGCGGATCTGCTTGTTATGGCATATCACAGAACGTACGGCCTGCCGGTGACGATCAGCCGCTGTTCCAACAACTACGGCCCGTACCAGTTCCCGGAAAAACTCATTCCACTTATGATCGCAAATGCGCTGGCAGATAAGCCGCTTCCGGTATACGGAGAGGGACTCAATGTGCGCGACTGGCTGTATGTCGAGGATCACTGTAAGGCGATTGACCTGATCCTGCGCAACGGAACCGTCGGAGAGGTCTACAACATTGGTGGACACAATGAGATGAAAAATATTGATATCGTAAAACTCATCTGTGAATATCTCGGCAAGCCGGAGAGCCTGATCGAGCATGTGCAGGATCGTAAAGGACACGATATGCGCTATGCCATCGATCCGACCAAGATCCACAACGAGCTGGGCTGGCTGCCGGAGACGATGTTTAAAGATGGTATCCGCCTGACCATCCAGTGGTATCTGGATCATAAGGAATGGTGGGAGAACATCGTAAACGGGGAATACCAGAATTATTACAAAGAAATGTACGGAAAGAAAGGCTTATAAATATGAAAGTATTCGTGACAGGCGTTGCCGGACAGCTGGGACATGATGTGGTAAACGAACTGACAAAGCGCGGACATCAGGCAGTCGGTTCGGATATTGCACCGACACTGGAATCCTGTGCATCGTATGTGCCGCTGGACATCACCGATGCGGCAGCAGTGGAACAGACAATCATGCAAGTACAGCCGGATGCCATCGTGCACTGTGCGGCATGGACCGCTGTGGATGCAGCAGAGGACGAAGAAAATCAGGCAAAAGTCAGAGCCATCAACGTAGATGGAACGAAACATATTGCGGACGCGGCAAAAAAAGCAGATGCCAAAATGATCTATATCAGTACCGACTATGTATTTGACGGACAGGGCGAAACACCGTGGGAGCCGGACTGCAAAGCATACGCACCGCTTAACGTATACGGACAGACGAAACTTGGAGGGGAACTGGCAGTAGTACAGACACTCGGGAAGTATTTCATCGTGCGTATCGCATGGGTGTTTGGATTAAACGGAAAAAATTTTATTAAGACCATGTTAAAAGTGGCAAAAAATCACCCGCAGGTGCGCGTGGTAAATGACCAGATCGGCACACCGACCTATACTTACGATCTGGCAAGACTGCTTGTTGACATGATGGAAACCGAAAAATATGGTTATTACCACGTAACAAACGAGGGTGGTTATATATCCTGGTACGATTTCACAAAAGAAATTTACCGGCAGGCAGGGATTTCTACCGAAGTGCAGCCCGTGACAACCGCGGAATACGGTCTGTCAAAGGCAGCGCGTCCGTTCAACAGCAGACTGGAAAAAAAGAAGCTGAAAGAAAATGGATTTACACCGCTTCCAACCTGGCAGGACGCACTGGGGCGGTATCTGCAGGAATTAAAGCGACAGGGGGAACTTTAAGATGAAGGGAATTATATTGGCAGGCGGCGCAGGTACACGGCTGTATCCGCTGACGATGGTAACCAGTAAACAATTGCTTCCGGTATATGACAAACCGATGATTTATTATCCGCTGTCTACACTGATGCTGGCAGGCATCCGTGATATTTTAGTTATTTCCACGCAGGAAGATACCCCGAGATTTGAAGCACTTTTGGGGGATGGAAATCAGTTCGGGCTTCATCTGTCCTACAAAGTGCAGCCGTCCCCGGACGGACTTGCACAGGCATTTTTGCTTGGAGAGGAATTTATCGGAGAGGATGCCTGTGCCATGGTACTCGGCGACAACATTTTCTACGGAAACGGATTCGGAAAAATTCTGCGCAATGCCACAAAGGATGCACAAGAGGGACAGGCAACCGTCTTTGGCTATTATGTCAACGATCCGGAGCGTTTCGGTGTCGTGGATTTCGATGCGAACGGAAAAGCCGTATCCATTGAAGAAAAACCGGCACAGCCAAAGAGCAACTATGCCGTGACCGGACTGTATTTCTATCCGGCAGGCGTGAGCAAAATGGCAAAACAGGTGCAGCCATCCGCCCGCGGCGAACTGGAGATTACCACGTTAAATGACATGTATCTGCAGCAGAAAAACTTAAATGTGCAGCTGCTCGGACGTGGGTTTGCATGGCTGGACACCGGAACGATGGACAGCCTGCTGGATGCGGCGGCATTTGTGCAGATGATCGAGCACCGTCAGGGCGTGACCATTTCCGCGCCGGAAGAAATTGCATATATCAATCAGTGGATTGACCGGGAAAAATTACTTGATTCTGCGATACGCTACGGAAAGAGCCCGTATGGAGAGCATTTGAAAGCAGTCGCAGAGGGCAGGGTGAAATATTAAAATCAGCGTAACTATTCTGAGGGGGTTCTGAATAGATACAAATCAGCATGAAAGAGGAAAAAACAGTGGGACAGATAACAGTTGAAAAAAATGTCGGTGGCATCGAAGGGCTGTGTGTGATTACACCGGCCGTACACGGGGATGCCCGCGGATACTTTATGGAGACCTACAATGAACGGGAAATGAAAGAAGCCGGATTCGATATCCAGTTTGTACAGGATAACCAGTCCATGTCCGTCAAAGGCGTATTGCGCGGACTGCATTTCCAGATCAACTATCCGCAGTGCAAACTCGTGCGCGCTGTGCGCGGCAGCGTGTTTGATGTGGCAGTGGATCTGCGGGAAGGTTCCGCAACCTATGGAAAATGGTACGGAGTGGAACTTTCCGAGGAAAACAAAAAGCAGTTTTTGATTCCGGAAGGCTTTGCGCATGGCTTTCTGGTCCTGTCCGATGAGGCAGAGTTCTGTTACAAAGTCAATGACTTCTGGCATCCGAACGACGAGGGCGGCCTGGCATGGAATGACCCAAAGATCGGTATCCGGTGGCCGGATGTGACAGGTGGGTATCGCGGAATCCCGTCGGCGGAAGGATATTGTATGGCAGATGGGACACCGCTGACACTTTCGGAGAAAGACCAGAAGTGGCCTGGATTAGAGGAAAAATAAGAAATATCTAAAAACAACATAAGAAAGTAAAAAGAAGTGATGATGTATATGAAAAACAATACATCATCACTTCTTTTTAATAATTGATTCCGTTAACAATTTGATGCGAACAGTAACGATGAGATTATTTTGGGTGTTCGGGATACAAGAAACTGCTTGATGGAGAAAAATAAATAGGTTATCATAAAGACAGGAAAAGATTGCGGAGGGAAAATCGAAAAGGAAAGAGGTGAAAACTAAGCATTTGTGCACGAAAACAAATTGCGATGTTGCGGAATCGTGATTCACACAAACAGGAGGAAGCAATTTGAAAAATGCACCAGATAAGCTCCAGTGGCATCCGGCATTTTGCGCTGCCGCGGGGCTCGAATTCCACGAAGATATTGAACGGCTGGAGTTAAAGCCGGAATACAATCTGAGCAAAGAACCAATCCGCATTGATCTTCTTATTATAAAAGAAGAAAGTGACAGACGAATTAAGAATGAAATCGGTCATATCATGAAAAAATATAATGTGATCGAGTATAAGAGCCCGGAAGATGCACTGACTATTGATGATTTTTATAAGACAGTCGGATATGCATGTCTGTACAAAGGCTATGGAGAACGTGTAGATGCAGTTCCAATCAATGAACTGACAGTATCTATTTTCAGAGCAACCCGACCGGAGAAAATGTTTTTGACATTGCAGAAGTATGGACATAAAATAGAAGAAAAATATCCGGGAATTTATTATGTGACAGAACATTTACCGTTTCCAGCGCAGATTATTGTGACACAGGAATTAGAGCCGGGAGAGCATCGAAGTTTGAGAATTTTGTCAAATCATGCAAAGAAAGAAGATGTGGAAGAATTCCTGAGAAAAGCAGAAGAAATGAACACACCGCGTGATCGGCAGAATGTTGAGGCTGTGTTACAGGTAAGTGTTAAAGCAAATGATGAGTTATATCGTGAAATAAGGAGGGATGCGAATATGTGTGATGCGTTGAGAGAACTGATGAAGGATGATCTGGAAGATGCCAGAAAACTGGGAGAATCGGAAGGTAAAGCTATGGGAGAAGTTGTAGGAGAAGCAAAAATTATCCTTAAAATGAACCACAGCGGAATGTCCCCGGAAAACATTGCATCCATCACAGGTAAGGATCTGGATGAGATCAATGCAATACTGGAAGGAAAAGTTCCGGTGTTGGGGTAAATTAAAAGAAGAAATGTATACTTGAACGTGCAGAGGTATGGAATTAAGAAGGGGAGGTGACTGGTATGTTGGCTTTGCAGGGATACTATGACGGAAACATGGTTCGAACTTTGGAAAAAATTCATGCAAAGAAAAATCAGAAATTGATTATAACAGTTTTGGACGAATTTATGGATGAATCAGATTCAAAAGATGAAAAAAAATCAGCGAGAGGGATATTGGCTCAATATGCAGATCTCGGCTTACGAGAGAAAGAACAATATGCTTGGGAAAAGGCGGTGACAGAAAAGCATGGTAGTGCTTGATGCAAACGTTATTTTAAGATATCTTCTGAATGATAATGAGGCAATGGCAAAAGAAGCTGAAAATGTTATAAAAACAGAAGTTACAATGGTTCCAATTGAGGTTATTGCGGAAGTTGTATATGTATTAAAGGGAGTATATTCTGTTGATAGAGTCAAGATTAGGGATGCATTGATGGAATTTTTGTCAGAAGTGACAGTTGCAGAAAAAGAAGTTATTCAGATAGGACTTGAAGCATATGTGGAAAACAATTTAGATTTTGTAGATTGCATTCTATATGCGTATAGCTGTGTAAAGAAATATGATATCAAAACATTTGATAAGAAATTGAATAAATTGTTATCTAGGTGATGGCTAAGTAGTTAAACAAAGAAAGTGATATCCAATCAATGAACTGACAGTATCTATTTTCAGAGCAACCTGACCAGAGAAAATGTTTTTGACATTGCAGAAGTATGGACATAAAATAGAAGAAAAATATCCGGGAATTTGTCAAACCATGCGAAAAAGAAGATATAGAAGAATTTCTGAGGAACGTGGAAGAAATGAATACGCCGCGTGATCGACAGAATGTTAAGGCTGTGTTACAGGTAAGTGTTAGGGCAAATGATGAGTTGTATCGTGAAATAAGGAGGGATGCGAATATGTGTGATGCGATGAGAGAACTGATGAAGGATGACCTGGAAGATGCCAGAAAGCTGGGAGAATCCGAAGGGGAAGTACGTGGAGAAGCAAGAGGCAAAGTCATGGGCGAAGCAAAAATCATTCTTAAAATGAACCACAGCGGAATGTCCCCGGAGAATATTTCATCCATCACAGGTAAGGAACTGGATGAAATCAATGCAATACTGGAAGGAAAAGTTTCAGTGCTATTATAAGTAGCATCTAAAAATAACATAAGGAAGCAAAAAGAAGTGATGAGGTATGAGAAAAACAATACATCATCACTTTTTGATAGGAAAAATTATACCTGAATCCGTGAACCTTGTTTCAAAATGAAAAGGCACACAGGAAATGTTTGCC
>ERZ827496.2894-NODE-2894-length-15986-cov-2.851359_pt1 | contig 15986 bp, 14 predicted proteins | sample MGYA00519769_ERZ827496 | MGnify/ENA primary metagenome ERZ827496 (study PRJEB31778, sample SAMEA3449327) | human gut metagenome | biome: human gut; feature: human-associated habitat; material: faeces | place: United Kingdom | collected 2010/2012 ...
AACAGATTCTAAATTCTGCTGCGTAATAAAAGTCTAACTTTTTGGGGTCACTACATTTACTGCTGACTGCAGGAGGTCATTTTTCATATGCTTGTAAATTTTTCGCAAGCTATTTTTTCATTTTGCAAATCATCTGCGTCATAGCACCCATCGGGCAAAAGGTACACCAGGTTCTCGGCTTGAACAGCGCCATTACTGCCAAGCCAAGCAGCATAGAGGTAAGCATTACGCTGTAAAAGCCAAAGGCATACTGCGCAACCCATGCCGAAGAGCTGCCTGCGGTATAGGCCCACGCCCAAGGAAGCTTAAACGTCCAGAGCAACGTCACAACCTCGCGCAAAGACTGCGCCTGCGCAGCTACAAGATAGGTCTGCCACAGCATGTTACCGAACATGGCCATAAAGAAGCACAGAAAGCCGAAGCGGAACCATTTGGCGACCAAAAGCTCCGGCGTAGCGCGATTACGCGACCACTTCCAATCGCCGCCCAGCTTTGCCAAAAGCAAACCGCGTCCGCAATAGCGGTTGCAGAACAGCTTGTTGCCGCCAAACAGTGCCAATAAAACAGGCACCATAAAATCAATCATTCCCAACCAGGCAAAAAGGATATTGAAAAAGCCCAAGACAAAATAAATTATCGGCCATAGCCAAAGATAATCATACCAATGCTGTACTTTCTTAGCCATCTGTCACCACCCTGATACTGCCTGCAGGACAGGTTTTGGCACATAGACCGCAGCCAACGCAGCGCTCCCTGTCCACTCTTGCAAAGCACCCCTTGTATATACTGATTGCCTGACGCGGGCATACATGCGTGCAGGCACCGCAGGAAACGCATCTGTCCTCGTTTACCACTGCAAATCTTTTCATAACGCCACACGTCCTTTAACGCAAATACGCAAGCGCGCTCTGAGCCGCAATAGCGCCGTCATTAGTAGCCGTCACAACCTGACGCAGCACCTTATCGCACACGTCACCGGCACCATAAACACCGGGAACGGCAGTCGACATATCGCTGTGCACAACAAGATAACCCTTGTCATTGGTAATACCCAAATCACGGCAGAACTCTGTAACAGGATCTGCGCCGATATACGGGAATACGCCTTTTGCGAGCATCGTTTCCACTGCTCCTGTCTGTTTATTAAGCACCTTGAGGCCCGCAACGCGATTATTTTCGATAATAACCTCCTGCGGTACACGCCATGTCAGCACCTCAATCTTCGGATTAGCAGCCACCTTTTCCTGCGTAATCTGCTCAGCGCTGATAACATCACGACGCGCCAGAATCGTAACCTTCGATGCAAATTCCGCAAGATACAGTGATTCCTCAAAGGCAGCATTGCCTGCGCCCACAATAATTACCGGCTTATTGCGGTAGAACGCCGCATCGCAGACAGCACAGAAGCTGATGCCGCGGCCGATCATCTCCTGCTCGCCCGGAATGTTCAGCAAGCGCTCCACAGTACCGGTAGCGATAATCACAGCAGGCGCCGTAAACTCCGCACCGCTTTCGCAGCGCACACGTCGCTCCACACCGTCAACCTCCAGCGCTGCAACCTTCTCATAAAGATAGGACGTACCCAACGCCATAGCCTGCTCGTAAATATCATAGGCCAGCTGGGAGCCGTTGACGTTCTTGATGCCGGGCCAGTTTTCAATCTCAAAGGTTTTTATCAGCTTGCCGCCGGGAGCGAAGGATTCCAGCACCAAAGTCTTCAAGCCAGCGCGGCGCGCATAAACAGCTGCCGTCAGACCGGCAGCACCGCCGCCGATAATAATCAGGTCATAGCTTTTATCGGGAGCCTGTTCCACCGGCGGTTCGTTGCCCAAAAGCTTTTCCAGTCTTGCCTGCAGGCGTTCCTTCGGCAGAAAGCCTGCGTAACGCGAAGCAACCTCGCCGTTTTTGATAAAGAACAGACCGGGAATAATGGTTATATCCATTTCCTCCGTCAGCTCCGGCTCCTTATCTATATCAATCTTGACGATATCTATACGCTCGCCCATCTCCTTAGCAATATCCTCCAGCACGTAACTGAGCATCTTACAAGGACCACACCAGGCCGCATAAAAATCCGCCAGAAAGGTTTTCTTTTCGGCCAGCATCTGCTTGAACTCTGCAGCCGTCGGGTTTACAATAATCGCCATTTACATCAGGTCTCCTTTGCAGTGAAGTTTTCGTAGTTTATCTTATATCAGTGATGTCCGCCGCAGCCATGCTCGCCACAGGTGTGACCTTCGCCGTGCTCACCGTGGTGATTGCATTTAACAGCGGGGTTGTAGTCCAAATTGCCTGCCAGCAAAGCCTCTACCGCTACATCCGCGCTGCCGCTTACGCCGCCGTACAGCTTAATGCCTGCAGCAGCCAAAGCCATCTGCGCACCGCCTCCGATACCGCCGCAAATCAGAACGTCTGCCTTCAGCGCGGTTAAAACTCCTGCTAAAGCACCATGACCTTGGCCGTTGGTATCCACAACCTCGGACGCAACAACTTTGCCGTCCTGCACATCATAAACCTTAAACTCCTCAGTATGTCCGAAATGTTGAAAAATCTCGCCGTTTTCGTAGGTTACTGCAATTCTCATGATATCTTCTCCCTTTTCCTTGTATTTTTCATATAATTTTTGCTTAAAGCAATCAACACAGCCGCAGCCTGTACTGCTACCGTTACAGAGCCGGAAATCTCCGCCTTCAATACGCAGCGGCCGTCCTTCTACAACAAAATCCGCCAGCTTCTTGCGCGCCGTTTCGTAAATGCGCTGCACTGTCGTCCGCGCAATCTGCATAAAGGCCGCGCACTGCTCCTGACTCATACCGCGCCTGTCAATCAGGCGTATCGCTTCGTATTCGTCAACGGTAAGAACAATAGGCTCCTGCTCTTGTGCATTATTGTTTTGCGGTAAAAACTCCAGCGTTTGCGGATAATGGCAAACCTTTCTGCATTTCACTTTTCTAGGCATCTGATTTCCCCCTCTCTAAGTCCATTATAAAGACGAAACAGGCATATGTCAATTATATTTTTGACATATGCCCATTTAAATTTTGTAACAGCAAATTCTCTACTATTCTTCCAGATAAAATTCCCACGCACAGCCGTCAGGACTTTCCGTACAATCAGGGAAGCAGCTCAGGCAACGGCATTTAATGCGCGCGTCAATCGTAGCAGCAAAGCCGCTGTACTCATAAATACCGACCGATTTGCAAGGATGATACGGCATACCCTTGCGGCTGCGCGCCGTCTGCACACGGCAGTCGCGGTTGCGGTAAACGAGCTTGTTGCCTTCACGAATGCATTCATGCTCGTTCAAATTGCCGTAAAAGCGATAGTGCAACGCCTGCTCCAATCCATCTAAGCCGGGATTCTCCGGCAGCTTGAGGAATTCCTTGATGCGCTTGGCTTCAATCACAGTAAAGCGTTTCCACGCCTCCTCATCATGGTATATGGCCTCCGCCATGCCTAATTTGCCTTCAAGCGACTGAAACCAGACGCCGTCATGCGCCAGCCAGTTTTTCGCATAGAGCTCTATCAGCTCCAAAATCTGTTCTTTGCTCAGCTCTGCAAGATATTTATTGTACATGATGAATAACCTCCTTTGTGGGGGGAATTTGATGATAAAAGAAATGCACAAAACTTACTGCCATCAACACCAAGCTTCAAAGACAGTAAATTCTTTTGATTATATTCTAATCAATGTTTTTTCTTCTATTCACACTCCATTTTCTTAAAGATTAATTTTCCAATAACCCTTACGATTGGAGCCAATTCTTTCTATAATGCCCTTATCCTTTAGTTTTCGCATTAATCTAGATACAGCAGATCGACTAAAATCAAGTTGCTGTGCTATATCTCTAACAATAATTTGAGGACTGGTTTGCAAAACTTTTAATACAGTTTTTTCATCCAATGACAACTTTAAAAGTTCTTCCTGTATATTTTCTTCAGGAGTTTGTCCCGCACTTTGTCCCGATATCTGTTCTGTTTCAGGAGTTTGTCCCGCGTTTTGTCCCGATATCTGTTCTGTTTCAGGAGTTTGTCCCGCACTTTGTCCCGACACTTGCTCTGCTTTAGGAGTTTGTCCCGCATTATGCTTCCTGTAAATATTAAAGCGCAGTTCTGTTCCGCCGTCAATAATTTCCAGGTCACCCAAGCCTGCTTCTCGAATCATCTCTGCAATGCGCAGCATTCCCGTACCCCAGCGCTCAATCAGATGCATATAGCTAAACGCCATAGCCAGCGCCTCATTACGCACTTTGGAATACCCTTCCCGCATCTTTTCGATGGTCTGACCAACAGGCAGCTTACCTGGTGAAGTAATCTCTAAACGATTATCAAAAATCGCCACCTGAATATTTCCATTATCAAGATAGCTGCGATGTACTGCTGCGTTAATAATAAGCTCTCGTATAGCAACAGGAGGGATTTCATAAATATCCTGTCTATACAAGCCTTCAATTACAGCACCAAGATGAATATTGCGCAGCACAAAATTATAAGCATCCTCGATAATATCCTGCACCGGTCCTGTAAATTCACGCCTATCTACAAAAACAATACGCCTATTATCTTTAAACACAGCACATTGGAAAGTACAATGCAAAATATCTGCACCGGTAAGTATAGCGTAAGCATTTGTCGGCACAAGCTTTCCTTCATGCTCAACCAAAACACCCCAAGACACAAGCTGCTTTGCTGTAACGTCCTTCACCAAAGCCTTTTCCTCATCGCTGTGGCAATTGCGCAAAGCTACCTGTTTCATTTGTCGGCAAAGCTTTTCTATATCAGCATCGCTTGTCTGCAAACCAAGACAAACAGTTTTATCAAAAAAGCGATTATTTCCTTCAAACAGCAATTCCTTTACCATTGCTTCATCCGCTAATCTGGTAGTTCCTGCAACACGCACATAAACACCATGCTGTAAGCCTTCAGCAGTAAGATAATATGGTCTTTGGCGCCCTGCTTCTATGTCCACAATAATAATAGTTGCACCATCAATTGTCTGCATATAAATATCGGGGATAATCGCAGGCTTACAGCTATCCGAAATAGCGTTAGCTACGGCATCCATAATTTGAAACGCTTCGTTCTTGTCAATGCCGACAATTTTTCTCGTATCATCTTCAACACCGATAATAAGCTTGCCACCCTGTCCATTTGCAAAAGCAACTATTGTTTTCATATACTTACTGCTTTTTACCGGCAGGCTTTCTTTAAACTCCACGTTTTTAGATTCACCTGCAAGAATTTCATCTATTTTCATTCTCTCACCATCCTTTCCCCTCTCACTCCAAGCACCTCTCCACCATCTCTTTCAGCGTATACTCATCAAGATGCTCAAAGAAGAATGCCCGCTTAGGATTGAGCGGCAGCGACTTGCTCACCGCCACGTTATATTCTGCTCCCTTGGCAAAGTCCGTTGCCAAAAGCTCCACCTTGTCCTTAACCTGCGCCAGCAATTCCGCTCCGGCTTCACTGTTCACCAGCACCAGCGTAACGCCCTTATCATCATCAAATTTGGGGAACTGCTTATCAATGCCCCAATAATCGGCAATCGTGATATCCGCCAGGCTGCGCTTATTATTAAACGCGCACTCACCGCAGGACGGACGGATACTGATATTATTCAGGAAAAGGCGCATATACGTTTCCTGCCGCTTGCTCGCCCCGAAGCGCTGATGCGCTGTGAAAAACAAGGTCTCGCCCTGCTTCCAGCCCTTCGCCTTATCGCGGAATTTCACCTGCACAACAGGCTCGCCTGCCTCCTGCGCCAGCTCCCGCAAATGCTTATGGTAAACCTTGGGACTAGGCACACCATGACAGACAACATCAACCGTCAAAAGATTTTCCGACGGCTTCACCAGATATCTCTTTAAACCGGCAATCTGGCAAGGCGTACCGCTGAACAGAACCTTTCTGCCTGCACGTAAAATTTGCCGTACCTCACTGTAAATCTTGCCGATTTTGCTCTGCACATATTTCGAACCACGCAGCTTAGGCAACTCGTCAATTCTGTTCACCAACACATGCTGCACATTAAGCTGCTCGTCCAGCGCCGCGCCAACCACAACACCGCCCTGCTTTAAGACAAACTCAGCAAAAAGCGTGAACATTCCCCCGCTGGAGCTGGTAAAGCGCACTGCATCATCGTTGTTCTTAGCGCCATACACAGCAAGCAGCTCGTGCTGCTGTGGCTTGTGCAGCATAGGGCAGACATTTTCGCATAAACCGCAGTCCATACACATTTCTTCGTTAACCTTGGGATACAAAAAGCCTTCCTCGTCCGCCGTCATTCTTATACACCCACGCGGGCAGATATTGGCGCAGGCACTGCAGCCTGTACAGTTTTGTTTGCTGCTCAGCTCAATCATGTCTTTAACCTCCCTATTGCCATAGCCTTTTATAGCTTATATTTCAGCATAATACTCTGCTTAAGTGATTTTTCTTTTATTATATCACAAATAGGCTTTCTTGCTTACACTATCTGCGAGTTTGTCACCATGCGCCGACGCTGCTTGACAGCGTAATTTCTAGCGCACAAAAACAGAGCTGACTTTCGTAATTCGCCAAAGTCAGCTCTTATTTTTTACTATTCTCTTATCACTCCAAGCGCAATCACAAAAATCTGCCGGTAATACTGTTCGCGTTTGCCTTAATCTCCGCCGGCGTTCCGCAAGCCACAATGCGTCCGCCTGCATCACCGCCGCCAGGTCCCATGTCAATTATATAGTCAGCGTTACGGATAACGTCCAGATCATGCTCAATGACAATAACCGTTGCCCCATTATCCAAAAGTGCCTGAAAAACCTCCAGCAGCACCTGCACATCAAGCGGATGCAGACCAATCGAAGGCTCATCAAAAACAAAGACAGAATCATGCTGCGTCCTGCCTATTTCACTGGCCAGCTTTAAGCGCTGCGCCTCACCGCCGGATAAACCCGGCGTTTCCTCTCCCAGCGTTAAATAACCAAGGCCCAGCTGACGAAGAACATTCAGCTTTTGGCTGATGCCCTTCATATTTTTGCAGAACTCAAGAGCAGTGTTTACGTCCATAGCCATCAGCTCCGGCAGCGAAGCACTCTCCCCCGCCTCGTTCGTCAGCCTGATATCGTAGGCCGCCTTCGCGTACCGCGAACCGCGGCAGTCCGGGCAGGGTATATCCACGTCCGGCAAAAATTGTACGTCCAAACTGACAACGCCTGTTCCGTCGCAGCCGGGGCAGCGAAGCGAGCCTGTATTGTACGAAAAAGCACCTGCCTTATATTCATGCGCTTTAGCTTCCGGCAATTTGGCGTAGAGCTTACGCAAATCATCATGAATTCCTGCATAGGTAGCCACAGTAGAACGAACGTTGATTCCGATAGGTGTCGCATCAATTAGCTTTACGTGCTCAATCCCCTCAGCGTTAACGGCACGGATATGCTCAGGCAGCGGCTTGCCGTCAATCGCCGCAGCCAGCGCGGGAACAAGGCTTTCCAAAACCATCGTGGTTTTACCGGAACCCGATACGCCGGTTACAACCGTCAAGCGTCCCTTAGGAATATCTATTTCCAATGGCTTAACGGTATGAATTTGCGCGGTAGCAAGATGAATGGTGCCATCAGCGAACAGCTCCTGCTGCACTTTGCTTTTCCGCTTTGCCGCTGCCGTTCCGGCAAGGAACGGGCCGATTTGCGAAGCAGGATTTGCTTCTATCTCTGCTATTGTTCCCTGCGCAATTACATGGCCGCCGCCGGCACCTGCCTGCGGTCCCATTTCCACGAGCCAGTCTGCCTCCTGCAAAATCTGCGTATCATGGTCCACAAGGATTACAGAGTTGCCGTCTGCCACCAGGTCACGCATTACGCCGGTCAGTCCCACGATATTGGAAGGATGCAGACCGATTGACGGCTCATCCAGCACATAAAGAACTCCGGTAGTACGATTGCGGACAGCACGCGCCAGCTGCATACGCTGCCTCTCTCCCGTAGAGAGCGTAGCAGCGGAGCGGTCAAGCGTAAGATAACCGAGTCCCAAGTCCAGCAGACGTTTTGCAGTGCCTGTAAAAGCTTCACAGATGCGTTCCGCCATCGGGCGCATTGCCTCCGGCAGGCTCTCGGGAACACGCTGCACCCATGTCACAAGCTGTGCCAACGTCATGCTGCAGGCCTCGTCCAGCGAAATCCCCAACAGCTTCGGCGCACGCGCAGCTACGGAAAGACGCGTACCGTGGCAGTCGGGGCAGATATCTTCCTTCAAAAACTTTTCTACGCGCTTCATGCCCTTTTCATCTTTTACCTTAGACAACGCATTTTCGACTGTATAAACAGCGTTAAAATAAGTAAAATCAAGCTCGGCAAAATCGTTGGAATTGCTTTTCTTCGGATGGTAGAGAATATGCTTTTTCTCTGCAGGTCCGTGATAGACTATCTCCTTCTCCCGCTCCGTCAGCTCGCGAAACGGTACATCTATGCGCACGCCCATCTCCTTGCAGACATCAGTCATCAGCGACCACATGAGGCTGTTCCACGGCGCAACAGCGCCCTGCTCTATGGTAAGCGATTCATCCGGCACTAGCGTGTTTAAATCTACCGTGCGGACGCTGCCGGTACCGCCGCAGGTTTTGCAGGCTCCCTGCGAATTGAAGGCCAGCTCCTCGGCAGACGGCGCATAAAACTGTTCGCCACACTCCGGGCAGGTCAGCTTCTTGCCTGCAGCAACCAAAAGTGTCGGCTCCAGATAATGTCCGTTGGGACAGCAGTGGCACGCAAGACGCGAATACATGAGGCGCAAGCTGTTCAGAAGCTCCGTACCTGTGCCGAAGGTACTGCGGATTCCCGGCACACCTGGACGTTGGTGCAGCGCCAAGGCAGCAGGAACATACAGCACTTCATCTACGGAAGCCTTGGCAGCCTGCGTCATGCGTCGACGCGTATATGTCGAAAGCGCCTCCAGATAGCGGCGTGAGCCTTCGGCGTACAGCACGCCAAGCGCCAGAGATGATTTGCCGGATCCGGATACACCCGCAATGCCGACAATTTTCCCCAAGGGAATATCTATATCAATATTTTTCAGATTGTGGACCTTCGCTCCACGAATAAGCATTTTATCAATCATTGTTCTGCTCCTGTATGAATTGAATTACTTTTAAATATACATGATATGTTTAATTTAGTCTAACACTATAACAATACAAGTGCAACTTGTGCGCAAGCTTTTTTCCACGATTGATGATGATGCTTATGATATAATTGAATTACCGGCTGATGGAGTGTAGCATCATACTGGGAAATCAGCGGTCGGACGAGGGGCACAGATGCTTGGTTAGTCCCTCCCATAAAGAACTACCCGTAATTCGTTGTTGGGGCACTGTGTCACCAGCTTCTAACGTACGGGAGTTCTTTTTTTATTCTTAGACTTCAAAGCGTGCAAAAAGGCATAACAAGCTGCATTATCACAGCTTATTATGCCTTTGCTTATTTTTTCTTTATGCGACAGCTTAAATGCTTCTGTTTATATGCAGGAATTGCGCTCCTCAAACCTCTTTCTCAAAGAAATTATATCTGTCGCAAAGGCATACGTCCCATCACCCTTGCGCAGAGGATAAATCTCCTCCTGCAGCCACTGATAAAACTCCCTGCTAAGCTCATCATTCAGCTGCCACTTGGCCTTTACAGCGCCATGACGCAACGTAGCCTCCGCCACCCGGCGCAATCTTTTCCACTTCGAATAGTACGCCAGCTTCAGCTTCGTCATAAAATGCCTGCCGTCCTCGATAACAAAGCCTTCAATATGCTGACCGTTATACAGATAATCCTCCTGCATAATCGTCTTCAGCCACGCCTGCAGTTCATCCCAAGACGTAAGCGTACAAGCCTGCTCTTTAACCTCAACCTGTAGCTGCTCGCCCAAAGCAATAAGCTCCGCATACGGACGATGCGCAAAACTCAGCTCGTTTTCAATAATCTCCAGCAGTACAACCTGCGGCTTCCGGTATTCGATAATATGCGGGTCCATCTCCGGCTCAATGCACTCAAAGATAACCGAGCAATTATTAGTCTTAACAAAATCCTCCAAAAGCTGCATGCGTTCCTTAAGCTCCGCCGCCAAGGTATTTTTGAAAATTTTCGCATATAAGCCGTACATATCACCCTTAGAAGTTACGAGCAGCTTTTTCTGTGCGCTGTCATAACCGACAATGCCAAGAAAACCGTTGACCTTCACATAGGCCTGCACCGGAAACTGCAGATTGTGCCTCAATGCGTTCAGCTTCGTTTCCGGGCGCTCATCAAGATTGAAAAATTTGTCATAGCTGCGTGCGACAATTTTTTCTGTCCGCTTGTTGATGTACAAGCCTCTTGCCTTGCAGGTAACATCATCCCATGCCTTGTTGTAAAAAGCGTCACGGGTAAAGTTAAAGGAAGAAATTACACCGAAACTCTTCTCTTTAATCAACGGATTACCGGCAAAGTTGGCCAAAAGCTGCTGCACATTCTCAATCTTGGCATTTGCTTTGCTGTCCTTTGCGCCCTTCTTTTTATCAAGATACTCCAAAGCATTACCAATGGTAACTACGGCAAAGCCATCCTCGCTAAGCTCCAGCGCCCGCAGCTGACCACCCATTTCTACCGCTCCGTCCAGATTAAAGCAATGCTCGTTAACCTCCGCCGGCACGCCCTCATAATTACGGTGTCCGTGAACCTGATACTCGTTTGCAGCTGCGTGCTTGGCAAAGGACATATCAACGTCCAATGCATCCTCATAATCGCCGGTGCCGTAAATCAGCTCCGCTGTTGCCACCAAGGATAATTTTTCCGGCATACGCGCCAAACCGCCATGACTTACCAAAACCTTTTTCCCCTGATATGTATAGCAGAAGCACTGCGATAATTTCCTGTAAAAATTATACACTGCCTTCCTGCTCAAACCTGCTTGCGCCAGCTCCGGTGCCGTCTGCATGCGGAACTCCTTCGAAGCAACGCCATCTGCCAAGCCGTAATCCCGCAAGTTAGCCTCATGGTTGCCCTCCAGCAGTGTAACGTTATCTAACGCGGCAAGCTGCAGCAGTAATTGCATAACCTCGGCATTCTCGCTGCCTCTGTCGATGTAATCGCCAAGAAAAATATAGTAGTTCTGCGGATTTATTTCCTCAAGATATTCCTTCAGCGGCTTATAACAGCCATGAATATCACCGATATGAATTACCTTTTTATAGGCAGATAAATCGCGTGGCTTGTAGCAAATTTGCGAAAGCTCCCCCGGTTTAATTACGGTAATACCGGACGGAACCTTATTATCCGCCAGCTGAGCATACATTCTTTCAATAACATTTTCCGGAACCTGTTTGTATTCCTCACGCAGCAGGTTTCTTTTCTTTGCTTCCTCAATGGTAATATCAGTAAAATCAACCACATAAATGCGATATTTATACTCATTGGCGAGCTTTTTATACGCAGTCATATCTCTGCCGCGGATGTTGGTGGCATCCACGACCGTAAAGCAGCCTCGCTTCATGCGCTCCTCCAGCGTCTGCAGCAAAAACGGCCACATCTGTTTGTCAAAATGCTGGCTGATGCACCATCTGCCTGCATTATCCAGCATCGGCGAAGCGTACAGCAGACGCAACGTATCCGCGCTCAATGTATAAGGCTCCAGCCCCTGCTCTTTTATAAACGTGCTCTTGCCGGAGCCCGGCACACCACGCATCAATAATAAAATTCTCATATCAATCACCTTACTTAACTAATACTTTGCAGCTAAAAAACTGCCTATAAATGCAGAATATTTTTCAGCTATCGGCAATTCATAATCTGCCTCAAAGCTCTTTCTTTTTACGGATACTACTTTTTCTGAAATCGGATTGTAACCTTGACGAACATACTCCTTACTGTATATTCCAACGCCTCTTTTCTGCCATTGCGGTACATCGTTGTAGTTTATATTCCTTGCAAAGAGAAGCTCATTTTTGAAGGCAACACTTTTCGCCCGCAAATACTGCGTAGCCTCATTTTTCGACAGTCCCTCCTTACGCAACGTCCAATAACACCAGGAGTTCAGCGCATTGCGATTTGCGTCCTCCTGCCGCCACAAAAAATAATCCTTCACGAGTTCAATGTTAGGCAAAGGCACAACCCTGCAATCAAAGCACACTGCCTTACCAAGCGCCAAGGAAAAATAACCGCTGGCTTCGCCGGCTAATATAGTGTTTATTTTGCGTACTTTGTTAGCAAAAGCACTATTATCGGGACTGAACAGCAAGGATATTTCATCACTTTCTGTATAACCGTACAAAACCCTAAAACCGCAATTCATAATATGTTTTGTCGTATCAACCATCAAATCACGAAAGCGTGAGTCAAAGGGTGCCTCAAATTTGCATATCTCTCGCGTTAATTTAGTAAAACTGCGTCCGTCCAGCCTCGCTGCTATATACATTCCCGGAACTATATATTGATCAATGCTCTGTTCATACACTCGCATCCGTTTATCAAAATCATCAAATTTCATTATCTAAAGCTCCTTCCATTCCCGTAAAAACTTCTTGGGCACGCTTTCCGTCAGCCACACGCCGTTGGCCGACAGGTAAAACTTGTAGCCCGCTCTTGCCATCTCGCCTGCCAACACTGTGTAGATATACGGCTCTCCATGTCTTTTGCCTACATTATGCGCTGTTTCGACATTCGCAGATAAATGCACATACAGCCTTTGCTTGGCGATAAGTCCCTGTCTGTTGATGCTTGCAACATATTTAACGCCAGTCCCGTGATATAAAAGCTCCGGCGGCACAGCCTCCCGAAGCTCCACATCAACCTTCACGGAATGCCCCTGATTCGCTCTGATTCTCTTCTTGTCCTCGCTGAATGCGAAACGTTGCTTGCCATCTTCGGCAACAATCTGCTCCAGCATAAGCATATTAAACACTTCTATCCGATTAAAGGCAGTCAGCAGTGCTTCCACCTGCGCCCAACCATGCGCATCCAGCTCAATGCCGACTGCTTGCGGTTTATGTCGCAGCACCAGCGCCAAAAATCTTCCCCATTCGTTCAAGCTCTTGCTCATAGCATTTCCCCACCTTATAAAAAAGCAGAACTCCCGAAACTATAGCCATAGTCCCCGGAGTTCTGCTTCTTCTTACGATTATAAATTTTTGCCGAAGTCTTGACCTTAGTAATCGGCTTCACATTTCCCCAGTTGCCTCGTTTGGAGGCGTTGACTATCTTTTGCTGTTTTTTCGACATTTTTTCATAGCTTACAAATCTTTCCATATGCTTATTCCTCCATTATCTGTTCTGTTTTATAAAAATAGCTTGTTGCTATGTTAATCTTAACACAGCAGCAAGCTATAATCATGGAAAAAAACATGCGCACTTAAAATCTGCGCTACATTGCATTTGCTCCCTCAGCTTTTTCCTGATAAGCTCCTTAAATGCTTCCGGCTCACGCACCTTAACCGTCGGCCCGAAGCTCAGCACACGGAAGAGCATTTCAGTTTCAACGCCCTTGTCATATTGCACTGTCAGCAGGTAATGCGACTCGTCCAGCTTTTCCGTTTCCTTCGCCAGGTCGGAAAAATGCATCAATGCGCGCACCATCGTACTGCGTTCATCCTCAATTTCCAAAACAAGCGTCTGCTCGGCAAGCTCTCCCTTCTTCAAGCTTTTTACATGCTTTACCGCCTCGCCCGCTTCTACGGAAATTATTCTGCCTAAATTCAGTGTAACCAGCTTACGCTCAGCTACTGCCTGCAGGCGGAACTTATCGTCCTTAGCCGAATACTCCAAGGAAGCCGGCACCAAATCCGTCCAGATGATAATCGTCCCCTTATTGCTCCGGTACGAAGCATTCAGATAACGCTTTTCCCGCACGGCATGAAGAATTTCCCGGAAGTTTGCTTTATATTTGGGATTGGTATAAGCATCGCCATCCACAAAGCGGTCGAAAAAGACAAACTGCTCCGGCCTGTACAAAGGCTCTACAGACTGCAAAGCATCCTGCTGCTTCGTGATCTCCTCATCAGAAAAGAATAAGCTGATTTTTTCATCAAGCAGCAAGGTTTTCAGCCATCTTTTCTGCAGAGCAGTCAGGGGCATCGTCGGCTTATTTTTCAGCGGCGTCCCAAGCTCCGGTGTCAGCAGTCTCCATGTACCGTCAGCAAGCGCAGGTAAAAGCTGCAGCACACTGTCACCATAGGCCCCCTCACGGACGAGCTGCTACATGCCTGCTGCAGACAGTTTTCCTTCAAGCGCCTGCGTCAGCACCTTCGCCACAACATTATAATAGGTACCGTAAACCTCACTGAACACTGAGCTCATCTACGCTTCACCTACTTTCTCCAAACCATACATTGCGTACACCTCAGCCAAATCCTGCCAAAACTTTTCTGCCACAGCCTTATTGCTGCACGAAAAGCTTTCAATACGACCGATAAAGGTACGCAGCCAGGGCAGCATTTCGCCTGCATCATGCACATCGGCAATAAAACGATAATGCTCGGCATCTGTTTTTTCCACTCGTCCGCAGCGCTTTTCCCGCTCCAGACATTGCAGAATATACGGCTCGTCACTGCTGATGCGCACGACAAGCTCTACATGCTCCAAGGCATCAGCAGCGGCAGGCCCTCTGTTCATAGATACGCCCCAAAGATGCTGCTCCATCTGCTCAGCCTTAGCGCAAAACTTGTCGTAATCGTGCACAGGCTTCGCTTCCAGAACACGTTCCAGATTATCCAGACGGCAGAGAATAATCCTATGCGCCTTAAAGAACCAGCACATCACATAACGCCTGCCACTCTGCGTGCTTACATAAATCTTCAGCGGCAACACACGGAAAGATATATTATTGCCTCTGGAAGAACAGCTTTCAATACGCACGCACTGCTTGTGCTCCATCGCCGCCAGCAAATCAAGCAGCACATCACTCTCCAAGGCATGCAGCAGATAATGATGCTTATAGGAAAATACGCTGCTGCCAGCAGCAAACTTATCCTCTATAAAGCTGCCCACAACACCTATCTGATTCGTTTCGGCAAAAAAGCGCACGGCATCGTGCCAAGCATCTAAATCGACCTCATCCTTGCTGCGCTCATAATATAACTCACGCCCGCACTTTTCATTTTCTATTAAACCAAGCTCTGCATATTCTGCCAATTTCTTACGCACAGTGGAAATATCCAGCGCCGCCGGTTCATCAAAACAGGCTAAATACGCTGTATCAAGTTTATCCATCAGCTGACGCAGAGTAAATTTTTCACCAGGCTGCAAAATATCCAGCAGGAAGAAATGCAGCATGATATCATTCGCCGTAAAGCTCTTCGCCTTCAACGCCTTGTAAAAAGGATTATGCCGGATTTTTCTGCTGTCTACGGAAATAAAGCAATTCTTGCCGCCGGCTTTCTGGCGGAAATACATATACTCACCCAGCCAGCTTTCAATGCGTCTGCGCTCATTATCATAGCTGCGGGTGCTTTTATCCGCAAAATCAGCTCTGCTCTTAAAGCCAAAGACATAAAAATCACGCATCATCTGCCGTATATTATCAAAGTTTTTTATTAACTCATTAAAAGCCATGAGCAGCACCCTCCTTCCGCAGCAATTCCGCTAAACAGTATTCCCAAAAATACGCTGACAATTCAGTGTTACTTTTTCACTTAAGCACTGATTTATCCTTAGTATATCACACACCAACGACAGATTGTGTCTATGTCAGAGAATCTAATACGCCATAAAACGAAAAATCAAATGCAGCTTGGTTGCGTTTTTTTACAGGCAGCAAGAAAAGCGCAGCTATCAGCATGCTTTATGCATGTGTAACAGCTGCGCTTTTGGATTACTGCAGATACTTCAAAAACAAACTCCTCATAACTATTCACATGACTCTGATCCCAAAATGCAACACTTGATTGACAATTAACTACTTTTCCATCTTCGTTTTTCAAATATACATAACCATGATTATCTGTATTAAGAATATCGCTAAATCTAACTTGAATATGCAACTTCCCTTCTACGATTCCA
>ERZ827496.2895-NODE-2895-length-15979-cov-2.949071_pt1 | contig 15979 bp, 10 predicted proteins | sample MGYA00519769_ERZ827496 | MGnify/ENA primary metagenome ERZ827496 (study PRJEB31778, sample SAMEA3449327) | human gut metagenome | biome: human gut; feature: human-associated habitat; material: faeces | place: United Kingdom | collected 2010/2012 ...
GACCGAACCGAGCACGGCAGCGATCTCCTCGCCGTAGCGTTCGGCTCTGCAGGAACCGAATCCCGCGATCGAAAGCAGGTCGGCAGGCGAGGCGGCTCCGCTCCGGGCCATGTTGAGCAGGTCGCGGTTCGAGGCGATGACAAAGGGCTTGCAGCCCATTTCGGCCGCACGCCGGTCGCGCCACACGCGGAGCGCCTCGAAGCGTTCGCACTCCCCGGGCGTGAGTTCCGCCCCCGCGGGGAGGTGCCTGCCGGCCAGCGCGGCGCGCATCGCGGGTTCGTCGGCGGTCTCCTCGTTGAAAATGACAAGCAGCATCCACGCACTGCGGCTGCGCAGGCATCCGCAGTGCAGACGCGGCACGCGGACGACCGAAAGGAATTCGTTCACCGTCCGCTCGTCGTGTTCCCGGAAAGCCGGGTCGACGCGGATTTCAAAAGTTTTGATCCTCATAATCTGTCGTTTAAAGTTGCGGGGCAAATATAAGCCAAAGAGCCGTAATCTGCAACAAAAGGTCCGAGGCACGGGATTTTTGATTATCTTTGCCCGCAAGTCAACCCCCAACGCCATGAAACCGGAAACCGTCTGCACCGTCGTCTTCTCGCCGACGGGCACTTCGAAAAAAATCGCCGAGACCGTAGCCCGGAGCATCGCCTCCGACGCCGGGGCCGAAGCCGCCGCCCTGAAAACCATCGACCTGACGCACGCCGCGGCACACTCCGCCGCACTGTCGGCCGGCGCCGTGGCGGTTATCGCCGCCCCCGTCTACGGGGGACATGTGGCCCCGACGGCCGCAAAAAGACTGGAAACGCTCCGCGGCTCGGGAACGCCCGCCGTGGTGATCGCGGTCTACGGCAACCGGGCCTTCGAAAAGGCCGCCGCGGAGCTGGCCGCGCTCGCCGCCCGGCAGGGATTCGTCCCCGTGGCCGCAGCAGCATTCGTCGGCGAGCACTCGTACAGCACCCCCGAACCCCCCGTCGCCGCAGGACGCCCCGACGCGCAGGACCTCGCCCGGGCCGCGGAGTTCGGCGCCGCGGTGCGCAAAAAACTCGCGGCGGGAACGCCTGCCCCGGTCGACGCCGCAAAACTGAAGGACGTGCACACGCCGCTCGTGCCGATGCTGCGCTTCATCCGTTTCGTCGTGGGCTACCGCCGCCGGCAGAAACGCAACCCCGTCGTCCTGCTACCCGAGGGAGATGCCGCACGCTGCACGCAATGCGGCCGCTGCGTCGCACTGTGCCCCACGCAGGCCATCGCACGCGGCGACGAGCTGCACACCGACCCGGCACGCTGCATCCGCTGCTGCGCCTGCGTGAAAGGGTGCGCCTTCGGTGCCCGCACATTCCGCACGCCCTTTGCAGCCGCCCTGGCCCGGAATTTCGTGCGGCAGAAACCGCCCGTGACCTTATTGTAACCCTTACCACCGCATGATCGAACACCTCCCGCAGCCCTCGCCCGCAGAGCTGGACGCACTGACCGCCCTCTGGGAGGCCTCCGTGCGGGCGACGCACGATTTTCTCAGCGAGGAGGACATCCCCTTCTTCCGGCAGATGGTTCGCAACGAAGCACTGCCGGGTACAACCCTTTATGTCATAAGGGAATCCGAGGCCGGAACCAATCGATCGGGCGATGCATGCGGGAGCGGCGGCGGCGCATACGCCGGGGCAGAGAAGACCGGAGGCTGCCGCAGAAAATCCGGCGGGGCAGGAAAATCCGGCGGGGCAGGAAAGTTCGGCGGGTTCACCGCCTTCGCAGGCGTCGCCGGCGATATGCTCGAAATGCTGTTCGTCGCCCCCGGGGCGCGGGGCAAGGGATTCGGCCGGCAACTCGTGAACCACGTCACACGGCACTGCGGCGTGCGGCGGGTCGACGTCAACGAGCAGAACCCGCAGGCCGCGGGTTTCTACGAACGGATGGGATTCCGCACCGCCGGGCGCGACGCGACCGACCCGTCGGGCCGGCCCTACCCCATCCTGCATATGGAACTCGGACACGCCCCGCACACAGGGCTCGTACCGATTCCGAGCCTGCTGACCGACCGGATCGACATCGGCTTCCGGGCCGAAGTGTCCGACACGGATACGGAAAAGCAGCCCTGACGGAAAGTGCTGTCCGACAAGCCCGGTTCTTACGATTTCACCCCCACCCGAGTTATCTCCGGCAGGGGTGATTTCCATTTTCGGGGAGCGGGCCGACAGCCGCCCGGCACCATCGGCGGTGAAAGGCGGAATTCCCGGACAGGGAGGGGGGGCTATCGCATGTATCCCGTAACGGTCAGCGGGGCATCGCCCACCTCGGCCGTGACCTCCGTCGTTTCGCCGCGGGCGTTCTCGTAACGGAACGTATAGGACTTGCCTTTTTCCAGCAGGAACCTCAACGCATCGTTCATGTCCTGCCTCGGCCCGGCCGTGCGGCCTCCGCCCATTTGCTCGGCACCGCAGAAGACATCGACATTGGCCGCCACGCGGGCGTCCGAGCGCCCTTCGTGCGCCGCACTGTCGTACATCACGAAAGTCACCGTCGTATGCCTTCCCTGCGCCACGAGGGCCTGTTCGTAGGATGCATAGAGGTCGCGGTAACGCTGCGAGACATCGACCCCGTGCACCTCACGCGAGTCCTCGCTCCACACCATCGGAAACCAGTCGCCGGTCGGCCGGAACGACACGGCGAAGATGCCGTGCGTACGGTCGTCGAGCGCCCGCCCGGCATCCGAAAGGAACCAGGCATGGTCGAGCCCCGAGGGGTAATATTCCGTGAAATACCAGCGGCCGCCGATCCATACCTCGACCCAGCTGTGGTTGCCGCGGTCGTCGTGCCACGCGGGAGTCCCGGCGAAACGCGCCGGGATTCCCGCCGCGCGCAGGGCGTCGACCAGCAGCACCGAAAGCCCCGTACAGGAGGCCATATGCTGCCGCATCGACTCGGCAGGGCTCTGGTTGGTCTTTTCGCGGGCGGTGTTGTACTCCACCCCGACGTCGGCCGCGATATTCCGGTTCACGGAGTCGATCGCCGCGCGGATGTCGCGGCAAAGCGCCACGCGCCGGGCGAAGCGCGGGTAGAAATCCGCCCGCCAGCTGTCGCGCACCTCGTCCACGGCGGCATAGGGCAGCACCTCGTTCAGGAAGACGGAATCGGGCAGCGCACGTGTCCACGGGTATTCGCGGCGGGCACGGTAGGCATATTCCACATTCTCGCGCAGCAGGTCGAGCCGCATCGTATCGCGGTCGCCCTGCGGCATATAGGCTACAAGGAAAGCCATCCCCGCGCGTCGGTCACGCGGAGTTTCGCGCAGCAGCTGCCGCAGGCTGTCGGCGCGCGGGCAGCCGGCCAGCGCGGCATCCAGCAGCGGTTCGTATCCGGCGGGGACACCGCAGCCGTAACGGCCGCAGGCACAGAGACACGCCCCCAGCAAAAGGAAGATGATGCGTTTCATGGTTCGAGCAGGGTAAGTATTTGTCGGATGAGCCGTTCGTCGGCACAAAGAAGATCGTATTCGGAAACATCGCCGCAGTCGCCCATCGAAACATGCGGGTTGCGGAAAACCATGCCGCCCGGACGCACGCTGCGAGCGCTGAAATGCACGGCATCGACGCCCGTGGCCGCCAGCTGCCGCACATTCGAGGGGTTGACGCCGCTGCCGGCCATCAGTTCGATGCGTCCGGCGGCCTGCGCCACCAACGCCCGCAGCGTGTCGATGCCTTCGACGGCCGTATTGCGGCCCCCCGAGGTCAGGATCCGGCGGCATCCGGCAGCCACCGCCGCTTCGAGCGCCTCCTCCAGGTCGCACGCCATGTCGAACGCCCGGTGGAAGGTGGTCTGCATCGGCCCCGCCTCGGCGACCAGGGCAGCCGTACGCTGCACGTCGACCCGCCCGTCGGGGGTGAGCACGCCGAAGACCACGCCGTCGGCGCCACATTCGCGGGCGAAGCGCACCTCTTCGAGCATTTGGCGGAATTCGGTATCGGAATAGAGGAAATCCCCGCCGCGGGGACGCACCATCACGCTGAGCTGCAACCCTCCGATACGGCGCGCCATACGGATGGCGGCAGCCGAAGGGGTCGTGCCGCCCTCGTAAGGGGAGGCACACAATTCCACGCGCGTGACACCCGCACGGCGGGCAGCCTCGCACGCCTCGACGCTGTAGGCGCAAAGTTCGGTCGTCATACGGCAAAGGTAAAAAATCCGCACCGGAAAAACAAGCCCGCGAAAAGGCCGGCTGCCGCGGCAGAAAAAGGTACGGGAAATCCCGACCGGCACATGGCACACGGCGTACGCCCCGCTCCCGGGGCAGGCGGTCAGCGCAGCACGACGGTGACGGACATCGGCCCGTGGGCGCCGAACACCAGCGCCTGTTCGATGTCGGCAGTCTTCGAAGGGCCCGACATGAAACACCCGTAGGCGAAGTCCCCGACTTCGGGGCGCACGACGGCTTCGTGCATCGTATCGACCAGCGCATCGCGCGGGATGACGACCATCAGCGCCGTGGCGCCGAAATAGAGCGCCTTGTGGCGGATGTCCTGCGGGATCCACACGGCACCGTTCTCGGCGACGCCGAACGCCCCCGAAACGACCCCCAGGTCTATGTCGACCAACTCGCGCGGGTCTTCGACCCGGTCGGGATTCACCGTGGCGAGCGTCACTTCGGGCAGTGCCGAAGCGACACTCTTCGCATCGGGGTAGCAGCGGCGTACGACCTCATCGAGCGTCGTTGCCCCGTCCAGCCATACGGCCTCGCCCCCGGCCGCCCGGAGCCGCTGGGCGAACATCGCCGCAGGGTCGTCGAAATGCTGGGGTTCGTAGCCGAAGTCGGGGTATGCGTATTCGGGCATTCCCGCCGCGGCGATCCGTTTCAGTATGTTTTCCTTGCTGTTATTCATCTTTACTCGTTTTTCCGGATTTTACCTCGCCCCGCTTCCACAGGGCATTGAACGTCTTGGGGGCAAACGGCGGCATGTCGCGGCCCGGGGCGCTCCACGGATTGAACCGGTTGTTGAGCACGGCGTGCGGGAGATGCTCCGCGACGCGGGCCAGCGCGATGCCGCCGTAGAATCGTCGTCGCCCTCCCATGATGAAGTCCATGCCTTTGACCGTCAGTTTCTTTACCGGGTCGGCCAGATGCATGGGCGCCAACTCCTGCCGCCATGCGTAAATCTGTTCCCCGAGGTCGATCATCGCCGGGCATACGTCCGAGCAGGAGTAGCACAGCGAGCAGGCCGAGACATTGCCGTGGTGGAGCTTCGGCGAACGCAGCATCGACAGGTTGATGCCCAGCGGCCCGGGGATGAAATAGGAGTAGGAATAGCCGCCCGAGCGCCGGTAGACAGGGCAGGTATTCATACAGGCGCCGCAACGCAGGCATTTGAGCATGTTGCGGTGCGCGGCATCGGCCAGCCACTCCGAGCGGCCGTTGTCCACGATCACGACGTGTATCCGTTTGCCCGGTGCAGGCTTGCGGTAGAGCGACGTGTAGGAGGTGACGGGCTGCCCCGTCCCCGAACGCGCCAAGAGGCGCGTGAAGACCGCCAGCGCCCGCATGTCGGGGATGACCTTCTCCAACCCCATGATGGCGATATGCAGGTCGGGGAACGACGTTCCCATGTCGGCATTCCCCTCGTTGGTACAGACGGCCAGCGTCCCCGTGGAAGCCACGGCGAAGTTGACGCCCGTCATGGCGATGTCGGCACCCAGGAATTTGGGCCGCAACTGGCGGCGAGCCTCATGCGTCAGGTAGGTGGGATCGCTGTTGCCGTGCTCGGTGCCGAACTCGCGTTCGAAAAGCTCGCCGACCTCCTCACGGCGTACGCCGATGGCGGGCAGCACGATGTGGCTGGGCGGCAGCTCCAGCAACTGCATGATCCGCTCGCCCAGGTCGCTCTCGACGGCATCGACGCCCCGCTCGCGCAGGTAGGGCGTAAGCCCGCACTCCTCGGAGAGCATCGACTTGCTCTTGACGAGGTTCCGCCCGCCGTGCTCCTGCACCAGACGCCACACCGTGGCGTTCATCTCGTCGGCGTCGGCGGCCCAGTGCACCGCCATGCCATTGGCCGTGGCGTTGCGTTCGAACTCTTCGAGGTAATGCCCCAGATGGCTCAGCGTATGGCGCTTGATCTCGGACGACATGCGCCGCAGGTCTTCCCATTCGGGCACCGTGCGTGCCATCTTGTCGCGCTTTTCGCGTACGGCGTAAAGCGCCTTGTCGTGCCACGCCGTGCGTTCGGCGTCGGCGATGAATTTCGCGGCGGCTTTGGAGTGGGTGCTCATAACTTCGAATTGAGGATTTCAACGGCATGGATGGTGCGGATTGGGAGTTTGTCGTGGTCGATAACCCCCTGCATGTGCATCAGGCACGAAGAGTCGGCGCCCGTAATGTATTCGGCACCCGTAGCCATGTGGTCGCGCACCTTGTCGCGCCCCATGCAGACCGACACGGCGTTCTCCTCGACGGAGAACATGCCGCCGAAACCACAGCATTCATCGCGGCGCGATGGCTCGGCGATGTCGATGTCCCCGACCAGCGAGAGCAGGTCGCGCAGCTTCGACATATAGGGCACGTTCAGCTCGCTGGGCGATGACAGCCCCATTTTGCGCACCCCGTGGCAGGAGTTGTGCACGCTCACCCGGTGCGGGAAACGTGCATCCAGCTTCGCGGGCTTCACCACGTCGTGGATGAACTCGCAGATCTCCCAGATACGCGAATCGACGCAGGCATGCTCGCGGTAATTGTCCAACAACCGCGGATAGCCCTCGCGCACGAAAACCACGCAGCTGGCCGAAGGCCCGACCACGTAGTCGTACTGCGCAAAAAGCGCATCCATGTGTTCTGCCAGCGCCCGGGCGTCCTTCTCGAACCCGGCATTGGCCATCGGCTGCCCGCAGCAGGTCTGTCCGAGGGGATAATCCACCTCGCAGCCCAGCCGCGAGAGCAGTTCGTACGACGCACGCCCCACCCCGGGGTAGACGGCGTTGATATAACAGGGTATGAACAATCCTACTTTCATGTTCGTCGGTTTAGTATGCTGTCGCGTATGCCCCAAAGATAGCGGATTTACGGATGAATTGTCCGCCCGTGGACGTTTTTAGGTATAAAAGGGCTATTATTATGCCGAGACATGCCACGAAAAAAGGAGTACCTTGTAAGGCACTCCCCTCCCACGTCGGGCTCGCAAGCCCTATTTCACTTCGATCTGGCGCGTGGCGGCGGCCAGTTCCTCGACCTTCTTCTTGGGAATGTCAATGGTCATCACGCCGTTTTCGACCCTGGCCGAAATTTTCTCGCGCTCGATGTTGTCGGGCAGCAGCAGGCTCTGCTGGAACTGCGTATAGGAGAATTCGCGGCGCAGGTAGGTACCCTTGCGTTTCTTGTCTTCCTCCTTCTCCTCGGATTTCTTCTCCAGGGAGATGATCAGCTCGTTGTCCTCGTTGATGTGGACTTTGAAATCCTCACGGGTCATGCCCGGAGCAGCGACCTCCACCTTGTACTCGTCTTCGTCTTCGATAATGTTGACGGCAGGAGCCGTGGCGTTGCGGCGTTCGGCGAGCCAGTTGTTATCCAGAAATTCGTTGAAAATGCTCGGCAGCCAGTTTTGATTCGTTCTTGCAGGTGTCATAATCTTGTCCTCCTTGTTTTATTTTGGTTTAACTTTATTTTCTTTCGCAGCCCCTTCCGGAGCGGTTTCATCCGTAACAGGTCAAATCCTGTGCCAGCCGCATGAAAACGAAAAAATGTCACAAATTGTCACACATCCTGCTATTCCGACATGACAAACCGGCAAAAAAACCTTCCGGCAACGACGGAATAGGCGGCCTTTTCGCAATTGCCGAAAAAAGCGTACCTTTGCCGCATGGATTTCGCACGGATATTGACCGAACGCTACGCACTCTCGGACGAGGGCACGGGCCTGCTCATGCAATCCGCCACGCTGACGCAACACGCCCGCAAGGAGGTCATCATCGAGGAGGGGCAGCGCGACCCGGACGTCTGCTTCGTGGCCGAGGGTTCGGTGCGCACGTATGTCATGCGCGAGGACAAGTGCGTCATCTTCTCCTTCTCGTTCGAGGGCGACCCGGCTACCTCGACGCTCGGCACACAGCCCGGCGGCTTATCGCGCCAGACGATCGAAACGATGGAGCCCACGACCCTGATACGCATCCCGCGTGCCCGCATGGACGAGCTTTTCGCCGGGAACGCCGAACTGGCCGACTGGGGACGGCGCATGGCCGAGGAGCAGTTGCGCCGCCACGAGGACTATTTCGCCGACTACGCCTGGCGCGGCAAACGCGAACAGTACGGCCGCATGCTGCGCGAATATCCCCAGCTGCTGCAGCGCATCGCCCTGAAAGACCTCGCGGCCTACCTCTTCCTCACGCCCCAAAGCCTGAGCCGCATCCGCGCCGGGGTCAAATGACACGGAAATTACCATAAGATAACTTTTCCCGGCGCAGAATGCCTTACTTTTGCACCACCTCAAAAAAAAGAGGTGCAACTATGTTACGCGACAGTATCGATTACAAAGGCACGGCGGTCGGCAAACTCTTCCGCCGCTTTCTTTTCCCCACGGTCATGGGGATGGTCTTCTCGGCGGTGTTCATCATCACCGACGGGATATTCGTAGGCAGGGGCATCGGCAGCGACGCACTGGCGGCAGTCAACCTCACCGCCCCGCTCTTCACGCTCGGCACAGGGCTCGGGCTGATGTTCGGCATGGGCGGCTCGGTGGTGGCGTCGGTGAACCTGGCGCAGGGCAAACGTCGCGTGGCCCAGATCAACATCACGCAGTCGCTCTTCGTACCGGCACTGCTGATCGTGCTGCTCAGCGCTCTACTGATCCTTTGCCACAAACCGTTGCTGCTGCTGTTGGGCACGCCGCCCGAGCTGATGGTTCCCGCGCGCGAATACCTCGTGTGGTTCACGCTCTTCCTCACGCCGCTGGCCGTCTTCAACATCCTGATGTTCATCGTGCGGCTCGACGGCGCACCCCGGTTCGCCATGGCGTGCAACATCATGGCGGCCTCGATCAACATCGTGCTCGACTACCTCTTCATCTTCGAATTCGGGTGGGGGCTCGCAGGCGCGGCCATCGCAACGGGCGTCGGCTACATCGCAGGCTCGGGCGTAATGCTGCGGTACATGCTGCGCAGCAGCCGCACGCTGCATTTCGTGAAGCTCAAAACCAGCTACAAGAGCCTGCGCCTCACGGCCCGTAACCTGGGCTACATGACCTACATCGGGTTCCCGGCGCTGCTGAGCGAACTGGCGATCTCGTGCCTGATGATCGTGGGCAACTATACGTTCATCCGCTACACCGGCAAGGACGGCGTGGCGGCGTACAGCATCGCCTGCTACATCTTCCCGATCATCTTCATGGTCTACAACGGCATCATCCAGTCGGCACAGCCGATCATCAGCTACAACTACGGCGCAGGGTTTATGCGGCGCGGCAGGGATGCGTTCGCGATGGCACTCGGCACGGCGTTCGTCTGCGGGCTGGCGGTATTCGGGTTCACGTGGCTGTTCAGCCCGCGAATCGTGGGGCTGTTCCTGACGCCCGACGCCCCGGCCTATGCAATCGCCGTGCGCGGCCTGCCGCTCTTCGCCGCCGGGTATCCCTTTTTCGGGATCAACGTCGCCACGATCGGCTACTACCAGAGCATCGAGCGGGGACGGCTTGCGACGGGCCTCACCGTGCTGCGGGGCATCGTGCTGATGGCCTTCTGTTTCCTCGTACTGCCGCGGCTGGCGGGCGTCGCGGGCATCTGGCTCGCGGTACCGGCGGCCGAACTGGCCGTGACGCTGCTCCTGCTCGTACTGCTGCGCCTCGACCGCGGGATGAGGCGGTAAATGGAGAACGTGAACAATCCCGGCCCGCATTTGAATAGATGCAGGCCGGGATTACCGTTTCACGCCCCGAACCCTTGCAGGCGGCAGGCGCCTGCCCCGGTCGTACGCACTGCGCCCCGCGCAAACAACCGTAACATCAGGATCACTCCCGGCGGTATTTCTCCATGAATTCGGTGGGCAGCATCCCGAACTGCGCATGGAAGCACTTGGCGAAATAGGAGGTCGAAGTGAAGCCCACCATATAGCATATCTCCGTGACGCGCAGGTCGTTGGACTTGGAAAGCAGCTCGGCGGCCACCCTGAGGCGCGTGGAGCGCAGGAACTCGTTGGGCGTAGTGCCCGTCAGCGACTTGATGCGCGAGAAAAAGAGCGTACGGCTGACATTCACGGCTGCGGCGATGTCCTCGACCGAAAGATTCGAATTGGAGATGTTATCCATGACATACTGATTCACCTGCGCCATGAAACGGTTGCCCGAAGGGCTCGCCGCATCCCCATCCATGACCAGGTAGGGCATCTTCGAGAATTTCAGGCGCAGCCGGCCGCGGATGCCGATAAGCGCCCGTATCTGGCAGTCGAGGTAGTCCACCGACAACGGCTTTTCGAGGTAGGCGTCGGCCCCCGCCTCCAGCGCACGCACCTTCGCCGCCGAAGAGGAGTCCACCGAAACCAGCACCACGGGGAGGTGATCCAGCGCCGGATCGTTGCGGATCGCCGCGCAGAGCGCCACGCCGTCCATCCCTTTCATCGCCACGTCGCTCACGACGGCCGCGATGCTCCGGCTTCGGAGCAGGTCGAGCGCCTGCCGTCCGTCCGTCGCACAATGGATCGTATAGCTGCCGGAGAGATGCCGCACGAAAAAGTCCGCGAAGTCGGCATTATCCTCGGCCAGCAGGATGTCGGGCAGCCGCTTCTGCACCTCGGGCTGCACGGCCGCCACGGCCGGCTGCCCGGCAGGCACTCCGGAATCGCCATCCGTCCCGGGGACGGGACGGGGTGCACCGAGCGGAACCGTCACCGTAAACTCCGTCCACTGTCCCACGGCACTTTCGACCCCGAGCACGGCGCCCATCCGGGTCGCCAGGCTCTTCGCCACGGCGAGCCCCAGCCCCAGCCCGCTGCCGGAGACACACTTGTCCGACGTATAGAAAGGTTCGAATATCCGTGCCTTCTCCGCCCGGTCTATCCCCGCGCCGTCGTCGCGGACACGCACCCGGAACACATCGCCGGGCACCTCCCCGCCGGGGCCTTCGAGCGTCACGTCGATGCGGCTCTCGGCGAACTGGTAGGCATTACCGAGTATCTGGCCCACGATCTTCGAGAAGTGGTCGCAGCACATCTCGGCCGTGAGGGCTTCGCCGGGCAGCCCGAGGTGCACCGCGATACCCCGCCGCGGGACGGCATCCCCCACCGCCGCGACCACCGTCCGCAATACTTCCCGTACGTCGACGCGCTCCGGAACGCAGGAGGCGGCATGCTCGCCCTCCTCCGCGCTTTTCAGGTTCAGGATCTGGTCGACCAGCGTCCGCAGCCGCTCGCAGTTCTTGCGGATGATGTCCACGTCGTCACGGAGCCCGGGCAAATCCCCGGCGCGCTTGGCGATCTCTTCGACGGGCGCGGCAATCAGCGCGACGGGCGTACGTATTTCGTTGGCCACCTCCGTGAAGAGGCTGACCTTGGCTTCGAGCAGGTCGAGCTTGTTCTTGCGGGTGATCGAGGCGATCTGCTCGCGGTGCGCGCGGCCAATCCTGCGGCGCAGCCACAGGCCGCCGCCCGCCACGGCCAGCAGAGCCAGCACGCCGTAGGCCACGACCATGGCGCGAGCCATCCACCACGGCGGCAGCACGAGGATCTCGACCACGGCCTCCTCGCCGAACTGCTCGCCGCCGGTCGAGGCGCTCACGACGAAGCGGTAACGGTTCGGCGGCAGGTTGGTGTAGGAGACATGCTGCACCCCGGCCCCTTCGTCCAGGCCGGTGGTGATCCATTTGTCGTCGAAGTTCTCCAGCCGGTAACGGTAGACCGTCCTCAGCGGCGAGGAGAAGTTGAGCGCAATGAAATCAAGGCTGAACGACATCTTCCGTCCGCGCAGGCGCACCGAGCGCTGGCAGTCGATGGTATTGGACAACAGTCGTCCGTCCACGGGCACGCTGCGGTTGAAGAGCTTGAAATCGGGGAAGACGACGCTGAGCTTGGCCGAATTCTCGCGGCGCGTGAAATCATAGGGATAGAACTTGTTGATGCCGTTGTTGCAGCCGATGTAGATATGCCCGGTCGAGGACTTGATGCCCGAATTGGCGTTGAAGATATTGGCCAGCAGTCCGTCGTCGGAGGTGAACTTGTAGATCGACTGCGGGCCGTTCCCGGGGCTGTATTTCAGCAGCCCGCGGTTGGTCGTGAGCCACAGTTCGCCGCCGTTCTGCACGATCTGGAACACGGCGCAGTTGCCGTAGGGCAGCATGTCGAACTCCCTGGAGAGCGTGTCGGCCGCGATGTCGTAACGGCAAAGCCCGCAGCCGTGGGTGCCGATCCACAGGTTGTCCCCCTCGACGGCCAGGCAGCTCACGAAATCGGAAAGCCCGCCCCCGGAATCGTGCGAACAGAGGGCGAACCGGCCGTCGTCGAACCCGTAGCGGATCAACCCCTTGCCCAGCGACGCGAACCACAGGTGCCCGCGGGCATCCTCGCAGATGTCCACCACGTCGCTGTTATGTCCCAGGCCGAATGCGCACGTGATGGTCTGCGAAACGTCGTCGTAACGGCAGATGCCCATTTTGGTGCCGATCCACAACTGCCCCCGCGAATCGCGGAAAACCGAATAGACGTCGAGATTGTCGAGTCCCGTGCCGGCCTGCGTGAAGTGCTTCATCTGCCGCGTGCGCAGGTCGATGCGGTAAAGCCCGTCGCCATACGTCCCGACCCACAGCCATCCGCCGTCGATGGTGAGCGCATGGATGTTGAGCGCCCGGTCACGCGGGTCGACCGCCACGGGCGTATAGCTGCCCGTACGCGGATTGTAAAGGCTCAGCCCCCCGTCGTCGCTGCCGATCCAGATATTCCCCTCGGGATCCTCGCAGAATTTGCTGATGATATGCCCGCACCCCTCGCCGGCTTCGATGAGCGTGAAGAGCGAACTGAGCGGCGAGAGGTAGTTGATGCCGCCGAAATAGGTTCCGATCCACACGCCGCCGTCACGATCCTTGAGGATGGAGTGGATGAATTTGTCGTTGAGCCGTCCGTTCCGGTTGGTCGTGCCGTTGTCGACATGCTCGAAACTGCGGTTCTTGGTATTGAAATTCACCAGGCCGTGATCCGTCCCGAGCATGATTATCCCCGGGGTGTATTCGATCATGCTCCGCACGCGGCCATACGCCTCGCCGTCCTCCGGGCGGTTGCAGGTGAACGTCAGCCGCGAAAGTTCGAACTTGTAGAGCTCGCAGTCATACCCCGCGATCCAGATGTCGCCGAACGAATCCTGGCACATGGCACTGATGCGCGAAATCGGCTCGCGCGTGAGCGTGTCCTCGACCCGGAAGGTGGAGAACCGGTTGTTCTCGGGGTTGTAGCGGCTCAGCAGCGAACCGCCGCCCGAAGCCACCCAGATGTTGTTGTCGTGGTCGAGCAGGATCTTCACGATGACGTCGGACGAGAAGGCCTCGGGGTATTTCGCGGCGTTATAGTGTTCGAACGTGCCGCTCTTGAGGCTGTAACGGTAGAGGCCGTCGCCGAGCGTCCCGATCCACATGTTGCCCGCGACGTCCGCCGCAAGCGAATAGACCAGCAGGTTGCGGCGCTCCCGGCCATCGCTGCCCAGGATGGGCAGGTGGATGAACGACTCGTCCTTCGAGTCGAAAATATAGACCCCGTCGCTGGTTCCGACCCATATGCGGTCGCCGTTGGGGAACCCTTCGCCGCAAAGACTGTAAATACAGTTGTTTTCGAGCGTATTGCGGCGGCGGTAATCGGAGCGGTAGTTGGTGAAATCGTAGGAGTTGAACCGGTCGAGGCCGTCGGCCGTGCCGACCCAGACATACCCCTTGTCATCCTGATAGAGGCACTGGATGGTGTTCGACGACAACCCGCTGTTGTCGGTATAATACCTGAATTTGTGCTCCATACCGCTCCCGGCACGCAACACCAGACACATCGCGACCGCACATACCGCACATTTCACCCTCGATTCCATAGCGCCGACCCTTTAGAGAACTTTATAATCTTTATCATTCCATCCCGCAAAACCGACGCAACCTTTCCCGGGGCGGAAGCATCCGATGGGAAAAATACTTTCTTTCCTTAATATATACAAATACAAGGCACCATTATACCTATTTCGGGCAGCAGAAATGCGCCGTCCGGCTCCGAAGCGGAAGGCATTATCCGTCGGGGCACCGCCCCTACGCGCCGCAGTCCGCCGCCCCGCCCCGAAGACATGACGCCCCCGGGCGGACGGCCGATGCCGTCCGCAATGCAGGCGCAGGATAAGGGACGCTATCCCCGCAAACAACGGGGAGTACCCGGAAATCAGCCGGGAGGGGGGGGGAATTCGGGATGCATGGCCGCCGGATGTTTACCTGATCTGACCGATGTCGTCCAGCGGCCAGTCGTCGGTGCGGAACGGGACAAGGGGCTGCCCCATCGTCGTCATGACATTGGCTTCGGGGCAGTAATTGCGGAAGGCGTAGCGCACCGCCACCGGGTCAGACACCCGATCGGAGCTCACTTCGATCCGGTTGTCCCAATATTTGAAATTCGCAACGGCAGGGTGGAAAACCCGGTCTTCGCCCGCAATCTCGAAGCCGCCCGGACGGCAATAACCTTCAGGGCCGAAGGCCACGAAGCTGTCGACGCCGTTTTGGGCCCGGACGGGCAGGTTGTCGAAAGTCAACACCAGTTTATTGCCGTCGCGCTCCATCGACTTGTATACCGGCGCCGGGGCGGGCAGCCCCGTCACCCCGTAATCGTTCGCCAGGGCGAGGAACGCCAGCCGCTCCCCCACTTCGCGCTTGCGCGCCGGATGGATGCAGGTCGGGTTGCCCAGGTCGGTCGTGGCGGCGATCCCCGAGTGCGGGATTTCAGCCAGCGCCCGGTACTGCGCCTCGATCACCAGCGGCAGCGAACGCAGCTCGTCGCCCTCATAGCGGTAAGACGCCAGCTGCGTATAGTAGAACGGCATCTTCCCGTCGCCCCAGGTTTCCCGCCAGAGTTTGACGAGTGAGACCTGCAACGCCTTGTAATCGTACCAGTTCTTGCGGTTCGACTCGCCCTGGTACCAGATGAACCCTTTGGCCGTATAACGGCAGACGGGCAGGATCATTCCGTTGTAGAGCCGCTGGGGAATGCTGTTGTCGTAGGTTCCCGACTTGGCAACGGCGTGGTCGATGCCCGGCGTCGCGTCGATGGCCTCGACGGTCATCCACGCCTCGATGGTCGAACCGCCCCAGTTGGAGGTGATGAGCCCGACCGGAATGCCCAGCGCCTTGTAGAGCATACGCCCGAAAAAATAGCCCACGGCGCTGAACTGGCCGACGGAGGCGGGCGTCGCGGTCTGCCAGGCCGCATCGCAATCGTCCAGGGGCGTCTTGGACGAGACCCTGGGGACGGTGAACATCCGAATGCCGGGGTACATGCCCGCATCGGCGATGGCATCGACCGCCCCTTCGACGGGTTGGAACATGAATCCGCTCACAGGCATCTCCATGTTGGACTGTCCCGAGCAGACCCACACCTCGCCCACGAGGACATTGTCGAGCACGAGCGGTTCGCCGTCGCTGAGGGTCACGGTATAGGGGCCTCCGGCTTCGCCCGTGGGGAGCTTCAGCGCCCAGCGGCCCGAGGCATCGGCCCGGGTTTCATGTGTGCGGCCGTCCCATGAGGCGGTGACCCGCACCCGGCTGCGTGGCGATGCTTCGCCCCAGAAATTCACTTCGGCATTGCGTTGCAACACCATATTGCTCCCCAGCACGGCGGGGAGTTTCACCCGCGCCGGGAGCTGCACGGCCAGCAATAGCGCCAGCACGACGGAAAAGAGCCGTTTCATCGGAAAAAGTCGTTTATTTTTTATCGGTCTGTTTCTTATCGACGACCACGCGGTCGCAATTCCGCGTGATGAAATTGCGCTTTTCGTCGAGTACATAGGGATAATCG
>ERZ827496.2898-NODE-2898-length-15967-cov-4.186212_pt1 | contig 15967 bp, 11 predicted proteins | sample MGYA00519769_ERZ827496 | MGnify/ENA primary metagenome ERZ827496 (study PRJEB31778, sample SAMEA3449327) | human gut metagenome | biome: human gut; feature: human-associated habitat; material: faeces | place: United Kingdom | collected 2010/2012 ...
GGGCAGCAGGTGGCCAGGGCCACTCCCAACTTAAAACCAGTAATTTTTACATCGCACACCGGTTCTTTGTTACTTTCTTCACTGAAGAAAGTAACGTTCCCCTGTTCCCGTCCCCTCTTCGCCAAAAGCAGCGCCGGGGAGCAAGCTCCGCCGGCGCTGCAAATAATGTTTAGCTTTTTATAAATGGAAATCCCGTTACTCTTAGCCCAGCAGAGCGCGGTCGCTGTTGAACTCACCGCCGCTGGCGCGGGCAAAGGCTTCCATCAAATCGGGCACGGTCAGCTTTTTCTTTTCCTCGCCGGAGATGTCCACCACCACGCGGCCCGCGTCCATCATTATGGTGCGGCTGCCCAGCTCCAGGGCGGACTGCATGTTGTGCGTTACCATCATGCAGGTCAGCCCCTGCTCCGACACCGTTTTTTTCGTGATGTCGAGCACCTTTTCGGCGGTAGCGGGATCGAGCGCTGCGGTGTGCTCGTCGAGCAGCAGCAGCTTCGGCGGGTTGACGGTCGCCATCATCAGCGTCAGCGCCTGACGCTGTCCGCCCGAGAGCAGTCCGACGGGCTGTGTCATACGGTCCTCAAGTCCCATATCGAGCTCGCGCAGTATCTCGCGGAAGCGCTGACGGTCGCTGCGCTTTATGCTGCTCAGCCATGAGCCCGTACCCGCGGCAAGAGCAAGATTCTCCTCGATGCTCATTCCGGGAGCGCTGCCGCGCATCGGGTCCTGAAAGAGTCTGCCGATAACGCGCGCACGCTTATAGTCCGGGCGGTGGGTGATATTCTCGCCGTCGAGCATTATACTACCCGCATCTATCGGAAAATTTCCGCAGACGGCATTAAAGAGGGTGGATTTTCCCGCTCCGTTTGAGCCTATAACGGTCACGAACTGACCGCACTCTATATCGAGGTCGATGCCGTCAAGCGCGGTGTGCTCATCGACGGTGCCCGCGCCGAAAACCTTGCGCAAGCCCTTTATTTCAAGCATTCCCATCCTTATGCCCCCTCTCTTCCCGCTCTGATGCGTTTGATAACGATAGGCAGCTGCCGACGCAGATACGGTCCCGAGATTGCAATAATAACGATGACCGAGGATACAAGCTTAAGCATGTAAGCGGGTATATTGAAGCGGAGCGCTATCGTGTAGACAAGGCGGAAAACGACCGAGCCGACAACAACGCCTACGGCGCGCAGCGGTATCTTTCCGTGGCCGAAGAAGGCGCGTCCGATAAGCAGCGACGCGAGCGCTACCGTCACCATGCCCGAGCCGACATCGATGCTGACCGACTTCTGCGACTGCGTCATAAGGCAGCCCGAGAGCGCGGTAAATGCGTTTGCAACGCACAGACCGACGATAGTCGTAAATACGGGATTTATCGACGAGGAGCGGACCATGTCGGGGTTATTGCCCGTTGCGCGTATAGCGAGACCGAGCCGTGTGCGCAGAAACAGCGACAGAAATACTATCACGAGCAGCACCGCCGCGCCGATAACTATCAGTTTGTAGTACGACGCAAGCGGCGTACCCTTGAGTGCATTCTTGACGACGGTGTATATCGTCTCGGTCGTGTTCATATTGACGAGCGATGAGTTTCCCATCACCGCCATATTTATCGAATAAAGTCCGGTATTCACGATAATGCCGGCAAGCAGACTGTCGATGCCCATCTTTGTCTGGAGAAAGGCGGTGACAAAGCCCGAGATGATTCCCGCCGCCATAGCCGCGAAGATCGAAAGATAGGGGTGTCCCGAGACCGCTACCATCGCGCCTACCGCAGCGCCGAGGGTAAAGCAGCCGTCGGTCGACAGGTCGCAGACATTCAGCATCGAATAGCTGAGAAAGAGCGCAAGCACGGTAAGTGAGGTACACAGTCCGAGCTCAAGCGCCGTCTGAACAAGGTCAAGTACGGTTGACAGATCCATAATAATTCTCCGTATTTTGTTGTTTGCGGCAGCGGTGCAATGCCCCTGCCGTCTTTATTCGCAGCTTGCCCGCCGCTATGCGGCGATCTCAGCAGCACTGCGACGGGCGATACATCATAATCTTTTTGTAAAACCTAATCAGCTGAAGCTCTCTGCGGTATTGATAGCCTGAACCTTGGTGCAGAAGGGAGCGAAGGTCTCGGAGACGGTCGCGAAGTCGTAGCCGAGCGATGCGCAGATCTCTTCATTTACCGTTGCGGTACCGTTGTCGAAGGTCATAACGGGGGTGGTTGCCGGGTCCTTACCGTCTACGAGGATGGAAACTATCATATCAGCGGTATTCTCGCCGAGGTTTACATAGTCAACGCCGTAGCCGAGGAATGCGCCGTTAAGTGCGAAGGAATCCGCGCCCGTGAAGTGCGGGATGCCTGCCTCCTCAAAGATGGTGTAGATGGAGAGCTCGGACTTCATTATCGTGTTATCGGTAGGAGTGAATACAGCGTCAACGCCGTCTGCAACGAGTGCCTGAGCCGCAAGAGTTACCTCCTCGGCATTTGTGCCGGTGCGCTCGATAACCGTGACGTTCTTTGACTCGAGGTACTGCTTAGCCTCTGCGATAGGAGTTGCGGACGAATCCTGACCTACGTCGTAGAGCAGACCGACCTTTGCGGTATCGGGCTTGAGTGCGAAGATGAGGTCGAGTACCGAATGGGTATCGAGGTAATCGGAGGTGCCGGTGATGTTAGCGCCGGGAGCCTCGAGCGAGGATACGAGCCGGCAGCTTACGGGGTCGGAGACTGCCGCAAATACAACGGGGGTTCCGCTCTCCTCTGTCGCCGCCTGCATCTGCATTGCAACGGGGGTCGCGATACCGACCATAAGATCTACCTTGTCTGCCTGGAAGTTCGAGATGATCTGACCCATAACGCTTGCGTCTGCATTGCAGTTGTCATAGTCGATGGTGAAGTCAACGCCGAGCTCGGCGCCGCGCGCCTTGAGACGGCTCTGCAGGCTCTCTGCTATCTGGTTGAGCGATGCATCATCTACATAGTTGCAGATACCGATACGGTAGCTGTTCTTCGTGCCGCTCGTGCTGCCGCTTGCGGTCGTCTCTGCGTCACCGCCCGTGGTCTTTCCGCAGGAAGCGAGCGAAATAAGGGTTGCGGAGGCTGCAAGTGCAGCGGTAAGTACGGTAAAGAATCTCTTCATTTTCATGGTGGTGTTCCTTTCTTTGTTTGCTTTTTTGTTTTTCTTCCGATATTCGTATTTGCTTTAATTGTACGTCACGGTGCTTGCAGAAAACAAAAAATCCCGTCCCTGCAATCTCTTGCTGGGACAGGATAAATATACAATCCTGCGGTACCACCCGGCTTGATGCTTTTACGCACCCGCTTACGCATACAATCATATGCAGACCTTTGATCACGGAGAGCCACACTCCGTCTCCCATACTCAGGCTGTGCCGTTTCTGTTTGCCCTCGGAAGTCCATTCGTCCTGCGCCCGCCGCCGCGCTTCCACCGTCCGCGACTCTCTCCCTGACAGGTTGTGCCGGATTACTCCTCTTCCTCATCGGTTTACCGCATTATAGCACGCGGAATTCGTCCTGTCAAGAGGTTTTTTCAAAAAAATCAAAAAAATTTCAAGAGGCATGATTCATGCATTATCACGGTCAATATGTCGCACATGACCGCAGCTTCGATGACACAGGATGTCGACAATGCAGCACACCGGCAAGACCTGCAATGCTGTCAATGTACACGGTTGCGCCGCTCACATACTCTAATATATGCGGCTTCGTCGGTCAATGCGATATCGCAGCCTGCATACCACAATCATGCTGCAGCGTCAGTCAATACGATTGCGCCGTTCGCCGCGCAAAAATGCCTCAATATTCTCCCGCACCTCGGTCATAAGAGCCCTGCGCGCGTCGCCGCACGCCCACGCGACATGCGGGGTCAAGATGCAGTTCGGTGCGGTGCGCAGCGGGCAGTCGGCGGGGGTTGGCTCAATCTCCGTCACATCCGCCGCGGCCCCAGCGAGCTTTCCCGACCGCAGTGCAGCGGCAAGAGCCATCTCGTCGACAAGCGCCCCGCGCGCGGTATTTATCAGCATAGCGCCGTCCTTCATACGCTCGACGACATCGGCGTTTATAATATGTCTGCTCCGCTCGGTGAGCGGACAGTGCAGCGATACGATATCGCTCTCCGCAAGCAGCTGCGGGAGCGGCAGTCTGCTTATCCCGCCGTCACGCTCAGCCGTGCCGACGGGCGGGGTCAGAGCTTCAACAGCGCCGCCGACCGTCCCGAGATGCTCCGCGGCGTACACTCTCATACCGAAAGCGGAGGCAAGCTGAGCAACTCTGCGTCCGATAGCGCCGAGTCCTATTATACCGAGTGTCTTTCCTCCGAGGCAGAAGCGCGGCAGCGGCAGACGCGAGAGCGCCGATTCGCCGATCGGTGTGCTCGCCGCCTCCGTTATCCTGTCAACCAGTGCAAGCATCAATGCGAAGGTATGCTGAGCCACCGCCTCCGTCGAGTAGCCGGGAACATTGCACACGGCAATGCCCCGCTCGCGCGCAGCGGCGATATCTATCTTGTCGTAGCTCGTCGCGAAAACCGCTATCATCCGCAGCCGCGGTGCCGCATCCATCTCCGCCGCTCCTATGCGGGCGCGGTTGCACAGAACTATCTCCGCGTCGCGCATGCGCTCGATAAGCTCCTGCTGCGTTCCCGCCGTGTACACACGCACATCAAAGCGCCCTGCATCAAGCCCGAGCGAATCGGGCTTTACCTCAGTATCGAATACCGACTCCGAGTCGGTCAGCACTATATTAATCATTGTTTCCTCCGTCGTCCGCAGCGTTGCATTATATGCGCCGTCTGCGTTTGCCCATCATTTTACCACAAACACGCAGAGCCCGCAATATTGACAAAAGAAAAAATCTCGGGTATAATTAAAGGTAAGATTATTTTTTCAAAGCAACAGTTTCGGAAAGGAAAAGCCTATGAAATCAAGCTACAAGGGCGTGACCCTCGTCGAGGGCGGACACATCTACTCGGAGGGCAAGCTCACCCCCTCCGCAGTCAAGCCCGCCGACCGCTTAAAGACCATCGCATACTCCATCCTATCTTCGCATAACGAGTCGCCTATAACGGAGGACACGACCGATCTGCGCATCCGTTTTGACGCGATGGCATCGCACGACATTACATACGTCGGCATCATTCAGACGGCACGCGCGAGCGGTCTGAAGAAATTCCCGATACCCTACGTGCTCACAAACTGCCACAACAGCCTTTGCGCCGTCGGCGGTACGATAAACGAGGACGACCATGTTTTCGGTCTCTCCGCCGCAAAGAAGTACGGCGGAATCTACGTTCCCGCACATCAGGCTGTCATTCACTCGGTAATGCGCGAGTGCTTTGCGGGCTGCGGAAAGATGATACTCGGCTCGGACAGCCATACCCGCTACGGCGCTCTCGGCACCGTTGCCATGGGTGAGGGCGGACCCGAGCTCGTTAAGCAGCTGCTCTGCCGCACATACGACATTCCCGCGCCCGAGGTGATAGCCGTTCATATGACCGGCGCACCGCGTCCCGGCGTAGGCCCGCAGGACGTTGCCATCGCAATTATCGGCAGGGTGTTTGAGTGCGGCTTTGTAAAGAATAAGATAATGGAATTCTTCGGCGACGGCGTTGCTTCGCTGCCTATCGAATACCGAAACGGCATCGACGTTATGACCACCGAGACCGCTTGTCTGTCATCCGTCTGGGCTACCGACGACGAGACAAAGGCGTACCTCGAGCTTCACGGCAGATCGGGCGACTACCGAAAGCTCTCTCCCGCAGACGGTGCGGGCTATGACGGCGTTCTCGAGGTCGACCTCTCAGAGATCGAGCCTATGATAGCGCTTCCCTCTCACCCCTCGAATGCTTATGCACTTCGCGAGGTCATAGAGGAGCCCGAGCGCGTTCTCCGCGAGGCGGGTCTCGAGCAGCTGCTGCCCAAGGTACATGACGGCTCGCTATGGGTAGATCAGGGCGTTATCGCAGGCTGCGCAGGCGGTACATACGACAACCTCTGCGCCGCAGCGGATATTCTCGGCGGCGGCAGCATCGGTCAGGGCGCTTTCGCGATGTCTGCATATCCCGCGAGCCAGCCCGTATTCTCGGCACTTATCGCCGAGGGCGCTATCAGCTCGCTCCTCGATTCGGGCGTTACCGTTCGTTCTGCATTCTGCGGACCCTGCTTCGGCGCGGGCGATGTTCCGTCAAACGGCGCGCTGAGCATCCGACATACGACAAGAAACTTTCCGAACCGCGAGGGCAGCAAGCCCGGTGCGGGACAGAGCGCATATGTAGCACTTATGGATGCGCGCAGCATCGCCGCAACGGCAAAGAACGGCGGTCGCCTTACCTCCGCGCTCGGCACCGAGCTGCCGACGCATAAGCCCACATACGACGATGCCGCATACCGCAGCCGCTTCTATAACGGATACGGTCACGCGGATGAGAACGAGCAGCTCGTATTCGGGCCTAATATCACCGACTGGCCCGAGATCCCCGAGCTCGGAGACGGACTTCTCTCCACCGTATGCTCGGTCATTACCGATCCCGTTACCACCACCGACGAGCTTATACCCTCAGGAGAGACCTCGTCCTACCGCTCCAATCCTCTCGGTCTTGCAGAGTTCACACTCTCCCGTAAGGACCCCGGATATGTCGGCAGAGCAAAGGCGGCACACGGCGCAGCACCCTCGGGCGAAGTACTCGGAGCTATCGCCGACATCTCCGCCGCGCGCGGTGAGACAGCACCCGAAAAGCTCTCCTGCGGCAGCGCCGTATATGCGGTCAAGCCCGGCGACGGCTCTGCGCGTGAGCAGGCAGCCTCCTGCCAGCGCGTGCTCGGCGGAAACTGCAATGTTGCACGCGAGTACGCAACAAAGCGCTATCGCAGCAACCTCATCAACTGGGGCATGCTCCCCTTCCTCTATGGCGGCGACGGTGAGAGCACCTTCGCGCTCGGCGATGTTCTGTACGTCCCGAATATCCGCGAGGTCGTATCAGCAGGCACGCCCGAGTTCGACGCATATGTCATCTCCGCCGACGGCGCATATAAAAAGATAACGCTCGGTCTCGCACCGCTGACCGAGGATGAGAAGAAGATAATTCTCTGCGGCTGCCTTATCAACTTTTATCGCGCGGGACTCTGAGCCGACACGGCGATATCGGCATTCGACGCGGCACGCATACCTCGATATATAATGTATTGTCGGCACGGTCTGCGAAACGGCGAAGCCCCGAAGCGATTCATTGATATGAGCGGCTGAAAAGTCTATATATTCAAGGCCAATCTATATGCCGCAGAGCATCGCAACAAAAAGGAGAACACCATGCTTGACTACACAAAGAAAGAGCTGCTCGGTATACTCGCGCAGCTCGAGAAGATAAGCGACGGACTCGGCGTACTGCTCGATTCCGAGGAGGAACGCGCCGAGACATCCGGCGGCGAGGATGCCGAGACTGTCTGCGACGCGCTCGATGAGGCGCTCGACGGAGTAAACGAAGCATATTCGGTGCTCGACGAGCTGCTTGACGAGTAAAATACCATATTCGATGATCTGCATGCTGTCCGACGGGTAAAGCACCGAAAAAGCGGACTCTTGCATAACCGCTTGACCCAAATATAAAACGGTCGTATCTGCCTCAGGGCGGGTATGACCGTTTTTTCGTTATTAAATTTGCTGTGCCTAAAAGCATTTGTCGAGCAGTCCGCACCGACAAGCGGCGCAAATCATCTGTCTAACAGGATCGGGATCAAAGTAAATCGCACTAATCGGAGCGCATCCGTCAACACCGACCCGAGCCGTCAAAGCGTGCTCGGTGCCGTGCCCGCCCCGGCGGAAGCAAACAGCATGACCGCCGCGATGCCTCCGACAAGCAGGAGCATGCCGAGCGAGAGTGTCGCGAGCAATGCTCTGCGTCTGCGGCTGTCGCTGCCATAGGCGACAGAGGGCAGACCGCGAAGAATAAACGGCAGACCGTACAGCAGCATTCCGGTAACGGCGAGCGCGCCGAACGGTCCCATCTCATAGGCAAGTACCGCGCATGCGGAGGCAAGGCGGGAAACAAAATTTGAAATACTTGCCACGACCGACGCGGCATAAGGCGCAAGCACAAATGATGACGGCAGCAGTGCAAAGGGCGAGAGTGACAGCAGAAGCCCTGCGAGCGGCGAAAAGAGGACGGTGGCGGGAATCGAATACAGCGATGAAAAGCCGAAAAAGAGAAAAGCGAGCGGTGCAGTCAGGAGATTTGCCGAGGCACCGATAATAACCGAGTCGAGCGCAAACTCCGCCATACCGACCGCAAGCCCTGAGATCGCACCGCGCATCGCAGACGGATTGCGCGAATAAAAGCGCTCACGGATATCGTGAGTATATCGGCTGATACGCTCGGATATGCGGCGGCAGAGCGGCGCGCCTATCACGGCGATCCCGAAGGTCGAGGAAAACGACAGCACAAGTCCGACATCAAGCACCGCGCACGGGCGAAACAGTATAATGAGCGCAACAGCCGAGGCAAGCGAGGTCGGCATATGCCCCGATCTCCCGCCCAGTCTTGCGCTGCTCGCTATCATAAGCATAAGTGCCGAGCGGAGAACCGATGAGGAAAAGCCGGTAAGCGCGGCAAACAGCAGCGCGAATACCGCAGTAACGATTATTGAGGGCGCATTCGGGACATGCAGACGGCGCAGCAGGAATGAGACTACCGCAGTGATTATTCCGAGATGCAGGCCGCTGACAGCCACTATGTGCGATATTCCGAGTGCGGAAAAATCATCCGATATACTATCGCCGAGCTCGCTGCGATCTCCGAGCAGCAGTGCGCGGCAGAGCCCCGCGCCGTCGCCGAGTCGGAGCGACAGCGTTTGACCCACACGTTCACGCAGCCGTGCAAAGCGTGCGGTAAGACTGCCGGACGGCTCTCTGCCGTAGATACTGAGCGAATCGGTTGAGAGTGTGAGAAAGCGTCCCTCGGACGCGGAATACATAAGCGACAGCGTAGTTCCGTCATACGGCTCGGTCTCCGCAATATCCGCATGCATGCCGAAGCGCTCGCCGACGCGCAGTCCGGACGCGCCGCGAACCTTGACGGTTGCGGAAAGCGAGCAGCTCTCGCCGTCTATCGAGCTCAGCTGCGCATCGAATATCATATATGACGCCGAGGAATACCGTACCCGTCCGACGACAGCGGTCACCGATCTGTCCGAGCCCGAAAACCTCTGTACTATTCTATTCCGATAGTCTCCGAAATACAGCGAACCGATTACACAGCCGGCCGCTATCGCCGCGCCGAAAAAAATCAAAGCGGCTCTGCCCTCTCCCCTGCCGGATACGGCACACAGGATAAGTCCCGCAGCGGCGGTAACGCCGCCGGCGATAATGAGCAGCGAGCGTGTAAGTACGAGCTTGTCCGGCAGGAGCAGCGACACATATCCGACCGCGGCGATCGAGCCGATAAAAAGAAGGCAAACGAGCATAAGCGGACAGCAGCGAATAAATCTCCGCATATGTCTCGCCTCCTCTCATCTGCCGATAAAAAAGCCGAAAGTATCAAAAGTAAGGCGCAGCCGATCCGAACCGAATCCGCTTGCAGCGCACATTGCCGCAGCTTACTCTACGACAACGCCCTTTCTGATGATGATATTAGCATAAAGAGCGGTCTCACCGGAGGTAACGACTGCATACGCCTCCTTGGCTCTTTCATAAAACTCAAAGCGCTCGATCTGAGTGAGGGGCTTTTCGGTATATTTACCGGTGATAGCCTCAAACTCCTTCCAGATAGGAGTCTCGACATTGTCGCCGGGCACCTTCTGCATGATGTATACCGGGTCGGAATAGGTGTCGAGAGGATAGAGCTTGAGAATAGCCTCGAGCAGCTCGGGTACCGTGTGTCCGTCCTCGCGTACAAGACGCTGTGCAACTCTCGCTGCGGGGAAGTTACCGTCGCCGATAACAAGCTCGTCGCCGTGTCCCATTTCCATAAGGATCTTTAAAAGGTCGGGTGAAATGATTGAAGGAATACCTTTAAGCATAATATGCCTCCGGAAAAATTATTTTTTTAGGCGGCAAGCCGCCATATGCACTTGATTACGGGGTATGTGCCGATACCGTATAATGCATGTTAAGTATAACACATTGCACGAATTTTGTAAAGAAAATTTTGCGCCGCGGCACGAAAAAGCGAAAAAATCGGTTGCGCAGCACCCATATCAGATCTTCTCACCGAGGATCGGAACATACTTTTTGTAGAACGCCTCAAAGCGCCCCTCGTCGAGCGCAAGACGTATCTCACTCATCAGCTCGTTGTAAAAATAAAGGTTGTGCAGCACGCACAGGCGCATTCCGAGCAGCTCGCGCGCCTTGAACAGATGGCGGATATATGCCTTTGAATACCTGCGGCAGGCAGGGCACTGACAGTCCTCATCTATCGGCTTATCGTCCATGATAAATTTCTCGTTGAGTACGTTGAGCTTGCCCTTCCATGTAAACAGATTGCCGTGGCGGGCATTGCGGCTCGGCATAACGCAATCAAAAAAATCGACTCCGCGATGTACCGCCTCGAGAATGTTGACCGGAGTTCCCACACCCATAAGATAACGCGGCTTATCGGCGGGCATATGCGGCTCGACAGCCTCGATTATCCGATACATCTCGTCCGCCTCCTCGCCGACTGCGAGACCGCCGATAGCGTATCCGGGCAGGTCAAGCTCTGCGATGCGCTTCATATGGTCGATACGCAGATCCTCGTAGGTCGAGCCTTGATTGATGCCGAACAGCAGCTGCTCGGGATTAATGGTCTCCGGCAGTGTGCTCAGGCGCTGCATCTCCGCCTTGCAGCGGACGAGCCAGCGGTAGGTGCGGTCGCAGGAGCGCTTTACATAGTCATAGGGAGCGGGATTTTCGATGCATTCGTCAAATGCCATAGCGATAGTCGAGGCGAGATTCGACTGTATCTGCATGCTCTCCTCGGGTCCCATGAATATGCGCTTACCGTCTATATGCGACGCGAAATACACACCCTCCTCCTTTATGCGGCGGAGCTTGGCAAGCGAAAAGACCTGAAATCCGCCCGAGTCGGTAAGCACGGGTCTGTCCCAATTGAAAAACTTATGTATTCCGCCGAGATCGTGAATGAGCTTATCGCCCGGGCGGATATGCAGATGATATGTGTTTGACAGCTCGACCTGACAGCCGAGATTGTACAGATCTCCGGTAGATATTCCGCCCTTGATGGCGGCGCTCGTTCCGACGTTCATAAACACCGGGGTCTGAATGGTACCGTGAACCGTCTCCATCACGCCCCTGCGCGCATTTCCTTCTTTTTTTAACAGTTTGAATGCCATTATAAAAGCAGCCTTTCCGATTTTTCTCCGCCGTCGGCGGGCATAGCATAGATGCCTTTGCACCGGCACGCGTCACGGCTCTGCGCCGCGCCGATATGCCTATATTCTCTTAAATCGCTTCTCTATATCGCGTGTGGTCAGCTCAAACGAGACCGGTCTGCCGTGCGGGCAGAAGCGTATGCGTGGGTCGTTCATCACCGCATCGCAGATATATTCGATGTGCGAGATATCGTCCTCACGCCCCGCCTTGACAGCAGCCTTGCAGGATGCCTGAAACAGCGCCCGCTCGTACATGTCGCTCTGCGAGCGTTCTGCGCCGTCTCCGCCGCTGCTCAACGAGGAGAGTATCTGCATGAATACGTCCCCGGTCGCCGACTGCTCGATCTCCGACGGACGCGAGGTCAGCTTTACTCCGAGCGTTTCCTCATCGGCATCGAACGAAAACCCGGTCTTTTCTATCTCGTCGCGATACTCACACGCCGCCGCAAACTCCTCCGGCGAGAGCTGCAAGATCTCGGGTATGAGCAGAAGCTGCTCGCATCGGCGGCTCGCGTACATATTTTCCTTCATACGCTCGAACAGAATGCGCTCATGCGCCGCATGCTTGTCTATAACAACAACGCCGTCAGACACCTCTACAAACACATAAGCGTTTGCGGCGATACCGATTATGCGATAATATACGGGCACATGCGATGTATTGTCTCCGGAGACGGAGCCGACCGCCGATGCACCGGGATATACCCCGGAAGCTCCTCCCGTATACAGCCCCGCCGACGGGTCACGCAGGATATTATCGTCGCCCGCATCAGAGCCGCCAGCACCGCCCGCGCCATTTCCTTTATTCGATATGTTGCCGTGATCTCCGCTCTCGGCGCCGTTCCCGAACGCTCCGCTATCCGTACCGCATGCCGACGACATTGCGTGAACGCTTGCCGACCTGCGTGACGCGAACGGATCGGGCGCCGGGGTAAAGCCGTGCTCGGGACCGTCTCGTCTGATAGGAGCACCGTCCGCACCGCCTGACATATCGGAGCTAACATCGGTCGGGGCGCAGTTTCCGGACACATCGTCATTTTCGGCAATTCCGTCTCCGACACCGACGGCAGCGCCATTTTTTTCGGTCGCATCGCCTGCCGTTTTTTCCTGCGGCAGCGCGCCGTCATACTCGATATCGAGAAGTCTGCGGTCTATATTACCGGCTCCGACAGTACCAAGACTTGCCGAACCGGTGCCTCCCGACATGCTGCCGACACCCGAAGCCCCCGTACCGAAGCAGTCATGCGCAGAGCGTGTACGTAAGCCGCTCGCCTCGATAAACAGCGAGCGATCCTCAGGCTTTTTTCTCTCCGTACGGTCGGGGAGCGGCACAAAGGACGACAGAGCAGCCTCGCCCTCCTGACGCTTGTCATCCGGTGTACGCTCTCCGTACTCCGGGCGCGGGATGCTGTGAGTCAGCGCACCGCGGACAGCCGCATAGATAGCTTCAAACACCTTACGCTCCTCCGCAAACTTGACCTCGAGCTTCGCAGGATGGACATTTACATCGACAAGCGACGGATGTATCTTGAGATGCAGCACCGACATCGGAAATTTATCGCTCGGAATATATGTACGGAATGCAGCTTCGAGCGCGCTCTGAGCCGTTGTGTTACGGACATATCTGCCGTTGAGAAAGAAGCTCTCTCCGTGGCGATTCTTGCGTATAAGCTCGGGCGTACCGACAAAGCCGTTTATCTCTATTCCGTCGCTCAGTGCGCGGACGGGAATGAGATTATTCGCGCATTCTCTGCCCATTACCGCATATATCGCGCTGCGCAGATCGCCGTCTCCGGATGTACGGTAGCGCAGCTTTCCGTCGCAGATAAGCGATATGGCTATCTCGGGATGGGCAAGCGCAGCCTTTTCCACTATTCCGGTCACCGCCATAGTCTCCGCCGCGTCCTTTTTAAGGAACTTGCGCCTTGCGGGAACATTTGCGAACAGCTCCTCCGCGATGACCGTCGTGCCGCTCGCACAGCCGGTCTCGGTAACGGTCACGTTTCTTCCGCCGTCAGATGACAGCAGCGTTCCGACCTGATCCTCACGACGCTTTGAGAATATTCTCAGTCTCGACACCGATGCGATAGCTGCAAGCGCCTCGCCGCGGAAGCCGAGCGTTATTATGTATGCAAGGTCTGATGCATCCTTTATCTTGCTCGTAGCATGACGGCGGATGCACATCTCGGTATCCTCGCGGCTCATTCCGCAGCCGTCGTCGGTCACGCGCATGAGAGAGATACCGCCGTTCTGGATCTCTACGGTAATATTCTTCGCGCCGGCATCCACCGAATTCTCGATAAGCTCCTTTATCGCCGATGCGGGACGCTCCACGACCTCGCCCGCCGCGATAAGGTTCGCAACCTTAAAATCAAGTACGTTTATCTTATTTTCCAAAGCAGTATCACTCCCTTTCATACCCTCACTGCGGCTATGTCATATAGGGCATCCGTCAAAATCGCACGCAAAGGCTGTTCGACAAAGCCTACCGTGGACATCACATTAACTCAATATACCAGTTTTTTCAGCTCGTACAGCAGCTCGAGCGCGTCGCGCGGAGTCATGGAATCCATATCGAGCGCGGCTATGCGGTCACGCAGCTCGGTCTGCCCGATATCGCCGAAGCTGACATTATCAAGCCCTGTATCCGGCTCGCCGCTTTCCTGCTCCTCCTCGCATATCCGCTCGGCCTCCGCACTGCGGCGCTCAAGTCCGGCAAGCACGGCACGTGCGCGGCGGATTACCTCACTCGGCACACCCGCGAGCTTGGCGACCTCGATACCGTAGCTGTCGTCAGCTGCTCCGCGCACCACGCGGCGCAGGAAGATGATACCGTCGCCCTTTTTCTTTGCCGTGATATTGTAATTTACAACCCCGTCTATCTCTCCCTCGAGCGCGGTAAGCTCGTGATAATGCGTCGCAAAAAGGGTGCGCGCACCTATCTTTTTGCCCGCCGTATATTCCGCGACGGCGCGGGCGATGCTCATGCCGTCGAAGGTGCTTGTGCCCCTGCCTATCTCGTCGTATACGATGAGGCTGCGCGGGGTCGCGTGCGAAAGGATATACGCCACCTCTGTCATTTCGAGCATAAAGGTCGACTGTCCCGCCGCAAGATCGTCCGATGCGCCGACCCTTGTAAATATGCGGTCAACGATGCCTATCCGCGCGGAGTCTGCGGGAACGAACGAGCCCATCTGCGCCATAAGGGTTATTATCGCCACCTGACGCATGTATGTGGATTTACCCGCCATATTCGGTCCTGTGATAAGAGCAAGCCGATTGTGCGAGGTATCGAGCAGGGTATCGTTCGGAACAAAGCCTCCGCTGCCGGCAAAACGCTCCACTACGGGGTGTCTGCCCCCGCGAATATCGGTTATGTCGCTGTACTCTATCTCCGGGCGGACATATCTGTTCTCCGATGCGACAGAGGCAAGCGAACAGAGCACGTCGAGCCGTGCAAAGCACTCGGCATCCGCCGCGATAGCTGCGGCACGCTCGCTCACGCGGTCACGAAGTCCGCAGAATATATCATACTCGAGGCTCGAGAGCTTGTCACGAGCGCCGAGGATAGTAGCCTCCATATCCTTCAGCTCATCGGTTATATAACGCTCGCCGGTGGTGAGCGTCTGCTTTCGCACATAGTCGTCCGGAACGAGCGATGTATACGACTTTGACACCTCTATGTAGTAGCCGAAAACCTTATTGTAGCCTATCTTGAGCGTCTTGATACCCGTTCTTTCGCGCTCGCGCGCCTCGATACGGTTTTTATAATCCTTTGAATTATCGATAATGCCGCGCAGCTCGTCCACCTCGGCATTGTAGCCGTCGGCTATCATTCCGCCCTCCTTGACAAGCGCGGACGGATCGGCATCTATCGCGCAGAGCAGCAGCTGAAAAAGCTCCTCCTCCGGCGACATGGAATTCCTTATCTCGCACAGCTCGCTCGATGAGGAATCCGCCAGCTGCTCACGCAGATACGGTACAAGGGCGAGCGATTTTCCGATAGCGAGCAGATCCTTTGCATTTGCCGTACCGTAGCTGACCTTAGCCATCAGACGCTCGAGATCGAGAACTCCGGAGAGCGTTTCGGTTATCTCGCTGCGCTGCATATAATTTCCGCACAGCTGCTCTACCGCGTCAAGGCGGCGCGATATTGCCGATGCATTGCGGAGCGGCTGCTCGATATATCTGCGCAGCAGCCTTGCACCCATCGACGTTTTTGTTCGGTCGAGCACCCAAAGCAGCGAACCGCGCCGCTCGCCCGAACGCATAGTCTCACACAGCTCGAGATTTCTGCGCGTCGAGGAATCCATCTGAACATACTGCTCCTCGGTGTAGAAGGTCAGCTTTCTTATATCCGGTATCTCGTGGCGGCAGGTTTCCTCGATATATGCAACCATTGCCCCGAATGCGACAGCGCATTCCTCCTCGACCGCGCCCATATCGGCTGCGGTCTTTCCGAATCGATCGAGCACGAGCGTCTGCGCCGCACTGCGGTCGAAGAATGCTCCGCGGCTGTCATCGACCATCGTATGCTGACGATTGCGCGCGTATTCAGCCACCTCGGGAACCTCTGCCTCCGGACAGCTGAGCAGGA
>ERZ827496.2899-NODE-2899-length-15966-cov-3.775501_pt1 | contig 15966 bp, 10 predicted proteins | sample MGYA00519769_ERZ827496 | MGnify/ENA primary metagenome ERZ827496 (study PRJEB31778, sample SAMEA3449327) | human gut metagenome | biome: human gut; feature: human-associated habitat; material: faeces | place: United Kingdom | collected 2010/2012 ...
CAAGCAGGCGGTAGAGATCGCCGCGAAGGATAAGCGGCTCATAGACGCGGTATTCCTTAATCTGCTCGCGCAGCGATTTTCTTACCTCCTCCGGCATATGCAGCACATTAAACTCATAGCCGAGTGCTCCGCCGAGCGCTACGTGGTAGCCGAACTCAAGCTTTCTCGGGTTGAGCGCGGAGTCGGAATGGTTAGCAACATGGCAGCTCATGGTAGCTGCGGGATAGCCGAGCGTAGAGGCATATTGAATATTGATGCGGTCCTCGGGGTTGGTATTGTCGCTCGCCCATATCTGATGCGAGAAGCTCATCATTCCGAGGTCATAGCGTCCGCCGCCTCCGCTGCAGTTCTCAAGCATTGCGTTCGGGAAGTGCTCGCGCAGCCATGAATACAGATCATAAACACCGAGCATGTAGCGGTGCGGGACCTCATCCTGTCTCTCGGGGGGGAGTGCATGAGAGTATGCGTCGGTCATATTGCGGTTCATATCCCACTTGAAGTAATCCGGCGGCTCGGGATCGAAGGTCTCGGCGAGCTGTGCCTTGATGTTTTCGACGACCTCGGGATTTGCAAAGTCGAGGATATACTGATGTCTTGCGTCGGTGCGCATTCTGTCGGGATATGCGAGCACCCAATCGGGATGCGCGCGGTAGAGGTCGCTGTCGCGGTTGACCATCTCGGGCTCAATCCATATACCGAAACGGATGCCGAGCGACTTTATACTGCGGATAAACGAGGGCAGACCGTTCTTGAAGCGGTCGGGATTTGCGTGCCAGTCGCCCAGACCTGCGCGGTCGCCGACACGTGCGCCGAACCAGCCGTCATCCATTACGACGGTATCCATGCCGCAATCCTTTGCGCCGCGCGCAAAGTCGGACATCAGATCCTCGTTGATATCGAAGAAGAAAGCTTCCCATGAATTAAGGATGACAGAGCGGCGGGGTGTGACCTCTGCGGGGAGTATATGGTCGCGGACAAGATCGTGCATATTGCGCGAAACGCCGCCGATGCCGTGCGGAGAGTAGGTCATTACCGCCTCGGGCGTGCAGAAGGACTCGCCCTTTTCGAGCAGCCATGAGAAGTCCTCATCTCCGAGAGAGGTAATTATGCGCGCCTGTGTGGTCTCGTCGCCCATGATGGTCGAGCGATGGCTGCCGCTGTAAACGATATTAAAGCCGTAGGCGTTGCCCTTCTGCTCGTTCGTACGGCGGTCTACCACCATGAAGAACGGATTGCGGGAGTGGCTCGAGGCACCTCTGCGGCTCGTGATTGAGTGCTCGCCCTCGCCGACCGGGATGCGGTACGGGTCGCGCTCGCGCCAGTAGCCGCCGCCGAGACCGATGTAGTCATATTGACCCTCGGGCAGGTCGAGCTGCAGACTGCCGATGCGCTCGATGCGGATATCGTACTTCTTGCCGTTGATAAGCTCCGCGTGACGTGTGATTACGTCGCAGGACGGGAATACCGTATAGTAGAGCTTGAGCGTAGCGTCGCACAGCTCGTCGCGGAGTGTAAGCTCGAGCGTTTCGGTCTCGTCGTCCTCGCGGCACTGCGGCATAGACGGGATCTTGTGTGCGCCCTTGAACTTGCGGGCGCTCTTGAAGAAGAATTCGGTAGTGCAGGTGCCGAGCTCGGGGATTCTGACCTTGAGTGCGGTGTTGCGGTAGTCGCCCTGACCGTGGAATGAGTACTCGGTAAAGGCAGAGCCGGGGAGAAAGTGATTCTCAAACTGCTCATAGCCCGGGCAGAAGTTTATATAGCGCTCCTTATACGAGAGCTCGGAGAGTCCCGACTTATTCTTTCCGTAGTACAGATGCGCCGGAAAGCGGTCGCAGACTATCTGCATGACGTATGCGGTGTGGGCGGTGCGAAGGGTGAAAACATTTCGTTTTCTGTCAAGATAGATCGACATAGTTCTTCCTCACAAATCAAAATAGCGATACAGGGAATGTTAGCAGCGGTATTGTCAGTACCGACAGCAGCGTTGACACGGTTATCAGATTTGCCGCGAGCTCCGCATCTCCGTCGTACATCTCGGCAAAATTCTGCAGTATCGCGGCACAGGGCATGCCGGCGAGAATAACGGCGGTGGACTTAACGATGGTTGAGAGCGGCAGAAAATACAGCAGACAAAAGCAGAACATCGGAAATCCGAGCAGCTTTATCAGTGCAAACAGGTATATTTTAGGCTGAGTCAGCAGTCTGCCGAGCTTCATCGAAGCCACACGGACACCGAGTATCATCATGCATATCGGGGTCGCCATGGCAGCTATCGAATTTATCGCGCCGACGAGCGGCTGCGGTATAATGTCGGCAATTCCGAAGATATATATGGGCAGGGCAATGACGATGCCGAGCATGTTAGGATTGATAAGTGCCTGACGCAGCGAGAGGAATTCGCGCTTTCCCGTTATTCCGAATATACCGACGGTGAAGCCGAGGATATTGAGCGTCAGCATGTTTACCGAGCTGAAGCATGCAGCCTCAGGATAGCCGGAAAAGACGGAGAGCATTATCGGCATACCGAAGAAGCCGACATTGCCGAGCGCAGACGCGAGCCCGAGCAGCCGCTCGCGCGTAGTCAGCCCGCGATTGATGCGCCCGAGCACGAAGAACATAAAGATAATAAACAGCGTCTGAAGCGCGAGACTTACAAGGAAGTAGATGCCCATCTCGCCGAGCAGTCGCGGGGTATACTCGAGCCGCATAAAGGCGGATATCTCAAGAAACGGCGTGCATATGTAGATAAGCACCGCAGAGAGCGAGGAGATATGCTCCTCACTTATCTTCCCCATTCGACGGACGATGAATCCCGGCGCGGCGTAAAAGACGGTTATAAGAACATTTTGCAGGGCGGTGAAGAACATATCAGGTTCTCTCCGGAATATCGGCGTAGCCATACTCGATGTGCGCGTCGCGAAGCAGCGAGAATAGGTCTGAGTCGGTCATATATACCGTCGCCGTATTGTCGCATGGGTGTGCGCCGATGAGCGAACCGCGCAGATCGGAATCGAGGAAAAAGCGTACATCTCCCGCGCTGCCGGACAGCAGACCGAGAGGAGAGACCGAGCCGGGGCGTAGAGCAAGATAGCGCCATAGCTCCTCCTCAGAGCCGAACGACAGCTTTCTCAGACCGTTTTCGGCGGCAAACGCCTTGAGATCTACGCGCTTGTGCTCGCATACCGTTATCAGATAAAAGTGCTGCTTTTTGTCGTCGTGTACAAATAGGTTTTTTGTTCCAGCCTCGGGGTGCGGAAAATCTATCCCCTCACCCTCCTCGACGGTGAATATTGCGCGGTGGTCAAACCGTTCGTATTTTATCCCGCTCTTGTCGAGCAGAGCGAGTGTTTCCTCTTTGGTCATTACTATATCTCCGATACTTGATCAGCGCTTGAGCGCCTGATCGAATTTTATGAGTTCTTTTTTGCCGACTTGACGGCGCGGACTATGCGGCTCGTTCCGAGGCGGTCTGCGCCGAGACGGATAAAGTCTGCGGCATCGGCGAGATTTTTAATCCCTCCGGCAGCCTTAACGCGCACCTCTGGTGCAACATATTTGCGCAGCAGAGCAACGTCCTCGCGGGTCGCGCCGCCGGTCGAAAAGCCCGTTGAGGTCTTTATAAAGTTAGCATGTGCCTCGCTGACGAGCTCGCACATCAGCTTTTTTTCGTCCTCACTCAGAAGGCAGGTCTCGATGATCACCTTTAATATATGCTCGCCGCACACATTCTTCAGCGCCGATATCTCGTCGTGTACGTAGTCTCGTCTGCCCTCGCGGAGCGCGCCGATGTTTATTACCATATCGAGCTCATCCGCACCGTTTGCAAGTGCCGCGCGGGCCTCGGTGATCTTTGCTTCCGTTTCGCAGTAGCCGAGAGGAAAGCCGATCACGGTGCATATGGGCAGTCTGTCACCGACATACTCCCTTGCACGAGCGACAAAGCATGGCGGGATGCATGCCGAAGCAACGCCGTATTTTATTCCGTCATCGAGAGTTTCCTTTATCATGCTCCATGTTGCATCCTGAGCGAGCAGGGTATGGTCGCAGCGGGAGAGTATCTCGCCGACCGAAATGTCTCTGTTATCAGTCATGTTTTTCTCCGAATATATTATATAGCCCCGTTGTGATTTCGGGGCATGTATGCCGGCTGCTGCCGATGGTCTGACCGGATGGGTCATATCTGCTTGCGTACCGTTTTGTATTCGTCATAGGCGCGGTAATAGCGGCATCTTCCGCTGCGAGAGGAGAGCATTTCGCTGTATTCGTCCTCGTCGAGGCTCAGTCGGCAGGCGTACGAATCGTCTGCTTCGTCATAGTCATAAAATTCGCAGTCCTCGCAGCTGTACTCGGTCATGTTTTCCACTCGCCGTCTCACTCCTTTACGACAGATACGCTAAGTATATCACATGAAAGCGGCGTTTTCAATAGAAAATTTCATTGATTTACAAATAATATTGACAAGTCGCCGCTGCCGCTATATAATCATCTCGAAATGAAATTTTCATGATGTGACCCGCACAGAAGACGTTGATCGGCTCGGTGAGCGGCGCATTCGGAAAGGATTGCCATGGAGAGCTATATAACCCCCGGAACATTCGGCAGTGCGCCGACCGCCGACAATTTTCGTACACTGTTTGATATACTGAATGAGCAGATAATTTACCGCAGACGCGAGGTCGACTTTGTCTTTCTCGGCGATTCGATATTTCAGCACTGGGACCTTGATCTGTGGTTTTCTCCCGATAAATACAAGGTGAATCGCGGCATAGGCGGCGATATGAGCCGATATATGCTGCTGCGCAGCGAGGCGGATGTGTTTCAGCTGCACCCGCACCGCGCGATAGTGATGGCGGGCACAAACGATCTGCTGACCACCGCGCCCGATCTATGGTGGCGGAAGCCAGGAGCGGATGAGGATAAGGTGATATCTGAGCTGCTCGGCAATCTCGAGGCGCTGCTCGAGCGTGCATCGGAGCACCCGGAAACGGCTGTGTCGCTCTGCTCGGTGCTGCCCGCCGACCTTTGCCCGCCGTTTGACAAGTATCGTTTTGCTGAGCTTGTTCTGCGTGCAAATCGCGGCATTCGCGAGCTGTGTGAGCGGAAGGGTACGCAGTATATCGACTTTCATTCGGCGCTCACTGCGGATGACGGGCTGCTGATGCGAGACGGCATAACGCACGACGGTGTTCATCCTTGCGGAGAGGGCTATGCAGCGATGGCGCACGTACTGACGAAAGCTTTGCCCGAACTCGGCGCGAGTTGACGCGGCAAACGGCGCAGCGTAGTGAGCTTGTACCGAGGCTATATAATGCCGAAGCATCAAACACACGATAATACCTTAATAAAAATACGGGCACTGCGGCGCGGGGGTATCTCCGTCGGTTGCAGTGCCTTTTATAATCTGCTGCAATGCTGCTTCTCCTAAACTGCACTGACGTGCTGTGAACGACGCTGTGCGGTATATTTTACACTGCGTCGAATAGTAAAGATTAGACTGCAATAAATAGGAAGTCTGATAGAATAGATAAACATATTAAAGCCACAGTCAGATGGTCATGACAGCACGTACTTTTCTCCCTCGGTGCTGCCGTCGGGAGCGGTTATCAGCGTTTTCATCAGCTTTACGCGTCCGCTGCCGCCGATATCTCCGATAGCCCCGAGATGGGTAACGAATATATATTTTGTCCCGAGTGCGGGCAGGATCGAGAGTATGCCCGCCATTGCCTCTGCACCCTCTGCATATGATGTTGTCTGAAAGGTCTCGTTGAGCAGCAGAAGCGAGCCGGGGGTAAGCACATCTATTATAGCCGAAACGGCTCGTACCTCGCCTTCAAAGCGACCTGCCGTGTCTCCGGCGATAAAGTCCTCCTCTGCCGAGGAAAAATGCGTATATACACCGCTGCGGATCGCCACGCGTGCGCTGTCCGCGCAGATCGGAAGTCCTGCCTGAGCGAGCAGCTGAGCGGTACCGACCGATCGGAGAAAGACGGTCTTGCCCGTTCCGTTTCCGCCGCGAACTATCATACCGTCCGTATCTGCGGATAGGTCGAGATCGTTCGGGATTATTTCGTCGCCGATCTTGCCCTCGCAGAGCAGATATATGTCTCTCAGTGCCGAGTACCGGCAGTCGCTTTCTGTGAAATCCGGATAGACGAGCGGAAGAGAGCCTGCTCGCACCGAATCCATCAGCGCAAGCGCACCCTCATAAAATCGAAGCTCTGTACCGAGTCCGTGCAGCATCGAATAGATGCTGTCGGTAACTGCGGTCAGCGCACGGTCAATGTCCTCGGTCGCCGCGGCGAGCAGTGCCGAAATGTCCTCTCTTGCGCTGCCGGGGAGGGGTAGAGTGCGTTCCTTTGTGTCGGTGCGCGCTTTTGTGCCGGTGTGTCCTTTTAAATCTGTATCTGTCGGCTTGGCGGAAGCACAGTTACCGTCAGTCGTGCCGTTTTCCGCACGTACCGGAAAGAGCGAACCGAACAGCTTTTTCAGTGCACCGCTCTTCTCGTCTATATTCAGCTTTTGCGCCCGCAGAGTATCAAGCTCGCGCAGGCGCTTTTGATATTTTTTACGCTCCGCCTCACGCTCTCGCTCATTGTCGCTTACTTCGCTTGAGATGATGCCGCACAGTCCGACCTCAAGCTCCGGTGTTACCGTAATATCGGCGCAATAGCTGCGCTCCGACGGTTCACCGTAGCGGAATGAGTCAGAGATTTCCACTATCTCGCCGAGGGAGCTGTCTTCGACAAGCGATTCGCACAGCTCTCGCAGTGCGATCAGACCCTCGCTGTGTACGCCTGCGCGGTCGAGCAGCTCGGCTGTGCCGCTGAAAAACGATGCGAGCGAACGGGGAAACACTGCGGTTATTTTAAGCGAGGCACATGCACACTCGAGTCTTGCATCAGCTCCTGCGGAGGCGATGTGCGCGACACCCGAGCGCAGCTCGACCCAGTCGCTCTTTATCTTATCATAGCGGGTCAGCAGCGTTGACAGCGAGTGCAGCAGCTCGCGGTCGGCATCGAGATCCTGCAATATCTGCTGCCGATATATTATATCCTCGGAGGAGGCAAGCGGCATTTTCAGCGCTCTGAGCAGTGCGTCCGCGCGTCCCTCACCGGTGCACAGTCGGGCTATGAGACGGTCGAGAGACAGATCGTAAATTGTCTGCTCCGCGCCTGTCATCGGTTGCGGCTTTATATTTACATCCTTATATAAAAGGCTGATCTTCACTTTTTTACGAACCTTTCAGCAAGAGAATTACGGTCGAGACGGTATTTTTTCAGTATATCGAGGGCGTGTGAGCTTCCGCCGCCGTCCGTGCGACGTATCTTGTAGGTGCGGCTTTCGCCGTCCTCCGCAAGTACGACTCCGAGCACCGGGATTTCAGTGTCTTCGGGCTTCTGGTGCGTTACATATATACAGTAGCAGCCGCGCTCGAGCAACGTGTGCGCAAGGGAGGCGGTGCAGTGCTTTGCCTTTTCCTCACCGGTGGTTGAATAGGTCTCATTGAGAAGAACGAGCGATTCCGCATCCGCATTTTTCGCTATCTCGTCGGCGCGCGCCTCTTCGTCGGAAAAGCGTCCGCCGCCCCCGAAGCGCTCATCCCGCGGAAAATGTGTGTATACCGCGCCGAGCATCGGAACGGTCGCACTGCGTGAGGGGACCGGCGCACCCGAGAGCGCGAGCAGTACGAGATTTCCGACGGTGCGCAGATATGTTGTTTTGCCTCCGCCGTTTGCGCCGGTAAGGTAGAAGATGCGCTCGCGCTCGGTAAATTCTATATCGTTCGGAATGATACCCCCATCCTGCTTTTCAAGCAGGGTAATGTCGTATGCGGAGTCGGCGGAGATACCGCCGCTCTCTGAAAAGCTCGGCATGCAGAGCGGTATTCCGGCACTGCGGACGCGAGACATCAGCGAGCTTATCGAGATGAGAAAATCAAGCTCTGGAATGTATTCGAGTATACTGCGGTCAAGCTCCGCCCTGTGCCGTTCCGCAAAGCGCTCAAATCCCGCGTAGCGCTCACGGTCGAGCAGGGCAAAGGTCGAGATGAAGCCCTCGCCGAGCGGCGGATAGCTCCTCTCGCCCACAGAGTCGACCTCTATGCCGAGCCCCGACGCAAGAGTGCGAAGTCTCGAGAATATATCCGTCTGCTCTCCGCTCGAGTGGGAGATGTATGCAGTGTTCGCGGTCACGTCGCAGCGGTAAACCGCGTCCGCACCATGATCGAGTTTCTTAAGCTCGTTTGCAATGTCGGTATATTCCGAAAAGCCGAGCAGCTCTGCGCAGTGCGCGGAAAAGCGGTCGAGCAGAACCGAACCGGTGTGCCCGGTTTGACCTACTGTACCGTTATATGCCTCATCCGCAGCGTTGTTTGCCGCGCTCGCTCTATTCAGCTCGGCTCCGAGTCGGAGAAACTCAAGCTCCGCCTTGAATATGCAGACGCTGAGAGCATTCAGCTCATCCTCGCACTCTGTCGTGTCGAGGCGCTGATACAGTCGTTCTATTCGACCGAGCAGCGCTTGCGCAACGAGCAGCTCGGACAGATAGCCATCCGAGCAGTGTCCGATAAGCTCCTGCCTAAGCGGCAGATCCTGCGGCGATGCGGGGCGGCGAACCACCTCGGATGCTCTGCCGGACAGCATTGTATCGAGGCGTAGATCAAGCGTTACTTCCGCCGGAAGGAGACGGCGAGGCTCGGTAGTATTGAGAATGCTTTGATATATTAGCTTTCTGTGCATAACGGTATTCCTATACTTGGATGACTTGTACTTTTGTGCGATGAGATATCGGTGAGAACGGCTTTGAATTAACGCATCATTTCCGTATCAGTTGAAATATTCGCTTTTCTCCGCTTTTTTCAGCTTTGCGCGTATCGCATCGGGGAGTCGGTCAAAAGCGAGCGAAATAAAGTAGAAAACGGGGAACGCTATGAGCGTAAGAACGACGAGTACGAGCAGGCTTTCGCTGCTGAGCGGCGACATTGAGAACAGAGCAGAGAAGAAGAAAATACCTACCGCAAAGAGCAGCAGCATTCCGATAAATAACACCCGCCTTATCGCGTCGAACGGGCGGCAGACGCGGAACAGCATCATAAAGCCGACGAGCGCTACGAGTGTCGCGGCGACGGTCGAGGTTTCGGTTGCGGGTATCTTGAATATGTGCGTAAACAGCATGGTAAGGAACAGTACCACTATATCTGTAATGGCTGCCGGTGCAGCGCTTGAGAGAACATTACGCAGGAATTTGCCCTTGACAAGGCTTGTGTTCGGCTCGAGCGCGAGCACAAATGACGGTATTCCGATGGTCAACATATTTACGAGCGTCAGCTGTGCCGGCGTGACAGGGTAACGCAGAGAAAAGATTATGGTTATCCATGCGATAAAGAAAGAGAATATGTTCTTGACGAGGAAGAGCGAGGCGCTGCGCTCAATGTTATTGATAACGCGTCTGCCTTCAGCCACGACCGCAGGCATAGCGGCAAAATCGGAGTCGAGCAGCACAAGCTCGGAGACCTGACGAGTGACCTCGCTGCCTGAGGCCATTGCAATGCTGCAATTGGCTTCCTTGAGCGCGAGAACGTCGTTTACGCCGTCCCCGGTCATAGCTACGGTATGCCCCGCCTTTTTAAGCGCCTTGATTATTACGCGCTTGCGCTCCGGCGTAACTCTGCCGAAAACGGTGTAATCCTCACACATGCCGGCGAGCTGCTCATCCGTTGCGATCGAGCTGACATCGAGATATTTCTCGCTGCCCTCAATGCCTGCCTCTCTTGCGGCAGCCGAGGCTGTCACCGGGCTGTCGCCGGATATAACCTTTATCGCGACTCCCTGCTCGGCAAAGTAGCGGAAGGTCGCGGGAGCATTCTCACGTATGCGATTGAGCAGCATTAGTGCGAGCAGCGGCTCTGCGCCTGATGTATCAAATCCGTTTCCTGCAGCGCGGGCAAGCAGAAGCACACGGCTGCCGGTCTCTGCGAGCGAGCGGAAAAATGTTTCGTACTGCGCCATGCGCTCGCCGAGGATGAATTCGGGCGCGCCGAGCAGATAGGTCTGTCCGTCGTCGAATGCTGCGCCGCCGTATTTATTCTTGGATGAAAAGGGGAGTGTCGCCACGGCGGTACGATTTGTCGGGGTCTTAAAGCATTCGGCTATCGCGCGCATTGTCGCGTTTTCACCGCCGAGAGCGGCAGCGTAATCGGAGAGCAGAGAGCAGGCGAATTCCTCGCTCATCTGCGGTGCGCCGGGGACGGGCTTCATTCCCGTAACGGTCATTGCGTCGTCGGTTATCGTTCCGGTCTTGTCGACGCAGATAACGTCGGTGCGCGCGAGCGTCTCTATCGACTTCAGCTCATGCACGAGCGTTCTCTTCTTCGACAGACGAATAACGCTGACGGCGAGTGCAATCGAAACGAGCAGATACAACCCGTCGGGTATCATTCCGAGTATAGCTGCCGCAGTGCTGACGATGGAGTCTGTCCAGCTCATTCCGAGGGCATTGTGCTGCCGCGTAATGAGCAGTGCAGCCATCGGGATTATAGCCGCTCCTATGACATAGAGCAGCAATGTGAGTGAACGCATCATGCCGCTTGATCTTCCGCTGCGCTTTGATTTTTTTGCGGCAAGTGTGATGCCGGAGGCAAACGATTCACGCCCTACACGTGTCAGCTGACATAGACAGCTGCCGCTGACGACAAAGCTGCCTGAGAGCAGCTCATCGCCCGGCTTTTTCAGTATCTCGTCCGACTCTCCGGTAACGAGCGATTCGTTTACCGATATACCGCCGTCGCGCACTACCGCATCTGCGGGTATCTGATCTCCCGCTCCGAGGGTTATCAGATCGTCGCGGACGAGCTCGACCGTATCTATCTTCATATCCCTGCCGGAGCGGCGAACGGTCGCGGTCGGCGAGGTCAGAAGCGTCAGCTTTTCGAGGGTCTTTTTGCTGCGTATTTCCTGAATTATACCGATGGCGGTATTGCTGGCTATAACGCAAAGAAACATAAGATGGTTAAAGGATCGGCAGGCTATCAGCGCTATGCCGATGATGATAAATATCATATTAAAGTAGGTAAAGATATTCGACAGAATTATCTGCTTTACCGACTTTACCGGAGATTTTACCGGCGTATTAATATCTCCCGCAGCAGCTCTCTGCGCCGCTTCATCCTCTCCGAGACCGAGTGCGATATCGGTAGGGACAAAGGGGCGCTGAGTCGGTGCGGTCTCTTTTGCTTTCTTTTTAAATGGCTTCATCGGTTATCAGCGCTCGGCTGCTTCTCCTTTAGTATTCTTGTTTTCGGTGCGGATACTATTCATATATACGTGGCTGACATTTACTCGGGACGTAATATATACATTGCTCCGTATGCTTCATGTGTGTGCTTTAAATATAAGCGGATGATATATCGGACGCTCGGCATAAACAATAGTAATACCCGATGCATTAAAGCATTGCCGCACTGTAACCGCAACCGAGCTTTCCGAGCGCCTTGGTCTCCCGGTCGTTGCTCGAGAGTATCAGTGTCTGATCTCCGCAGGAGCGCTCAAGCTCACCGAGCAGCGAAACGAGACGATCGTCGTCTATGCGGCAGAAGCTCTCGTCGAATATCATAACAGGGCTTGCACAGCGGCAGAGCTGCTCCGTTAGCGCCAGGCGCAGTGCGATGTATGCCGCGTCCTTTGTTCCGCCGCTGAGATAGCCGTCGTCAACCGTCCTTGAGCCGGAGGCGAGTGAAAAATGCATTGTAAAGTCGCTGTCGATGCCTACACGGTCATATCTGCCGTCGGTCAGTGCATGTGTTATCGAGCTGACGCGTTCGGTAAGCTCGGGCGCGAGCATGCCGTGAATAGCGTTTCCGGCACCTCCGAGACGTTCAAGTGCAAGCATGATACCGTTATAGCGGCGCTCGGCCTCGGCAAGCCGCGCATCGTTCTCGCACAGCCGCTCCGCTATCTCCGCGAGCGGGAGCGAGGCGGCGCGAAGCTCAGCAAGGCTGAGGCGCAGCATATGGCGGCGCTCGTCGAGTGATGCGCGTGCGGACAGCTCGAATTCAAGCTCCTTCTTTGCATCTCTGCCGTAGCGTTCCGCTGCGCGTCTGCGCTCTGAAGGAGGAAGCTCGCTGTCACAGATACCCGCCGCGATATCCGGACGGATAAACGGCGCGAGCTGATCTATACGCTGCAGCTGCCGCGCGCGAAGCTCTCCGTCTCCGTCGTCTCCGCTTGCATCAAGCAGCTCTGCGCAATGCCTGTGCTCGGATTCAATCTCACCCAGGCGGATATTCAGCTTTGAATATGCGCTCATGGCATCGGAGAGGCTGCTCTTGCCCCATTCGGCAAGCCGTGCGTTCAGCTGTTCCTCAAGTTTATACAGCTCGGTCTCGGTATCGGTGTTGGAGGCGATAAATTGTCCACGACTGTCAAAGCTGCCGGAGCCGTACCCACTGTCCGCATCCGTACCGTCATTCGCGTCATAGTCTTCGTCTGGCACGTATCCGTCCTCCGAATCATAGCCGCCGTATGCGCCGTCTGCATTATCCTCGTTGTCCTCTATACCGTCGTCATCCGCATATCCGTTGCTGCGGTCAAGCTCATCGAGCATACGGTACAGGTCGAGCATATCGACCGCACCGGTAGACATAAGCAGGGAATAATATTCGGATATTGCCCTTCTGCGCGCGCCAATCGTGACCGCCGCGACTATCATCGCGCACAGCGATACTCCGGATGCGGCGAGCGTCAGCTTTGAGAGCCCGGACTGTGAGGCAAGATATGCCGTGCAGAAAACACCGAAAGCAAATACGGCAAGCAGTATCAGCGAGGTGATGAAATATATTCTTTTCCTTGTAAAGCTGCTCTCAATGCGGTGCTCGAGCTGCTCGGCGCCTCCGGCATTGCGTACGGCTTCACGCAGCTGTCTCAGCTCCGAAGTCTCGGTGCTTGAGCGCCTGCCGCCCGCCGACGCACCCGCGCGGGCGCGCGGAATAGCCGACGAACCCGCGTGGGCGCGCGGAATAGCCGACGAACCCGCGTGGGCGCGCGGAATATCGGTGCGTGTTTCGGTGCCGTCATGTCGGAGTGCCGATGCGCTCATGCTGCGACGAAGCTCGCTTACTCTGTCGTCGAGGCCGCGCAGACTGCGGATATATTCCTCATCGGGGTAGAAACCGTTGACGGTTGCATCGTCCCTTGTGTGTTCTGCCTCCTCCTCAAGAGCAGCGATGCGCTCGCGCAGACTGTCGGCGCTCGAGGCGCCGAGCAGAGAAGCCTGAAGCTCACAGTATTCGACGCGTCCTCGAGCGCGCTCTACGCGCTCGTCCGAGGCATGGCATTTTTCTTCACATACGCCGAGCTCGTTCTCAAGCTTTGCTATCTGATCCGCGCTTTCCTCGGCGCGGCTTCGCTCAAGCATCAGCTTGTCGTGCTCGCTCTGCAGCGTCGGGATAAGACCGCCTCCGCCGTTCTTGTGGCGCAGTACCGCTCGTGCGGCATCGAGGCGCGAAAGCGCCTTGGATATGTCAATGCTCTCGTCGGCAGAGAACATTATATTCTCAACCGCGCTGCCGAGATCCTTGCCGTCTACGCAGTGTCCGCCTATCTGACTGACATACGAGGTGGAGCGCATGACGGTAGCGCTTATACCGAATACAGTCTCTCCCGGGCTGCGCGGCAGACTCAGCTCGGCATAGGTCTCGCCGTCGAAAACTCGTACGCTGTCGCGGCGGCGATGGATGTATTCGCGTTCGATGCGTATCAGATGCGGCAGCGGAGTGGCGATTCTTGCTCTCTCGTCGTCGCTCAGCTCCGCAAGCAGCGAGCCTGCGGCTCTTCCTGTCTCGAGCGACGGAAAATGCTGTGCATCCGTGCGGGAGACAACGCCGTAGAACATAAAAAATATAAAGTCGGCAAGCGACGATTTTCCGGATTCGTTCGGACCGCAGATTACGTTTATACCGTCCGCGAGCGGAAAGGTGCGGCTGCTCAGCCCCTCAAAGGAATCTATGTGCAGTTCTCTGATGATCATAGTCAGGTGATACTCCTTTAGTCTCAGCCCGGTTTATTGGCGTTATGCTTTGCTAATACCGAAACATGCGGCGGCACTCTGCCCGTTTCACTGTGCAGGATGCGCAGTACCTGTTCATAGCTCGTCGCGGTGTAGTCGGGACAAACGCCGAGATCGTTACGCTTCAGGTGCGGATTGTACCATATGGTGGTTATTCCGGCGTTTATTCCGCCGCGAATGTCGCTCGAGAGCGAGTCTCCTATCATTACCGCCTTGCTCTTGTCAAAGTCTGATACGGATGCAAAAACAGCATCGAAAAATTCCTTGTTCGGCTTCGGCGTTCCTACCTGCTCCGATATGAACAGCCCTTTGATGAGTTCACGGATGGAGGAGCGCTCGAACCGCCTTGTCTGTATCATTGTAATACCGTTCGTCAGGATATAAAGCTCTGCCTCAGGGGCAAGCGTGCGGCAAAATTCTTCTGCGCCCGGCAGAAGGATGCACTGGTTCGCGAGCGCCTCCTTGTAGCACCTTGAAAACTCCTCCGGGTCGGCGGTTATTCCGTGCGCATCTATTACGCGGCGGAAACGCTCGACGGTGAGAAATGCCTTTGTGACTTTGCCGAGCTCAAACTCCTCCCATAGGCCTTTGTTGACAAGATGATATTCGTCGTACAGCTCATCCGTAAACGGATAACCGTAGCTGAGCGTTGTTTCGCGGAATGCGTTGTACTCGCTGGTGTCGAAATCAAAGAGCGTTTCGTCAGCGTCAAGAAAAATGTATTTGTATTTCAGCGGCATTATATTACCTTTCTTCGGCGTTCATATTAATCGGAAAATACGGAGGTCTGCTTTGCACTGCCTCGAGGTACACCCCGAAATTTATGTTTGGAATCTATGTGTCGATTCCTGCTTGTGCCGGATGCGATCAATGCTTCGAGACGGTATGCGCTTTTTCATTCAGGGGCTTGGCTGTGCTTTTGAATGAAATTCCTTAAAAAGGATTGCTCCGTCAAAATCACGGCGTACTGTATTATAGAATGCTATCGCCGCGCAGCGCCGACAGACCGTAGCGCAATGCATCGGAGGCTGTTCTGCGCAGCTCCGGATCGTCCGACTCGAGCTCGGGGCGCAGCGAGTTGTAGAAAGCACCGCGAACGGTCGGGTCGAGATCGAGACCGTCACCCTCGGGCAGCGGCTCTGTATTCATGACAAGCTCTGCATAGAACAGAGACGGAGATATGTGGTCGAGTATCGCACTCTCGCTCAGCGCTACTGCGCTCGATAGAAATCCGGTCAGTACGAGTCTCAGTTGTGTTTCCTCACCGTAGCCGTGTGCGGCTATCTCGCCGTCTATCAGCGCGATCAGGTCGGTATCCGAGCGTACGGTGCTTGTATCTACCGTCAGCGTCTCAAAGCGGCGGCGGGAGAAGCGCCTGCCTCTCGCGTCGCAGTCGAACACACCGCCGGCTTTTTGCATAGTCGCGACTATCGCACCGCCGAAGCCCGGCTCGCCGAAATCATGTCCCTCGAGCGCCCCGGGATAGCCGTACCATGTTCTGCCGGTGCGTTTTATCCCGTCGCTGTTGTGGATATGTCCGAGCGCTATATAGTCAAAGCCGCTGCCGGATATATCCTCGGCAGTTATGGGACAATGGCGCGAGCTGCCGCCCAGGCAGCCGTGACCGCAGAGGATGTTTATGCGCGACGGATCAAGCGACGGAGGTTCGGAAAAAGGGCAGGAATCCATGTACGGCGCCGTAAAGGCGTATCCGTACACATCAACTCCGATATCGTCAAGCGACAGCTTTTCAAGCTCCGAGGAACGGAAGATATAGACGTTGCTCGGAAATTCCGTCTTTGCCCAAACGCTGCCGGGAGTGTACGGGTCGTGATTTCCGGGAGCGATAATTATCCTGCAATCCGAGCATGCCGCCATTTCGCGCAGCACGAGCGCTACTGTGTC
>ERZ827496.2924-NODE-2924-length-15840-cov-4.718277_pt1 | contig 15840 bp, 10 predicted proteins | sample MGYA00519769_ERZ827496 | MGnify/ENA primary metagenome ERZ827496 (study PRJEB31778, sample SAMEA3449327) | human gut metagenome | biome: human gut; feature: human-associated habitat; material: faeces | place: United Kingdom | collected 2010/2012 ...
ACTCTTTATACCATCGAAAACTTGGAGACTTCTTCGGAAGATGTTTAGCGCGGTATAATGGTTGTCAGTCCTTGTTATGTCCTGCTTGCTTTTTGCGAGCAGGACGACAAGGCGCAGGACAGCTTCCGCGCAATGGTTTCTCCAAGACCTTCGATGGAAAGTTGACACCGCACCCCTTTTTTATGCCTGTCCGGGGCGCAAAATCCAGCTTCAAATTCATCCCCTGAATTTATGGAAACCCGTGGCGTCCTGCCGTCCTTGCGTACTGTCGCCGCACCTGCGGATTGCATCCGCCCCCGAACCGGGAACGGACGGAATCGGTATGTTCCGGCGGCAAGCGCCTGCCGTGGTTCGGTGGTAAACAGGTATGCGCGCGCACCTGCGGGAGCAGCCGGGCGAGATGGATTGACTTGGCATGGTTATTATCCGGCTGTTCTTTTTTTCGGTCTATTCAGCCAATTCCACGATTATAACCGAAATGTTATATCTTTACGCCGTCATTCAGCAAACGGCAAGGTACGTTTATTGCGTTCCTGTGAATTGATACGCCCAAAATTGTTATGCCCATTCGTCGAATTTCATAAGGCAATATTTTGGGTAGGGGGATGGGATCCGTACTCCCACCCCCCGTTTTTCGAATCTTTTCCGCCCATCATATAAACTGTCCCCGCGTGCCGGCAAGGAAACCGTGGCTGATGTAGCCGTCGTATCGTCGCATGCGGCGAAGCATTCGCATGTCCCCGCGTTCGTTCGACCCTTCGTTACCGGGCGAAGTTTTCTATTGTCGCCGCGCGGGTCATGGGGGCAGTTTGTCCGTCCGGTTGGGCTATGACGGGTTCTTCTGCACTATTGCAGGCTGTAAATGTAAATGTGTATGCCGCTGCTGCGACAACATACACGTTATCATTGTCTTTTTCATGGCTGTTGTTTGTTTCGGATGAAAAACCGCGCACCACTTTCGCGGTGCGCGGACACTTTAATCACAACCTATTTCTTCTCATTTTGCGTAAAACATTAATTGCCATAGTCTTTCGTGTAGGTCGTTCCGGTGTGCGTAACGGTTTCACCGAAAGCCTGGGCTGCTGCGTTAAACGACGAAAGGCGATAGGACGACATCGGCAGGTTGAAGAAACAGATACCACGTGCATCGGCGTTCTTGGCCTGCGTTGTGCGAGATCTGATTGCGGTGTCCGAAAGCGGACTGGTCAGGTTTACGAACAGCGGCAGGTATTTGCCAGCCGCGAACGACGAATTGAACCCATAGCCGTTCAGCGAACCCTGGCAGCCCCAATCGAGATGGCTGATAGCCGTGGATGAGAGCGTACCGGTGTTACCCCAATCGAATACGCTGATCGACTTGTTGGTCTTGCCTGCCAGCGCGATAATCATGTTGCTGTACGAAGTGCTGTTAGCATAGGGATAGCCGCGGGTTCCGTACTCCGCCCATTCGTCGTCGAAATCGTAGCCGTCTACGATATTGTCGTAGGCAACCAGATCATCCGTGTAAGTGCCGATTTGTGCTGCGGTAAGATTTGCAAAGCCGGCTCCGGTGTGGTCGCCGAGGTTGCCCATAATCACCTTGATGCCCTTGGCTTGAAGCGGAGCAATGTAGGTTGACGGATTTGCGAGAATTGCGGCGTTGTTCGGGTTGTTGTAGTTGTGAACGTTGCCCGATGCGTCGCCGCGGATGTTGGATGCAAAGAGAATGACGTGCGTAAAGAACGGAGTGCCGTCCGACAGGAGATATTCTCCTGCGTTGAGAGGATTGACGTCGTTTACTTCCACGTAAACAACGCGGTAGAAGTTGCCGAGCGTTGCCGCGCGGGTCATCGGGCCGGCCTGATCGGTCGGGTCGTTTGCGATGGGTTCCTCGGCCTGCTGGCACGAGGTCATCAACAATGCGGATGCAGCGAACAAGGTGCAGGCTGCGAATAAGAATTGTCTTTTCATAAGGCTAATTTTGGTTAAAAGGTTGAGGTTTGAGAATTATAGGTTGTAGTTAAAGTGTTTTTTACCAGTCTTTAGTGAAATTGCCGTAATTTCGATCATCCCAGGTTACGTTTATCAGTAGTATCATTCCGTCGTATTCCCAATCCCAATCGGTAACTGCGTCTGCCACCATATTGAAAGCACTTTTGGGGCCTTCTTCATATCCTGCCGAGTTTGTCGGCATATCCCAGAATGCGAATACGTTCCCCGATTGGGTTTCGCGGTAGAGGGATTTAATAAGGGGAGTTAAAATGGGGTTTAGTTGTGCGCTTTCCTGCGTATTATTCGTTTTCAGCAGCGCGCCGCCGTATTTGGATTGCTCCAGCCCGGCGATGGGTTTGAGTTTCGCGCCGTCGGCATAGGCATCTACGACCTTATCGAAAATTCCCGACCAGGCATAGTCGATGTATTTTCCGGCTTCGATGCCGTCGTGTGCCGTTGCGAGCAGGTCGGTGCTCTCCGCGTCGCAGGCCACGGTGACGAGTTTGTCGTCGCCCAATGCTTCCTTTGTCGCCTTTATCAGTTTGGCGTAGGATGCGGGATTTACACCGGGCATACCGTCTTTGCCGTAGGACGCTTCGATGTCGAAGTAGTTTACGCCGTCCAACTTATATGTTTCCACGACATATTTAAGCTGGAAAACAAAATCAGCGGTCTGCTCGTCGGTCATATTGCAGAATCCAAGTCCCGTATTTCCGCCTGTGATGCAAATAAGCACCTTACGACTGCTTTTCTGCAAGGGCATGAGGTATTTGTCGCGGTTGCTCAAGACGTATTGCAGATCCGGTCCGATGTCGAGCATGGCCCGCCGTGTCGTCTTGTCGAATTTTAGCGCCGCGGGGCGGAGTACTTCGATATCGATCCACGTTTGGGTTATCGTATTGAAATCGGGGTCAAATGTTTCTGCATAAAATTTGGTTCCCATCAGCGGGGACATTTCCTCGGTATTGACATATCCGACGACTTTGAAAGCATAGGCATCGAGCTGCGTTTCGGGTACGATCTCCCCGACCAGGATCCGGTAGTAGATTACCTGGTCTTTTTCGGACGGGGACATGTCGTTATTGGCAACGGTCGCCCGCAGGGGCAGCAGATAGGCGCCTTTTTCGACCCCTTCGCGGCTCAACGTGACGGTAAGAGCAGGAGAGGTTTTCTCTCCTCTCTTGACCGTCAGCGTTTTGCCTCCTTCGAAAGTCACATTTTCCAACGGAAACAGCGTCAGTTTTGCGTCACCTTGTTTGTCTTTGTTGTATTCGTCCACAAGCGTTGCGTCCGCATCGACCGTAACCGTCACGTCTACGGCTGCAGGCTGGGTCAGTTGGTAGAACACGGCGTCTGTGGTCGTCTGCTCTTCGCCGAGTTTGAGTGCTGAAATCTGATCGGGCGTTTTCTCCCGGCGCAGCACTCCGCCGACATTAGCAAGGTCGTCCTTACCGGGAATATCCCCGGCCGTGCGGGTGAAGTCCTCGGCGTCGCACGCGGCCATCACTGCGAGCGTAAGGCAAAGTGCCGAAGTGCGCAGTAGACCTAATATATTATTCATGTTTTTCATAGTTCAAGATTTACGGTTTATTCTTGCTTGTTGAGCTGCGGAATTTCCACCGAGGTATTCCATTTCAGATCGGTATGCGCTACGGCGTCGTTTCCGTACTGCGACCAGTCTTTGATGATGTTTCCCGTTCCCTCGTTGAATTTCCAATAAGCGCGTAATTCGGGCTTCTCGGCCGGGTTTTCCACGTCGTACATGTCGCGCCAGATGTCGGCCTGCGTACGTGCGACGGACCATATGCGCACCTCTGAAATATCGCCGCAGAGCTGGCGGAAAGCGTCGTAGCTGTACCCGATGAAGAATTGCCGGGCATCCGTTTCGGGGTCGGGGTCTATGGCGCGAAGTCCGAGATTTATGACCTTCACGGTCGGCGCTACCTGCGTCTGGCTTTGGAGTTGTCCGTTTACGTAGATGCAGGCGATACCGGTTTCCAGGTCGTATGTGAAAGCGACATGATACCACTCTTCGAGCGACAGAAGTTTACCCTTGTTCTTTTCGGGGAATTTGCCCAGGCTTACGCCCGATCCGTCTACCTGGAGCTGGTCGGCATAGAAATTCGTGTCGCCGATACGCAGCAGCAGGTGTTGTTCCACACCCATGATCGTAGAGAGCTTTTCTTCGATGTAGGACGAAGTGGGACCTGCATAGTGGAAATCGTGAACGCGGACGATAGCTTCATAGGTTACGGCTGTCAGTCCATTTACGCAGTCGGCAGTTCCGGCTTTGTCGAACGCGGGTACGTCTATCCAGTTGTCGGTGAGTACGGCGGCGGTCGTGATGGCCGAAGAACGGCGCACAAGATAATAGACGGTTTGGGAACCGGAGAGGGTCGAAAGTCCCCCCCCCGCTGAAACGATAGTTACCGGAAGCAACTGTGTTGCATCTATATCGAGCTGGTCGAGGTTCTTAAAATGGATGGTCAAAGGTTCCGATACGGATTTCCCGGCTTCTACGGTTGCCGTCCGTTCGGGGAACTCGTAGTAACTGTCATCGAGTACCGCATATTTCGTGTCGTGTTTGGCGTTGTAGGTGGCCGCGAGCGACGGGTCGATGCCAAATGTCACCTCGATATTCTCTTTTGCCGGGGAGATCAGCACGGCGGAGAGTTCGCGGTCGAGCTGTGTAACGGTCTTTTTAAAAGTTACGTTGTTGTCGCTCGACGTTTCGGCTGCGTCGATATATGCTGCGTTGTCGAACGGGTAACGGTTTTCATAGTCCGATTCACACCCGGCCAGCAGGATAAAGGCAGCCGATACAAAATACAGATATGTTCTTCTCAATTTCATAAGGCGCATTATTTAGGGTTTGCCGGATTCAGCAGGCCGATGGCATGCTTGGTCTGTTTGTAATTTATGTAAGCGTCGTAGTAATCGTCCCCAATGTTGTAAATACCCAGCCCGGCTAACGGCCCCATTGTAATTACGCTTTTTGCCGCTTCGGCGATTGCGGGTTGCTGCACAAGGTTTTCATCCGTGAGTTTCCCGCCCGGCTCGGCCGTGATGATGATTTTTTCGAGCGCAATGCCGGCATAATCGGTCGCGTATGCAAGCTGGCTGCGGATATTGAACGTATTGACGGCATCCGTAGTCGTGAGTACGAAATAGGTGATGGCGTCGTGGCTCTCCTTTGCGATAAAGAGCGGGTTACCCTCCGCCATGAGGATTTTGCCGGTCAGGGACGACAGTTTGCTGACAATCGTTGCAGCGGCTTGGGTCGCTGCGGCATCCATAGCGCCGCCGTAACGTACCGTTACGCCGTCGAACTTATACCGGTTTACGACCTCGATCACCTTGTCGAGATATGTTCCCAGCGCTACGGCGTCCGTAGATTCCGCGAGTGTGTTGTAATCTACGGTATAGAGGATTTTCGTGCCCTTGGCCTGCGCCTGGGGTATATCCTCGATGTCGTATTCGGTCAGGTTACCGGCGTTTTCAAGTGCCACGATGTCGAGTGAATCGGGCAGTGAGCGCAGAAATGCCTTTTCCGAACCCGGTACGGCCGGAGCATTTGCCAGGCTTGCGTAAACGACGTAGTGTTCGCTTGCCTTATACGCTTTGAGGGCTGCCAGATATGCGGCATACTGTGCCGGGTCTTGCTGGTCGGGTTTTATGATCTGCTGGTCTATCGGCTCTATGTCCGTGTCGCAGGCCGTGAAACAATAGGCCGCGGGAATGAGCAGCGCCAGAATCAGGTATTTTATAGTCTGTTTCATAGCTTCGGTTTAATTTAAGGGTTTGCAATCCCACCATGTGCGCGTACCGCCGTTGTCGGGGCCGCCGAGCGAAGTTATCGCCGCTTCGACATTTGTGCGGTTCTCGGAATATTCCTCGGATGGGTAGGGAAGTCTGCGCATGCCGTACTTGGAGTTCACCGTTCCACCGGATTTATTGTCTTTGGCCGGCATCAGTTTCGGATAGCCCGTGCGCCGGTATTCCGCCCACGCTTCATTTCCGAGCGGGAAAATCGCAATCCATTTCTGGGTGATGATGCGTTCGAGGTTTTCTTCGAACTGTGCATCTTCTTTCCATTTGATCGTGATGCGGCTTTGCGGTAATGCGGTGTTGTTTTCGATAACGCCGAGAGGGTCGGTGTAGGCTTCGGGGACGTTCGCTTCGTCGGCGATATAATCCTCTGCTCCGGCTACGCCGCGTTCCTCGAATGAAAGCCGAATGCCTTGTTCGTAGAAACTCTGTGCCGATACCGCACTTCCCCAGCGTAGTTCATATTCGGAGCGCAGGAACGCGATTTCCGCTGCGTTCATCCATAAAATAGGGTCGGTGTCGGTAATGAGCATCGAGGAACATGCCGTTACGGCCTTGGACTTGTTGGCCGGTGTCGTGCCGATGCGCAGGCCGTAATAGCCTTTCACTGCGGCATCGCCCTCTCCGACGGTTCCCTGTGTGAACATCTTTGCCCGGCGCGGGTCTTTGTAGCCGTTCATGTAGCAGAGGATGTCGGCTCCGATGGCGTGGTCCTGCCAACTGTTCCAAAGCAATGTCGTGCGGTTGAGTTCGGGCTGAAGCTTCGCATTGTCGGCATTCTCGGTGATGACCCCGTCGGCGATGGCTTCCGCGGCTTTGGCCTTTGCGGTCTGCTCGTCGATATAGGAAAGGCGCATCGCCATACGCAGTTTAAGCGAATTGGCGTATTTGATCCACTTTTTAAGGTTGCCGTTGTAAACCTGGTCGTATTCGCCGAAGGCTTCCGTACTCAAATCCCGGTTGCGCTCCAGCGCTTCCAGCGCGGTGTCCAGTTCTTTGAACATCTGCGTATATGCTTCCTGTTGCGTGTCATAGGGGACGGTCAGGCGTTCTTTTTTGTCCTCTACGATCTTGGAATAGGGTATCGAGCCGTAAGCGTCGGCCAGGCGGTTCATAATCGCCACGCGCAGGACGTTGGCCAGGGCTACCGCCACTTCGTCGTCGGTTTTGTTGATGATGCCGCGGTAAGCGGGGTAAGTTTCGGTGATGACATCCACAAACGGCGCTTTGAGCCAGTCGGCGGTGGGATTGAACGTTGAGAATTTCGTTTCCCAGCTGTCTACCGTCGCTTCGACATATCCGCCGTAGCTGCCGCCTTCGAGTGCTTCGACAAATTGGTATAGGTGTTCTTCCGAGGGGATCACCATATTTTGCAGTTTGGTGAGTTTCGACCCCACGAGGTAGTTGTCGCGTTCCAGTTCGTCGTCTGTCGCTTCGTTCGGATTACGGTTGTAATCTTCGAAGTTGTCAAGGCATCCCGTCGATGCGCTTACTATTGCGATAAGAGCAACGGCACGAATTATTGTCTTTATTTTGTTCATAGCCGTTAGAATTTAATGTTAATATTGAATCCCAGGTTACGTGTCGAGGGCATCATGAAATAGTCCATTCCCTGATAGAAATTGTTTGTCGATGCCACGGCTTCGGGGTCGAACGGCGCTTTACAATACATCATCCACAAGTTGCGGCCTACGAACGATACGGTGATCGAACATACGTTGTGCAGCCATTTGCGGGGAATCGTGTAGCCCAGTGAAAGTTCCTGGAGGCGGACGTTGGTTGCCGAGTAGGTGTAATATTGGGGTATTCCGCCCTGCGACGCTATGGCCGTATACCAGGTTTCCGGGTTTACCAGGCTGCGGCCGTTTACCAAAGCACCTCCGGCATCGCGCGCGGCAGCCGTTGCTTCGGACACGCCGAATAGGTCCATGTTGGCTTGCGTGAGTGAATTGACGATGCCGCCGATGCGTGCCGTTACGAGGAATCCGAGGTTCAGGTTCTTCCACGATACGCTGTTGCGCCATGCGAGGTTATAGTCCGGGAATACGGAACCGAGTTTCATGTCGGGCAGGTTGTCCTCTACGACGACGTTGCCGCCCTCGTCGATCTCGATGTTGCCTTTGTCGTCGCGCCGCAGGTCGGTCGTGGAATAAAGGTCGCCCATCGAACCGCCCTCTTTGAGAATAAATTTAGCGCGCCCCAGCTTACTGATCTGGAGCCTATTCATGCTGATTGTTTCCTCGGTGATCGGGTTGTACCACTCCTTGCAAAGTTCGATGATCTTGTTTTTGTTCCAGGAGAAAGTAAACTGCGAGTTCCAATTCCAGTTTTTCCATTGGTGGTTGTAACCCAGGCTTGCCTCGACACCCGTATTGCGCACGTGGCCGGTCTGAATATAAATGTCGGAGTAGCCGGACGATGCGGACAGATTCGGGTTGAAAGTCTGGTTATAGGTGTCGGCGCGATACCACGATGCCGTGAGTGTGAATCCATTGAGGAACCGGGCGTCGAATCCTAATTCCCATGTTTTCGTCCGCTCCGGGTAAAGCTGGCCGATGGGGTAGTTCGATTTGTCGTCCCAACCGGAAATGGTGTCGTCGTAGGGGTGTGTGGCGATTGTCAGTTCCCGCGGAAAGGGGTTTGCTACCGAAGCCCACGAAGCGCGGATTTTCAGGTAGTTAAACTTCTCCGGGAAATTGAATGTACTGCTGGGCAGCCACGATACGCCGACCGAGGGGTAGAAAAACGACTTTTGGGGTGAGTTGGCAAGCTGCGACGCCCAGTCGTTACGTCCGGTCGTCGTTACGAACAGTTGCGACTTCCAGCCCAGTTCCAGGGAGTAGAAAAACGACTGCGTTTGCTCGTGCCAGCCGGTTTTCGGCGTTTTCTTCTGGCTCTTATCGAGGTTCACGACATTGAAGATGTTGGGAGCGCCGGCAATGGGGCCATATACCGAGAGTTCGTCGAAGCGGTTGTCTTTGATCGACGCGCCGATATGTGCGTCGAGCGAGAATTTCTCTTTGAACGTTTTGCTGATGTTGAGCATTACGTCGCCGTAGGTCTGACGTTCTTCGCCGCGGGTTTCGGTATATTTACCTTTTTTGCTGTTCTCCAGCAGCGTGGGGTTCGATGTTGCGTACAGTTTTTCCGTATATAAACTATTGGTGTTATCGATGCGGATACGTCCTGCGACATTCATCCAGTCGGTGATTTTATAGGTAATGCCGCCCGTAAATATATAGCGCTTGCGGCTGTTTTCGCGAGGATTGCGGTAGGCGATCCAATAGGGATTCTGCATGCGCAGGTCGCCGCCCTCGCCCTGCGGCCAGAACTGTTCATAGATTTTGCGTGCGGGGTTCCAGCGCTCGAATGCCTTTACGAGCGAAAAATCATCGCCGCGGGGAAAGAGATAAGCCGATACGAGCGGGTTTGAGTACACGCCCTGGTTTATCATGTTGCGGTCTTTCTGGATGATGTAGCTTCCGCTTACGTCCAGTATCAAACGGTCGTTCAGCAGGTTCGACGTATTGCGGAATGTAAAGTTATAACGATTGTACTTGTTGTTGGGGATCAGTCCTTTGGAGTTTACCGCTGCGGTCGAGAAATAGATTTGGTTTTTCTCCGTACCCCCGGACAGTGTTACGGAGTTTGTCAGTATGTGACCTGTTTGCAGGAAATCTTCGGGCGAGTAGTTGTAACGTGCCGCTTGGTTGAGCGGTGCGCCCCAGCTATGGATTGTCGAACCGCTGGCTTTGCCTTTACGCCCCGTGCCGTAGCGGGTCTGGAAGTCCGGCAGGCGCAGCGGGTTCATAAATTCCGTGTTACTCGAAACCTGTATCTGTGTTGCTCCGGCCTTACCTTTCTTGGTGGTAATGAGCATTGCACCGTTCGCGGCGTCGGAACCGTACAATGCCGCGGCTGCGGCTCCGGTCATAACGGATATAGATTCAATGTCATCGGGGTTCATATCGGCGATGGATTCCGTTGTGCCGCGTGATCCGAACTCCATGCTGCCGTCGCTGGTGAAGTTGTGCATAGGAATACCGTCAATCACATACAGTACGTTCGAGGTCTGCATAATCGACTTCATACCGCGCATAATGACTTTGGCCGAACCGCCCACACCGGACGAACTGGTGTTGATAACGGCTCCGGCGACTTTACCTGCGAGGCTGTTCACGAAGTTCGCGGATTTTACGGTTGTTACGGCTTCGGACTTCACTTGCTGCACGGTGTAGGCCAGTGCCTTTTCCGAGCGTTTGATACCCAGGGCCGTGATCACCACGTCTTCAATCTGCTCGGCTGCTTCGTTGAGTGTTATGGTAAAAAAGGTTTGTGTGCCGATTTTTACTGTTACGGGGTCGTAGCCGATGAAATTGATATACAATTCGGCGGTTTCCACAGGTGCGGGGACTTGGAGCGAGAAAGCGCCGTCAAGTCCGGAACTTTCGCCGATGGTCGTTCCCTTTACGACCACCGATGCCCCGACAACGGGTGTCCCTTTGGTGTCGCGCACGACACCGCTGACCTTTGTGGAGCCGTTGTTTGCGGCTTTCTTGTCCGAGGATACGGAAAGATAAATGTTTTGCTGGTAGATTTTGTACTCGGTTTTCGTTCCTGCGACCATCGCCTGTAACGCTATGCCGAGCGGTTTATCGGCGACATTGATACTGATGGTTCTGTTAATATCTACGCCTTTGTTTACGATGAAGAAATAGCTGGTCTGTTTTTCTATTTCATTCATAACCTGCTCCATGCGAACATTGTCCATCTGCAATGTTACTTTCGCGGTCTGGGCATACGCTCCCCATGCGGAGAACGTGGAGCAAATCATGAATAGAAAAGTAAACCAGCATTTAATTTGCTGAATAAATTTATTATTCATAGATTTGTAGATTAGTGGTTGTTAGATTGGTTCAAATTCTATTAGCCGCTATGCCTGCGGGTGGTTGCTACACCTGCGGGCTTTTTTTGCGACTTTGAAAATTCATAGTCTTATCTCATAGGCATTGTCGGTTTTTGTTAGATAATCTCGTCATAGTTATTTTATGTGGATTACATTGTTTTCGTCTTTCTCATATTGGAACGGGGTTATTTTCTGCAAGGCCCTTAGCGCATAGTCCAGCCCCATATTGACGGGGATTTTGCCCCGGATAACGTCGATCTGCGGAAGATCGGCCGTTTCGATCTGGATTTTCACACCGTATGTTTTCTCCATTTTGGCGATGATGTCGGCAAACGGGTGTCCAACGAGATTCAGAATACCCTCCGTCCATAAATAGTCGTCCGTATTCTCAATCCTGGTCAATACCAGACGCTTCCCGTTTAGGCATACCTTTTCGTTCGGGTCTAATATAATCTGGTCGCCGCTTGCCAGTTTGTTGGTTACTTTGACTTTTCCCCTCAATAATGCAGTCGTGAAGTCGTGTGTCAGTTCGTCTGCCGTTACGTTGAATTTCGTACCCAGCACTTCCACGTCGCAGGCGAAAGTTTCCACGATGAAGGGATGGGCGGCATCATGCTCTACGTTGAACATGGCCTCGCCGGAGAGTTTCACACGGCGATTCCTATTGAACCGTATCGGATATTCCAGTTTTGCCCCGCTGTTCAGGCAAACGCTGGTTCCGTCCTGGAGTGTAATGTCTATACGTTGTCCTGCCGGTGCGGCAACGGACAGATATTGTTTTGCGGTATCTTCGATAATGACGGTTCTGGAAGCGTACCAACTGCCTGCGACCAATAGTAATACTGCGGCAGCCTGGGTGCAGATACGAATAAAGCGTTGGCGATACCATTTCGGGCGTCTGGTCGGCAGGTGCAGACGATTGTGGTGCTGATAAGGAGCATTTGCGATAATCGCGTCCTGCATAGACCATAAAGCATTTAATTCTTTCTGGTTATTGGGGTCGGCATCAAGCCAGTCTACAATCGTTTTTTCTTCCTGCTCGGAAGTTTGTCCGTTTATGTACTTATATAATAATTTCTTGTCCATTTTTTTACATTGTGTGGCGAGTGCGTTATGAATTTTGGCAGCCCGTGGCTAATCCATAATTTTTCTGTTGGTAATTTTCTTGATAATTATACTTTGTCTGCTTACAATTATATGGTGCGTGAGCGCGCGACATTTACATCGAAAAAGTGCATTTTCCGTTAAATAAATTTCTTAAAAAAATGGTATTTTTTTTAATTATCGTATAACGCTGGAATACAGGACGATAATTAAAATGATGAGATAGTCGTTCAGTGCGATTCGCATGATGGCCAAAGCCCGTTGGATATTGGCTGTGACGTTGCGCACATTGATTCCTGTAATTTCGGCGATTTCTTGGTAAGTCTTGCCCTCGAAGCGGTTGTAAAGGAAGATTTGCCGCATGGGTTCGGGCATTTTGTTGATCTGGCTTTCGATGATGGATTTTATTTCCGCTGTAAAGGATGCTTGCGGATTGGTGCTTTCCAAAACGGTGATTTTGGCTTTGATGCTGCGGTAAGCCGTCGTATGTATTTGTTGCTGGATTTTGAGTCTGTTTTTCTGGTTGCGCAGCCATTCAAGACAGCCATGTTTCACGGATCCTAAAATATATGCCTGGATAGTCGTAGTAATATTCAGCTTGTCCTTGTTTTCCCAAAAATAAAGGAAGCTGTCGGTAACGATGTCCTCCGCGGCCATATTGTTGCGGATGTATGACCGGGCGATAATGATAAAACGAGGCTTATACTCGGAGTATAATCGTTCGAAATTTTCGAGCGTGATATGTTTATCCAGTTCTGACATGCATGTAGATTGATTCAAAGGTAAACTTTTTTATCAAAATTCAAAAATTTATAGAATGTCTGTTGATATTGGGCGATGTGAAATACCGGGCTTATTCTTTCATGCGGAACGAACCGGAAAAAAGGATGAGGTCAAATCATATCGTTATGGACAATTTCGGTCAGACGCGGTAATTGCAGATCGAGTCCGAAAGTGAAACATAAAAAAAGCAGATGAATGAGTAAGGCATCAAGGGAGATTATAAAACATTATAAGAAGAAGTGTGCGAGGAAAAAATCAATATAATTCAGGCAAGTTCGTGTTAATGAGATTGAAATGATCTCGCTGGCTTTTTATTACTCTCGTGCAAGACAGCAAACAAAAAAAAGACAACTGATTGATCATCAATTGTCTTTTTCTTTTAGTTGTGCCCAGGACAAGACTCGAACTTGCACGAACGTAATTGTTCACTACCCCCTCAAAGTAGCGTGTCTACCAATTTCACCACCTGGGCATTGCACGTATCCTTTCGGATTTCGGGTGTGCAAATATAGGGCATAAATTTTAATCCGCCAAATTTTTTCTCCATGTAATACGGATTATTCTTTCGGTAGCGGCATCTCGGCGACATAAACCGCCGTGCTCTACCTGCCGCGGGGGCGGTGTCGATGTCTGTGCCTGCATCTGATGGCAAAAGCGGCGGCAGGGATCGAGGCCGGGGCGGAAACGGAGGTGGGTCATTTGCAGGCCGAGACGGCCGCAGGGCAGTTGCGGCCGCAGCGGTGGCCGGGATACTTGCCATGCAGAGACGGTGGCGGTGGCATAGACGGGATCAGGAACGGAGACAGCGGCCAAGCCGAGCCGCCGGGCGTATGACACGCGCGCAGGTGCCTGGTTACGAAAAGAGCGGGGAGGATAGCATCCTCCCCGCACCTCGCTTTAGGACGGTCTCCCGTTACTCCTCCGCAGCCGGCAGGAATACGATCATGCCGTTCGGGCGGTTCGATAAGTCGGGTAGTGCGATATCCGTTGCCGGACGTACGCCCGGCGCGGTGCTGCGCGTGCCCGATACGCTTGCCGATCTCTGCCCGGTGATCTGACTCAGGGCCGCTGCCAGCATCGGCTCGCTCCTGTCGCCGTAATCCTTCAACTCCCCGTCCCATTCCTCGCACGCGGTGTCGACCGCCAGTCCGTTCTTGTCGACGGTCACCTGCTTGGCGTTGTAGCCCTGGAACGATATCGGGGCCAGTTCGTAGCTGTAATTGCCTACGGTGAATTTGCTGACCTCCATGCCGACGTTCTTGCCGTTGGTCTTTTCGCCGATGAGCTTCACCGTGAAGCCGTCCAACCCGCGCAGCGTATTGATGACGGCTTCGCTCGACGAGGCCGTGTTGCCCGTAACGAGCACGTACAGCCGGGTCATGTTCAGCGCGTAGTTCCGCAGGTCGACGCCGTAATAGTCGCCGTAATAGAATTCGTCGAAGAATTTTTTTGCCGCCGTGTCGTACTCCTTGCCAGTCTCCCTCGCCGTTTTTTCGACCGTGGCCATGCGGCTGTCGTTGTACCGGTAATATTCGTAGACCTTGCCCTGGCAGGCTGCGCCGGCGATGCAGGTGGAAAGCATGTTCGACGAGATGACGTGCCCGCCGCCGTTGTTGCGCAGGTCGAGCACCATGTCGGTAATGTTCCCGTCCTTGAGTTTCTTGACGGCCGCGAGCAGTTCGTCGTCATAGGCCGCGTCGAAGCTGTCGTAGACCAGGTAGCCGATCCTATGCGCACCGGAGGTGATTACTTCGCTGTGGATTACCGGATTGGGGTATATTTCGCGTGCCGTGAGCGATACGGGCTGCGCTCCCTGCTTGTTTTCGGTGAGCTTGACCGTGCTTGCGCCTCCCGGGGCTATTAACGTGCCGTAGACCGAATTCAGGTTTGCGGCCGTGATGGCCGCGCCGTTGTACTGGGCGAAAAACGTCCCCCGCCGGAACCCCGCTTCCGATGCCGGGGAGTCCGGGTAGACCGACGTGACGACCAGCCCGTACTCTCCCGTAGGTTGGTTGTTGCCGTCCACAAACCTCACGCCCATCAGGCCCGCGATGCCGAAGCCATACTCCTTCTCCTTTACGACCCCGTGGCTTACGCCGCGCGTCGTCCCGGCGACGGCCTTCGTGAGGGGCGTCCGCAGCAGGTAGGAGTAAACCGAGTAGCTGCCGTTGCTCTGCCGTTTTTTGTCGAGGTCGTTGGTCGTCATCTCCAGCAGCGTGCGTTTCAGGAAATTGTCGCTGGAACTGATGTAATCCAGCGAGAGGTCGCGCGACATTTGCCGGTATTCGCCGTTCCACAGGTAGTAATACTCCAGGATCTTGTCTTCCTGTTTGTTGAGCCGCTGCTGCTCCCGAGCTGGGTGATGGCGAACTGCGCCGCCCTCGCGTAGCCGCTCACCTGTACGGTGATGTTCGCGCTGCGCGTGCTGCCGGTCTCGTTGGCTTCGACCGAGATGTTGAGCTGCCGGTCGCTGCCCTTGTCGCCCGACGAGGTGAGTATCTTGCACCATTCCGGCTTGTCGCTCTGCGCCACCCAGTTGGCGGAGGCCTTGAACGTGTATTTCTTGGTCGTGCGGTCGGCGCCCACCGTTTCCGATGCTTTCCACGACGAGCCGGTTATGCCCGTCGTGTCGTTGTTTTTCGTGTCGTCATCGCCGCAGGATACTGCCGCCATGCCGAACAGGAGGACGGCGAACCATGTGTAAAGGATTGTTTTCATAGAGGCTGATTTTGTTATGCGGGCTAAATATAGTGTTTTTTTCGTGAACCGCTTCTATTTGCGGCGGCTGAAATCCATTTCGCCGAACAGGTATCCCGCCCCGCCGATGCGGTCGATGACGAACAGCACGTATCGGACGTCGACGGCGATGTTGCGGCAGATCGTTTCGTCGAACGCCACGTCGCTCATCGTCGAGCGCCATGTGCGGTCGAAATTCAGCCCCACCAGTTCGCCCCGGCCGTTGATGATCGGCGAACCGGAGTTGCCGCCCGTCGTGTGGTTGGTGGCCAGGAAGCAGACGGGTACCGTCCTGCGGCCGTCGATCGTCGTCGCCCAGCGTCCGTAGTCCTTCGTGGCGTAGAGCTCGCGCAGCGCCTGCGGGATGTCGTAGTCGTAAATCTCGGGGTTGTCCTTGGCGATGATGCCGTCGAGGGTGGTCTGCGGTTTGTGGTATTCGCCGTCGGCATATTCGTAGCCCCCGACATGGCCGTAGGCCACGCGCAGCGTGAGGTTGGCGTCGGGGTAGAAGG
>ERZ827496.2938-NODE-2938-length-15789-cov-3.935109_pt1 | contig 15789 bp, 8 predicted proteins | sample MGYA00519769_ERZ827496 | MGnify/ENA primary metagenome ERZ827496 (study PRJEB31778, sample SAMEA3449327) | human gut metagenome | biome: human gut; feature: human-associated habitat; material: faeces | place: United Kingdom | collected 2010/2012 ...
GTGCCTCTCAAGTGTCTTTCGAATTCTTCTATCATAGTGAAAGACCTCCTTTCACCATGATATTATACCGTGTTCCCTTTACAGCCCTTTGACCAGCGGGATCAATTCCTCAATCCGCTGAACGATGCGGCGCTGCTCAGCGAGGGGCGGCAAAGGAATAAGAATATTTGCCACCTCTTTAGCGGGTAGCTGTCTGACTGCAGTACCGGTGATTTTTGATTCAATCGCTCTGCAGTAATACTGGGAATTAATGACTGTGTATACGTATTTCTGGATGCTACTTTCAATGCAACGAATAATTAGCATTTGGGCGCAAATGAAACCGGTATGGTATTTTTCGTTTTCCTTGTAAATGCGAGTTTTACCAACATTTCCGCGCAATAGGCATACAAAATCGCCGTCTTTTAGTTTTCCATTACCCAGTTCTTCGAATTTTTGTGAAGTTATGAATCTTACTGATGAATATTCCATATACTTTTCTCCCATGTCCTTGGCACCGAAGAAGGGTATACCGTCTGGTACATAATCTGATTCGACAGGATATCTACTACTTCTATCGCCGTTTTCAAAAACAGCTATATCAGAAAGCCGTATCCAAGCCCAGGATTTCGGTATCTCAAAGGGCAGTTCATCGTCGATACAGCGCTCTACACCGTCCAACTTCTCATAATGAGAATAACGGGTTGCTGGACAAGGGTGTCAGTAGGTTCATCGCCGTTTTAATTGCATCTATAATTCGTCTCTGTTCGGACAGTGGCGGTACAGGAATGAGCATAGCCGCAAACTCATCAAATTTGAGGCTCTCTACCGTTGTGACTGATTTCACCAGCTCTTTGAGGATGAACGGCTCAAAGGCTTTAATCCCATAGAACAACCATTCTGATAGCTCAATATCATATAGCGAGAAGGCTTTTATATCCTGGTTTATAGTGCTGTCGATACCCAGCTTGCAGAGAGGTAGTAATCTTTTCAGAATGCCGCTTCGGGCAACCAGAAGGAGCGTACCGGCGGGATACAATTGCATAGTAGCTGCTGCCAACTCGGAAATATGCATCTCAGAGTCTGTAATCACTGGACGCTTCATGTCCTTTGAAGTTACCCACGGCACATTACCATTCCAGAACTGCGGGTTTGACATCGAGGGCGTTTTACCACTACTGAAAACGCCAAACGACGAAAGGCGTGCCCATGCCCAGCTCTCTGGTATCTCAAAAGGGATCTCATCATCAATGCAGACCTCTTCGGAACTACGCTTTTCATAATGAGAATTATCCCGTCTGAAAATGACTGATTCATGCTTGTCCTTCTTGATTTTGCCTTCCTTGATGAGCCGCTGCCTCTCCGCCCGGATACGCTCCAGCAGAGCCTCTGCAGGCTCGTCAGACGAGTCTTGGGGTACCAGCTTCCCCTGGACCGCCTCTTGCAGGATGGACTTCTTGAGCCGCTCTGGAAAGGTGGTGTTTAGGGTGTCCAGAGTTGATTCAACATCGGCGTAAGCGTCGGTATACGGCTGTAGTTTATCGATGGTTTCTACAATTCTATGTTGCTCTGCCAGAGGAGGAAGTGGAAACAAAAGTGAGTGAATGGCATTTGAGGACAAGCCTTGAATTCCTATTCCTTTTCCGCCTATCCAGCCAATGTGTTTGTATAGGTCAAACAGATAATAAAAGAAACGAGTACAAAGCGGCACATACGCTCTAAGTCTGTGAATGTGGTTCTGGATGCACATCGGATAATCATAAGACCAGATTGAAGCTCGACCTATGTCGCCCCCCTCACATACTAAGAGGTCCCCCTTGATAACAGTACACTTTTCGATCTCGCTCTCAGAAAAATACATTTCCTTCAAATTATCGAGTTCAAAGCGATCCCAGTACAGATTGGATGTTGTGATGTATTGTTTCAGCTGACCTGTACAATTTGCGGCATTTAGGGCTTTACCGGTGTTGTGCTGAAACAGTTCTCCCAATCGCACCCATTCCCATGAATCGGGGATGTCGAACGGCACCTCATCCGCCAGCGACCGCACTTCATCGCCGATTTTCTCATAAGGAGTATTATCAGAACTCGGCTGTTTAACGATTACCTCGGTAGTTTAACGAATACTCCAGTAATTCAACGATTACCCCAGCTTTTTAACGATTACAACGGCACAGAAAGCTACAATCCTCCTAAAACGCACAAAACCCCGCCGCAGAATTACCTGCAGCGGGGTTCGTTTATGAGCCTGAACAGCCGAAAAGCCTGATTTCAAGCGGTTTTCGGGCATAGAAAAAGTCCACCGTAATTCTATCAAAATTACGGTGGACTTATGGCGGAGAGTAAGGGATTCGAACCCCTGTGGCGTTGCCGCCTAACGGTTTTCAAGACCGCCCCGTTATGACCGCTTCGGTAACTCTCCGGATATACAGATAGAGAAACAAGACGCCGAAATCGGCGTCTTGTCTTTGGCGGAGAAGGAGGGATTTGAACCCTCGCGCCGCTTATCACAGCCTACTCCCTTAGCAGGGGAGCCCCTTCGGCCACTTGGGTACTTCTCCAAGCCGAATTCCACACATATATGGACGCGCGGCCAGCGCGCTGCATTATAGTAGCATATTCGGCAGCGGATGTCAACTTGTTTTTTCGGTTGACAGCAGGCGGAAAATGCGCTATAAGTGTGCCTGAACAAAGGAGATACGTTTTATGCACTACACATCCGTACTTTTTGACCTCGACGGCACGCTGCTCGACACGCTCGGCGACCTGACCGCCGCCATGAACCGCACCCTCACCCGCCACGGCCTGCCGGAACGCACGCGGCAGCAGATGCGCGCCGCGCTCGGCAACGGGGCGCGGCGGCTGATGGAGCTGTCCGTACCCGCCGGAACGGACGGCGCGCTCTTTGAGACGCTGCTGGCAGAGTATAACGCCGACTATGCCGCCCACTGCCGCATCGAGACCGCCCCCTACCCCGGCGTTGACGCGCTGCTGCGGCAGCTGCACGCGCAGGGGCGCAAGCTTGCCATCGTGTCCAACAAGCCGGACGAGGCCGTGCGCGCACTGCGGACAGAGTTTTTCGCGGACACCGTGCCGATCGCCGTCGGCGAGAAGCAGGGCATCCGCCGCAAGCCCGCACCGGACACGCTGCTGGCCGCCATGGCGCAGCTCGGCGCCGAGCGCACGAGCACGGTCTACGTCGGCGATTCCGAGGTCGACATCGCCACGGCGCGCGCAGCCGGTCTGCCGTGCATCAGCGTGCTGTGGGGTTTTCGTGACCGCGATGCGCTCGAGCAAGCCGGTGCGCAGCAGTTTGCCGCCGACGCCGGCGAGCTTGCAGGACTGCTCGACTGAGCGAAAAAGATCCACCGGCCAGCAGCCGGTGGATCTTTTATACCGTTTTGCGCGCTCAGTCCTTCTTTTTCATGAACTGACCGGCGGCGCGCATCATGAGACGCTTGGTGCCGGCGGTCTCAAAGTCCACCACGAGCAGCGCATCGCCGCCCATGGGCTTGACCGCTGCGACGACACCGTCGCCAAACGCCTTGTGCACGACGCGGTCGCCAACGGCGAACGACGGTGCAGCGGACGCCGCCGGCTTTGCAGCAGGCGGTGCCGGGCGCATGGGCGGCTTGCGCCGCGGCTCCGGCGCGGAGACCGTGTAGGCGCGTGGCTCGCTCCGGCGCGGCGGGTACTGCTGCTGGTCGCGGCTGGGCTCGGAATAGCCATAGCCGTGCGGGACGTTGAGCTTTCGGATGTCCTCATCCGGGATCTCCTCGACAAAGCGGGAGACGCGGTTGGCCGTCGTGCGGCCGAAGAGCATACGCTGGCGGGCGCACGTGAGGATGAGGTGCTCACGCGCGCGGGTGAGCGCGACGTAGCACAGGCGGCGCTCCTCCTCCATCTCGTCCGGCTCGCCGATGCAGCGCAGGCCCGGGAAGATACCCTCCTCGCAGCCGATGATGAACACCGTCGGAAACTCCAGACCCTTGGCCGCGTGCATGGTCATGAGCGTGACACAGTCGGCAGACTGGTCATAGTTGTCGAGATCCGTATAGAGCGCGACCTCGTCGAGGAAGCCCGCGAGCGTGGGGTTTTCAGCCTCCTTGGCAAAGGCGATGATGTTCGACTTGAGCTCCTGCACGTTTTCGATGCGCGCAGCGTCCTCCGCCGTGTTCTTCTCCTCAAGGGCGCGGACATAGCCGCTGCGCTCCACGACCAGATCATAGAGCTCGTCCGGCGGCACGATCTTAGCCTGCTCCTGCAGCTCCTCGATCAGGATGGCGAACTGGCGCAGACGCATCTGGCTGCGCTGCAGCTCGGGATACGCGTCGGCATGGCGGATGATCGAAAAGAGGCTCGTCTGCTGCTCATGTGCGAGCTGCAAGGCCGCCTCGATCGTGCGCGCGCCGATGCCGCGGGCGGGCGTGTTGATGATGCGCGTCAGGCGCAGGTCGTCGTCCGGCGTCTGGATGACGCACAGGTAGGCCAGCATATCCTTGACCTCGGCACGGTCGAAAAAGCGCGTGCCGCCGACGATGCGGTACGGGATACCGTTGCGCTTGAAGGCATATTCGAGCTGGTTGCTCTGCGCGTTCATGCGGTAGAGCACGGCGTGGTCGCGGAAGTTGATCCCCTGCCCGAAATCGTCCATGATCTTCGCGGCGACGTAGCGCGCCTCGTCGTTCTCATTCGTGGCGCAGTAGAGCGTGAGCGGGTCACCGGCATCGGCCTTTGTCCAGAGCGTTTTGCCCTTGCGGCCAGTGTTGTTGGCGATGACGTGGTTGGCGGCATCGAGGATGCGGCCGGTGCTGCGGTAGTTCTGCTCGAGGCGGATGGTGCGCGCGTTTTTGTACTGCTTTTCGAAATTGAGAATGTTCTCGATCGTCGCACCGCGGAACTTGTAGATGCTCTGGTCATCGTCCCCGACGACGCAGATGTTGCCCCAGCCGTCAGCAAGCAGGGCTGCGAGCTGATACTGGAGATTGTTCGTGTCCTGATACTCGTCGATGAGCACATAGCGGAAACGGCGCTGCCAATGCTCGCGCACGTCCGCATGCTCATCGAGCAGGCGCACGGTATTGTAGATCAGGTCGTCAAAGTCCATCGCCCCGGCGGAAAACAGGCGCTGCCAGTAGGCCTGGTATATCTCGCCGATGCGGATATTGCGCGGGTTGTGCGTGGCCTGTGCGCGCGCAAGGTACTGCTCGGGCGTGATGCCGGCATCCTTGGCGCGGCTGATCTCCGTGAGCACGGCGCGGTTTGGAAACGCCTTTTCATCGAGGTTCATCTCCTTGATGATGCGCTTGACGACCGCCAGACTGTCCGACGTGTCATAGATCGTGAAGCTGTTGGGATAGCCGAGCTTGTCTGCGTCCCGCCGCAGGATGCGCACGCACGCGGAGTGGAAGGTCGAGGCCCAGATATCCGCCGCGGCCTCCGGACCGAGCATCCGCTCAATGCGCTCCTTGAGCTCATCCGCCGCCTTGTTCGTGAAGGTGATGGCGATGATGCGCCACGGCTCGACCGGCTCGACCGCCGCCGCCCTGCGCGCGCGCCGCCGCTCGTCCGGCGTCAGATCCGTGCGCTCGAGCAGCGCGAGGTCCTCCTCCGTCGCCGTACCGGGCACTTCGTCCGTGTCCGCGCCGCGGCCGTACTGAATGAGATTTGCGATCCGGTGGATGAGCACCGTGGTTTTACCGCTGCCGGCGCCGGCCAGCAGCAGCAGTGGGCCTTCCGTAGCCAGGACCGCCTGTCTCTGCATATCGTTCAGGTTCGCGAAGTCCGCCGCGATGAAGCGTCTGCGCGCCTGCACATACCGTTGTTCAAAAGTCAGTGTTGTAGTATTCATAGCGTTTGATTCTACCACATTTTCTCCCCCGAAACAAGGGGTGCGCGTCCCCGTGGATGCTTTTGCGCAGACAAGCGCAAAAACCCGCCGCTCTCCGGTCGGAAAACGGCGGGTCTCCATTGGGGTTGGGGGTCATTTCAAAATATCCTTCAGCTCGTGCATACCGTGGTTGGTCGTGACCACGACCACGCGGTCGCCGAGCTCGATGGCGTCGTTGCCGGACGGGACGCGGCACTTACCGCGCCGGATGATCGAGGCGACGAGTACGGAGTCCTTGAGCTTGAGCGCCTTGAGCGGCACGTCGAGAAACTGGCTCTCGGCGCGCACGATAAACTCCAACGCCTCGGCCTGACCGTCAGCCACCATGCGCAGCGTCTCCACGCCGCTGCTGTGCGCGGAATTCTCCATCCAGCGGACATACTCCACGATGCGGCCGGCCGTGACGTCCGCCGGCTGGATGATCGTCGTGAGGCCATACGACTCGGCAAGCTGGATGAAGTTATCCTCATCGACCTTTGTGACGATCTTCGGCACATTCTCGTTGTAGGCGAACGAGGAGATGATGAGATTCGTCTCGTCCGACTCCGTGACCGTGACGAGTGCGTCCGCCGACGAGAGTCCCTCCTCGCGCAGCACATCCGGCTTTGTACCGTCGGCGCAGATGATGGTCGCCTCCGGCAGGAGTGTCTTCATGACGCGGCAGCGCGCCGGGTCGCGCTCAATGATCGTCGAGTGGATGCGCATCCTCGCCAGCTCCAGCGCCAGCCGCTCGGCAATACGGCCGCCGCCGACAATGATGACGCTCTCGGCTTCATGGCGGAATTCGCCGATCTTACGAAAGAGCTCATGCAGCTCATGCGGCGCGCCGACCACGGTGACATAGTCCCTGGCGGCGAGCACAAAATCGCCGTTCGGGATCGTCACGCTGCCCTCGCGCTCCACGGCACAGATCAGGATGCCCTCGCTGTAGCGGCTGCGAAAATCGTTCAGGCGCAGGCCATCGAGCTTACTGCCCTCGCGCAGCTTGAACTCGACAAGCTCCACGAGCCCGTTTGCAAACGGCTCGACTTTTGTAGCGGCCGGAAAACGCAGCGTGCGCGAGATCTCCTTGGCGGAGGTACGCTCGGGGTTGATGGACAGGCTCAGCCCCAGCTCGTCCTGCAGCAGCACCACGTCCTGATAATACTCCTCGTCACGCACGCGCGCGATCGTATGCGTGGCACCGAGCTTGCGCCCGACCATGCAGCTGATGAGATTGGTCTCATCCGAGGTCGTTGCGGCGATGAGCAGATCCGCATCCGCGACATTTGCAATGCGCAGCTGGTCGACATTGGCACGTCCCTCGACCACGATCACATCCAGCGTGGAGGAAATATAAGCGGCACGCTCCGGGTCGCCCTCGACGACAGTGATGTCATGCCCTTCTGTCAGGAGCTGCTCCGCGATGGCATACCCCACGCGGCCAGCGCCCACGATCACAATTTTCATAGTCTACGCTCTCCAATTATCATGTTCGGATCTCGGATCCACGGGTCGAAGTATTATAGCAGATATTCCCCCGCGTTTCAACAGCGAACACGTGAATTTCCAAGGGATCGGTTTGTGAATAAAGCGTAAAAAATCTGAAAAACCAATACGCTGCCGCTTGACGAACGCCGGTGCTGCGCTTATCATAATAGCCTATACTTATTTAATCTGTAGAAAGGCCGCTGCGACACGCGGCATCCATATAAAGGAGCATCCCATCCATGCTGGAACTGAAACACATCACCAAGGTATACGAGGCAGGCACGACACAGGTCGAGGCGCTCAAGGGCATCGACATCGCCTTCCGCGAGAATGAGTTTGTTGCAATCCTCGGCCAGTCCGGCTGCGGTAAGACCACACTGCTGAACATCATCGGCGGACTCGACCGCTACACCTCCGGCGATCTCATCATCAACGGCCGCTCCACAAAGGAATACGACGACCGCGACTGGGACACCTACCGCAACCACTCCATTGGCTTTGTCTTTCAGAGCTACAACCTCATCCCGCACCAGAGCGTGCTGGCAAACGTGGAGCTTGCGCTCACGCTCTCCGGCGTCTCCGGTGAGGAGCGGCGCGCGCGCGCCATTGAAGCACTGGAAAAGGTCGGCTTGGGCGACCAGCTGGACAAGGCGCCGAACCAGATGTCCGGCGGTCAGATGCAGCGTGTGGCCATCGCGCGCGCCATCGTCAACAACCCCGATATCCTGCTGGCTGACGAGCCGACCGGCGCGCTCGACAGCGAGACGAGCGTGCAGATCATGAATCTGCTGCAGGAAATTGCAAAGGATAAGCTCATTATCATGGTCACGCACAACCCGGAGCTGGCGTCGAAATATGCCACGCGCACCGTGCGGCTGCTCGACGGCAGGATCGTCGGCGATGACAACCCCTGCACGGAGTCCGAGACGTCCGCGCCCGTGACCGTCAAGGTCAAGGAGCACACGTCCATGAGCTTTGCCACCGCCATGAGCCTGTCGCTGCACAACCTCATGACGAAAAAGGCGCGCACCCTGCTCACGGCGTTTGCGGGCTCGATCGGCATCATCGGTATCGCGCTCATCCTCTCGCTCTCGCACGGCTTCCAGTCCTACATCAACACCGTGCAGGAGCAGACGCTCTCGTCCTACCCGCTGACGATTGAGGCAAACCCCGTGGATATGTCCGGGATGCTCACGGCCATGACGGGCGCGAAGGACGACGAAAAGGACACACATGATCTCGACAAGGTCTACGCCAACACCGTCATGTACAGCATGCTCAACTCCATGGTCAGCAGCGCGACCGGTCAGTCGAACAACCTGCCGGCATTCAAGGAATACCTCGAAGACCCCGACAACAAGATCCATGACTACATCAGCGGCATCCAGTACACATACGACATGGGCTTTGCCGTCTACACCGAGGACCCGAACGGCACCGTCATCAAGGCCGACACGACCGAGCTGCTGCAAAACGTCATGAAGTCCATGTACGGCGGCGACTACACGGCCTACTTTGACTCCATGGGTGGGTTTTACTCCGGGTTCAACGTCTGGCAGGAGCTGCTGTCCGGCGAGGACGGCGCGCTCGTGAGCGCCTCGACACAAAACCAGTACGATGTGATCTACGGCTCATGGCCGCAGAATTACAACGAGGTCGTGCTCGTCGTGGATAAAAACAACGAGATCTCCGACCTCACGCTCTACGCACTCGGCCTCGAGAGCATGGATGACATCAGCAACGCCATGATGCAGTCCATGAGCAAAAAGCAAATCGATACGACGCAGGAAAGCTGGAGCTATGCTGACCTCTGCGGCCGCGACTTCAAGCTCATCCTCCCCTCGGAGGGCTACGTCGCCAGCGGCGCGGGCTACACGGATATCAGCCAGACGAGCGACGGCCTGAACCGGCTCTACCACAGCGACGATGTCGGCGTGCCGCTCAAGATCGTCGGCATCGTGCGCCCGGCCAAGGGCAGCGTGACCGGCAGCACTTACGGTGCGATCGGCTACACCTCCGCCCTGACCGACTACGCCATCGAGCACGCCAACGGCACGCAGGTCATCCAGAAACAGCTGGCAGACCCGGATGTGGACGTGTTCACGGGCTCCGCGTTCCCGAACGCCGCGACCGCCACGACCGATCAGAAGGTTGCTGCGGCACAGGCCTATCTGAACAAGCTGAGTGTGGACGACCGTGCAAGCGTCTACCGCAAGTATATGACCACGCCGGACGACGCCACGCTCGACGCCGCGCTCACGCAGGCGATGGCAGGCTTTACCCGCGACAGCGCCAAGGAGATGGCTGACAACGGCATTTTCGAAGCCAGCGGCAAAACCGCGCAGCAGATGAAGGATATGATCGACGCCATGGACGATGAGACGTTCACACGCTTTTTCCGTCCGTATCTGCGCGCGATGCTGTCCATGCAGATGCAGCAGGAGACAGTCAAGTCCTACAGCGGCATGACCTCGCAGGAGATCGTCTCCGCCATCAACGCCAAAGGCATCAGCCGCAGCCAGTACGCCGACGTGTACGACAACTACGTCGCCTCCTCCGCCAGCGGCTCAACCTATCAAAACAATCTCAAAAAGCTCGGCTATGTCGACAAGGATTCTCCGAGCGCCATCAACATCTACGCCTCGAGCTTTGAAAACAAGGACCGCATCTCCGACTGCATTGATGACTATAACGCCGACAATCCGGACAATCAGATCAGCTTCACCGATTACATCGGTCTGCTCATGAGCAGCATCACGACGATCATCAATGCCATCAGCTACGTACTCATCGGCTTTGTGGCCATCTCCCTCGTCGTGTCGTCGATCATGATTGGTATCATCACCTATATCTCCGTGCTCGAGCGCACGAAGGAGATCGGCATCCTGCGCTCGATCGGCGCAAGCAAGCAGGACATCTCGCGCGTGTTCAACGCCGAGACGCTCATAGAGGGCTTCACAGCCGGCGTAATGGGCATCCTGTGTACGCTGATCTTGCTGATCCCCATCAACCTCATCGTACACCATCTGACCGGTCTGCCGACGCTGAGTGCGATCCTGCCGGTGCTCGGCGCGGTCCTGCTCATCCTCATCAGCATGGCGCTGACGTTCATCGCCGGTCTCATCCCGTCGGGCATGGCTGCGAAGAAAGACCCCGTCGTCGCGCTGCGCACCGAGTAAACCACAAACGCATATTTCTACAGCCTCCGTGCAAACTATGGTCACCTACATTTGCACGGAGGTTTTGCATGATGAAGCAGAAACTGTTCGCAGCCGTATGCGCCTTTGCGCTCTGCGCGGCACTGGGTACGGCCATCCACGCCGGACAGGAAGCGGAGACCGCCGCACCTGTGGCGGAAAATCTGGAGCTGACCACGTTCCGCAACACGTCCGTCGGCGGTACGCTGCGCGCCAACGCGCCCGACGGCAGCCCCCTCACCTTCCGCATTACGACCGAGCCCATCAAAGGCACTGTAACGCTCACCGACGACGGCACGTTCGTCTACACCCCCGCCGACGGCAAGCGCGGGCGCGACTACTTCGGCTTTCGCGCCGCCGACAGCAGCGGCAGAGAGTCGCAGGAGGCGACCGTGATCATCGCCATCAAGAAGCAGAAGCCGGACGTCACCTACAGTGACATGGCCGGGCGGGCGGAGGAATATGCCGCCGTGCTGCTCGCCGAGCAGGGCGTGTGCGTCGGCCGGCAGGTTGGCGGGCAGTATCTCTTCGACCCGGACAGCAACGTGCCGCGCGGTGAATTTCTCGCCATGTGCATGCACCTGACCGGGACGGAAACGCTGCAGGGCGTGCTCTCGACGGGCTTCGGCGATGATGCGCAGATCCCCGCGTGGTCAAAGGCGTATGTCGCGACCGCGCTCATGAACGGCGATGTCTGCGGCTGCTCCGACGGCACGGCCATCGTGTTCGACGCACAGCGCGGCATCACGGCGGCGGAGGCTGCCGTCATGCTCGGCAGCTTTCTCGAGCCCTCCCCCGCCGCCCTCACGCGCTCAGACGTCCCTGACTGGGCATGTGCTGCCGTTGCGAGCCTGACATCGTGCGGCGTGTTCCCGGACGGCGCGGACACCGCCGCACCCATCACACGCGCCGAGGCTGCACAGATGCTGCTGGGCGCGTATGAGCTGCTGCAAAAGCGATAAATAACCAGCCCGTTTCCGAAGCCGGAAACGGGCTGGTTTTCTGTTACCCCTCGTGCAGGATGCTGCGCACCGCCTCCGGCGCAAGCTCCGGAAACGGGAGCACGGGCTGCGGCACGGCTTCGTACGCGCCGATGTGCTTTTCCATCCAGACCATGGAATACCATGTGCCGAACTTATAGCCGCAGCGCGAAAACTCGCCCACGAGCCGATAGCCGATGTGCGCGTGAAACTGTGCGCTGTTTTTCGTCAGGTGTACGTCGTCCGCCCCGTCCGGGTATGCGATGCAGGCGTAGAGCGTCTGCACGTGCTGCACGCGCAAAAGCGCCTCGAGCGCGGCATACAGCCGCCTGCCGATCCCCTGCCGGCGCTGATCCTCGCGCAGGTAGATGCTCACCTCGGCAGCCCAGGCATAGGCCGCGCGCTCACCGAATGCACCGGCGTAGGCGTAGCCGACGATCTCTCCGCCGCGCACGGCGACCAGATACGGATAGCGCCGGAGCGTGGCGCGCATGCGTGCGGCGAATGCTTCGACATCCGGCACGGTGCACTCAAACGTGATGGCCGTCTTTTCCACGTAGGGTGCATAGATCGCGCGCAGCGCGGGCGCGTCGCTCAGACTCGCGGGGCGCAGATACAAGGTATTCGCGTCCATACCTTTCTCACTTTCCGCTGTCGCCGTAGTTTGCGAGCACACGCGCGGACGGGTCGTTCACATCGCAGCCGGCCCATGCCTTGTTCGGCATCCAGAAGCCGGACACCATGCGCGCCTGATCGGGATAGTACCGCTCGAAGAGCTCACGATAGAGCAGCGACTCCTTGGTGAACGGCTGCGCAAAATCATACTTCCGGCGCAGGATGTCGAAGGCAATGTCCGTATATGTCTCCTCGGCGTAGGCCTTGAGGTCATCGACCATCGAGTGGCCGACCGCATCACTGAAGGCCGCCTTCTCGCGCATGAGGATGTCATGCGGCAGCCAGTCGCCCTCAAAGGCATGGCGCAGCAGGTACTTGCCCTTGCCGTAGACGTTGCACTTCTTGGCAGGATCGATGGACATGACATACTGCACAAAGTCCAGATCGCCGAACGGCACGCGCGCCTCGAGACTGTTGACGGAGATGCAGCGGTCGGCGCGCAGCACGTCATACATATGCAGCTCGCGGATGCGCTTGGCCGACTCCTCCTGAAATGCCGCAGGGCTCGGCGCGAAGTCGGTGTATTTGTAGCCGAAGAGCTCGTCGGAGATCTCGCCCGTGAGCAGCACACGCAGGTCGGTCTGCTCATGGATGGCCTTGCAGACGAGGTACATGCCGATGCTCGCGCGGATGGTCGTGATGTCATAGGTACCGAGCAGCGCCACGACCTCCGGCAGCGCCTGGAGCACATCCTCGCGCGTGATGATTACCTCGGTGTGGTCGGCGTGCAGATACTCCGCCACCTCGCGGGCATATTTCAGGTCGATGGCGTCGCTGCGCATGCCGATGGCAAATGTGCGGATGGGCTTTTTGAGCAGCTTTGCCGAGATGGCGCACACGAGGCTGCTGTCCAGACCGCCGGAGAGCAGGAAGCCGAGCGGCGCATCGGCGTCGAGGCGCTTCTGCACGCCGGCGATGAGCTTTTCGCGGATGTTCGTGCAGACGGTCTCCAGATCATCCTCACAGACGGCATCGACGTGCGTCATGTCGCGGTAGCAGGTGAACTTACCGTCGGCATAATAGTGTCCGGGAGGAAACGGCATCACATCGTGCACGAGACCGACAAGGTTTTTCGCCTCGCTGGCGAAGATGATCGCGCCCTCGGCGTCGTAGCCGTAGTACAGCGGGCGGATGCCGATCGGGTCACGCGCCGCGACAAGACCGCCGCGCTTGGCGTCGTAGATGATCATGGCAAACTCCGCATCGAGCCCGCGGAACATGTCCAGTCCCTCGCGCTCGTAGAGCGGAAGCAGGATCTCACAGTCGGATTCGCTCTCGAACGTCTCGCCCTCGGCGATCAGCCGCTCGCGGATGGGCCGGAAGCCATAGATCTCGCCGTTGCACACGAGCGCGCTTCCATCCCGCGTGAACGGCTGCATGCCTTCCGGATGCAGCCCCATGATGGCCAGCCGGTGAAAGCCGAGCGTCGCCGCACCGATGTGGAGCATACGCGTGTCGTCCGGGCCGCGGGAAATGGTCTTGTCAAAGCCGGTGCGCAGATCCTGCGCAGAGATGGACGTGCCGAGATAACCGATGATGGAACACATGATTTTTTCCTCCTGAATACATCAAAAAATACGCAGCTACCATCCGACAATAGGACGAGTAGCTGCGTATCGTGGTGCCACCTATTTTACTTCTCACGGGTTCTAACAAACCGCACCGGGATAACGTCCGGCTTTGACGGCGCACCTACTGAGGCTCTCGCCCGTTCAGATTGCAGCTCGGGAGTGTTCTTCACACAGGCTCTGTTATGCGGCTCGCACCGTCCCGCACTCGCTGGGAATGATCGCCCGTGCTACTTTTCTCCGTCAATGCTTTTGACAGAAGTATGAAAATGAAAGAAGAGAGAAAAAGAAAGAGAAAACAAAGAGAAAACGTTTTTACCGCACGCTGAACAGCAGGTCGCCGTAGGACGGCACCGGCCACTTGTCAGACGGCGTCATGGTCTCGAGCTGGTCGATCGTAATGCGCAGCTCCGCCATGGCGGAAAAGACCTTGTCACGGTAGTAGTTGGCCAGCGCCTGACTGCCCTCAACGGTCTTGGCGCCCATGAGCGCCTCGTCGAGGCTGCGCACCTTGCGGTACGCATCGCCCAGCAGCGCAGACATCTCGGGGATGATGCTCTCCTCGTACGAGCAGTCGGCCGTGACGGACGCGGCGTGGATGGCTGCGGCAGTCTCAGACAGCTCGCGCAGATAGCTGCTGACGGCGGGCATGATATCGCGCCGCGCCATCTCGAGCATGGTCAGCGCCTCAATGTTGAGGATCTTGCTGTAGTTTTCGAGGTGGATCTCATAGCGTGCCTCCATCTCGGTGCGGGTATAGACGCGGTGCTTGGTAAAGAGCGCCACGTTCTTGTCCGCAAGGTAATACGGCAGCGCTTCGGGCGTTGTGCGCAGGTTCAGCAGACCGCGGCGCTCCGCCTCTGCGATCCATGCCTCGTCATAACCGTTGCCCTTGAAGAGGATGCGCTTGTGCTTGATGAGCACGCTGCGGATGAGCGCCTGCAGATCGGTCTCAAAGTCCGTGCTGCCCTCGAGCGCATCAGCAAACTGCTCAAGGCTCTCGGCAACCGCCGTGTTGAGCACGACGTTGATGCCGGAAATGGAGGCCGAGGAGCCGGGCATGCGGAACTCGAACTTGTTGCCGGTGAACGCAAACGGAGAGGTGCGGTTGCGGTCAGTCGTGTCCTTGGGGAAGCGCGGCAGCGCGTGCACGCCGATCTTCATCAGCTGTCTTTCCTTGCCGCAGTAGGCCGTCTCGTCAACGATCGCGTTGAGGATCTCCTCGATCTCGTCGCCGACGTACATCGAAACGATCGCCGGAGGCGCCTCGTTCGCGCCGAGGCGGTGGTCATTGGCGGCCGACGCCACGCTGATGCGCAGCATATCCTGATAGTCGTCCACGGCCTGAATGACCGCGCACAGGAACAGCAGGAACTGCGCGTTTTCCGCCGGTGTCTCGCCGGGCTCAAGCAGGTTCATGCCGGTGTTGGTGGTCAGCGACCAGTTGTTGTGCTTGCCGGAACCGTTGATGCCCTCGAATGGCTTTTCATGCTGCAGGCAAACCAGGCCATGATGGGATGCATCGAGGCGCATCTTTTCCATCGTGAGCAGGTTTTCGTCGATTGCGCGGTTCGAGTTGGTGAACAGCGGAGCAAGCTCGTGCTGTGCAGGGGCAACCTCGTTGTGCTTGGTTTTTGCAGAAACGCCCAGCGCCCACAGGTCGTCATCGACTTCCTTCATGAATTCGTTGACGGTAGGTCGGATGGCGCCGAAGTAATGCTCTTCAAGCTCCTGGCCCTTAAGCGGAGCAGCGCCGAACAGGGTGCGGCCCGTCATGATAAGGTCCTGACGCTTCACGTAATCCTTCTCGGAAATCAGGAAGTACTCCTGCTCTGCACCAACGGTGGAAACCACGCGATGGCCATCTTAGCCGAAGAATTTCAAGACGCGCTGAGCCTGTTCGTTAACAGCGCTCATGGAACGGAGAAGCGGGGTTTTCTTGTCGAGTGCTTCACCGGTGTAGGAGCAGAATGCGGTAGGGATACACAGCACTTCGTCCTTGATGAATGCAAAGCTGGTAGGATCCCATG
>ERZ827496.2943-NODE-2943-length-15760-cov-4.428208_pt1 | contig 15760 bp, 12 predicted proteins | sample MGYA00519769_ERZ827496 | MGnify/ENA primary metagenome ERZ827496 (study PRJEB31778, sample SAMEA3449327) | human gut metagenome | biome: human gut; feature: human-associated habitat; material: faeces | place: United Kingdom | collected 2010/2012 ...
CGGTCAGGCCCATGATGGAATACGCCGTGACAGACTTGCCGGAGCCGGACTCGCCCACGATGCCCAGCACGTCGCCCTGGTTCATCGCAAAGGAAACGCCGTTCAGTGCCTTGACCTCACCGGCAGGGGTGAAGAAGGAAAGGCGCTCTTCCTTGATATCAAGAATTTTTTCGCTCATCTTCGTTCACCTCATCAATTCTTCAGCTTCGGGTCGAAAGCATCCCGCAGGCCGTCGCCCATGTAGTTGAGCGCGTAGGTCAGAATGACGATCGCCACGCAGAGCACCAGTAAAACCACCGGATACGTCATCGCAGATTTGACCTGCTGCGTCAGTTTATAATCTTTTTCGTACTGCAAGGTCAGTCGCTCCGTAACCTGATCCAGATTACCACTTCCCTCACCGGCACGGATCATACCGATCATCAGATCCGGAAAACATTTTTTGCTCTCCATGGCGTCGGAAAGGCCGATACCTTTTCGCAGATCCAGCAGAACCGCCTGATAGATCTCACGTTCTTTCGGGTCGATTCCCTCCTGATCGGAGATAATATCCAGTGCACGCACCAGGCTGACTCCGGATGCGAGCAGCGTTGACAGCTCTTTACAGAATCCCGCCAGCTGTTTCGCATTAAGCTTTTTATAGCCCTTGGCTTCGGTCAGGTTTTTGGCTTCCACAAGGAAAAGTCCCTGCGATTTCAGCTCCTGGATCATGGCATTTTCCGTCAGGGCTTCCATCGTGCCCCGCTTTGTTTTGCCATCCATGCTTTTCGCCGTATATCGAAAACGTGCCATTCCTTTTTCCTTTCTTCTGTTGTGCCGTTTTTATGAGGTTTTATTTTACCCAACAGAATCGCTGTGCATTCTACACTTCGTTGTTCGCCACTTATAGAAGCGGGAGTCTTCTCCGACTAAGATAAAAGGCTCAAATACCAGTTCACGATCTGATCTCCGAAAAATACTGCCAGTGCCAGGCCAAATGCCAGGAACGGGCCAAATGCAAAGTGGTCTTTTTTCTCCAGCTTCTTTCCCAGCAGCATCGCCGCCCCGTATCCGCCTCCGGTCAGAAGGCCAAAAAACATGGCACAGACCACCGGGCCTGTCCCCAGAAAGAATCCGGACGCTGCCATCAGTTTGATATCGCCTCCGCCAAATGCCCCCGGTATAATAAGAGCCAGCAGAAGCATCGGAACAGAAATGATCACCGCCCCGATCAGTCGGTCAACCATACCATGTTCCGGGAACAGCCACAGTGCTGCCACTCCCAGCAGAAGGATCAAAATGTGAAACCGGTCATATATAATCTGAGTATCCCAGTCAATCCGGGCTACCACAAGTAATATTCCTAAATACGCAAAAATCACTGCGCCCTTCAGGGATAAAATCCCGGAACTGCCGCAGCCATAACTCAAAACGCAGCCACAGAAAGCTGCTCCTCCTGTCACTTCTGACCAGAAATCCCTTACCGGGATCTGGCTTTTGCATCCCTTGCATCTGCCTTTCAGTGCAAGGAAACTGAAACACGGGATCAATTCCCATGCCGTTAAAACTCTTCCACAGTTCGTACAGTGACTGCGGCCTTTCACCACGCTCTCACCACGCGGCATCCTGTCAATAACAACATTTAAAAAACTGAAAATACAGGCTCCGAACAGAAACCTTAAAAACCATAGGATTGCTTCTACTGCTGTTAACATTTTCTTCTCCTGTTACTCGTCCTGTAATATTTTTGGTGAAATGATCCTCTCATTTCGATATAGCCTCCGGCGGATTGCAGAGGTGCACAGACGCTCTCTGTGACGCCCCTTCCCGTGAGGCGTCACAAAAAGATCTGCTCTCGCCGTAAGTCTCCCTGCCAGTCATCTGAAGTACCAGCCGCACCGATTTTGCATGCCCCAGAGCTACCTGAGCGTCTGCCCGATAAAGAATTCGGAGTACCCCAGGTATAACTGTAACGACCGCCGGCAGGATCACCACCAGAACGAGTAAAACCATTCTGAGAATGCGATATTGAATTGAAATCTGAAAAGATTCATTTTCATTTCGCTGTGTTGACATCATGGTTTACTCGCTTTCTGATGGATTTATGTCACTTTTAAACTATGCTTCAGGAGTATCTCCCTTTGTTACATTATAGTTTCCATCTGAGCTATTAGTCTGTGCTACAGAACTATATGTACATGTTCTTCCACCATTTGAATAGGTAAGGGATGTAATTTTACCGTCGTTATTAACTTCTACGCTAGAAATTTTTCCTGTTGTTTCTGCCAGTTTTCTCACCTCATCATAGGTAACTGTTCCAGCAGGTGCAACAGTAATTGCAGTTGACGCATTATTTGCATACTTCTCATCTACCAGTGTCTGTGCAGCCATTACGGTCTGCCTTGTTTCTGCTACGATACTCTTGTTTCTTGCTTTATCAATGTAACCTGTCAGTGCCGGGATCAGCAGTGCTGCCAGGATTGCCAGGATTACCAGTACAACGATCAGCTCTACCAGAGTAAATCCTTTTTTGTTGTTCTCTTTGAGTTTTTTGAACATCTCTTTCTCTCCTCTTTCTTTCGTTTATTATTTATACAATCGCCTCGGTGCCGGCGTTCGTACCTAGTCTTTCTGTGCAATAGCCGTTATGTCGGTCTTGCATGCTATTTTGTGGCGGAATTCGAGGACTTCGCTGTCTTCTGCGATGGGATCTTGATAATCTGCATCACTGTAAAGTGTGACAGTCGCAAGGATATGATCGGTCACACCTTCTTCCTGTGCTCCGTCCGGCCAGGAGTAGGTAATCTTTAAATAGTTGCCCATATAAAAGCCCTTGCCGTATACGGCCGCCACGGCTCTCGCCGCTGCTTTTCCGTCTTTTTCGTAAGTGTATGTTCCGCCGTCCACAAAATAATATCTGGTCAGGAGTTGTCCTTCTTCCACTGCTTTCGCAGTTCCGATGACATTGTCCCCTATGTACAGTTCGGTATCATCACAACCATCGGTTGAGACCAGAACTGCATAACCTTCTTCATTTATAAATTCTATCGTATTGCCATCACAATTACCAGTAGAATTTGCAATATTCTTAGCATTTTCGTATATTTTTATGTAGGAACTGGCATTTTTTGTGATCGCCCGCAGTTCTGTCATCACCGTATCGAGGATGGACTGGGCATATTGGGTTTTCTGCACCTGCATAAAGATATGTGATGCAGAGCTTAGGGACGATACTGCCATGGTCATCATGATGCTGATCAGGAGCAGTGTGACCATCATTTCTACCATTGTTGTGCCCTGTTTCTTACGCAGGATCTCTGTTATTTTTTTCACGATCCGTCACCTCCGTCCGGTGTGGCGGAATCGGAGTCGGAGTTATTGCTGCTGCCGTCATCCACTGCTTCGTACATATAGAAGGACGTACTTTTCGTCTCGCCTTTGCTGTCCGTATAGATAACGGTCTTGCTGACCAGTGAGGTATTGATGGTAAAGACCAGATTTCCTTTTACCGTCAGGTCAGAATTGGTCGCCACAAACTGCATATTTTTAACCATTTCTTCCTGTGTGGCGGCACTTTGCAGTCCTTCGATGATTTTTGCATTCTCGCTTCGGATCTCTTTGTTTTTGGCAAGGGATGCCTGACTGTAGGAGATCGCCCCCTGTATGATGCCAAGCATGATCAAAAAGATAAAAATACTTGCCGTCACTTCCACTAATGTCTCGCCGTTGTTGGCTCTTGTTTTCTTATGTTTCCGCATCGGCAGTTTCCTCCTGTATATCTGCATTTTCTACAAAGATACACGACGTTGTGCTTCCGGTCAGGTATTTGTACTGGATCAGATCAGAATTATCAAAACTGTATTCATTTCCGCTGGTGTTACCCACTTTCCAGACCTGATCGTCTGTATCCCACACAATGGTCGTGCCGTTGTGTGAGAACTGGACATTGTATTTCTCTTCTCTGGTGTACTCGGTGCTGTAGGCATAGGTCATATCATTAAAGTATGCCGTAACTTCTACCGTAAAAATATACTGCCGGACAGAAATATTCTGTTTTTCGGCGATGACGGCATCATAACTGCCGGTCTGTACCGGGATCTCGCCGCCTTCTAATTCTGTCTGATTTTCGCTGCTGTTCTTTTCTTTGCTCAGGGTGATGCGAAGGTTCCCAAAGTTTTCCGGCAGGCTGCCGGATTTTGTAATGTCACTCAAATCTGTGGTATCCAGCACATACTGATACTTGGAAGTATCCGGATAATCGGAGTTGTATTCCAGATAGCGTTCTCCGTCCAGAAACTGATTGGCAAATGCATAGAAGCTCCCGGCTGCTGCCGTATCGCCTTTGTTCTGATACCTGGTCAGCTCTCTTCCCAGTACGTCCGCATAGCTTTTGGCAAGCCTGTAACAGCGTTCCTCTTCCAGGCGGTGCGTGGACTGAGCCGTCACAACGCCCGCCGTGTAGAGGATTGCAGCTGCAAATGCCATAAAGAAGGCAGAAATGCACAGTACAAGTGCCATCGATACTCCTTTTTTACCATTTGCTTTTAACTGTTCCAGACCATGCCTTATCATAGGTTCCCTCCGTTAATTTGTCCATTTGATCTCATTTGCAGCGGATTCTGCATAAGCTGCACTGCCCTGTTCACTCAAGTTGTCTGTTACATTTGCCTTAAATGCAGCACTTTCGGTGACTGCAAGATCACTGTGTGTGATGACAGTTCCGTCATCTGCAGTTACTTTTGCCGCATCCGGAAGTTTCAGTGTGTAGGAAAAGCCTCCGTCTGCATTTTTCGTGGCTTCCAGTTCTGCCGTCAGGGTAAGTTCATAATAAACTTCTGCCTGATTCAATGCTTTATAATTAGAAGAGATTGCAACACTGTAGCTGCTCAGTTTGTAAACGGATGTTCCGGCAGGCTGTGAACTGTCCGTGCTCTTTGCCACGGATTTCCATACCCACTCGTTCGCTCCGGTGTCTTTATTCTTCTGGGAGACATACTGCTGCACTTCCACGGTGCCGTCTGACATTTCCTGAACACGGACTTTCGCACTGATCAGTGTTTTTCCGGTCTGTGAGTTCGGATCGGTCATGTTTCCGGCAAGATCGATGCTGTAGAGATTGGCACATTCTACGCTGTCCCACATAAGAACGGTGTGCTGTACATTCCATGTCTTCTCCTGTCCCGGAATATCCGGATTTTCAGTTACTTTTGCTTTTACTTTATAAGTTTTTGTATCAGATGAAACCGTCGGTGCTTCCAGTTTTACATACGGCAGCCGAAACGCTGCGGATTTTGTCCAGAGTGAGCTGATGTTTCCGCCTCCGGAAGAGATTCTCGCATAGAATACGATCCATTTTCCGGCATGCTGTATCGAAAGGTTCGTCAGATTCTGATAATAATTTCTGGAATCAGTGACACTCATCTGTACCAGAGATCCGTCCGCCGGATAAGATGCCAGGAACTGCTCTCCCGGATCGCTGTCGGTCGCTGCCGCCGCTGCCTGCTCGCTGTCATAGATATAAGCCTTCAGAAGATAAGCACTTCCTCCTGACGGGATGCTTGCTGCATCTGCAGTCAGACTGACACGCAGTCCGCCGGATCTGAAGGATGACACCTCAACCGGACTTGTTTTGTCGTATTTCCAGCCGACTTTCCAGGTGACATTCGGCTTTGCCAAACGTTTCGGGATTGGAAGCTCACAGGTAACACCCGATACGCTGTCGAGATAACTGCCGTTCGGATCGGCTTTTGCGATCACATATACGACCACTCGCTGACCTGCATATTCTTCCAGATCGGTATTGATCGTGTAAACACCATTTTTCTTCTGATCGGTCGTCACGAGATTTTCAAGAACCTCTTCTGCCCCGGGCGTTGTACTGTTGTATTTGCGAATGCACACCTGATAACCCGCACACCCCGTCTCGGAAGCGAGCGGTGACCAGCGGATCTGATAATCCAGCTCGTTGTTGTCCAGGTTTTCTACCATCGGCTGTCCCGGTCTTGCAAGTCTTTGTTTTACTGAATACGTTCCTTCAGAGGAAAGACCGATCTGTTTCTGACTGGCATCTCCGATCCTTGTCACTTTCAGCCTTACTTCTTTGTAGTTCCAGTCACTTCCGTTGATGCGAAGCGACTTACCGCCTGTGTAAGCACCGTCCGTGCTGATCACGACCTCACGGTCACTGTCATCGATTCCGGTCAGTGCTGTCTGATAATTGGCGTTATTCGTTCCGGATACACCGGTATCCCAGGTGAAGGTGTAGTAAATATCATTGTTCTCATCAATCTCCGGGATCAGCGTCGAACCGACATTATCCAATTTTGGTGTCGGCAGGAACTGCCAGAGGACACCGCTCCAGTAAGTATAGTTTTCAAAATACTGTTTTGATCCGCTCTGTGCCAGAACTGAACTGTAACTGTAATCCCATGTTTCGCTTCCGTTTTCATCCACGCCGGTCAGTTCTTTGATGTTCGCATTTGCTTCTGTCACATCCTCATCCCAGTAAGTGTAAACAGGTCCAAGTCCGGACGCCGCATACCAGATACGGATTTTGATGTCCTTCGCCTCGCTGATATATTCCGGAAGATCACTGAATGTTGCATTTGCACTTCCTTTTGATACGATCAGTGTATCTTCCTTTGCAAGAACGGTATCCACCTGACCATTCCAGGTACCAACCAGTTCCACTCGATAGATTGGCGGGGTATCCATTGCATTGCTTCCGGCATTCAGTTCTACATTGACCGTCAGATCATCCAGCGTATTTCCGGTGATTGTAATGTTTTTGCTCAGCTGAGGTGTCCACGTTTTTAAAGTGATCGGCGGACGATAATACGGCAGCGAAACTGCTGTCGAAATCTGTTTTGAGGACTGCATAAGCGTTGTATTTCCCGGCTTTGATGACGCCTGGGCAACCATCTGATAAATATATTTATCCAGGTTTGACACTTCCATTGTTCTTGTTGGATTGTCTGCATCCAGCGTTACTGTTCCTACACTTTGTACATTGACGGTCACCTGCCAGTTCGGATAAGCGGCATCCCCTTTTTTATCTGTTTTATTATATTCATCCAGATTTTTCAGACGATAGCGGTAAGAACAGCCATTTGTCACATCGCTCTTTTCCACCAGCTCAATCACAATATCCGGATCAGGAAGGACTTTATTAATATTATTTTCACCGATCTTATACCAGTCAGACGGCTCTACCTCATCATACATACTTACAGAACGCACACGGATCTGAAGATTATTGCTCATTCCGGACGGAATATTGAAACTTCCCTCTTCTGTATAAACGGTACGCACGACCTTTCTATTTGCTGCCAGATCAGTGACTTCTACTTCGTATGCAAATGGATCACTCCGTTCATTATCATAACTTCCCGGCAAACTCTGCGGAGTAATATTAAGCGTTACTTTACCATTACTTACCTGTGCTTCTGCAGAATACGGTTTCAGGATCTTGTTATCGATCACACCTTCCAGACGTTTATAACTGTTTCTTGCATTCACAAAGACCGGATTCGTACTATCTTTCATAATATAGTCATAAAGTCTGCTGTTATCATAACTGCTGTTATCAATATAATAGAGAACCTGTCCCTGCTTGCTGCCATTTCGATTTACAATGTATCCATTCTCATTGATGTAGCTGTCTTTTCCGTTAATGTTGGTCATCCCGCTGTTTGTCCTGTTATTGATACTTGCAAGGAAATATTTCTGTTCTGTCATATCATACATAAAGAACATATTTACGCAATATCTTCCTGTACCGCTTTCATAATAACCATTTCCGGCACTTCCGCTTCCTTTTCCAAGTGTTCCTTTTCCTTCTCCCAGCTTCAGATTACTGTAACCCCAGCTCTGAATCCCCTCAATATAATAATTATTGATTCGATCTTCTGCATTCATGTTGCTGGAATTTCCTTCACCGATTCCGGAAGCATAGACAGCGTATACATCTTCTGCACCGCTGCCGTCGTGGCTTCCATGCATATAGGACGGTTGCGGCTTTATTGAATAATTATCCTTGACGATCGTAGTATTTTTCCAGCCCTGCAGTCTGTCTCCGAAAATTCCGGTTGCATACTGACTTCCCAGCAATTTATAGGAAAAATTGCGGCAGCGTTCGATGCGGATGACAACATTCCCAGTAGAAGCTTTGAGGTCTTTCTTAGCCTGTTGAAAATCACTGACCGGATTATCACACGAAAGAAATCCGAAGATGCCCGAAGCCATCGATGAAGAATAAATCTCTACCCCAGGTGCATTAAAGCAGTCTAAAATCTGTACTTTAAAGTTTGAAGCATCCTGTGCATTTTGGACTTTGTAAGTTGTAATATTTCCAAGAATACCCGCACTGTCGTTCGCACCCTGCCCATCCGCCTGGTTACGCCCATTTTTCGTAAATACACTTCCATAGTTTCCGCAGCCGATGACATTGTATTCCTGCCCTTCCTGTGCATGATAAAGCTGTGCAACAATACCGGCTGACGCTCCGATCCATGCTGTTCCATAACTGGTCTGAAGCATACCGTAATTACGGCAGTTTTCAATGGTGCCTCCGGTACCGGTCCACTGCCCCATGATGCCTCCGGAGTAATGTGTCCGATAACAGTAAATAGTTCCATAGTTAATACAGTTCTCGATATGCCATTCGTTGCTTGTCGTATTATTCTGATTTCCGATGATGCCGCCTGCAAAACGATTTGTGTCGTTGCTGGAAAGCTGTCGTCCGACAAAAGCAGCGTTTACCAGATAACTCAAATCCTTTTCCGACTCATTCATGCCGATGATGCCGCCGGTTCCGACACTGATCGCACTGGATTTGTTGTTCAGGAACCAGTTACCGGATACACACTGGTCGATTGTGCCCGTTGTTCCATTGTAAGCTGCGATACCTCCCAGATTTCCGTTGCTTGTCATATACATCTGCATTCTTCCGGATATTACTTTACTGCCTCCGTTATAACTGAGGGACTCTATATTTGCAATTGTCCGATCTCCCGGCCAGTTCACATAATCAGTATCCGCCTTCAGAACATCTTTACCTGATGTATTGCTGACGTTCACTGCATTTGTATTCAGTGCTTCCACGGCTTTTCTGCCCTGTTTCTGTTCCTCTGTCAGGTTCATCACAGCCGCCGTGATGCTGCTGCCGGACATGGTGATCGTTCCTTTGTTAAATCCGGTCACGCCGCCGAGCATGCCGTAATCCGCACGGATCCTGCTGTCCGGATTGTTGTCAATGACGCAGGATGTGATCGTTGCAAAAGTTTCATTTTTTCCGGTGATGCCTCCGGCATGACTTGCCAGACTTTCTTTCTGTGCTGCCGTACTGGTACTGGTTGCGGTATAGACACCTTTGATCTCCATCGTGATCTTTGTGATCTCGCATCCGGACAGGGTTGCATAGTTGATGCCTGCGATACCGCCATAGCAGTTTCCGGCTGCACCGGTCTTTTCCGTCATCATTCCGGAGTAAACACAGTCTGAGACGCCTGCAGTGGTTTTTCCGCTGCCGCCGTTTGTTCCGGTGATTCCTCCGAGATAGCGATAACCGCTGAATTTTGCAAATTTTAAGTCTTTTGCGACTATCTGTGTAATGATCGCCTCATTCGCACCAACGGCTCCGCCGACGGTCAGTTTGCTCTTCGTGGCATCGATGGCCGGCATGCTGGTCAGAGTGATAACAGCTACGGTGCCTGTATTTCTTCCTGTCACGCCTCCAAAGATTGAGGCATTGCCCTGGAGCGTTACATTTCCTTCCGGATAACTTCCACTGACCGTGCCGCTGTTGATCGCACAGACGGCTCCGATTTCTTTTTCACCGAGGCTGTGAATCTTGATGCTGCCCGCCCCGCTGCCGCCGGACACAACACAGTCACGGATGGTTCCTTCGTTTGTCGCTGCAATGCCGGCTGCGTAGCCGTCACTGCTGCTGACGTTTCCATAATTTTTACAGTTACCAATGGTCTGACCGCTGTGATTTTCTGCGGTGATGCCGCCTGCTGTCCCGGCATCTGCCGTTACATTTGTACAGCGGTTGACGGCATGAAGAATATCTTTTTTCGTCTCACCGACAATACCGCCCACGATACCATGGGAAGCACGCACCAGCTTTGCCTTGCAGGTCAGATCAGCTGTCTGACTTTCTTTTCCAATCTGGCCTTCGTTTATGCCGGCGATTCCGCCGACTTTCGTTTCTCCGGTGACCGTAAGTCCGCTTCCGACTGCAACGACTTCTGTCGCAGTTCCTTTTGCGGTGACTTCGATCTTACCCTGTGTCTCATTGATGCCGACGATCCCGCCGATCGCTTTGCCGTTTGCTGCCGCAATCGTCCGGTCTGTGGTATCGTCTTTGTCATCCGGAATCTGGATCATTCCGCTGTTTCTTCCGGCGATCCCTCCGGCGTAACTTCCGGATGCCGTGATATTTGCATAGCTTGTATTCTGCTTTACAACACCATCGGTAAGATTCCATCCGACAATGCCGCCAAGACTGCTGTTTCCAGAGACGGTTTTGGACGGCTGCGTACTGCAGCTTTCGATTGTTCCGGCACTGTATCTGACGTTTGTTGTGCCGGTTTCGGTTCCTGCCGCGTACGTTTTTGCCGCAGAAGCACCGCTGCCGTCAGGTCCGATGTTGATCCCGGCGATTCCGCCAAGATAATTCAGTGCTGCATTTCCGAAATGCTCGCTGAGCGTACATTTGTAGATCAGTCCGGCATTTAAACCAACCACACCGCCGATTCCGGAATAGCCGGACATACTTCCGGTATTCGTACAGTGATCGATGACCTGATTTTCCAGGTTGACACTGATGATGCCGCCGACCAGATGCATCTCAATATTCTTCCCTTCATCCGGTATGCTCTTTTTGCCGATTTCATCACTTTTTGCATATACTTCCAGAAGCACTGAACGGTCGCTTCCGCTGTCCGCATAAGAAATATTTCCGGCATTTTTGCAGTTTTTGATAATAAGATTACTGTTCTTCTCACAGTATCCGACGATGCCTCCGACATACATACCGGCTTTCAGCGGAATGTTGTTTGTCTCTGTATTCAGCATTGTGCCGGTATTGGTATTGGTGGAAATCGTAAGCACATGGCTGTTTTCAGATTTCTTTACGATTCCCGGAACATTTCTGCCCTGAACGGTCGGAACATCCCCATCGCCCTGCAGTCCCGGAAACAGACGCTCCTGCGTATTGCCCGCCGCCTGCATGCTGCTCTCCACGGCCTCACGGATGGAGCCGTTTTCTGCAGTCTGTATCTGACCGGTGCCATAGGTTCTCTGGTATCCCATCAGACCGCCGCAGAATGCATCTCCGGTAACCGTGCCGAGTACATTGTCTGCACGGAACCGATCCATACTGGTATCTGCTGTAAGATTTACGATATTGGCACCGATGCAGCCGCCGACATAATAATGTCCCTGAACGCTGCCCGGCTTGATCGTCAGCTCCTGCTGCAAAAGCTCTGTGGATGCGTTCAGTCCGAATCCGCCTCCGGCACAGTCGCCATAGGCGTAGATACGTCCGCCGATCAGGGTGTAATGCACATCCAGGCTTCCGTTTACATCGTTAAATCCGGCAACTCCGCCGACATAACTTCCTCCGACCACAATACTGGAAACGGATTTGACCGTGATCGCCTGGCTTTCTGCCGTGAACGTGATCTGACCGTCATTGTATCCGGCGATGCCGCCCGCATAGTCACCTCTGGCATTCCAGGTATCAACAATCATATTGAAAATGGAACTGTCATAATCAGAAAGATAACTTGCACAGTCGTAGATCATGCCGTCCTTTTCGTTGTAGCCAACGATTCCGCCCACGTAGCGGTCATAGCAGGCTGCCACGCCATTGTTGACGCAGTTTTTCAAGGTTACATTCTGTTCGTTCTGTCCGACAATTCCGCCGACATACGTCTGTCCTATGACATAACTGCTGTTTGTCGTGACTGCCACCACGCTGTCTGCACGAATCGCCTCCGAAATATTTCCGCCCAGTGCTCCGGCGATCCCGCCCACGTAGTCGGAACCGAGCACGTAACCGTCTTTTTCCGTAGAACAGTTGTTGACCAGTGTGCTGTTGCCGTAACCGACGATCCCGCCCACATATTTTCCTTTTAAATATTCTGTTTTTTTCGACTCATCAAAGGAGAACTGTGCCGCCCGTCCGGATGCACTTGCCGCATCATAGATTAGTGACTGTTCTGCATAACCGGCAATCCCGCCGAAATATTTTCCCTGAATAGTACTGTCATTTACCTCTGCCGTGCACAGAATCAGACCATCATTGTCCGCTTCTTTGATGTTGGCGATCTTCGCCAGATCATCATCGGTGTAGCTGCCCTGATAAATGAGCTGACTGTCTATCGTTCCGACGATCCCGCCCACCATCAGATTTCCGGAAACATCGGCATGGTTCGTGCAGTTCAGAAGTTTCGCTGCATTTTCGCTGGTCTGCATCTTTGCATAGCCGACGATGCCGCCGACTCCGTAAGCATAGTCTTCCACCCGGTCAGTCAAGGTCTTCGGCAGCGAAACTTCTACGTTTCCTTCCATGGTGATATCCGACATTCTGCCGGATCCCAGGGCTTCCAGTGTATTTCCGCTCTGATCCTGGTCTGCAAAAATACCGGAAATTCCGCCGACTGCCGCTGTATCGCTGCCCACAGAAATATCGGTTCTTATTTTTTCAAAATCTACCAGAACCTGTGTCTGGCCTTTGTCCTCTGCGGATGTCACCGCCACATGGTTCATCGTACCTTCGCTTCGTCCGGCAAAAATACCGATACCCTGAAGGCTGTTAAATGTTTTGCTTTCTTCGTTCTGACCAAGTGTGAGCGTAACATTCTGCAGGGTCACATCCTCGATTGTTCCGTAAACTTCTTCAAATAATCCGAGATATTTTGATTTCTCCTGACCGGCTGCCGATGCAACGCTGTCATCGTTCACAGATTCTTCACCGAAACTCAAATTTGAGATCAGGGTCTGTGTACGTTTTCCGGAAAAGGTGTGTCCGGAAGAGAGCTTGGCGATCGCCGGGAAATCCACCGTTTTTTCTTTGCTGTTTTCCTTCCAGGAGAGCTTCTGTCTCTGACTGCCCCCCGCCTTTGTCTCCAGCTCAAAATCATAAAGTCCTGTGCCGACCGATGACCAGTCCAGATTTCGGCTTGTCAGTGCAAATTCTGCCGTATTGCTTTCATCGTAATAACGGATGTTGGAAAGATGGCGGAATGCTGCGATCTTGACGTTTCCATCCTTTGTACCGTCCGCATACATGCTGTTTGCCACATTAGAGGAAACCGCCTCACTGTTGCGGTACTCCTGCGTGCTCGGCTCGTCTTTCTTCCCTGCATAGGAAACGGCTTTAACCGTTGCATAAATATCCTGCGGATTTTTCAGATCTGATGCCACTTTTCCAAGGCGGCAGATGCTGGTACTGGAAGTTCTGGCAAGTGCCTCCGCTGTCGTGCCGCTTCCGGATGCCAGAACTGCCTGCACTTTTGCAGACATCATCGCATCCAGGATCAGAGAATAACGATTGTCACTGTAAGTGATCGGGAACGTCCACTGTCCTTTGCTGTTTCCTTTTTTATCCTGAATTTCAAAGGAAACCAGCCCCTCGGTTGTGCCGGAAGTCGCCGTCCAGCCATTTTTTCGCATTTCATATGGCGAAACGGTCATCGTAAATTGTTTTGATTTATCAGAATTTTTATAGAATGTAAGCTCGTAACTGACATCCAGGCTGTTTCCGACGTTGCTGGACCAGTTCAGAGACAGTTTTTCGCTGTTCTGAAGGCTGATCGTCGTGATACGGAGACGTATCGGCTTCAGATGGACCACATTTGCCGTGTCTTCCGTCGAATAATAGCCAAGCAGCCTCTTTTTTCTGCTCTCGTAATCTCGGTCACGCATTGTCAGATAATCATCAGCATCTCTCTCGGCATAGTTCAGCCCCTTGCATTTTGTCGCAAAAAATGCGGAATAGACCTCGCCTGTCTCACTGTCGATCTCGATGGCGATCGCCCCGTTCATGACCTGCTTGTCGTAGCTATAATCATCGATCAACTGAAGCAAAAGATCATCGCTGCCCGCCTTTTCCTGATAAGTGTTCGCATCCAGCGTAACCGTATAGATTCTGCCGTTCAGCTCACTGGTACTGTCCGCAAAAACCGCCTGTGTGCCTTCTCTTTTTAATCGTTCCTGAAACTTCTCCCACTGCCCGGAAGAACGGTAGTAGGTCAGTTTTGATTCTGCTGCAAGATAAATGGTCTTTGCGTTGGATTCGTTTTTCTGAAACTCCGCAATCCTCCAGTATTTTATAAAAGAAGGGACTGCGATTGCCGCAATGATCGCAATGATCACCAGTACGACCATCAACTCCGTCAGAGTAAATCCTTTTTTCTTTGTATTTTTCATCTATATCCCTCGTTTATCCGCTGTTTTCGGCATCTTTGTATTACTTTTTATTATATGATGTGGGTGTCAAAACTCCCCAACTATGATGCCTACGGATTGTTCCGTGCGTTGCACTCCCACAATCCTCTCCGGTATTCGCATATCGTGGGATTATCATCCCACTTTTATGCTCATATCGGGGCGGGTCCCAAGGTCTTTCATCCACCTATGAGCAAGCTCATGTGGATTTAGACCTTTTGACCCTGGCATCATTATATGATTTCACCTGTATTTCGTCAACGCACTCTGACAAAAAATCCCCCGATATTACCGTAAAAACGGCTTTATCGGAGGATTTTCCCATAAATTCACAAAATCTCTGTGAAATTACTTTTCATTTCTCAGATAATATACAAAGGAATAGATCATCGGAATAAATGTGACCGCAAGTATGAGCACCATACTTATCGGAAATGCCGGGATCCACGGCTGAATGGCCAGCAGAAGAATCAACACGCCGCCTGCAACCCACAATTTTCCTGCCATCCTGTGGGTTGCATCCCAGTTTGCTTCGCTGGCAAGTGTCCACGGAACCTTTATGCCAACGGTATAATTCTGGCGGCATTTCGGCAGATAGTTGCCGACGAGCAAAAACAGAAGTCCCAGAAGTATGATCACAAATCTGGAAGATTTCATAAATTCCACTCCAAAGGTATTACCATAGATTGCGGCTGCACAGAACAGGGAAACTGCCGGACAGATCCATAAAATCAGTGCGTACATCTTCTGCCCGATCGCCTGTTTTTTCGGATCTGCCAGTGTTCCAAATGCACAGAACAGATGTGCAAAAAGGCAGATCAGATATGGACCGAACACTGCAAATGCCCGACTACTGTAGCCGTTTGGAATGCCGTTGGCATCAAAATGTGTTGCCACCTGTTCCGGAAGTTTATTCCATAAAATCAGTCCCGCCAAAATCGGCAGAATCGTAATCATGCTTGTGATCAGAATGATCTTTTTATTTTTCTTCGTCATCTTCACTCTCTCCTTTCAGCTCTGCAAGCCAGAGCATCACTTCCTCGACCACGGAAATGTTAAGCGAATAGTAAATATAATTTTTCTCCTTTGTCTCGCAGACCAGACCTGACTTTTTCAGGATCTTCAGGTGATAGGAGATCGTCGCTGCCGTCATATCAAACTGTGCTGCGATATCTCCCGCTGACATGCTTCCTTCTTTCAGCAATGTCAGAATGTCACGCCGTACCGGGTCAGACAAAGCTTTGAAGGTTTCTGCAAATCCCACGTTAGCCTGCCACTCAAAATGTGATTAAATATACTCACACCGAGATAATGTAGACCCTCA
>ERZ827496.2957-NODE-2957-length-15702-cov-3.754266_pt1 | contig 15702 bp, 16 predicted proteins | sample MGYA00519769_ERZ827496 | MGnify/ENA primary metagenome ERZ827496 (study PRJEB31778, sample SAMEA3449327) | human gut metagenome | biome: human gut; feature: human-associated habitat; material: faeces | place: United Kingdom | collected 2010/2012 ...
AACCGGTATAAGGTGCCAGTTGAGTCGGTGGAAAAGTATGTAGAGATGAGAATGAAAGCGTAATAGCAAGGGGCAGGCATAAAAACCTGCCCCTTGCTTTGTATATATTTAGTCTTGGTTGGCAATAATTCCATAGGACTTGTAGTGAGAGTAGGCTTATTGGAAGCATTTCAGAATCTTTTCCATAGCAGTATAAAACAGATGCGTAATGATAGTTGGGACTGCAAAAAGTATGTAGAGATGAGAAGGAATATATGAAAAAATGACATGTTCTTTGAAAGTATCTTGAGTTTTCCTACAATATTAAAAGTATTATACTATGATACTGATTATGTATTGAATTAGCCTGATAATAAAAGTATGATAATACCAAAAGATACGGAGGCTTTTTAATGGAAAACAAGATAGGTGAAAGAATAAAGTATTTTCGTATGAGCAAAAAGCTTAGTCAAGAGAAACTTGCTTTAATGGCAGAAATAAATCCAGCGTTTCTTGGACATTTGGAACGTGGCTTAAAAAGTCCAACGATGAATACTGTCGATAAGATCATAAATGCACTTGGAGTAAGTTACGGAGAGTTTTTTAGCGACGATATAGATGTAACCGACACAGAGAGCAGACAATTCTATATTGATATTATTAATAGGTGTGCTGCGAGACTTCCTGAAGATAAACTCAAAACTGTAGCAGATATAATGCTAAAAGTTACTGAATTAGCAGAAAAATGAATACCTAATAAAGTCCTATAAAAGTAGGACTTTAATTTTTTGTTGAAACAATACTAAAAGGTATTGACATATGGTTTCTTTTGTGGTATTATATAAGTGATGAGTTGCAAAATTCGCAATTCGAAAAAATAAAATTTGATGATTTGTAGTCGAAAGGAGTGATTCAGCATGTTTGAACTCGAATGTTTAACAGTTACTAATGTTGAGCTGAATGCGATGTGTCCGCCTCCTACAGAATGTGGACCAGATCGCAATCTTTGTAGTCCGTCAGCACCATTGTGCGGACCTGTAGCATGTTACCCATGGTAATAAGATAAACAAATACAGAAAGGAGCACGTAAAATCATGTTTGAAATCGAACGTATCACAAAATTAGATCTTAGACTTAATGCAAGTTGTGATCCTAGTTGCGAACCCGATGATTACACATCAACCTGTTCTCCCGACTATGGGGATGATCCGGATTACAATCCGGATGAATATTTTTAGAAAGCATTTGTAAAGCGGTTAAGGAAGTGTAAGAATGTTTGCAATTGAAGAATTGACGAATCTGGACGCATTATCTTTTATGTTGTGTGAGCCTACTAATTGGGATGATCCTGGTTGTAGCCCTTATAGTACTGATTGTGAGCCAGATGAATAAAATATGCAGTTTTGCGAGTTGTACCATTGATTATAATTCGTAAATATCTAGAAACACTGAATAAATCCATTTGCAGTATTGGCATATGAGTTATTCAGTGTTTTGTTTTAGAAGGAGATTTAATTTTTATGGATTTAGATTTGTTGTGTAATAACAATGAGCTTTTTCATGATAACAAAAATGAATATTCCTCTGAAGAAAAAAATTCCAACTTGTAATCCGTGGAGAGAATAAATATGTATTATGCATTGAATGACAAAGTTTATCTTGTAAAAGGTAAATCAAAAGATTGTATTTATGATTTGCAACACAAAAAATTATATCACATTCAAAAAGGATTCTCTGAGCTAATCGAAAAAGTTTGTTTAAAAAATACAGATATACTCCAAATTTCTGATGAAGAATTTCAAGCAATTGAGACCTTAAAAAAGTTAGATATAATTGATGTTTCAAATGAAAAAAGAAACTTTCCCAATATAAAAAAACTTGGTTATGATTTTAATATAAAATTTGCATGGATTGAAGTGTGTACATTCTGCAATTTGAAATGTAAACATTGTTACAATGAATCATCTTCACAGTGCCATGATATAATGTCCTTAGATGACTTTAAAATGGTTTGCCAAGAACTGATAGATATTGGTGTTAGAAAAGTACAGCTCATTGGTGGGGAACCTTTTTGCAATAAGGATATTATGAGGATGCTTGACTATGCGTCTAGTAGATTCGATTTTGTGGAAGTATTTACAAATGGAATTTCTATAAATGAAGAATGGTGCGAATTCTTTAAGAATAACAAAATTCATATTGCAATGTCGGTTTATTCTTATGATGCGGAAGAACATGATAAAGTCACATTGCAAAAAGGTTCTCATGAGAAAACAGTGCACTCCATTGAACTTCTAAAACAGTATGGTATTCCATATAGAATAGCAACTGTTTATATGAAAGATGTTTCAGTGGGAGAAAAAAATACGAACTTATATACAATAAATCCTAATAAAGATGTTATACGAATGGCAGGTAGGGGGAATATAGGTCTTTTAACTCCTGAGCTATTAAAAAAGAAGCTAATAACTAAGAAAACTTTTTCATATGCACTAAATCCTGAAAGTATCGCATGTAATGTAAATGGAAATCGTTGCTTTTCGTCCAAATTGTACATTTCTGCAAATTTGGAAGTATATCCTTGTGTGATGGAGAGAAGATTTTCCCATGGCAATTTGAAAGACAAAAGAATAGGTGACATTATAAAAAGAGAAATTCAAGAGTTTAGCAAAGACAAGGTTGATGGATGTAAAGATTGCGAATTCAGATATGCTTGTCATGATTGCAGACCGGATTCAATATCAGATAACATATATGCAAAGCCATACTATTGTACATATGATGTAGATAAAGGTGAATTTATGGATGAAAATGAAGTGATAAGCAGTATTTTGAATGTAGAAATTTGAAGTAACAGCAGGATGTGGTTTGTTTAAAGATGTAGAAACGTGTTGTGGCGGAGTAAAACGGAGCAGGTGGAAAAAACTTGCTCCGTTTTATTATGCATGAAAATGTGAAATACTGCGGCAAATTTCTTGATTTGCTTTTGTAGATATGGTATAATAGAAATAACAAAAACCACACACGAACACGAGGTGAAACACATGAACCGCTACTTTAACATCACCGGCTGCTGTAATCCACAGGAACACTACATGGTTAATCTGGACAGCCGTCTTGCACAAATCAAGGAAATGGTGGACAAAGGGCAATATTTCTCCATCAACAAGGGCAGGCAGTACGGAAAAACCACAATTCTGAAGGCACTGCGGGAATATTTGAAAAGTGAGTATGTTGTTATCAGCATGGACTTTCAGTTTGTCAGCACGTCAGAGTTTGCCACAGAGAATAGCTTTGTCAAGGCGTTTGCACGGCTGCTTTGGAACCGTTACCACAGAGAAATGCCCAGTGAAATCGAAGAGCAAGTCAAGCAAATGAAACTGAGCCTGGACTATGTTGAGGCAGATCTGTTTGTCGTTTTAAGCGAGTGGTGCGAAATGTCATCTAAGCCAATTGTGCTGATGATCGACGAGGTAGACAGTGCCAGCAACAATCAGGTGTTTCTGGACTTTTTGGCTCAACTGAGAGGATACTATCTGGAACGCATCGAGTACCCTACGTTCCAATCGGTCATTCTGGCAGGTGTTCATGACATTCGAAATCTTCGCCAGAAGATACGCCCAGATGCAGAACATAAGCACAACAGCCCGTGGAATATTGCGTCGAACTTTGACATAGACATGAGCTTTAGTGTGAGTGATATTGCCGGAATGCTCACGGAGTATGAGAAGGATCACCACGTGGGTATGGATATTGCAAAGCTGTCCCAACTGATTTACGATTATACTTCCGGTTATCCGGTGTTGGTGTCAATGATTTGCAAGCATATGGACGAGAGTGGAAATTGGGATAATTTATCCTTTGAGAATGCGGTCAAGTATCTTGTGAAAGAGAAAAACCCGTTGGTGGACTCTTTAATCAATAAGCTGGAAGATGACAAAAACCTGAGAAATCTACTGTACAATGTTTTGTTTTTGGGGCAGAAAATCTCTTATAATATCGACAATGTTGTAATTGAAAATGCTGCAATGTATGGCTTTATTTCCAATAAGAATGACTGCGTTTCTGTTGCCAATCGCATTTTTGAAACGAGAATTTACAACTGGTTTATTTCGCAGGAGGCAACTGACAGCCGGATGTATTCTGAGGGTGTCAACGACAAAAACCAGTTTATTCGAGACGGTCGGTTGAACATGGAAAAGATTCTGGAGAAGTTTATCCTCCACTTCAACGACATTTATGGTAGTCAGCCGGATAAGTTCAAAGAAGAAGACGGCAGAAAGCTGTTTTTGCTGTATCTGCGGCCGATTATCAACGGCACGGGCAATTACTACATTGAGGCACAAACTCGTGACCAGAAACGGACAGACGTCATTGTGGATTATCTGGGAAAACAGTATATTGTAGAATTGAAAATCTGGCGTGGCGAGGAATATAACACTGAGGGTGAAAAGCAGGTTGCTGAATATTTGGATTATTATCATCTTGATAAGGGCTATCTGCTGAGTTTTAACTTCAACAAGAACAAGCAGCTTGGAATGAAGACGATTCGAGTGAACGGAAAGACGGTTGTTGAGGCTGTGGTGTGAAATAAATTATGATGTAATAAAAATAGTACGAGGAGCAGGGAAATGACTTGCTCCTCGTTTTTGCAATATTTAGTTTTGTTTGGTAATGATGGCTATATAGGTGCTTTTTTTAGCTTATATTTTATACCTTATATCACTATGAATATAATTTGAAAATCACGCGTTATATAATAAAATGATTTATAATAAAATAGATATACCAATTGCATCTAACATTATTTGGTTGGCTTTAAATCAATTTAACTTTTCAAATTACACTGATATGCATAATAGTTTGATTTTGTCGAATTATGTCGAAAACAAATATTTTTTTAATTTAAGCTATTGCAATCTAATGCAAAATGGTGTATAATTATGTCAGATAGATATTGATTACATTGAATAGCTATATGCTTCAATTTTTAAATTTACAAATTACAAAAAGGCAGGAGAGATTATGAGTGATTATAATTTTGAAGAATCTGCATCATATAGAATTAGCAAACATTTATATGATGCACAAAAGGAATTTATTGTTTTGGGCCTTTGCGGCAAAGTAGGATCAGGGGTATCTGAGGTCTCCAAAATTTTAGAACAACGTTTTGAAGAATTGCATCTTCCACAACCTGGATTTCAAGGACGCGATTCATATGACGAACATGAATATCGCATTCTTTATAAATATGCCGAAAAAAATTGGAGAAAGGCAGATCGAATTCGTACCAGTGCTCTAATCACGCGGCATATATTAACAAAAAGTAAAGATGAGGCGTTTAAATTTCTTAAAGAATTCATAGTGAATGATGGAATGGAAAAGAAACTTAAAGAATATGTAGAGACTTTTTTTGATAGAGAAATGTCATTTGATATAAAAAAATATTGTATTGAAGCAAACATAAGTAAAGAAAATATATCCGAGGATCTTATAAAAGAAGAAGATTTTACTAAAACTATTGATGATGTTGGGAAGACAGGCGAAAGTAAAACAGATGGAAAAATAGAAAAAATAATAGAAACAGGTGATAGCTCCTACGAGAATATTCAGTTTTTTTATGATTCTAAAACAAAAATGTGTTTTATTTCAAATAAAAATCTATCTGACTTTCTAGATTTTTATGCGAAACGTAGGAAAGAAAAGTCTGGTTTTAAAAATCCTATCTGGTATCTGATCTTAAAACAGTATTTATATGAATTTCTTCCGAATGTATCGTCTAAATTTTGGGATCTAGTAGGAGAAAGTGTGCGTATAAGGGCTTTGCAGTGTCTAGGAAATAATTTACGAATGACAAAGGAACCATTTCCTTCGTCTTCATCTTCATTTTCATGCGATGATTTCAAGGAAGGTGGATATACATGTTTGGCTGAGGATATCAATTTAGCGATTAAGGTACTTCGTGCTTACAAATTAGTAGTCTGCCCTGTTGATGGAACACAATTTTATAATCCGACAACAAAGATTAATGATACTGCGAATCCATATACTATAGTTGTCATTGATTCAATAAAAAATCCATATGAGTCCATGTATTTAAAACAACGGTATACAAATTACTATTTGATTGGTATCTATACAGAAGAAGAGCATCGAAAGTCACGATTAAGAAAAAGAGAACATTTAACAGACGAAGAAATTGACATTATAGATATTATTGAAAACAATTCTGGTTTAAAGAAAAGACTTCTAAAATACGAAGAAACTAAAGAAACTAAAGAAACTAAAAACAATTTTATTAGAAATATATATGATCAGATAAGTAGTTGTGATTTATTAGAAACCATTCCCTATATTTCACCGTTCATTTTTCAAAATGTTCCTGGATGTTTGGAGTCTGCGGATATTTTAATTAATAATAAAACGGATAATCAATCTTATATTTATCTGAAAAAAATTTTATTACGTTATATTTGTTTGATTATGAATCCAGCTATTGTTTTACCAACCAAAATAGAACGGTGTATGCAAATTGCATATACTGCTAAATTGAATTCGGGTTGCATTTCCAGACAAGTTGGGGCGGCGCTGACAGATTATGAATATCATTTATTGTCAATTGGATGGAATCAACAGCCTGAAGGGCAGCTGCCATGTACCTATAGAGATTTATGTGAGTTGCACCACCATTGGAGTTCCGATAGTTATAGTGATTATGAAAATGATGACAATTCTCTATTTCAAAAAAAAATAAAAGAACAAGTAGAAAAATTGTTTGATATTGAATCGTCTCCATTAAAAAAATTTGGGAAACTGCCATCTTATTGTTTTAAAGACTATTATAATTCTATTCAGGGTGAAAAAAATCAGGTTCATACTCGATCCTTACATGCAGAGGAAACCGCGTTTTTGAACATAGGAGCAAACAATACGCATATTGAGAATGGTATTTTGTTTACAACATCTAGTCCTTGTGAATTGTGTTCAAAAAAAGCAATGTACTTAGGAGTTTCCAAAATATATTATGTACAACCATATGCGGGAATATCACGAGAACACGTTATGGGTATCGGTAAGTACGAAAGACGTCCGCAGTTGATTTTATTCACGGGAGCAATAGGAACAGCATACACAAAATTATATACACCGCTTTTGCCTAAAAAAGATGAAAATGAAATGTGGCTTGCATCCAAAATGGATGTTTGTTTGTATGATATTGTATCAAAGCGTTTAAACAAGAATCAAGAAACAAATGAAAGTGGAGGAGATCGTGCAAATGTCAGTTCATGAACCAGAAAAAGCAATTGAAACCTTTTCATCGAACAGTTATGCTCATGTACACTTAACAAGTAAGGAAATTATAAAATGTCGAGAGGAACTAAATGGGCTTATTATTGCACCTTTCGATAAAGCAAAAGCAAAGGGCGTGGGGTATAATTTATCATTATCTGAAATGATTTACTCTATTTCTAAGAAACGTCTAGTTCCAATTTGCCGAGAAGTGCAGGAGAATTTTTTTTATTTACATCCACATGAAACAATTTTGGCGTTATCTTATGAATCTGTTGAAACAAACTCATGCATCGCTGGTTCATTTCATTCTCGTGTTCGTATTGCAGCACAAGGAATAGGTTGTATATCAACAACATTAGATCCCAAATGGTGTGGGATGCTTCTTTTTTCATTAAATAACCCTACCAAAAGAAAAATTAAAATTGTTTTATCAGTTCGGGGTGATGATGGAATTATGAAACCAAGCCCTATGATAACGTTAGTTACATGGGCAGTTTCTGGAAGCGAAAAAGACGATGCTCTTTTGTTGAAATTGGATAACCCACCCATGCGTAGTGATATTTGGTCTGAAATCACTTCGAAATCTATACGATTTTTTCACAATCGGCAACACATTCAATTTCGTAAATTAGTTGAAGCCATAACGGCATTTCGATTTACTCCATCAGAAAGTATTCAATGGACTAATCAATTGTCTCAATTATTGACGGAACTTCGAGTCGCAATTGAAGCAAATAAATGTGAAAAAGATATACAATCAGTTTTAGTTCGCATTAGAGCTTTTGGCAAAGAAACTTTGTCATTTATATATAACGCGAATAATGTGCCTAAAGTATTGCAAGAGGATTTGGAAAAACTGTATCAAATATTAGATTCCAATTTTGATAGTGAAAAATCACTTGTTGATAAAGCATCTGAAAAAGAATATATTGAGATAATCGATCTAACTGAACGCGAAATACAGTATCAGTCGTTATGTGACCAGGTGTATCAGATACACAGAGAGATTCAAAAATATGTTCCGGAAGCATGGCACAAAAACAAACTTGCTCATATACGAAAAATATTTTTTGATAATATCATACTTCTTTTTGCTACTGCTGTTTCGATAGTATTATTAATATTTAATCATCATTCCGAATCAAATCTGTGTATTAGTATAATTTCAGCAATTCTTCCATTTATTTTTTCGGTTCTATACAAAAATCATGAGTAAAAATAAAAAGTGATTTTTTGATATTATCTTGAGAGCAATCAAAAAGGATGAAAAATGAAAGATAATATTTTTCTATCGTAAAATAGAAAGTACGGCAAAAAACAATTAAATGTGTGAATGCGGTTGCAGTTGATTTGTAATTATCTATTAGAAAAAACGAGAATTTCTACAATTCGCTTGACTTATAAATATATATGGGGTTAGCACAAAATTCTTACATCAGTTTTACCACCAATGTCATATGAAAACATTCCCTTCGAATTTCGGCATAAACCTTACAGTCCATGAGTGACATCAACCATTATATACACAGTGCCTTTTGGCACGTCACTGATCATATTGTTATCCCTGTCAAAGAAGTTCAAACTGGTACCGGAAATCATATTCAATCAACTTTTCTAGATTTCTTTCACTATCGCCGTTATGAGCGAACAGATAGTAGTCACTTGCTTTTTCAAAATAATAATCAAGACTACCACTCACAGTGATGCTGTTATTTACGCTTTCTGGCGCAAATGTCGAGCACAGTATCATGAATGTCAGGAGTATCACGTTCATGGTATTCTTGAGTTTTAGATCCTTTTTCGGTATTCTCAGAAACATTGTACTTACCTCAGTTCTTGTCATCGGTTTTCTCTGTACTATGATTATAACATAGGAACTTTTAATTGTTGGAAAGGTGGCAAATTGTATAACCTTTTTTTCAAATAAAAAGAGATATTTCTTGATTCTTGCGATGTTAACCAATTGATTTTGACTCCAAAACTGACCCCAATATAGCATACGCAGTGCATAAGCTGGCAAACATTAAAATAACGCAATATCGCCATTATTGTATGATTTGTGTATACCCAAAGTGTGTTGAAATATGGAATAAATTCCTCGCCAACATCTCAACAATAGCATCACCAGAAAACAGAATATTGATAGTATTAGAAAACTTGGCAGACAAATTCAGTTCGTAAATTATAACTAAACAGGCAGATACTTTAATAGCAAAGTATCTGCCTGTTTTCTGTATAGGTTTATTATAATAGTTATTGGAGGAACAGGTCAAAAACCTGTTCCGTTTTCTTCTGCACAATGACAGCCCCACTAATCCATCACATATTTCGTAAGTCTGCCTTTTCCAACTGATTTTATCAAATGCTCTGCACACATTTCTTTCAGCAGCTTATACGCTGCGGTGACTTTTAATCCCGTTATTTTTTCCGTTTCCAGGCGGCTGATAGAACCATTCTTTTTGATATATGCCATCACAAGAGCTGAAACATCTGATTCTGGCGTATCATCTGCAATGGCATTCATATTGGGTAATGTCAACCGAAAAGCTCCGGCTGCGGATTCAAAGACTGGTTTTCTGGAAAGTTCCTTATATGCCCGACGGATTTTTCCGATTCCTGTTCCGTAGCTTTCAATCAGCTTCATTCGATAGAATACAGCAGCAAGATTTGGATTCCTGGATTGAGAAACACCCATGTAAATAGCGTCCATCGACAATCCCTTTACAAGTCCGCCGAGAGACACAAATTCAATGCGGTCATCATAGATATTGACAAGCGTGCTTGCACTAAAAGAGTAATCCCGATGCACAATGCAGTTGAGGAGTGCTTCTCTTAAGGCCTCTTCATCGTAGTCCCTTTTGTCAATACGATAAAGTCCCTTTATGGTCGACTGGGTCTTGTTATATCGATCAATTGCTTCGTACATCTCGTCTAACTGTTTTAGTACCGAGCCTGAAAATTCTTTTCGGTCACGAAATACCGCCTTATCTGTCCCTTGAAAAACAGCAAGTTTCAGGGTGTGTTCGCATTGATCGGAAAGCAAAAGTGCAAGGTTCGTGTATAGCCCGTCCTCACCGATCAGATGCAGTGTCCTAAACTGAGATACTCCTATGTCCAGTTTCCGTTCTTTCATTTTTTCCGTGAAAGAAGTGAAAGAAAGCTCCTGATTCATCGAACGGCACGTTTCATAGGAAATCCCGCTTGTCTGGATGATAATCTCACGAATCGCCTCATCACTGACAGGCTGCGAAGAGGAACCTTTTCGTACATATACCCCCGATGGCTTTAGCCCTTTGTCCGAAAGGTAGTACGGTTTGTTCGTACCCGTGGCTACTTCGATTTTGACAACATTCTTGCCCTCCAGTTCCACGCTGGAAATTTTCACAAATGGCATAACATCGGGCTTTATTCCGTCTTTCAAGGCGTTTGATACCTGTGTCATCACAGAATCAAGGTGATCCAGACCGACCACTTTTCCATCATCAGATATGCCGATGTATATCGTTCCACCGTCTGTATTGGTAAAAGCAACAACTTCTTTTTTTACGTCATTTACATAGACTTCCTTGAATTCAGTATTGCTGTCTTCCAAAAGCATATGATTCATTCCTTTCTTTTTCTTTCACTTTCTTTCACAAGTATAGCATAAGAAATAGAAAAAGTCAAGTATTTCCCCTGCAGTCAATCTTATGATTTCACGCTGGAATCGATTCTATACAGAAAAAAGCATCGTGATGCCAACTGCTCACAATGCCTGCTCAAAAATTTTCGGTGTGTTCCACCTACTTTATTTTGACCCCAAAACTGACCCCAATATAGCGTACGCAGTGCGTAAGCTGACGAACGTCAAAATGAAAAAATAACGCAATATCGCCATTATCGTACGATTTGCGTATATCTAAAACGTGTTAAAAATATGAAATAAATCCCTCATAACCCGAAGGTCGTCAGTTCAAATCTGGCTCCCGCAACCATAACTGCACTGCACAAATGATACAATTGTGCAGTGCTTTCTTTTTGAAAAAACGCCGAAAATACGTGACTTTTTCGACTTTATCAAGCAAAAGCAGCCTGCTGTGGAGTGCTTTCCCAGCAGGCTGTTTGCATTTCTGAAACAACAAAAAAACGATAGGGTAAAATAAAACGGTATGTCGGGGCTATCGTTTTTTTGTTGTAAAATCAAAATTAGAACCATAAAAAATGCCATGCTGGGAAAGCACATCTTCTCAGCATGGCATTTTGTTTCTATGAAATGTAGATTTCTTCGTAAAATCCGCCCATTTATTTGCAGAAATTTCAGACAAAACAGCATCGAATCTGCTATCATTATAGCAGATTTTCAGAAAAAGTAAAGTATATATTTCTGAAAAATCATGAATAAATCATACGAATCGGAGAAAAAACAGGATTTTCCCTGTTTTGAACAGTCCGAAAACTTGTCAGGAGGGATTTCCAATGTCAAGAAGAGGCAGCAACATTTACAAGAGAAAAGACGGTCGGTTTGAGGGACGTGTTCCCATCGGTCATAAGGAAGATGGATCGCTAAAATACAAATTTGTATATGCCAGAACGCTTTCCGAGGTAAAGGAAAAGATGGCACAATTTCAAGCTGTTTTGCAGAGCCAGCCAGTTTCTGCTTTGAAATTGACCGTGGCAGAGGCATCTCGTCAGTGGCTTTCTGCAGCAAAATTGCGTGTGAAACCGTCCAGTTATGCACACTATGAAAACATCATTCGCAATCATATTCTTCCGGATCTCGGAACAAAGTATCTTACGGATATGACAACACACCAGCTGAATGATTTTGTCTATGAGAAACTGCAAAGCGGTCGATTGTGTGGGACCGGCGGACTTTCTGCTCGATTTGTACAGGACATTATGCGAGTTTACCACAGCATAGAACAGTATGCAGTGCAGGAGTATCACATTCAGGGAACGCATTTCACCATGCCAAAAGCGGAGAAAAAACAACTGGACGTGTTGTCTTCTGAAGAGCGAAAGAAGCTGGAGCAGTATCTACTGCAGACAGGACTGACCATTGATTTGGCAATTCTGCTGTGCTTGTTCACCGGTTTGCGTGTAGGTGAATTGTGTGGCTTGCAGTGGAGCGATATTGACTTTGAAAACGGAACACTTTCTGTAAAACGAACGGTGCAGAGAGTTTATCGAAATGGTTGTTCTGAGGTGCTGATTGGCTCCCCAAAAAGCAGAACTTCTGTGCGGACAATTCCGGTTCCGTCCTTCTTGTTGACATTGCTGGAAAAGAAAAAGCGACAGGATTTTTTGTACCTGATTACTGGGAAAAGCAAACCGGCAGAACCGAGAACCATGCAGTATCGGTTTCAGAAAATCCTGAAATTCTGTGGTATCCGAAAGGTTCCATTTCATCTGCTTCGACACACTTATGCTACAGATTGTATTGCCCATGGGTTTGATGCAAAGACGCTGAGTGAATTGCTGGGACATGCTGACGCCAGTATTACTTTGAATCGATATGTGCATTCTTCTATGCAGATGAAGCAGGAATATGTAAAGCGATTGCAATTGGCGGGATAATGTTTCGCCGTCAAAAAATCGTATGGAAAATGCAAAAAGTATCGGAAACAGCGTGATTTTTTAGGCTTGAATGGTCAATGGGCGGATTTTACGAAACAAAAATGCATCTTTCCTTTTAGTATCTCCAGTAATAAACCATCTATTCTTCTTGCTTTTTGGGATATTTTATGGTATTATGGAAATAGAGAGAGAAAGCTAAGAAAGGGGCATATTGCGTGATTCGCATAGCAGTAGTAGATGACAATGAAATGATTCGTAAGCAGGTTAAAAGATTTTTGAATACCTATGCCTTAAAAAATTCTGTGGTATTCGAAATCTATACATATGAAGATGGGCACTTGTTGACACTAGATATAAATCATGAGATGCATTTTGATTTAATCTATTTAGACATTGAAATGCCAATCCAAAATGGAATTCAAGTAGGACATTGGATTCGTGAAATTGCTCAGGATGAGTGGATGCAAATTGTATTTATTTCCGGAAAAGATGGCTATGATAGAAAATTATTCTCTATCAATTGTTTGGATTTTTTAAGTAAACCAATTTGCTATTCTGATTTAGAAAGGACAGTAAATCGATTTCGGAAATTAACAAGACGACCAGAAGATGTTTTTACATTTCAAAATAATCATGTCCTGCAGAGGGTTCCTATTGCAAATATTTTGTACTTTGAAAGCACAAATCGAAAAGTCAATATTATAACTACCACAGATATGTTGGAATTCTATGATAAGTTGGATAATGTTGAATCTCAAGTACCAACTCAGTTTTTTAGAATACATAAGTCGTTTTTAGTAAACTATTATCATATCAGAAAATTTGAGTACGACAATGTGATTATGTCAAATCAAAAGCGACTTCCAATTAGCCAATCGAAAAGAAAAGAGATGCGAGACTTACAATTAGAAATCGAAGATATGGAGGAATAAAATGTAAATGAGTACTTTTACCTATCCTATTTTTTATTTACTTGCAGATATATTTGAAATTTTTATCATATACAGGTACATGGATTTGTTTTTTGGATGGAAACAACATACGAAAGTAACGTATTTTGCTTTTGTATACTATTTTCTTTCTACAGGAATTCTTCACTTAATCATAGATGCCCCTATTTTCAATTTAATCTTTTCTATTTCTGCAATTTCATTTGTTACTTGTACTTATCGAACACGATTATGGAAGAAAATTTGTGTTGTATTGTTATATGGCTGTAGTAGAATTGATAGTCGGCAATATAACTGGTTATGCAAAAACGGATATGATTGGAGAAGGCAGCTATCAAAATGTCGCAGGCTTAATAATCATGAAATTATTATTCTTCTTAGGTACTTTAATATTTTATAACATAAAGAGCATGAAATTAAACTCCAACCTTTCTATTCCAATATGGTCTGCTTCCTGTTTGATTCCAATTATTTCTGTTATCATTGCATTTACATTGTTTTTTAATGAGGAAATTCATACAATCCAACTTACAATCGCTCTCGTATTGTTAGTAATTGCGAATATTCTGATTTTTTATCTTTATGATCTCTTGGCACAGTTTTACATGAAAAGAGTCGATGCGGAGGTGTTGAACAAAGAAAGACAATATTATTTTCATCAGTGTGAACTGATGAATCAAATGCAAGAAAATACCGCTTCTTATCGGCACGATTTGAAAAATCATATGATGGTGCTTGCTGGATTGGCAGAAGAAAGCAAAATCACAGAGATACAAGATTATATTGAAAAAAACATAGCATCATTACCTACTACAAAAGTGTACAGCAAAACAGGCAATATTTATCTGGATAGTATTATTAATTTCAAATTATCAGAAGCAGAACAATTGGGAACAAAACTGCAGTATAGAGTTGAAGCCGCTTCCGATCAAGTGATTGATCCAAGAGATCTCACTATTATACTTGGAAATTTATTAGATAATGCGATTACCGCTGTTGCTTCTGTTTCAAATAAGACCATCCATTTTTTATACCGTGAAACAAAAGGAAGAATTATCATTTCTATCTCTAATAGTTATGATGGCACAGTAATCATGAAAAACCAGAAAATCATAAGTCGAAAAAAAGATACCCGTATTCATGGGTACGGATTAAAGAATATTGAAAAAACAGTTGATAAGTATAATGGAACTGTCAAGATACTGCATGATGACAATATGTTTACAGTTAAACTTCTCCTCTATGTATAATAACTTTTTTATAGCGTAAAATAAATTACAGAAAGCAGAGGCATTCAAATATGGATGCCTCTGCTTTTTTGCTTGTAACAAAAGTGTATAAGCATAAAATGGGAAATAAAGGATTATAAAAATCAAGAGAATACGCATAGTTCCATATGATTTCTTTAAATTTCAACATTAACATATATCAAATTCAACAAGATAGGATGCAAAACTCGAATTTTATGGTATTGTATAGTTGGCAGATAGAAAGGGGTGTATACATGAAAAAAATGTTTTTGCGATTTGGGCAGTGTTTTGCTGCATTGGCATTCGTATTTGCTACTGTAACTGCAAATTCTAGCTGCATGATCATTGCTCATCAGCCGGAGGAACCGGAATCCGTAAAAAAACTTCGGAAATTCTAAATGTTTGCTAGAAGTACTAAAAGAATAATACACTGGCTTTGTAGGAAAAAGATTATTAAACAGCAAGACATGGATGTGTATGCGTATGGAATTCAGAACCTTCTGATATTCCTATTCAATCTATTCTCTTTTATGGTAATAGGGGCTATATTTCACACAATCATGTATACTGCTGTATTTATCTTGTTTTATTCTGTTTTGAGAATATATGCTGGCGGATATCATGCAAGTACAGCTATGAGATGTTATTTCATTTCTAATATCATCGTTTTAATA
>ERZ827496.2959-NODE-2959-length-15687-cov-3.509980_pt1 | contig 15687 bp, 15 predicted proteins | sample MGYA00519769_ERZ827496 | MGnify/ENA primary metagenome ERZ827496 (study PRJEB31778, sample SAMEA3449327) | human gut metagenome | biome: human gut; feature: human-associated habitat; material: faeces | place: United Kingdom | collected 2010/2012 ...
GATCACCAGTGCACTGGATTATGTGTTAAATGATGATATGCCCAAGGTATATATGACAACAGGACATAATGAACTGAGTTTAAGCAACACTTTTACATCCGCACTGAACAAGGAAAATGTGGATTATGAGATCGTGAATCTGATGGATCTGGATGCTATCCCTGACGATGCGGCCTGTCTGTTCATTAACGGTGCCACCAGCGATTTTTCATCCGATGATAAGGATAAGGTGATCGACTATCTGAACAACGGTGGAAAAGTCATCCTGGTAACCGGTTATACCGATGAGGAGACACCCAATATAGATGCTATCTTAAGCTACATGAATCTGAGCATTGCCAAAGGACTGGTAGTGGAGAATGATTCCAACGGCTACTACAGAAGCCCGTATTATATTCTGCCGACACAGAGCTCTGACAGCTATACCTCCGGTACCTACGGAAAATATCTGTTCCTGCCGTATTCTCAGGGCATCATCGTCCCGGAGGAAGTAAGTACCGACGAGACAGCCACCGGCGATATTACCTATGATGTATTCCTGAGCACCTCCGACAGTGCATTTGCAAAACAGGATGTCAACAATACACAGGATTTTTCACAGGGTGAAAATGATGTGAATGGTCCCTTCGCATTAGGTGTTGAGGCAGTAAAGACTTTGGATGATGGGGATGCGACACTGGTCGTGTACGGTTGCGAGCAGCTGTTCACGGATGATGCAGATTCTGTCGTCAGCGGTGCGAACCTGACTTTGTTCACCAATACGTTCAGTGGAATGGCAGATCATGAGACCTCGGTATCCATTCCGGTAAAAAGCTATGAGATATCTAATCTGGTAGTGGATTCCGCACAGATTCTGCTGCTGGGGCTGCTGGTTACTGTGGTACTGCCTGTCGGCTGTATGATCGCTGGATTCGTGATCTGGTTCCGCAGACGGAAGAAATAATTGGGAAAGGCGTGAGTTATAGATATGAAAAAGAAACAAAGACAGATGATCGGAATGCTGCTGGCACTGGTGGTGCTGGCGGCAGCATTCCTGGGCATCCGCCAGTATAATAAAAATGCATCGTCTGCGACATCCACCACCGAGGATACACAGGAGACGGTGTTGGATGTGAACTCCGATGATATTACCAGCTTCCGCTATGTATATGAGGGAGAGACCTATGCCTTTGAAAAAAAGGATGAAACATGGTACTATACGGACGATCATTCCCTTAATCTGAACCAGGAGCGTATCAAGGCTATGATCCTGAAGGTGGCACCGTTAAAGGCAGATCAGGTGATTGAAAATGTGACGGATATGTCACAGTACGGACTGGCAGATCCGGAGCGTACCATTCAGTACGAGACTGCAGATCGCAGCGTGATCATTAATGTCGGTAATCTGAATTCCATGACCAGCCAGTATTACGTTGCATTTCCCTCTGAAATGAAAGTGTATGTCGTGGCCACCAACGTGGTGACAGGCTTCAATTATACACTGGAGGATCTGGTGGAGGTGGAGGAGACTGCTGAAGAGACAGAAAGCACCGAAGCTACAGATACTACGATAACGGAAAGCGAGACAACGGAAACTGCGACGGAGACCGAGAATGTCGAGGCTGAAACCGCAGAAAGTGAAACAGTGGCAACAGAAACTACGGAAACCGTGGAAGCCAAATAAGTATCACAAATAATAAAGACTGCCCCTGCAAAAGAGGCAGTCTTCACTATTGTTAGGGATTCTCACCACGAATGACAATGATGTCATTTAATTTCAACATCGTATCTTTTTGAGGCAGAATGGACAGATCCTCCCGCAGAATGAGGAAGATCGTGACCTGTTCTGCCTCTTCCATTTCTTCCACGGATTTGCCCGCAAAGCGTTTATCTACGAAGATCTCGGCAATCTCATGAATATCTGCCGCTTTAATATTAGAGAGACTGCTTTTGCGCTGGTACTGTTCCACGAAACCGGCACTGATGATACCGGTGGGGATAGCCACGGCACCGACACCGAGATAGGCAATACAGATCGCCATGATCCGGCCGAGTGTGGTGATGGGATAGATGTCTCCGTAGCCTACGGTGAGCAGCGTTGACATGCTCCACCAGATGCCGCTGAAGGCATTGCGGAATACTTCCGGCTGGGAATCATGTTCCACGCTGTACATGCACAGACTGCTGGCGAGCATCAGGATCAGTACGATGAACACGGAGGAAATGATCTGATTGCGTTTTTCATACAATACCGTAGTGATGACATTGAAGGAATCATACCGTGCATTCAGGCGGAACAGATGGAAGATCCTCGCCACCCGCAGCATCCGGAAGATGACCATGCCGGACAGGAAGAAAAAGGGTAAAATTGTCAGCAGGTCGATAATGCCGTCGAAGGAGATCAGAAACCGCAACCGGGAGCGGAGCTCGCTTTTATCAGGATATAGATAGTCCGCAGTCCAGATCCGCAGAATATATTCCACACAGAAGATCAGAATAGTGATAACCTCGATCACGTGAAATACCGGAAATAAAAAAGCAAGCTCATCAAAGGTTTGCAGAAAAGTCACCAGAATATTTGCACAGATAACGATAGCAATAAAAATATCAAAGAGCCGGCTCAGACGGTTACTTTTGTCACCGATCTGGATGATGTTAAATACTTTTTTCTTCATGTTGAATCCTCGATGTTTTTTGGAGCAGCGCCAGTGAATGCCTGTGATTCCATCATACGGAGGTGGAAGAGGAAAGTCAAGAAATGCGGTGACAGAATCCGTCAACTTTCTTAAAAACAGTCATATATTATAGTAAATCCAAATACAATGAAAGGATACAAAAATATATGGCTAGATTTACGAACCAGGCACAGCTTCGCTATGGAAATGAGATTACAAACTCCAATATAGCAGTGGGTGAGATCACAGAGGTATTGTCAGCAACCAAGACAGCAGTGCGGGATACCTACGGACAGAATGAAAATGTGACGTATGTGATCAGCATTGTGAACTCAGGAACTACAGCATTTAACGGAATTACAGTAACAGATAATCTGGGAGAGTATTTGTTTAATACCAGAGAATTGACACCTCTGACGTATATTCCGGGGACCGTAAAATACTATGCAAACGGAATTTTACAGGCAACACCGGCTGTAACGGCAGGACCGCCTCTGACAATCACAGGAATTACTGTGCCTGCGGGAGGTAATGTGACACTAACCTATGAGGCTGAGGTGAACTCTTATGCACCGCTGGCAGCAGAGGCTTCCATTACGAATACGGCGACAATTGCCGGGGCAGGAGTCACTCCTGTTACTGTGAATGAGACAGTAAATGCGGCAAGCGGACCGCTTCTTACGATCACAAAGTCCGTCAGCCCCGTACCTGTGACAGAGAATGGAACATTGACATATACGTTCCTGATACAGAATCTGGGGAATACGGCAGCAGATGCAGCTACCGGTGTCGTGATCACGGATACCTTTAATCCCGTATTGGAGAATCTGACTGTGAATTTTAATGGAACTGCATGGGCAGAGGGAACAAACTATACGTATGATACGACTACCGGATTATTTACCGGAACTGCAGGAGGTATTACCGTACCCGCAGCGACTTACACCCAGGATCCCGTTACAGGAGCGTGGGGGATCAACCCCGGCGTCAGCACGCTGGTGATCTCCGGAACTGTATAAGGGCTGCCGCGCTCCTAAGGCTGGCGCCATGCAACCCATTCGCAGTCACTGCGTGACTTGCTCATGGACGGCTGTCGCCGTATAAATCTAAAATAAAAAGTCACTGGAAGTACATAAATGTCCTCCCAGTGACTTTTTATTTTATCCTTGCATGGCTTGTAGCTTAGCCAAAGTATCTCTTTAACAGACCCTCAAATGCCTTACCATGTCTTGCCTCGTCACGAGCCATTTCGTGTACGGTGTCATGGATAGCATCCAGGTTCAGAGCCTTGGCTCTCTTAGCCAGATCAAACTTACCTGCGGTAGCACCGTTCTCGGCATCTACTCTCATCTCCAGATTCTTCTTGGTGGAATCGGTTACGACTTCACCTAACAGCTCAGCGAATTTTGCAGCATGCTCAGCTTCTTCGTAAGCAGCCTTCTCCCAGTACAGACCGATCTCGGGATAACCTTCTCTGTGAGCAACTCTTGCCATTGCCAGATACATACCAACCTCAGAGCATTCACCCTGGAAGTTCGCACGCAGATCTGCAATGATATCCTCGGGAGCACCTTTCGCTACACCTACTACATGCTCAGCAGCCCAGGTCTTGCCTTCCTCCTGCTTGGTGAACTTGGAAGCGGGAGCGTGACAGATGGGGCACTCTGCGGGAGCCGCATCACCTTCATAAACATAACCACATACCTGACATACATACTTTGCCATAATTTTTTCTCCTTTTCTCTAATGAAATGTTTTGTTTTAGTTTTCTCTTTTTGCGTGTGCTTTATAAGCACAAATATATTATGGAACGAAGCCAGTTTTCATTCAGAAAACTAGGACTCCGTAGCAACCCTGGTGCAGGCGGGACAAGTGCCATAGAAATAAGTGACATGTCCCCGGATCCGGCCGTCAAATCTCTCTCCGGCTGTCTCCATGATGGAATCAATACTATCCATGTCCAGATCAATGACGCTTCCGCATTCCGTACACACGAAATGATAATGTTCGGAAGTATCAGCATCAAAATGGTCAACACCGTCACCAACCCGGAGTCGTAAGATCTCTCCCATGTCTGACAAAAGTGTCAGATTACGATAGACGGTACCGAGACTTAAGTTCGGATCCTGCTGCTTCAGATTAGAATAGATCACATCAGCGGTAGGATGATCCTTGCGTCCCATGAGAAAGGATTTGATCATTTCCCGTTGTCTGCTTCGTTTCAGTGCCATGATAAGCCCCTTTCTCAATAATAGTAATGATTACTGTTTCTTATAAGCCTATTATACATGATGCGAGAATAATGTCAACAGAAAAATGAAAAAATTTTGTTTATATTTTTTTAATGATATTCTTGCTTCCTTTATACACAGAAGGTGGGAATCATGCTATAATGAGCGAAAGTAAAGTATAAAATATAAATTATTCACGTGCAGGTTGCTGAAAGGCAAGAGTAATATGAAATTTAAAACAAGACTTCGTGTAACATTTATAAGTATTATATTACTTCCGTTATTGTTGACGATCATGGCTTTTGTAATGATTGCCATTTACCTGATGAATTACTCTCAGGGTCTCAGCCTGACGGATATTGATTATTCCATGATGTCGGAGAATTTCAGGGAATTCACCAACACCACGGATCAGGCGTATTATGTGCTGCTGGACCAGGTGAAGGAAGACAGCAGCAGGCTGGAAGATAAAGAATATCTGGATCATATCAATGAGGAGGTATCGCGGAAGTCTACTTACATTATTGTAAGAAAAGGTGATAAGCTGTATTATGCCGGCAATGAAGAAGCCGCACAGCAGATTTTTGAAAAACTGCCTGCCTATGGTGACGAGAATCTGTCGGATGACAGCGGATATTTCTACAATGAACTGGAGAAGTATGTAAAACAGATTGATTTCACCTTCCGGGATGGAACACCGGGCAGCGTATTTATCGTCACGAAGGTCAATTCGCTGATCTCGAGACATCTGCTGATCGATATGTTTGTGGCTATCATAGTGATCCTGATCTTCACCAGCCTGATGCTGACCCAGTGGATCCACAAGGGCGTATTTGAACCTATCAATGAGCTGAATGTGGCAATGCGCAAGATCAAGGAAGGCAACTTTGATTATGTTCTGGAGGCGGATGCCAAGGGGGAGATCGGTGATCTCTACCGCAATTACGAGGATATGCGTCTGCGGCTGAAATATGTGGATATCCCGTCTGTCCTCGAGAGCGATGTTGAGAAAGCAATCCGCGACAGAGTAGAGGACGGAGTGGGGAATCTGTATGTGCTGGTAAACTATACAGCATTATTCAGTACCAGAAATATTCTGAAGAGACTGGAGGGCGAGAAATAATGAAAATTACAATAGGACATTTATATCCGGATCTTCTGAATCTTTACGGTGACAGAGGTAATATCCAGTGTCTGATGAAGAGATGCCAGTGGCGTGGGATTGAGGCTGAGACCATACCGTTTGAGCTGGATGATAAAATAGATTTCTCGAAGCTTGATATCGTACTTCTGGGTGGCGGTTCGGACAGAGAACAGATGATCGTATGTGAGAAGCTACAGAAAATCCAACCGGATTTTAAGGCTTATGTGGAAGATAACGGCGTTGTCATTGCAATCTGCGGTGGCTATCAGTTACTTGGGAAGTATTACAAAACAGATCAGGGAAACATGAAAGGACTGGACCTGGTAGACTTGTATACAGAGCAGGGCGAAGGCCGTCTGATCCAGAATATCGTTCTGCAGAGTGAGCTGTTTGATATGCCGATCGTTGGATTTGAGAATCATGGAGGAAGAACCTGCATTAATAATAACAAACCACTGGGAAAAGTACTTTACGGTGCAGGAAATGACGGTAAGTCAGGCTATGAAGGCGTAGTATATAAGAATGTGATAGGGACTTATCTGCATGGACCGTTACTTCCGAAGAATCCGCAGCTTGCAGACTGGCTCATTCAACATGCGCTGGAAAGAAAGTATGGAAAAGAAACAGAACTTACACCGTTAGATGACAGTCAGGAAAAAGAAGCAAATGACTATATATACCACAGATTTGTAAGAGGATAATTATGGCGAAATCATGTAATCAAAAAGGAAAAATACTGTATCTGCAGAAAATGCTGTCTGAGACAACCAGCCAAAAGCCTGTCACCATGCAGGAGATTCTGGCAAAACTGGAAGAACAGGGGATTCGAGCTGAGCGAAAGAGTATTTATGATGATATGGAAACCCTGCGTGATTTTGGAATGGATATACATTACAGAAGAGGACGGGAAGGAGGATATTATGAGGAAAAATCCGCTTCAGATAAAACAGAAGCGGATAATACGATAATACATCAGCCAGATGGCGAAACAGGAGAGAAATCTGAAAATGTGCAGGAACAGATTGGAAAAGAATCTGAAGCACCTGCAAAGATCAGTGCTCCGACACCCTCCCAAACAGGAGAGAATATAAAAGAAATCAGGCTTGTATGTCAGAATTCTACAAAGAAAAAAATCCAGCGTACCTTTGGCTCGGAGATTTTCTGCAAAATAAAGGGGGAGGATAATTTTATTGTAACTGTTAAGGTTGTGGTTGATAAGGCATTTTTTGGATGGTTGACTTCTATGGGAAGAAATGTACATATTCTGAAACCAAAGAAAGCAGCCGTTGCCTATCGGGATTATCTGAAGAACATTGCAAAAGATTATAAGGGAATTGATAAATAAATATGATATCAGAAAGGATCGTATTATGAAAAGAAGAGCAACAGCTATTCTGCTTGGAATAATGGTATCCTCCATGTTCCTGTCTGCCTGCGGGAAGAATGAGGCAAAAGAAGCAGCAAATGAAAGCGCCCAGGTAGAAGAAGAGGGCGTAGGCGAAGTAACTGAGGAAGGTGAAAAAGTAGAGGCAGAAAATAAAAATGCTTCTGATGCCGATGACAGCAGCAAGGCAGGAGACAGTGCAAAATCAGACGAAGACAATAAAGAGACATCAGTGAAGGAGGAAGAAGACGGAGATTCTTCAGGAAAAGATTCAGATGATGAATCAGAGGAAGATGCTGAGGTAACGGAAGCTTCTGCCGGAAAGATAGGTGTGCTTCTTTCTGATGACGATGAGGATGCAAAAATTGACAGCGAAGAGATGACTTCGCAGATTGAAGATGGAGGATATGAGGCAGATGTGAAGAATGCCGGCGGCGATCCTGCGCTTCAGATTTCCCAGATTCAGGAATTTATTGATGAGAAGGTTTCTGCCCTGATCATTGATCCGGTAGATTCCTATGGTCTGACAGATATCCTGAAAACTGCCAAAGAGCAGGAAATACCGGTTATTTCCTATGACAGTCTGATCCGGGATACTGCGGATATCAATTATTATGTAACTTATGATACCAGAGCAATAGGAAAGGATATTGCCAAAGAAATTATCAAAAAAATGGATCTGGATAAAGCCAGAGAGGATAAGAAGTCTTATACAATAGAATTTCTCATGGGATCTCCGGATGACAATGCTGCACTGTTTCTGTGTAATGGAATCCAGGAAGGGCTTCAGGAATATCTGGATGATGGAACACTTGTATGCAAATCCGGAAATACGTCATTTGATGATACAGGAATCATGAGATGGAGCGAGACATCTGCAAAGACAAAACTTGATTCGATTATAAGTGAGTTTTATGCAGAGGAGAAGGCTCCGGATATTATCTGTACTGCATATGACGGATTTGCTTATGCTGCAGAGGAAATTTTAAGTGACAGTGGTCTGGAACCGGGAAGTGATGAATGGCCGATGATCACAGGATATGGCAGTGAGGCACAGGCAGTAAAGGATATTGCAGCAGGTAAAATGTCATTTACCATGTTTATGGACCGTAAGGAACTGGCTAAGGGCGGAGCACAGATGGCCATTGACTATCTGACAGGAGAGAAAGTTGACGTAAAAGATTATTCACAGTATGATAACGGAGTAAAGATTGTGGGAACTTTTACATGTGGAGCACAGATGATCGACAAGGATAATTATCAGATTCTTGTGGATAACGGAACTTATACGGAAGATGAGATCGCTCCTGATCCCACACCGACACCGGAGGTGACACCTGCGCCAGAGGCAACACCTGTGCCGAAAGTGACATTAAAGACAGCCTCAGAGGAAGATTCAAAAGAAGTGACACCAACTCCCGAAACAGAAGATAAATCAGAAGGTGAAACGAGAGAAAATCTGATCTATGATTCCGAAGATAACTCAAAAGTGGAGAAAACATCAGATCAGAAAAAATAAAGAATTCATAGAACAAAAAAAGGATGGGTTTTCCCATCCTTTTATAGTTAATCTCTGAAGGTTAAGGAATCGTCTGTCATGGAATCAACAATGGCAAGAGATTCAAGACGTATTCCCATATCGCGGATCTCCTGACCGCCATGCTGGAATCCTTTCTCAATAACAATACCGGCTCCTTCAAGAGTTGCCCCTGATTTCTTAACAATATCGATCAGGCCGAGAAGTGCACATCCGTTAGCAAGGAAATCATCAATCAGAAGTACATGATCTTCAGGTCCGAGAAACTTCTTGGAAAGGATCACATCATATACTTTCTTATGAGTGAAAGATTCTACTTTAGTTGTATACATTGCTCCATCCAGATTCACGCTCTGTGCTTTCTTGGCAAAAACTACAGGTACATCAAAGTACTGTGCAGCAATACAGGCGATACCGATACCGGATGCTTCAATTGTAAGGATTTTAGTGATTGGACAGTCGGAGAAGCGGCGTTTGAATTCTTTGCCGATTTCATTGATGAGGGTAATATCCATCTGATGATTTAAGAAACTGTCTACTTTTAAAATATTTCCCGGTTTTACAACTCCATCCTTAAGAATTCGGTCTTTTAAAAGCTTCATAGATTTCTCTCCTTTATATATGTAATTAGTTTGTAGCTGTCGGTAACTATCCGGTACACTGCTTCCCGAAAGTACTGAATAGTTACAGTTACTGTGAATATGCAGAATTCAAAAAAACATCAGGCTGCAAAATGAACAGTAACATTGCTGTTTTGATAATTATAAACTATGATACGCTATAATTCGTCTTCATGCAATTATTTTTGACAAAAAATCTAAAAATAATTATAATAGTCTCAGACTGGTTGGGAAAAACCGCAGGACAATCTGTGCAGATTGCCGTAAATCAGCCGAAGAGGGCTAAATAGTGAAACGGATTGTGAATATCCGTCTTACGGACTGGAGATGGAATATGAAAGAATATGAACTGATATGGGAAATTTTTAATAAATGTCCGCGGAATCAGATGCGTGATGTTTTTGTGGAAGAGCTGGAACTTGAGGATCCGGAAGAATATATCAGAAATAAATTCAAAGGAAAAGAAGTTTCCTATGAAAAAACTGTCCTGGAGGATGGAACCATTATTTTTGATATTACGACTTCACAAATAAAACAGCGTTGCTCCTTTACAGAAATTTGACAAATGTGGTATAATATCATTTACGCTGTACGGAAGTGCTGTAAGCAGGAAAGCCACAGACAGTGTGTGAGGATATAAAGACAGATAAGCGGTAAAGAATCGGATATTCTGAAAGAGAAAGGGGAATGTTATGGCCGAGGAACAAAAGACACATACGCATGTACTGGAGGATGGGACGGTAGTTGAACATTCTCATGGGGAGCATGGGCATCATCACAGTCATGCGCATACAAAGGCAGTGCTGAATCGTATGTCCAGAGCAATCGGACATATGGAATCTATCAAACGTATGATAGAGGACGGAAGAGACTGTGCGGAAGTTCTGATACAGCTTTCAGCAGTGAAATCTGCTATCAATAATACAGGTAAGATCATTCTGCAGGATCATATCGAACACTGTATCGTAGATGCAGTGGAACATGGTGATAAAGAGGCAATTAAAGAACTTGAGGTAGCAATTGACAGATTTGTAAAGTAATATGCGTACTCTGGAGCTTGTTTGAAAAATGCTTTACGCAAGATGTGCGTCACAATTTGTGGGAATGATTTTTCAGACACGCTCCACACTGGCAATAGAGAATATTTTGTTATTGTTCACACACCACTATCCCGCGAGGTGTTTTGGCATGAATATGCCAAAATCCCGAGACATACAAGCCAAAATTCCATTGCCGTAGGCAATCTGGAATGAATTTTGGCTACGTTACTGTGAACAGTAACGTCCTGATTGTTTCGCAAATAAAACAAATCACTTATTGCATTTTTGATAATAATTAGTCTATAATAAATAGAATTGTAAAAGTCAGAATCCTGTTATCAAAGATGAATTATGATAGATTTTGACATGTAAGTATAAAGACGTAGAAACAGCCAGAAATAATATGGTTCGGAGAAAGAGGTAAAGGAAAATGACACTGGAAGGAAAAACAGTATTACTGGGAGTGACAGGCAGCATTGCGGCGTATAAGATTGCATATCTGGCAAGCGCGCTGAAGAAACGCCATGCAGATGTTCATGTGCTGATGACAGAGAATGCCACGAATTTTATCAATCCGATCACTTTTGAAACTCTCACAGGAAATAAATGTCTGGTGGATACCTTTGACCGGAATTTTCAGTTTCAGGTAGAGCATGTATCGATTGCAAAGAAAGCAGATGTAGTGATGATCGCACCGGCAAGTGCTAATGTGATCGGAAAACTGGCACATGGGATCGCAGATGACATGCTTACTACCACGATCATGGCATGCAAATGTAAGAAATTTATTTCACCTGCCATGAATACAAATATGTTTGAAAATCCTGTAGTACAGGATAACCTTAAGATTTTGGAGCGTTACGGATATGAAGTGATTGCTCCTGCAAGCGGATATCTGGCATGCGGTGACACAGGTGCAGGTAAGATGCCGGAACCTGATACGTTACTTGCTTATATTGAAAGAGAAATTGCCTGCAAAAAAGATCTGAAAGGTAAGAAAATCCTGGTAACAGCAGGTCCTACACAGGAATCTATTGATCCTGTGCGATATATCACTAATCATTCCTCAGGAAAAATGGGTTATGCCATTGCGAAAGCTGCCATGCTCCGCGGTGCAGATGTCACGCTGGTCAGCGGACGTACTTCAATTGAACCTCCCATGTTTGTAAATCTGGTGCCTGTTGTGACTGCAAAGGATATGTATGAGGCGGTGACTTCTGTCAGTGATGAACAGGATATTATCATCAAAGCAGCAGCGGTTGCAGATTATCGTCCTGCGAAAGTCAGTGCCGAGAAAGTCAAGAAAAGTGACGGACAGATGTCTATAGAATTAGAAAGAACAGATGATATTCTGAAATATCTGGGAGAACACAGGCGTGACGGACAGTTCCTCTGTGGATTCTCCATGGAGACTCAGAATGTGATCGGTAATTCCAGAGCCAAGCTCATAAAGAAGAACCTGGATATGGTAGCTGCCAACAATGTAAAGGTTGAGGGTGCCGGATTTCAGGGTGATACAAATGTGCTGACTCTGATTACACAGGATGAGGAAGTATCACTCCCGCTTATGAGTAAGGAGGATGCAGCCCTTGAAATCCTGGATAAAATTCTTTTACTGATTTCAGATAAGAATCAGTAAATAGAAAGCAGATGGTACTAATGAAAGGCTGATTGACGGAATAAATCCTAAGGCAGCAAAGCATTGAGTCAGTCTGCAGAAACAATTTAATCTCAGAAAAGCAGAAATCCCGTAAGGGAAAATCTCAGATCTGCTTTCCATCACCGTATTGTATCCGGAAACGGAACGGTAACAAGGAGGAAAAAATGAAAACAAAGAAATTCACAACAACACAGCTTACCATGCTTGGCCTGATGGCGGCAGTTCTTCTGCTGATGGCCTACACACCACTGGGATATCTGAATATCGGACCACTGGCGATCTCATTTAATGTGATCCCGGTTGCAATCAGTGCAGTTGTACTCGGACCGACAGGCGGAGCCATCGCAGGAGCAATCTTCGGACTGACAAGCTTTGGACAGTGCATCGGACTTGGTGGAACAAGTGCAATGGGAGCTATGCTGTTTAGTATCAACCCGGTTCTGGCATTTATTCAGAGATTTGTGCCGCGTCTTCTCGATGGAATCTGCCTTGGCTATATTTATAAGGCTATGCGTAAGAAAACAAATGTGTATGTATCCTGCGCAGTAACAGGATTTTTCTCCGCATTTCTGAACACATTATTCTTTATGACAGCCCTGGTAGGTCTGTTTGGAAATACGGAATATGTACAGGGACTGATGGGCGGAAGAAATATTATCATTGGCTGCTGTATGATGGTAGGAATTAATGCAGTTTGCGAAATGATATCTTCAACAGTGATCACGGGAGCTGTAGGAGCAGCCCTTTCCAAGGCACATCTGATTCCTGCTCAGAAAGCGGCAGACAGTGAGAACGGTAAAACAGCTAAGGCAACAGCTTAGGCGAAAAAATAATCGGCTGGAACTGCATATTGACACAGATATAAAAAAGAAACAGGCACGCAGTTATGCGTGCCTGTATTAGAAAAATGTAAATTGTTTCTAAATAAGCAGGAGATTATTGACTTAGTAATGAATATACGGTAAAAAAGATGATTTTGGCAGCTTATTTATGAAGCAAAATAGGAATCAGTAATTTGAATGGAGATAAAGAAGTATGATTTTAGCGATTGACATCGGAAATACTAATATTGTAGTTGGATGCATTGATGACAAAAAAACATATTTCATAGAACGTCTTTCTACGAACCGTACAAAGACAGAGCTGGAATATGCCGTGGATATTAAGAATGTTCTTGATATTTATCATATCAAGAAAGCAGATATCGAAGGATGTATCATTTCGTCTGTAGTACCGCAGATTACTAATATTGCAAAACTGGCAGCAGAAAAGATCCTTAAAAAAGATGCAATCGTTCTGGGACCGGGAGTAAAAACAGGGCTGAATATTATGATGGATAATCCGGGACAGCTTGGCGCAGTGGCAGGAATTGCCAACTATCCGGTGCCGCTGATTCTTATTGATATGGGAACTGCAACTACAGCTTCCGTTGTTAACAGCAAGAAACAGTACGTGGGAGGAATGATCCTGCCCGGCGTTGGTGTCTCGCTGGATGCCCTCACTGCAAGAGCTTCTCAGCTTAGTGGAATCAGTATCGATGCTCCAAAACATGTAATTGGAAAAAATACGATTGAATGTATGAAAAGCGGAGTCCTTTACAGCAATGCAGCAGCTCTTGACGGAATTATAGATCGAATCGAAGAAGAACTTGGTGAGAAGGCTACAGTAGTAGCAACCGGCGGTCTGGCAAAGAAAATTATTCCGCATTGCAAAAGAAAGATCATTCTGGATGAAGAGCTTCTTCTGAGAGGACTTCTCTATATTTATGAAAAAAATAAATAGAAATTTTTGATAATAAAAACAGTTCAGCAGACGGGAAAATCTGTTGAACTGTTTTTGGGTCTATAGGATTTTTTTGATAATTTGATAATTATCTGTTGGGTAGTTCAAAAAGCAGAGATGAAATCTTCAGGAACCGGTGCGGTGAAGATCATAGCCTTTTTTGTAACAGGATGTGTAAATTCCAGCTGATAAGAATGAAGCGGCTGTCGCTGTATCCTGCGGTAGTCCGGATTGTACAGATAGTCGCCGGGAAGCGGATGCCCTATATATTTCATATGCACCCGGATCTGATGAGTGCGCCCTGTTTCCAGATGAAGTTCAGTAAGGGAGTATTCTCTGCCAACTGCCAGACGTTCATAATGTGTTACGGCCGACTCCCCTGTTTCAAAATTTATTTCCCGGGTGATCACTGAGCCTTCCATTCGTGCAATTGGAGCATCAATAGTACCTGTTTCAGGAGGAATTCCATCTACAAGGGCCAGATAAGTCCTGCGGATTTGCCGGTTCTTCATCTGTACAGACAGAATGGCAGCACTTAGAGGATTTTTGGCAAGAATCAGCGCACCGGTAGTATCCCTGTCCAGTCGGTTGATGCATCGATAGACAAAGTCTTCTCCTCTTTCTGCGAAATACCAGGCAATCCCGTTGGCAAGCGTATTTTCATAATTTCCCATAGATGGATGTACTGGCATTCCGGCAGGTTTATTGATTACAAGAATATCTTCATCTTCGTAAAGAATTTTCAGATCCATTTCTGTGCGTATAATATTCTCTCCTGTTTCCGTTTCAGGAACCGTGATCACCAGATGATCCCCGGCAGTAAGAACGGATCTTCCGAAACCGCGTCCTCCATTAAGGATGATCGTATTCGAAGCATTCTTCATAGAGCTTAATATATGACGGGAAAAGCCCTTACTTTTCAGGAAATCCAGAATTGTAACCGGATTTGTGTTTTCAGAAATAGTATATTCGATGATTCTTTGCATAATTTGTGTATCTGCTTTCTTAATTTTTATGATGTACTCAATAGTATCTGCCTGCTTAATCGAATCAGGTAAGCCCCCTGTTTCAATTGGGAATATCCGTTTGACTGACAGAAATTCTATGTATTCTGCAGATTAATGTATCAGATTTTGCGGAACATAACAAGGGAATATTTATTTACTGAATCAAGTAAGTCCCCTGCTTCAATTGGGAATATCCGCTTGAATAAGCTCTAAAATCATATAAAAACATAGATTACTCACTTGCATCAAATAAAATTAAGCGTATAATCTAAAAAAGAAAAACAAATGGGTGGGGGAAAGATGAACGAACAGCGACATATTTTTACAAACAGAATGCTCCGAAACCTGCTGGTTCCGGTAATCTTTGAGCAGGTGTTGAACTCTCTGATGGGAACGGTTGATACCATGATGGTCAGCAATGTGGGTTCTGCAGCTATATCAGCAGTGTCTCTGGTGGACTCTATCAATGTCCTGGTAATCCAGGCATTTTCGGCACTTGCAGCCGGCGGCGCCATTATCTGCTCTCAATACATAGGTCAGAAGAACCATGAAATGGCAAACAAATCAGCGAGACAGGTGTTATTTATCATCACAGCGATATCTGTAGCAGTGACTGCGTTATGCCTTG
>ERZ827496.2968-NODE-2968-length-15638-cov-4.436309_pt1 | contig 15638 bp, 9 predicted proteins | sample MGYA00519769_ERZ827496 | MGnify/ENA primary metagenome ERZ827496 (study PRJEB31778, sample SAMEA3449327) | human gut metagenome | biome: human gut; feature: human-associated habitat; material: faeces | place: United Kingdom | collected 2010/2012 ...
TGTTCGGCGACCACGGTTCAATTTCGCTTGAGTCGCAGCATCCAAGTCACTACCAAATTTCGTGAAGGCTTCCAATTCACGGTATGAAGCAAGGTCGATACGAAGGGTACCAGCAACCTTCTTCATAGCCTTGATTTGGGCAGCTCCCCCTACACGGGATACAGAAGAACCTGCATCAATGGCTGGACGAATACCAGCATTGAACAAACTATCTTGCAAGAAGATTTGTCCGTCTGTGATCGAAATCACGTTGGTTGCGATATAAGCAGAGATATCTCCTGCTTGGGTTTCAATAATTGGAAGGGCAGTAATAGAGCCCCCACCCAATTCATCTGAAACTTTAGCTGAACGTTCCAACAAACGGCTGTGGAGATAGAAGACATCCCCTGGGAAGGCTTCACGTCCTGGTGGACGACGAAGAAGAAGGGACAATTCACGATAGGCTACGGCTTGTTTTGACAAATCATCATAGACGATCAAAACATGTTTACCGTTATACATGAACTCTTCTGCCATAGCAACCCCGGCATAAGGTGCCAAGTAAAGCAATGGAGACGGTTGAGAAGCCGAAGCGGTTACCACAATCGTATAATCCATGGCTCCGTATTTACGAAGAGTTTCTACTTGCGTACGAACTGTTGATTCTTTTTGACCAATCGCCACATAGATACAGATCATGTCTTGACCCTTTTGGTTCAAGATCGTATCGATGGCAATCGAAGTTTTCCCTGTTTGACGGTCCCCGATGATCAATTCCCGTTGACCACGTCCGATTGGAACAAGGGCATCAATGGCTTTCAAACCAGTTTGTAGGGGTTCTGAGACAGATTTCCGTTGCATAACACCAGGAGCTGGTGTTTCAACTGGACGGAATTTATCTGTTACAATCTCACCCAAGCCATCAACTGGTTGGCCAAGTGGGTTGACAACCCGACCAATCAAGGCATCCCCTGCAGGGACTTCCATGATTTTACCTGTACGACGGACTGAGTCTCCTTCACGAATATCTGTAAAATCACCCAAGATGATGATCCCGACATCCGTTGTTTCTAAGTTTTGGGCCATCCCGTATGAGCCATTTTCAAAGATCAACAACTCACCACTCATGGCATTTTCAAGACCATGAGCACGGGCAATCCCGTCACCAATGTAGGTTACAACACCTGTCTCAGTGACGTCAAAGTTTGGCTTGAAATTTTCAATTTGTTGCTTAATTAAAGCGCTGATTTCTTGTGCGTTAATCGCCAAAATTCACACCACTTTCTATTTCAATTTAGATTTTATAACTTGCAATTGGTGTTTGAGACTGGTATCCAACGTTTTATGATTGGCTGTCACGACAAAGCCACCAATTAAATCTGGATCGATCTTTTGTTGGATCGAGCGAACTTGAATCCCAAATTTTCTTTCGATAATGGGGATTAGCTTTTGCTCTTGAACAGGATCCAAACCAGCAACCGTCGTAACAGTGACGACAAATGCGTTGCTCAACAGTTGAATCTGATCCAAACAAATCGTTACAATGTCATAAAATAAGGCTTCACGATGATTGAGAATAACCACTTCAATCAAATGGTCGAGTAATTGTGAATCAGAGGGTTGAAAAAGTCTGAGACTTTTTGCTTTCTCTTCATCCTCTACACCGATATGAGCTAAGAAGTTAGCAAGTCCAGTCTCCTCAAAAATCCCCTTGATTTGGGTCAATTTTTCAAAGACTAGATCTTGTTCTCCTTTTTCAAAGACCAATTGAACAAAAGGCTGGGTATATTTCTCAATCACCATCAGTTGCTTTTTGTCCATTAGGCTTCTCCTAATTCATCAAGATAGCGATCGATCAGTTGGCGTTGACCTTCAGCATCCAGCTCTTGGCTCAACAATTTGCTGGCAAGATTGACAGTGAGATCTGCCACATCGCCTTTGATACTGTTCAATGCTTCTTCTTTGTTATGCGCAATTTCTTGTTGCGCTTTTTCTTTCAAACGTACTGCTTCTTGAGTGGCTTCAGAAAGGATCTGAGATTTGTTCTTTTCTGCAGTTTCCTTTGCATTTTCGACGATAGACGCAGCTTCTTTGCGGCTACCTGCCAACTCTTCTTCACGTTTACTTGCTAGTTCCTCAGCTTTTTGACGAGCTGATTCTGCTCCATCAATATCATCTGTAATTTTTTTGGCACGCGCCTCTAAAATATCATTGATATTGTTCCAAGCAAATTTCTTTACTAAAAAGATTAATAATAGGAAGGAACCAGCAATGAGAATAAAGTTACCAATAATTTCACTCATTGATACATGCATTCTTTTACTCCTCCTCTACTTACTCTTCGCCATTAATTTTCTTACCAATGTAGAGAGATGACAACATGGTAAATACATAGGCTTGGATACATGAAATGAAAATTGAAAATGCAGTCCATGCCATGCTTCCAATAAAGGCAACTGGATACCAATAGAAAGCTTGATGTGATAGACTCACGAGCAAGCTTGCTAATACTTCACCGGCAAAGATATTCCCGAAGATCCGAAGGGCCAAGGAGGCAAAATTCGTGAATTCTTCCAAAATATTCATGGGTGTCATAAACCCTGGTGTTACAAAGGCCTTCAAATATTCCTTCACACCACGACGACGAATCCCTTCTACATGGGCGATCAAGGTGATCAAAAATGAGAAGGCAAAGTCATAACCGAGGTTAGCAGTCGGTGAAGTCCACAAATTGTAACCGTTGGTTGTTTCTAGTTTTGCCATCAATCCAATGTTATTGGCAACTAAAAGAAAGAGGAAAAGAACAAACAAGAACAAGGAGTAATCCTTCATGTAATGTTCACCAATATTTCCTTTTGTGAAGCCTACGACAAAATCATATGCATATTCCAGCACATTTTGTTTGCCTTTTGGTCGGATCGACATTTTTCGACTGGCCCAATAAATGAAGCCAAAAACGGCGAAAACAGAAATCAGGGTCATAGCAAGTAGGGTCAAATTAAAAGATACAGGTCCAAGAGTAATCGTTGGATTGATACTTTCTTCCAAGGTTTGACACCTCCTTTTCTAAAATAGAAGCGTCTATTTGATAATAAAGGCCATAACCAAGGTTACGAAGAAAGTACCTTCGACAAAGGCAACACCAAGAATCAAGAGGCTACGCAATTGACCGATAATTTCTGGTTGGCGAGATGCAGATTTGAACAGGTTGCTCATCATCAAACCTTCCGCAAGTGACACACCAAAACAGGCTAAACAAAGACCTAAAAATGTTAAATTCATGATGAATTCTCCTTTTATAAATTTTACTACCTTAGTTTACTCCTAAAAGATATAATAGTCAAATATTTCCTATAAAAGTAAGCGTTTTAGTGAAATTACGTTATTTTTTTAATATGATAATTTTTCCTATCTACGATTGATTTCTTTTAATTTTTAGACGCTTTGTCCACCTCTATTCATTTTTTCTTCTAAAAAACTCTCACCTGCTCAGCAGATGAGAGAATTCGATTATTTAAAGATAGACGTTTTGAAACTGTCTGTTTGTTGCAGCAATTTCTTAAAGATTTTTTCTTTCAGTGCAACCGTATTGTCAAATTTGACAGAACCGTTACTTAGAGTAACCTTATCTTTATCCACTGCTTCAGCAAATGCACGTTTCAAGCCTTCATAGCTATTGTAGGTCTTCCCATCGATGTCAATAGCCTGAATTCCATTTTTGGCACTGGTCACCACTTCATTGAAGTAAGCTTTCTTCCAGTCTTCAAGGGTACTGAATCTTCCATCAGAAATCTTCTGAATGACGAAGTCATCTCCTAGAGTGGCACGTCCAGCTTGTTTGGACTCTTGTTTATACTTGTTTGAAGCATAACCCAGGAATCCTTTTTCATAGCCATAGTAACCCCAGAGTCTGAAGGTATTGTGTTTGAAGGACATGGCTCCAGGAGCCCCTTCACTGGTGTTTCCACCATAGATCCCTGTCATCATCGGTACCGTCACATAGGCTGAGCCAAAGTCAGATGGATTATAGACTCCATTTCCAGGACTACGATTGGTCATGAAGTTGTTGGTGATGAGATCATCTACTGAATGTAAGGTGATCGCTTTTTCCTCATCACTCAAAGCCCGAACCTTATCGAATTGATTCTTGGTGTTCGCTCCTCGGTATTGTTTATCAACCTTCTTGAACCAAGCATTGTTTAAGTCCTTACTATGTTTGTCCAATACAGCTTCCCCTTCTAGGTAATCCAGAAGCATGAGCGTATCGTTATAACCTTTCATGTAGCGATCAATCTCATCACGTGATTGAAGATTGTTTGGATTGGTATTGTACCATTGGTTGCCATCGTTAGGACGTTCATAGGCCATGTTGAGACCTAAGGCTTTGTATTCCCCATTTGGATTAGATACAGATGGTGTTTGGAGCATTCCTTGGGCAAAGGCTTCAATATCTGTTCCTTCGCGGTGTCTCCAACCACCTAAGTAAACCATACGGTCATTGACATGCGTCGTTTCGTGGGTAAAGGCAGAAACCCCAAAGTCACTAATCATATCGGTCACCATGAAGAAGACAGAGTCGTCTTTATATGGATTTCCGTAAATTCGAGCTACAGCCCCCATGCGCCAATCTGTCGCATGGTAACGATCGGTAGGCCCGTACAATTCACGGATTGGAGCCACATCTTTGCCACTATCTGTATGTCCATAACGATCTGTGCTAATGCCTTTATAGTTTTGGTTATCGAGAACAGGGGTCGGCACCATATTGTTGCTCTTCAGGAGCTGATTGCGAACCTTATCCGTTGCTAGACGTGACCAGAAATCTAGGTAATTCTGTTGGCCTTTCGCTACCTTGTCAATTTCCTCTTTGAAGGCCGTTCGTTCCGCTTCCGTGTTCTTGCCATATTTCTCGAAGGAACTATAGGCCATAGTGTTGTAAGTTGAAATCAAGAACATATGAGCATCTTTTAAGTTCAAGAGTGGCAAGATCATTTTACCGTGAACATCATTGTTTAAGCCCTCATAGGCTCTGTGTTTAGCAGACGCGAATGCTGGATTGGTCGTCTCAGGCTCCACAATATAGACATTGTCTTTGGTTGCTTTGATGAACCAATCGTTCAAGTCTGTCTCTTTTGTAAAGAGCTCCATATTGTACTTCAAGAAGTCATTGAGGTTGCCAGAAAGAGTCGATTTAGCCACGACTTCACGGAAAGCATCGTGGGTACGAGTCCCTTTGATGTAGTATTCTTTTGAGCCGATTTCAATCAAGCGGTCTAAGACATCAACATTCTTCCCATAGAAGTCTGGCTTGAACAACATGAGTTGCTTGAGATTGACATTATCGAATTTCACCCCGTAATAACGGTTGAGGTAAGAAAGACCCAAAAGAACAGCAGCCTTATTATCATCAATCTTCTTAATGAGCGCACGTTTGGCAGCTTCATCTGTATTTAATTGATGATCTTGGTTTTCAACCAGTTGTTTGACAAAGTGAGTCAGATTGTCCTTGACTTCTTGGAAGCTTTCTTCGAGGTAAAGGTTCTTGATGGCATTGACTTTGTTAGGTCCTGTTCGACCTAAGTGAGTGTAGATTGGATCTGATTGCAATTCTACTGGACTTAGTTTTCCTACGATGGCACCAATGAGATCGCTCCGGTCTTTGTCCACCATATTCGGTGTGTAGACCACTTCACCGAACTCTGCTACACTGTACTCTTTGACTTGTTTGACCTTAGAATCTTTCGGCATCATGCTAAAGATATCTTTGGTCTTATCCGCGTAATGGATCAGGATGTGATCCGCATCCGCTAGTTTAGTGACAAAATCATTGCCCTTCATAGCGGTCACAGACAAGACTTCCTTGGTCAAGAGAGGACTCGTTGCAGCCAATTTATTCCCTTGGTCGACAATCCATTCTTTGTTGTAGAATGGTTGCAATTTAGCAATATTGCGGTAAGCTAACTCACGAGTCGCATCGTAAGCAGTGATGGCCTTGTATTGATCGTCTTTGCTAACAAGGTGATTGAGCGTATCTTCAATCGGTTTGCTGCTGGTGAATTTATCAGCAGTGATTCCCATTGCTTCGATTTTCTGCTCAGCTTCTGCCAGCGAGATGCTTGGGATTTTACGGGAGTTGTTAAAGGTTTTCTTCCCTTCACTCACGCCTTCCACACTGTAATTGCGCTTGGTTCTTGAATAGGTGAAGTAATCATCAGCGTCGATATCCGAATGTCCGAAGACCATCTCACCAGTTTTGACTTTCATCATGGTGATGTTGTCTTCAATAGTCCCCAAGGCCCAGTTGGTCCCTAGTAATCCACCAGATTGAACCGCTTCTTTGAGTTCAATTGAACCTTTAGCAACGGAGTTTCTGAGAACCCCTTCTTTACCGACTGTGTGGTTATTTCCACCATTTTGAGAGGAATAAACGAGACCTGCAGCTTTGGCTTTGTTCCCAGTGATTTCAGCATCAACGTAAGCTTTTTCAACAACACCTTTCCAGTTCTCGCCAACAACACCCGCTAGATAGCCTCCTCTATTACCTGCAGCGTGCAGTTTCCCGATAAAGGCAACATTACTTACTTTCCCACTGCCATCAATTTTATTGATGATCCCTGCTACATCGTTGTTTCCAACAACGCTTCCTGTTACTTTAACATTTTCGACAATCGCATTATTTTTGATGACACCTGCGATTGGTGCTACTCGATCTGTCCCAGGTAGGTCAATCGCAACATTTTCAAGCAAGAGATTCTTAACAGTACCACCTTCGATGTTACCAAATAACGGTCTCGTAATGTTATGGATAGCAAATTTATTGCCTTCTGTACTTTCCAATATTCCCTTGAAGGCATTGGTTACATAAGACTTGCCAGCTGGTTGCACATTACTTGCATTCATACTGCTACCAAGCTTAAAGGTACCAGTCGGATTGGCTTGCATAGCTTTTACAAGTTCGTTGAAATTGTAATAGACATCTCCTTCATGAGCTTTCGGCTTCGCAATATAATGGACATAGTCCTCACTAAACTGCTTGTCCGCAGTCCGTTGGATCAGATCTGGAGCTTTGGCTGTTACTTTGTATAAGGTCGCTCCATCTACCGTCACTTCTTCAATTTTATCAACAGCCAGTTTTGTGACCTTATTATCATGGGTGGTAACCTTTAAGTAATAAGGTTTCACATCCAATGGTGTTTCAGACAAGAGGCTACTATCTGTCTCAAGACCTTGGTCATCCACGCTAATCAGACTGGTTTCCTTGATGTTTTTGACTTCAACTTTTTTAAGGTCAAGTCTTAGTGGCTCTTCCTTGAGAATCTCTTCTTCATCCCCATTTCCACGGTCATAGACCATGGTCGTTGCCAGCGTATAATCCTTGTAGTAGTCTAAATCCAGTAAGGCAGCTGCTAAATCAGACTCTGAAAGGGCAAAAGTTTTCACCACTTGATCGCCCTTCTTCAACACCGCCTGGATGGACTTGATGGTCACACCCTCTGGTTTGTCTAAATGATAGCTAGCTTTGGCACTGCGCTTCAATTCTTCCTTATCGACCTGGGTCAAAGTTAAGGTAGGCTTATCAAGTTCTTTGGTCCCTTGTTGAATGATCTGATCTTGGGCTTGTTCTACTACTTCTTCAGAAATTGTAGGAGCATCCGTTGTCTTAACTCCCTTAATGGTCTTGTAAACCTTGGTGATTTTCTTCTTCCCATTTTTACCGACTTGAGAAACCCTTTCGGATCCTTTTAGCAAGGTGGCATCTTGTTCGGTTACCGTCTTAAATGGAATTTCCTCAAAAGAAATATCCTCTGTTTGGCCTTCAATCACCTTACTTCCACGACTAATTTTTTCTGTCACAGGAGCTTTTACCGTTTCAGTTGTCGTGCTGAGGGGCTCTCCAACCTTTTCGCCATTGACCGTTTTATAAACACGGCGAATTTCCTGGCTACCAGCTTCGCCTTTCTGAAGGAGGATTTCTTCATCGGTGTAACGATTGGCATCCGTTACATACTCTGTTTCATATGGAAGGATTACCGTTTCTGTCTCCGTCACTGTTCCTTCGGTCACTTGGTAGGCTGGATTCTCTGATTGAACAGGAGCTTCGCCAACATGACCTTCTTCTTGTGTCCCTTTAGCTTCCACTACTCCTGTATAGGCTGGAGCCTCTGGTTGAACAGGAGCTTCTCCCACGTGACCTTCTTCCTGCGTCCCCTTTGCTGTTACAACTGGAGAAGGGCTTGGTTGAGGGGTTGGTTGCGCATCTTCTTTTGTACCGACGGCAATAATTTGCGAAACCGGTTCTTTAGTGAGCTTGCTTTCAACTACTCTGCGAACTTCTTGTCCATCTACTACACTCACTTCCGTCAATATAGTCCGCTCTCCATTTTGGCCAGCAGTCAGCACCCTAGTTTGCCCTTTGGCTAATGTAGGATCAGCTTGGTTGATAATTTCAAATGGGATAGGCTCAGTAGAGACTTCAAGGCTTGGTTTTTCAACTTGAGGAAAGGCTGGAGCGACTTCTGGGGTCACACGCGCTTGTGCTTCCACTTGTGGAATCCCTGTGCTTCTTTTGATCGTCCCTGCTACAGAAAATTTCGTTTCCTGCTTAGCCTTTGTTTCTTGTGAATCCGTCTTTTGGACTGGCGAGTAGTGCAGATAGCCCACATAGTCGTAGCCGTCAATTTGAATCACGCCATTTGCAAGATCTTTGCTCGATGAGATCGCAAGATCCTGATTATAAGCGCGAAAAATTTGATTTTGTAGCGCAGCGACTTCAACTGGAAGTAAAAGACTTTGTCCCATGGCTCCAATCAAAAGGACGCCCATGACCTTCTTCCGGTGCTTTTTAGAAAGTAAGAGGACCGCAAATGAAGCTGTGGCTAGACTTAGGCCAAAGAGGGCGATTTCCTGACTTCCTGTTTGGGGAAGAACTGGCTGAGTTGCCTCCTTCTTCTTATAGACTAAATAGAAGGTATCTTCATTTTGGTATTCTTCAGGAATTGCATGAATTACCTGTTTTTTTTCTTCAGCAGTTAGCTCTTCTTCTGTCACATATCCTAAGTGAACGTTTGCAGGTAGGGTCACCTGATCAGCTTTGACAGGACGAGCTCCTAACAAGCTTCCTCCTAATAAAAAGGCTCCAATGGCCACTGGACCAACACCAACGGATAATTTCCGAATCGAATATTTGGTCTTCTTTTCAAAAAATTGTTTTGCTTTTTTCATCCTAAAATTCCTATATAGTAATATTCAAACCTCAGGTCAAAGCCTTATTTTATATGGAGAAGGAAAATAGTTTCCGAAAACAAGGAGCTTCCCGAGATTTTTTACCTTCACCTATCTTATCTTTTTTCTTCTATTTTAGCAAGCACTAAAACTCAAAAAAATAAACCGTTTTATTTATAGGAAGAAAGCAAAACAAAAAACGCCTCGAAAGGCGTTTGTATCATAGTTCTATTTATAAGGATTGGTACAAATCATGGTATCGTTGACTAGCCGTATCCCATGAGAAGTCACGAGTCATAGCTTGCTCTTGCAGACCATACCAAGCCTGTTTGTCTTTGTAGTAGACAGCCAAAGCTTCATCAACTGCCCAGTTAAACCAATAGCCAGACAAATTATTGAAGCTAAAGCCTGTTCCACTTCCATCAACAACATTATACGGTTGAACCGTATCTCGAAGTCCGCCGACTTCATGCACCAAAGGAAGGGTTCCATAACGCATGGCCATCATTTGAGAAAGGCCACATGGTTCAAAGCGGCTTGGCATCAAGAAGACATCCGACGCAGCATAGATTTCTTGGGCCAATTGGACATCAAATGTGATATTAGCTGAAAGTTTATCTGAGTAGGCTTGACCGAACCAAGCAAAGGCATTTTCAAATCCAGGATCTCCTGTACCGAGCAAGACAATCTGAATATCCTTTTGCAAGAGTTGATGCAACTCTTCTACCACAACATCAAAACCTTTTTGGCGTGTCAAACGAGAGACGATCCCAAACAAAGGTACATCATCGCGAACGGGTAGACCGACACGTTCTTGAAGAGCTCGTTTACTAGCTGCTTTACCTGAAAGATCTGAGAGACTGAAGTGATACGTCAGAAGCGGATCAGTTTCAGGATTATATAGATCCGCATCAATCCCGTTAACAATACCGTTCACCTTGCCAGACTCCATCCGAAGGATCTGATCCAAGCCACAACCATATTCAGAAGTCATAATCTCATGTGCATAACTAGGAGATACGGTTGTCACACGGTCAGCATATAGAATGCCGGCTTTCATCCAATTCAGGCAATCATTCCACCGAAGCGTTCCGTCTGCATAGCGTTCAAATCCCACTCCGAATAGATCCCATAACATTCCTGGGTCAAACTGACCTTGGAATTCCAAATTATGGATGGTCAATACTGTCTTAATCCCATGATAAGCTTGAATCCAACGGTATTTCTCCTTAAGCAAGAAAGGAATCATCGCTGTATGGTAATCATGTGCATGAAGAACATCTGGAATGAAGTCAACCCGTTCCATCGTTTCTAAGGCCGCAAGCTGGAAGAAGGCAAAGCGTTCGCCATCATCAAAGTCACCATACACATGGCCTCTAAAGAAATAGTGTTGGTTATCAATAAAGTAAAAGGTGACTCCATCGCGCACAATGCGTTTCACACCAACATATTGACTTCTCCAGCCAACTTTGGTCTCAAAATGCAAGACATCTTCGATTTGATCTCCAAACTTAGCCTCTACCATATCATAGTAAGGGAGGATCACGCGCACATCATGACCACTTTTAGCTAAGGATTTAGGAAGAGCGCCAATGACGTCTCCCAAACCACCTGTTTTAGAAAACGGTGCTCCTTCAGCTGCAACAAATAATAGTTTCATTAGACAATATCCTCTGTAACAATCGTTCCTTTTTTAACCACGACAGGTGCTTCTTCTGTCCCACGAATCGTCACACCAGCAGCCACTTCGACACCCTTATCCAGGATGGCATGTTCGACGATTGCATTTTCATGAATCACAACACCAGGGAAGAGAAGACTACTGCGGACCTCTGAACCTTGATGAAGGCGTACCCGACGTGAAACAACGGAACGTTCAACGGTCCCTTCTACAATACTACCCGAAGCAAATTGAGATGTTTTAATATGTGAAGTCTTGGAATAATACGTTGGTTCTTCATTCTTCACTTTCGTATACACTTTTTGATTTGGTGAAAAGAGCTTCATGAAGTTTTGGTTTTCCAACATATCCAAGTTTGCTTGATAATAGGATTCAACTGAGTGAATATTTGCTAGGTAGCCTGTATATTCAAAAGCAAAAGCATTGTATTCCACCGCCAAATCACGCAAGATATAGCGCAATTTTTGTGGGTATTCTTTCTTAGCTTCTTCTTCTATTTTTTCAATCAACCAAGGAGTATCCACAATAAAGACATCTGTTGACATGTTGTATACTTCATCAGGATCCTTGCCATCAAAAAGTTTTTGCTCTGTAACATGGTCTGTTTCATCAATTTCCAAGACAGCATTCACTTCAGAGATATTTTGAAGATGCAACTTTTTATAAACCACTGTAATCGGACGATCAATGGTATTATGAAGGTGGAAAATCTGATTGAGGTCAATATTCATTAATACATCACAGTTCAAAGCAACTGTTTGGTTAGAACCAGACCGTTTCAAGTAGGTCAATAATTGTTGGTAGTATTCTGGCCCTACCGTTGTATTTTCAACTGGAGTATTATAGATTCCGAGGTAATAGTGGCTCAATAAAGTAGACAAGCCCCACTCACGACCTGAACGAATATGGTCAAAGACCGAACTAATATTTTCTTGTTGGAAAATCCCAAAAACACTACGAATACCAGCATTTGCAAGACTAGACAATGGGAAGTCGATTAAGCGGTATTTCCCATCAAACGGTAGGGATGCTACCGGACGATGGCTAGTCAAAGTGGACATATCATGATACCCAACTGTATTTCCTAAAATGGCTGAATATTTATCAATCTTCATCTGTTGCTACCCCCACTTTTTCATTGTAACCGACAACTTGTACTTCCTCTGTTCCATCAATCACGACACCTTCTGCAATGACTGCACCTTCCCCGATAATCGCGCGTTTCACGACAGCTCCTTTACCGATAATGGCATTGCTCATCACGACAGCATCTTCGACAACTGCTCCTTCACGAACTTGAGCTTCTGTTGATAAGATGGAGTGTTTGACTGTACCGTCTACCGAACAACCGTCGACGACAAGAGAATCTTCGACGTGGCCATGTTCCCCAAAGAAGTTCGGTGGAGAAATGAGGTTGCGTGAATAGATTTTCCAGTGACGATCGCGACTATCCAAGGCATTATTTGGATCGATATATTCCATATTGGCTTCCCAAAGAGACTCAATCGTACCAACGTCTTTCCAATAACCATTGAATTCATAAGCATAAACACTTTCGCCTGATTCTAGATAAGTTGGAATGACATTTTTACCGAAGTCTGACATATCGATATCACTCTTTTCAGCAGCAACCAACATATTGCGGAGACGAGCCCAGTCAAAGATGTAAATCCCCATGGAAGCCTTGGTAGATTTTGGTTCAGCTGGTTTTTCTTCAAATTCGACAATCCGATTATTGGCATCTGTATTCATGATTCCAAAACGGCTTGCTTCCTTCAAAGGTACATCTAGGACGGCAACAGTTAAGCTTGCATTATTATCCTTGTGCGCTTGAAGCATATCATCGTAATCCATCTTATAGATGTGGTCCCCAGATAATATCAAGACATATTCCGGATTGATGCTGTCGATATAGTCGATGTTTTGGAGGATGGCATGGCTAGTTCCTTCAAACCAACGATTTCCTTCACTAGCTGAATAAGGTTGGAGAATAGACACACCCGTATTGATTCCATCCAAGCCCCAGCTGGAACCATTCCCAATATGGCTGTTAAGGGCAAGTGGCTGGTACTGTGTAATCACACCAACATTGTGAATTCCTGAGTTGGCGCAGTTTGATAGCGCAAAATCGATAATCCGATAGCGCCCACCAAATTGAACCGCAGGTTTTGCGATGTTTTTGGTTAATTTTCCAAGACGTGTTCCTTGCCCACCGGCAAGAATTAAAGCGAGCATTTCATTCTTCATTGACTACTTCCTCTTTTTAAAACCTGGACTCCCATAGAGTCAACCGATCGTCATTTCTTATCTGATGTTTTAGATTTTGTCTTACGCACCTTGCGTTTCACCTTCCAAATGCTAGCCCCTAAAGCCGGCAGAGTAAAGGTCAAAGTTTGTTCATAATCCTTCCACAGTCCATCTTGAGACTGAACTGTCGGATTGTGCTCTTTCCAGACACCTCCCCATTCTTCTAATTCTGTATTCCAAATTTCTTCATAGACCGCTGATACAGGCACACCAATCGTAAAGTCCTTGCGCTCCACTGGTGCCATATTGAAGACGCACACCAAAAGATCGCCTTTACGATTCTTCCGAACCATAGACAAGACGCTCTGATCCCGGTTATCTGCATCAATAATCTCTAAGCCATCAAAGCTATCATCAATCTCCCACAATTCCTTGTGTTCTTTGTAGAAATGATTGAGCTGAGAAGTGAAACGACGCATCTTAGCATTCATTTCATCCTCTAGATTGCCCCATTCCAGTTGCTCTTCTGACTTCCATTCCAAAAATTGACCAAATTCTGAACCCATAAAGAGTAATTTCTTACCTGGATGGCAAATCTGATAGGTCAAGAGGTTACGGAGTCCAGCAAATTGATTGTACCGATCTCCCCACATCTTGTGCATCAAACTCTTCTTGCCATGCACTACTTCATCATGTGAAAACGGAAGAAGGAAATTTTCAGAAAATGCATACATGAAACTAAAGGTTACCAGGTTAAAGTCAAATTTCCTGTAGACTGGGTCTTCCTCATAGAAGCGGAGAATATCATTCATCCAACCCATATTCCATTTATAGTCAAACCCTAAGCCACCTTCTTCTTCAGGGCCTGTGATCTTTTGACCAGCAGAACTTTCTTCTGCAATCATCATAACATCTGGGTGTTCGTTCTTGATAACCGCATTCAAACGTCTGAGGAAATGAACCCCTTCATAGTTGAGGTTTCCCCCATCAATATTTGGTGTCCATGGACCACTATCATAATCAAGATAGAGCATATTGCTCACGGCATCAACCCGAATTCCATCTAAATGATAGGTGTCAATCCAAAACTTCAAACTAGAAATCAAGAATGACTGTACTTGATTTTTTCCTAAATCGAAGTTCAAAGCTCCCCAACCATAGTTATGGGCCCGATGTTCATCCTGGTACTCAAAAGTTGGTGTTCCATCATAATAAGCCAAGGCATCATCATTGATAATGAAATGACCAGGTACCCAATCCACGATCACTCCGATATTGTTGAGGTGGCATTCTTCCACGAAATCTTGAAACTCTTCTGGACTACCATAAGTCTGTTCGAGTGCAAAATAACCCATGAGCTGATATCCCCAGCTCAGTCCCAATGGGTGGGCCATAACTGGCATAAATTCCACGTGAGTGTAGTTCATCTCAACTAGATAAGGAATCAGTTCTTCTTTTAGTTGTTTAAAGGTATAGGAACTGTGATCTTCATTTCGTTTCCACGATCCTGCGTGCACCTCATAGATATTAACAGGTCGTTCCTTAAAACCAAGCTTTTTACGGCGTGCCCTCCAAAGACCATCTTTCCAGTTTTTCTCTGGGATGGTCTTAATAATAGATCCTGTATTGGGTCTCTTTTCCATCCATAATGCTAGAGGATCGATTTTTTGCACCTGATGACCATTTTGTCGAGTCACCAAATACTTGTATATATCTCCCTCTTTTGCATCGGGACAGAAGACTTCCCAGACGCCTCCTTCATTACGAACCATTGGAATTCTACGGGCTTCCCAATCAGTGAAATCACCAATCAGATCAACAGCCTGTGCATTTGGAGCCCATACACGGAAGGTGTAACCTTCTTGATCTCCTTCGAACTCTTTGTGAGCTCCTAAGTACTCTTGAAGACGGAAATTATCCCCTCTTCCAAACGTCCATAAGTCTGTGCTTCTATCCATAAACTCACCTCTTTATATTTTTGAAAGCGTTTTCTACGTGTTTTTATTTTACTATAAAATCACTTAATTTTCAAGCTTATTCCTGTAAAATCATGTAAAATTATCAGGAAAATTTTTGTCATTTTCTATCCCGAACTTTTTCTTTGTTCTCTTCGTTTTCCTCCTAATCTTACTTATGATTATACTATATATCTTAGGGATTTCAAACAAAAAACCGAACAACCCTTCTAATATTTTTATTACTAGCTAGTTGATTACGAACAAAAACAAACATTTCTCTTGTTTCATTAGAAAAAATCATATAAGAAAAGACTAAGACAGAATTGTCTTAGTCTTGTTCGACTCTTAGTCTACATTCACATATTCTTTTGAAAGTTCAAGAACTTCTTCCATTGTTGAACATTCAGTCAGAGCACGGTTAGCGTATTCTTGCATTTTAGCAGTGTCCAATTTCTTCATCAAGCTACGTGTACGAAGGACAGATGTAGCTGACATAGAGAACTCATCCAAGCCCATTCCGACAAGAAGTGGAACAGCAGTTTGGTCACCGG
>ERZ827496.2976-NODE-2976-length-15586-cov-3.610006_pt1 | contig 15586 bp, 7 predicted proteins | sample MGYA00519769_ERZ827496 | MGnify/ENA primary metagenome ERZ827496 (study PRJEB31778, sample SAMEA3449327) | human gut metagenome | biome: human gut; feature: human-associated habitat; material: faeces | place: United Kingdom | collected 2010/2012 ...
GCGTGTACTCTTCGCCCGGTTTGAGTTCCCGGTAGGCGTTCTCGGGCAATGACGTAAGTTGTTTTTCCTGTTCCATTTATTAAGGTTCTTTGATGTACTTGTCCAGGTCTTTGAGAATGTAGTAGCGGTTCAGCGACGCCGGGGCTTTCTTTGCGTCGAGATAACTGTATATCGCGCCGACGGCAGCCGCGAGGCGCAGCCGTTCCGCGTGCTGCTCCGATGCGGCCGCCATGTCGAAGAGCAGTTCGGCGAACTTGTCCAGTTCCTGGACGCCGAACCCGTATTCGTCCGTAAGCCGGCCGATGAAATCCGCCTCATCCAGCAACGTGTCGATGTCGATGTCCAGTTTCTCGGCCAGCTCCGTCTTGGCCGTCGTCCGTATCTGCTCCGGGGAGGCTGATTGTCTCATCAGCCCGATTTTGGCCATCAGGGCGGCGATCAGCTCCCCGATCCTGTTGATCTCCCGTAAGATATAATCTTCCATGTCCTTAGCGGTTGTCGCCGCTGCCCGAGATGATGTGGCGTTGCATGCGCGAGCGGAGTTTGTCGACGTTCATCTGCGCCACGTCGTCCAGTTCGTACCCCAGGTCGCGGGCGAGCGTCGCGCAGTACCACAATACGTCGCCGATCTCCTTGACGATCTCCAGCCGCTTCTCGTCCGAGAACTCCTCGTGGGCGTCGCGGATGACCTTTTTGACCTTGTCGGCCACTTCGCCCGCCTCGCCCGTAAGCCCGAGCGTGGGGTAGATGATGCGACGATTTTCGGGATAGATTGCCGTTTCGAGTGCGTGCTGCTGGTATTCGTTGAGTGTCATGGTTTTGATTTTGAGCGTGAATATTGGGTGGTACCGAGGGCAAAAATAGCAAAATAATTTAAAAATACGCATAAAAAAGCCCCTGTTCCTATGGAACAAGGGGCAAAGGATTTTTTGAGGGGGCTGTGCGGGCATTCCGTTGCCGCTGCCGGACATTGCCGAGTGTCGCGTGCCTACTGGCAGTGGAGGCCGGGCGGTCTGCTGCCGTCCGCGGCCGTGCCGGAGGACGGGTTCTGCACCGGCGCCGGCTGTGCGGGCTCCCGGCATGATCGCCGTGCGAACGGCAAATTCCGTTATTTCAGCCTGCGGAGTTTGCGGTCTGCGTCGGTTGCCTCGCGTATGGAGATTGCAAAGCCTCCGCCGCGCGCCATCTCCACGTCGAGTTCCGTGCGTTGTCCGACCTTCCCGGTGCGGATGACATACGCCTGCGGATTGGTCTGGTAATCGGCATCGGGGGCATCGGCGTAGAGCGTCGCCACATACTCCTTGCCGGGGGCGAGGTAGTCGAACGGGAGCGTCACCGTACGGCGGTTCTCGTCCGTCACGCCGCCCACGAACCACTCGCCCGTGCCTTTGGCCTTGCGCGCCACGACGATGTAGTCGCCCGGCTCGGCCAGCAGGTAGCGGCTCTCGTCCCAATCGATGGCCACGTCCTTGATGAATTGGAACGCGTCCATGTATTTTTCATAGTGTTCGGGCAGGTCTGCCGCCATCTGCAGCGGCGAGTACATCGTCACGTACAACGCCAGCTGGTTGGCGAGCGTCGCGTTGACGTGCGAGTGGTTGCCGGGGTTGACCTCCGCGACGTCCATCACGAAGATGCCGGGCGTGTAGTCCATCGGGCCGCCCTGCAGGCGCGTGAAGGGCAGGATCGTCACATGGTGGGGCTTCGAGCCGCCGAACGCCTGGTACTCCGTGCCGCGTGCCGACTCGTTGCCGATCAGGTTGGGGTAGGTGCGGCAGAGGCCCGTTGGGCGCACCGCCTCGTGGGCGTTGACCATGATCTTGTGGTCGGCGGCCCGGCGGACGGCATAGAGGTAGTGGTTGTTCATCCACTGCCCGTAATGGTGCTCTCCGCGGGGCAGGATGTCGCCCACGTATCCGCTCTTGACCGAGTTGTACCCGTATTTGTTCATCAGGCGGTAGGCCGCTTCCATGTGGCGTTCGTAGTTGCGCACCGAAGCCGACGTTTCGTGGTGCATCATCAGCCGGATGCCTTTCCCGTGCGCATATTCGTTCAGTGCGGCGATGTCGAAATCGGGGTAGGGGGTCATGAAATCGAAGACGTAATCCTTCGTGTGCCCGAACCAGTCCTCCCAGCCGACGTTCCAGCCTTCGACGAGCAGCTGGTCGAACCCGTGTGCCGCCGCGAAGTCGATGTACCGCTTCACGTTCTCGTTCTCGGCGCCGTGGCGGCCGCTGGGTGTGCACCGGGCGTAATCCGTCACGCCGAGCTGTACCGACGGCACGTCGCGCGTATAGGCCCAGTCGCTCTTGCCGGTGATCATTTCCCACCATACGCCCATGTATTTCACGGGCTTGATCCACGAGGTGTCGTCATAGGCGCACGGCTCGTTGAGGTTCAGGATCAGCTTCGAGGCGAGGATGTCGCGGGCGTCGTCCGAGACCGTCACCGTGCGCCACGGGGTATGGCAGGGCGCCTGCATGTAGCCTTTCCACCCCTGTGCGTCGGGCGTAAGGTGCGAGGTGAAGATGAAATTCCGGTCGTCCAGGTCGAGGTGCATGCACGCATAGTCGACCAGCGCCGCTTCGTGGATGTTGATGTAGAGCCCGTCGTCGCTCTTCATCTGCAGGGCCGTCTGTACGCCCGTGGGCGAGAAGGGCGTCTGCGACGAGTTGGGCGTGATGGCGCCGGGCATCAGCTCCCGTATCTGCGAGAGCTTCGACTCCGTGTAGTCGTACTCCTGCGTGTCGTAGTCGCCCGGGATCCAGAACGCCGTGTGGTCGCCCGTCATGGCGAACTGTGTTTTCTCCTCGCCGATGACGAAATAGGTCAGCGACTCCTGTTCGGGGAATTCGTAGCGGAATCCGAGCCCGTCGTCGTAGAGCCGGAAGCGGATCGTCATGTCGCGGCCTGTCGCGGCCTGCCGCAGCGTGACGGCCATTTCGTTATAGCGGTCGCGGATCTCGGCCTGCTCGCCCCATACGGGACGCCATGTCTGGTCGGACTCGCTGCGGGCCACCTGCCCGAGGGTGAACCCGTCGTAGAGCGATACCGGGCGCCCTGGTTCGCCCTTGCGGATTTCAGCCCCGAATTCCAGCTTCGGGGCTTCGCCACGCAGTTCGAGCCCCATGCCGCTGGGCAGGATCACGGGGCGCTCCTTGTAATCGAGCGTATAGGTGGGGCGGCCTCCATCCGCCAGGCTGAATTCCAGGCGGAGGCGGCCGTCGGGCGAGAGGAGCGTCTCCTGTGCCGTGCAGGCTGCGCCGGCCAGCAGCGCAGAGATATATAAAAATATTTTCTTCATGGTTCGGTCTTGTTATTTACGTTTGAATTCTACGATCAGCGCCTGCCGCGGGCCGACCGTGGTGGTATCGTCCACCTCCGTGGCTTCGCCCGTCAGGACGTTGCGCCCGTCGCTCAGCCCCGAGGCGATCTCGGCATAGTGCGACCACGGCACCTGTTTCTTGCCCCGCGAGTTGTTGATGAAGACGAATACCGCGTCGGTGTCGTCATAACGGAAATAGGCGTAGGTGTTGTCGCGCGAGAGGAAGTGCATCGTGCGGCCGTTGTGGATCACGGGCTTCGACTTGCGCCATTGGAAGAGCCGCTGCGTGTAGTCGAAGAGCCCCGCCTGTACGGCATCGCGCTGCGCCGGGTCGAACAGGTTCACCGCGTCGCCCTCCCAGCCGCCGGGGAAATCCACGCGCAGCCCGCCGTGTCCCTGCGAGAGGTCTTTCGAGGTGAACATCATCTCGTCGCCCGAGAATATCTGCGGGATGCCGCGCATCGTGGCCAGCATCGCCATCGAGAGTTTCAGCCGGTCGGGGTTTCTGCGTACGATGTCGCCGATGCGGTCGGTGTCGTGGTTGGCGACGAAGATCATCATTTTCGACAGGTCATGGTAGACGAAATCGTGCGACAGGCAGTCGTAGACGCGCGTCATGCCCTCGCCCCAGCGGAGCGAGTCGGTGGGCAGCGCCCGGCAGATGGCCTCCTGCAGCGGGAAATCCATGATCGACGGCAGGTGCGAGTCGAAGCCGTCCTTGTTGGGATTGCCGCCCTGCCAGTATGCCAGTTGCGGGATCGACGACGTCCAGCATTCTCCCACGATGTTGAAACCGGGGTATTCCCTGCGTACGGCCGCGCACCACTCGCTCATCGGCACCTTTTCGTTGTAGGGGTAGGTGTCGACGCGGAACCCGTCCAGGCCGGCATACTCGATCCACCACACGGCCCATTGCTTGAAATATTGCAGCACGTAGGGATTGTCGAGGTTCATGTCGGGCATCGACGGCACGAACCAGCCGCTCTCCTGCAGGTCGAGGTCGTAGCGCGAAGCGTTGGGATCCATGTTCGTCGAGAAGCAGACGTTCGTCCCGGTGTATTCGGGGAACTGGTGTATCCAGTCCCTGAAAGGCAGGTCTTTCATCCACCAGTGGCCCGTGCCGCAGTGGTTGGTGACGATGTCCATAATCACCTTCAGCCCGTGGTCGTGGGCTTTGCCTACGAACTCCCTATACAGTTCGTTCGAGCCAAACCGGGGGTCTATGCGGTAGTAGTCGCCGCAGGCGTAGCCGTGGTACGAACCTTCGGGTTCGTCGTCCAGCAGCAGCGGCGTGGGCCATACGGCCGTGGCGCCCAGCCCTGCGATGTAATCCAGGTGGTCGATCATCCCCTGCAGGTCGCCCCCGTGGCGGCCGAAGAAGGCGCTGCGGTCGGCGCGCTCCCGCGTGTGGGGCGTCGAGTCGTTCGACGCATCGCTGTTGGCGAAGCGGTCGGGCATCAGGAGGTAGATCATGTCGGCCGTGGTGAAACTCCTGCGTGCGACCGAGCCTTCGGCGCGTGCCGCGATCTCATAGGGAACCTTGAACTGTCGTTCCCCCTGCGAGAATACGAGGTAGTAGGTGCCCGGCTCCGCGTCGGGTTGCACCTCCACGTCCACGAATAGGTAATTGGGACTGTCGGCCTTGTGGCGGGCCTTCACCCCGACGCCCTGTCCGCCTTCGATGCGGACGTCGTATGCCGCGATGCCGGCCCCGTTGACGAGCAACTGGAGCGGGGTCTGCATTCCCGTCCACCACGAGAGGGGTTCGACGCGGGTAACCTCGCCCGAGGCGTCTGCCACCGAGGCGGGGTCAAATGCGGACTGTCCTGTCCCTGTGCAGGAGAGCAGTCCGGCTGCTGCGAGTGTCATGAAAAATCGGTTCAAAATATCGTCGTTTGTAAAGTTAGCAAAAAATCGGTTTCCAGCGATTCCCGTTTCGCCCGGGGCATCCTTGTGCTTCTCATGCGCATCCCCGTGCTTCTCTGATGGTTTACTGTCTATTCCCGTCGGGTTCTATCGGGTTCCCGGCGGGTTCCCGGCGCTGTTTCCGCGCATCCCCGGCGCATGTCCGCAACCCTTATCTCCTGTCTTGTGCGAAGACCAGCCACTGCCATGCGGGAAGCACGGTGCGGGTGCCGCCCGTGTATTCCTTCCCGGTGAAGAACTCGCGGCGCGAGCCCTCGAACGGCAGGTCGAATGCGACCTCCTCCGCGCTGAGGTTCGCAGCGACTGTCACCTCGTTGCCGCCGGCCGTGCGGGAAAACAGCATCAGGCCGTCGGGTGTTCGTTCGCCGAGCGGGTATGCGGCCTGCCCGCCGCGTTCTCCGGCCGCGAGCGCCGGGTTCTCGTGGCGCAGCCGGATCAGTGCGGTGTAGAAATCCGTAAACCCGTTATGTTCCCACGCGGGTACGGGGTCTTTCTCGAAGAACTCGAAGCGGTGGTCGAACCCCATCTCCTGTCCGGTATAGACGAGCGGCTGCCCGTTGGGCAGCGTGAAGGTCAGGAACGCCATCACGCGTGCCGCGTCGCCCATGCGCTCGAATTCCGTCCCGGCCCACGAGTTTTCGTCGTGGTTCGAGGTGAACATCAGGCGGAACGCCTCGCGCGGCATGGCAGCGGCATCCCTGGCGACGTAGGCACGCAGGTCTGCGGCGCTTTTGCGTCCCTGTGCGATGTCGTTCAGCAGGTGGTGCAGTTCCCACGCATACGAGGCGTCGAACGCCCCGTCGTGCAATGCGGGGGCTTCGCCCTCGGCGAGCAGGTAGATGCCGGGGTACTCCTTCCGCAGTGCGGGCAGCGTCTGCTGCCAGAAGTCGATGGGTACCTCGCACGCCATGTCGCAGCGGAATCCGTCGATGCCGCGGTTGAGCCAGAAACGCATGGCGGCCGCCATTGCGGCACGCATGTCCGCGTTGCCGTAGTCGAGCTTGGCGATGTCCGTCCAGTCGTACTGCACGATGGTGTTGCCCAGCGAGTCACGTACATACCAGTCGGCCGGGCGCTCCTCGATCCAGCGGGCATCGGGCGAGGTGTGGTTGGCCACCCAGTCCAGGATCACGCGCAGCCCGAGTCTGTGGGCTTCGGCCAGGAACCGGTCGAAATCCTCCAGCGTGCCGAATTCGGGGTTGACGGCTTCGTAGTCGGAGATGGCGTAGTACGAGCCGAGGGTTCCCTTGCGCTCCTTGACGCCGATGGGGTAGACGGGCATCAGCCAGACGACGTCCACGCCCATCTCTTGGAGCCGGGGCAGGTGGCGTGCGGCCGCCGCCAGCGTCCCTTCGGGGGTGTACTGGCGCACGTTCATTTCGTAGACGACCGAGTTGTAACTCCAGTCGGGGTGGGCGGCCGGTTGCTGCGGCCGTGTGCCGCAGGCAACCAGTACCATTGCGAGAAGTAATGCGGGCAACCGTTTCATGGCGAGTTGTTTAGAGCGCGAACACTACCGACGACCAGGCACCCATGAGCAGTTTCGACGAAGCGTCGCCGCGCTGAAGTTTCACTTCACCTGAGACGCCTACGGCCTTGTCCGGTTGGTCGGTAAGGGTCAGTATCTGTGTCTCCTGGCCGAAGTTGTGCACGACGAGCATCCGTTCGCCGTCCAGTTCGCGGTACCAGGCCGCGATGGATTGCTGCGAGGTGTTGCCGTCGTTGTAGACCGGGTGTTTGACCATCTTGCCCTGCGCCAGCACGGGATAGGTGTTGCGCAGCCGGGCGAACGTGCGGTAGAGGTTGAGCAGCGAACCGTCGTCGTCGGCCTGCGCCTCGACCGAGATTGCTGCGGTCAGCATCTGCATGTCGATCTTGCCCGAGAGGCTTCCCGAAGCCAGTTCGTTGCCCGCCTTGTCCCACAGGATCGGGGTGCGGACATATTCGTCGCCGTTGGATTTGGTGCCCCAGTACCCGAGCTCTTCGCCCTGGTAAATGTAGGGTGCGCCCTGCGCCGTGAGCAGCACGGCGGCCGCCACCTTCATCTTTTCGACGGACTGCCCCAGGTCGGAGCCCGTGCGATCCTCGTCGTGGTTCGAAAGTTTCGTGGCTTCGATGTAATCGCTGCGGTACTGTGCGTAGAGGGGCTGCACGTCGAGGATGTCCTTGACGAAATAGCATCCGATGCCGTTTTGCAGCGCCCATTTGAGCTTGTACCAGAACGTGAATTCGAACAGTGCCGGCAGCCCCCGGTAATAGGGTGCCGCCTTGTCCGCTTCGTCGAGCATCTCGCCCACCATGTAGAAATCGCCCTCTCCGCCGGCGGCCTTGTAGCTCTCGTTCATGCGGTCGTAGAATTTCTTGAGGAACGTGGGGTTCTCGTCGTTGTAGGCGTTGTGGTAGATGTGCTTCACGGCATCGAGGCGGAACCCGTCCACGCCCATGCGTACCCACTTGTCGGCCGCTTCGGCGACGGCCTTGAACGCCCCGGACTGCTCGGCCTCGGCGGCTTTGCCGTAGTTGAGGTCGGCGAATGCCGCCGTCCAGAAGTGCGAATGGTACATCGTCGGCAGCGAGAACTGCACGTTGGCCGGGTCGGCCGAGCGGTTCGACATCAGGGTGAAGGGCTCCCCGAACCGGATGATCGTCCGGTTGTCCGGGGCGCCGTATTTGGTGCCTGCGGCCCACGACGTGGTCGAGGTGCGGACGAGGAATCCCCAGTCGGAATCGAAGTCGAGCGTCAGTTCGTAACTGTTGCCGCCCCTGGCGTAGAAGCGTTTGCTCGTGCCGTTGCCGAAATAGAGGTATTTGTCGTCCGCGCCGCCCTGCGTATTGTCCGCATCCGCGGCATCGGTCGTTTCGGTAACGGTCACCGTCGGGCTGTCGGCATTTGTCCAGTCGAGCACGAACTTGAAGCGCCCGGCGGCACCCGCCCCCGTGTCGGTCGAGAACCATTGTCCGGCATCGTAGCCTGCGGCGCCTTCCGTGGCGATCTGGTCGATCCGCCCGGCCGCGATGTCGGCCTGCGGGTCTTCGGAGAAGATATAGCGGTCACGGTAAGGGCTCCCTTCGGACGCGGCGGCCGATTTGAACCACGGGTGGTCTTTGCCCGTATGGTTGAGCACGTAATCCAGGTAGACCCGGATGCCGCGGGCATGGGCCGCGTCGATGAATGCCCTCAGGTCGGCGTCCGTCCCGAAGGCGGGGTTGACCGCCTCGTAGTCGAGCACGTCGTAACCGTGGTACGAAGCCGCCGGATGGATCGGCGAGAGCCATACGGCCGAGGCGCCGAGTGCGTCGATGTAGTCGAGCCGCCGGGTCAGCCCCGGCAGGTCGCCCACCTTGTCGCCGTTGCCGTCGGCAAAGCTGTATACCAGCAGCTGGTAGCTTATGTCGGCGCGTTTGCGGTTGTCCCACGCATCGGGCTGGGCGACGACCTGCTCACCCTCGAAATCCTGGGAGGCATCGCCGCTCTGTGTCACGGTGACGACGACCGGATCGCAGCCCGGGGCGGTGAAGGTAAGCGTCGCGGAGCGTTTCGACGACTCGTTTGCGGTCGCCGTGACCGCGAACGACGTGGAGGTTTTGCCCGATGTGAGGGCCGGTGTGCACCATGCGGTATTGTCGCTCTGCGTCAGCGACCACGCGCCCGCATCGGTGCGCAGGTCGAGCAGCCGGCTGCCGCCTGCGGCTTCGAATTCTATCTCCGTGGGGGTCACGGAGAGCATACTGCCGCCGGTATCGCCGGTCTTGTCGTCGCTGCACGACACGGATACGGAAAGTACGAGTGCCAGCAGCAGGAAAAGAAATTTTTTCATAGCGGAATCTCGGTTAAAGTTCGTTTCGGGGCCTGCTGTCCGGTCAGGGGCGGCAGGCCAGAAACGGGACGGCAACCTCTGTGTGCCGTCCCGTGAAAGGGTGGCCGTTATTCGGCCTCTGCCGGGGTCTTGCCCTCGGACATGATGTATATCTGCGAATTCGCGAGGTCGAAATAGATGTCGTAGGTGCCGTCGAGCTGGACTTTCATGTTCTGCGAACCGCCGCTGGTGATGATGTCGACGGCCTTGTTGATGTCGACCGCACCGCCCGACGCCGTGCCGTAGTTCTTGGAGTCGTCCCAGGCGTTGTTGAAGCGGATCTTGAATTCGCTGGCGGTGGTCAGGGCTACGCCTTTGCGAACGAGGTAGGCGCCCTCCTCGCTCATGGAGAAATCGCCCAGGTCACCCCATCCGGTGATGTTGCCGACCAGTCCCCATGTGTCGGCGACCAGCTCGGGCTTGGCGCCTGCGGCCATCACGTAGGCGCGTCCCGCCTCGGGCAGCAGCCAGTAGTCGTACGTGCCGGCTTCGGCGATCACGGCATTGACCTTGTCGGCGGAAACCTTGAAGGCCGAGCCGATCGTGCAGGTGTAGGGGCTGCTGCCGGCGAATGCGGCGTCGGCCCCGATCCACTGCGACTCGTCGCCGCTCTTGAAGAGGAATTCCGAGTTGGCGGCTACCTCGACCCCTGCGGCCTTGTAGGCCACGATGTTCGAGCTGGCGCTCTCCATGGCCGTCGGGCCCCAGTCGGGGGTTGCGACGGTCTGGCCGTGGATGTACCAGTCGGCCTTTTCCGGCCCCGGGTCGGGTTCTTCGCCGCCGCCCGTGCCGTAGTCGCCGGCATTGAGTTCGTAGGTGATCTCCGCAGAGTTGTTCAGGGTTGCGTATACGCGGTAGTTGCCCGCCGTGGCCTTGATGTTGTCGCCGTTCTGCGAAAGGCGTCCGTCCGCCCCGCCGAAGTTTATCGCCCAGTCGTTGTCCGCACGGAATTTGAATTCCCCGGCGGTCAGTGTGACGTCGACCCAGAAACGCTGTTTTTGGGTGTCGAAATTCATCTCCGTGTCGGTGTCCCAGCCGCCCGGAGTGGCATCGCCGATAATACCCATCGAGTTGAACGACAGCTTATTGCTTAACGTTAATGTCGAACGGTCGAATACGAAGCGGTAGAAGCGCTTGGAATAGACCATGATGTTTCCGGAACCGCCGCTGGAGATCAGCGTGATCGACGGGGCTTCCGTTTCCGGAGCCGCAGCATCACCGTCGGTGCCCCAGTTGCAGGCATCGTTCCAACCGGCTTCGCCGCTCAGTTTGAAGCCGTTGGCGGCTTTTTCGCCCAAGTCAACGATAGCTTCGTAGGTGACCTCGTCGCCGGAGAAACAGAACAGTCCCTGTGCGTTGTCGAAATTCCAGCCGCAGTAATCGCCGATTACCCAGACCTGGGGATAGGTACGCTCGGCCGTTGTCACGGTCATGCGGACGGTGGCGGGGGCGGAGTAGAATTTCTCGAAGTCGGTGCCGATCGTGGCGCTGATGTAGAAATCCACGTCTGTAGGTTCGCCCGAGGGAACCCCCAGGCCGCCGTCTTCCACGGACAGCGCAAGGATGTTGTTGAGGCTTTCATAGGTCTGTTCCGACGAGGTGCCGTTCATACCCGTGAAGAGCACCAGTTTCGCACCGTCGTTGTACGAGGCTTCGATCGAGTAGTTGATCTGGGTGCGGACGCCGAAGTCGGCGGCGTCCCAGGTGAAGGTCTGCGTCGAGCCCATGTTGTCGGGCGTAATGACGATCTCCCCGGGCAGCGCATGCAGCACGGGCGCCACGACCTTGTCGGGGTCGTAGGCCTTTACCTCGTCGAGCTTTTGGCAGGCGGAGAGGAGTCCCGTCGCAGCCGCCAGCATCATCGCATATCGTGTAATTTTCATAGTCGTACGATTTTTAGGGTTGGTTATTTATCGGTTGCGTTTCCGTAGCCGGGATTCTGGTGCAGTTCGGGGTTGGAAGCGAGCTCCGACGAAGGGATGGCAAAGATTTTCATGTAATCATCGAACCCCTGTCCGGTGAAGGTGCCGCCCTTGTATGTCCAGAGGAACGACGGGGTGGTGAACTTGCCGTAGCGGATCAGGTCGGTGCGGCGGTGCCCCTCCCACATCAGCTCGCGGGCACGCTCCTCGAGTAGGTAGTCGGCCGTGACCGACGAGGGGGCCGATACCCCGGCACGGTTGCTCAGCTCCTGGAGTTTCGGCAGCGCGGTGTTGGCCTGTCCCAGGTTCATGCAGGCCTCGGCGTAGATCAGGTAGATCTCGCCCAGGCGGATCATCGGGAAGTCGATGTCGCTGTATGCCTTCGATGCAGCCGTGGCAAGGAATTCGTCGTTGGTCATGTCGTGGGGGATATTGTTGAACTTGAGGCAAGTCCACCCGTTGAGGAAGACATAGAGCGCATCGTTCATTGACTCCTGGCGGCCTTTGATGTAGAACATTCCGCCGCGTTTGTCACTGACCGTATATTCGCCCGTGGTGTAGTCCGCGTTGCGGGCGTTGAAATATTTCTGCACGTATTCGTAGGGTACGCGGATGCCGGCCCAGCCGTTGTTCACGCCGTTGATCTTCTGTTCGGCCGTCACGTCGGTGGCGGCGATGGCTGCCAGCGTCAGGTACGACGTGCCGCCGTAGGACTGCGTCTGCTCGGCGTCGTATGCCACGCCGAAGATGATCTCCTTCAGGGCGTCGGCGTTCTCGCCGTTGTCGCCGCGGAAGAGGTCGGAATACTCCGGGCAGAGCGAGTAGCCCATGCCGAAGATCGCTTCGCAGGCGGATTTGGCCTCCGTCCACATCGGGGTGCCGGCATAAACCTCGGCATTGAGGTACATGCGGGCCAGCAGGCCGTTGACCGCACCCTTGTCGGCACGCGGGTAGTTCGAGCGTGCGGCAGGCATCGCGCTTTCGTCCGAAGCCAGGTCGGTCAGCTCCGAGATGCAGTAGTCGAAGACATCCTTGCGCGAGGCCTGTTTGGGGTTCACACCGCCGCCGAAGGGCGAGGTCTCGGTCGTAAACGGCACGTCGCCGAACACGTCGAGGGCGATCCAGTAGAAATAGGCGCGCAGGAAACGGGCCTCGGCGCGGAAGCTCTGGATCCTGGCGGCCAGTTCGCTGCTCACGCCGCGGTCGGAGAGTTTGTCCGAGGCGGTCTGGCGCAGGTACTCGTTCACGTAGGCGATGCCCTGCAACGTACGTACGTAGACGGCGTAGGTCGCGTCGTTGTCGGCGTCGGACCACGTGTCGGTATTCATGGCGCGAACCCAGGCGTCGTTCTCCCAGGCGCATTTGCAGGCGTCGGCCGTAACCTCCTGGATCGTCCAGAATGCGCGGATGAGCTCCGAGGCGCCGCCGTCGCTGACCTGCAGGTCGGTGGTGTCGTTCGAGACGAAATTGAAATAGAGTTTGGTGAGCCCGGCCAGGTAGCCGTTCTCGTCTTTCCCGTAGACGGTCTCCGAGGTCGAGTCGGACGGGTTGAGGGGCAGGGTGTCGAGATCCCCGATGCACGAAGTGAGCAGCATCGTTGCGCCTGCCGCCGCCAAGGCGAAATGTTTTATGTCGATTTTCATGGTTCGTTCGTTTTTAGAAGTTTACATTCAGACGCAGCGAATAGGTGCGCGGGCGCGGCCAGATCGAGCCGTCGATGCCGTTGACGCCCGGTATTTCGGGGTCTACGCCGCTGTAATCGGTGATGACGAATACGTTCTGCACGCCGAAGGCGACGCGCATCGAGCCCTTCCAGTTGCCGATCTTGTTGAACGTGTACCCGAGGTTGATGTCGTCCATGCGGAAGAACGAGGCGTTTTCGAGGAACATGTCCGAATACCACTGCTCGCCGCTGTTGGCCTTCGTAAAGCCGGTCTTCTTGACCAGCCGTGCGAAGTTGGGCAGGTTGCCGGCGTTGATGTCGATGTTGGACGTCGAGTTGGCCGAGGCGAAGTCGTTGAAGACCCAGTTGCCCGCCGAACCGTGGCCGTTGAAGCCGAAGTCCCAGTTCTTGTAGCTCAGCTTGAGGCTGATGCCGTAGAAGAAGTCGGGGTTGGGGCTCTTGTCGGTCACGTAACGGTCGGCCTGTGTGATCTTGCCGTCCTTGTCACGGTCGACCAGCGCGTTCTGGATCGGATTGCCGTCCTGGTCGTATACCTGCTGGAAACAGTAGAAAGTGTAGGGCGCATAGCCTACCTTGTGGATCTGGAGCAGGTTACCCGTGCCCTTGGTGATGCTTCCCGTCTGGATGTTGTAGTCGGGGTCGTCGGTGTTGTTGAGCTTGGTGAACTCGGTGTGTTGGAACGTGCCGTTGAAGCCGACCGTGAGGTTCCAGTCCTTGGTCTGCACGGGGATGAAATTCAGGTTGAATTCCACGCCCTTGTTCTCCATCGAGCCAATGTTGGTGAGCACCGTGTTGCCGAAGTTCGAGCCCATGGGGGTGATGACGTTGTTCAGGAGGTCGTCCGTCTGGCGCAGGTACCAGTCGACGCTACCGTTGATGCGGCCGCCGAGGAACCCGAAGTCGAGTCCGACGTTGTAGGTCGTCGTGGTCTCCCATTTGATGTTGGGGTCGTAGGCGCCCGGCGTGAGGTAGAACATGTGGCCGGCGCTGCCCATGTAGTAGGTCTTGTAGACGTCGGTCGACATGTAGTAACGCGCCAGGTAGGGGTAGTTGGAACCGATCTCCTGCTGGCCGGTCTGTCCGACGCCGACGCGCAGCTTGAGGGCCGAGACGGCACGCGAATCCTTCAGGAAATTCTCCTCGGCGATGTTCCACGCAAAGGCGCCCGAAGGGAAGAGGCCCCAGCGGGTATCCTTCGAGAAACGCGAAGAGGCGTCGTCGCGCAGCGTGAAGGTGAAGAGGTATTTCGAGGCGATCGAATAGTTCAGGCGTCCGTAGAACGAGAGCAGGTAGTTCTCCTGGCGGTTGAACGGGTAGCGCGAATCCTCGCCCTTCTGCTCGTGCGTCTCGTTGAAATAGGATACCGAGTGGTCGGAGCTGTAGAAATGCTGCCACGAATAACCGGCCATCACGTCGAGGTGGTGGATGCCCCACTCCTTGTTGAAGTTGGCGTAGAATTCGAGCAGCTGGTTGCGGCGGAAGTTCGTCGTCCACGAATACTGTCCCCAGCCGCGGGCCTCGGTGTCGGTGTATGCCTGGAACGAGCCGGGGTTCACGCCGTCGTAGGTCTTGGCGCTCGATACGTCGAGGCCGAGGTTGAGGTTGAAACGCAGCGCTTCGAAGCCGTGAACCTTATAGTCGATCTGGGCGTTGCCGATGAAACGCTTGGCACGCGCCGTATTGTCGCGGTCGTAGAGCTGCGAGAGCGGGCCCGCACCCAGCAGGGTGTTGGGCGTGAAGTCCTCGCCGCGGCCCGATCCGTAGTTCCAGTATCCGTTGGTGGTCGTGTAGTCGATCGAGCCGTCGTCGTTGCGGAAGTAGGGGTCGATCGTGGGGTTGAAGAAGGCAGCCGAACCCACCACGCCGCCCGAAGCGTAGCGCTGCGACGTGACGACGCCCTTGGCGTTGAGGTTGACCGTGAGGTGCTTGTCGAAGAAGTTGGGCGAGAGGCTCAGGTCGAGCGTCCCGCGTTCGTATTTCGACGTTTCGAGCGTACCCTGCTGGTTGGTGTAGCCCACCGATGCACGGTAGGGCATGCGGTCGTTGATGTTGCCGATCAGGCTGACGTTGTGGTCATGCGAAATGGCGGTGCGGAAGACCAGATCCTGCCAGTTGGTGTTCTTGTCGCCGAGCATCGACTGTACCTTGTCGCCCGTGGTCGTACCTGCGGGATACACCTGGTCGATGTAGGTGCGGAACTCGCCGGGGGACATCACGGGCAGCTCGTCGGAGTTGGTCTGGACGCTCACGCTGCCGCTGTACGATACGCGGGGCGTGTTGCCGCGCCCCTTCTTGGTGGTGACGAGGATCACGCCGGCCGAAGCCTTGGCGCCGTAGATGGCGCTGGCCGAAGCGTCTTTGAGCACCGAGATCGACTCGATGTCGGCGGCGTTGACCAGCCGCAGCGAGACGCCCGGCACGCCGTCGACCAGTATCAGCGGCGAACCGCCGTTGATGGAGGGCACGCCGCGGATGTTGAGGCTGTTGCCTGCCGTGGGGTTGCCCGAGTCGATGCTGATGTTGAGCGAGGGATCGATGCCCTGCAACGCCTGCATGGTCGAGACCACGGGCCGCTGGGCCAGCTCCTCGCCCGAGATCGACGAGACGGCGCCCGTGACGTTGATCTTCTTCTGCGTGGCGTAGCCCACGACCACTACGTCGTCGAGCTGCTGCGCGTCTTCGCTCAGCTCCACGTCGATCGCGCCGGAGGCGGGCACCTTGACCGTCCACGAGGTATAGCCCACGCAGGAGATCGTCAGCAGCTGTCCCGTGGCTGCCTTTACGGTGAAGGCTCCGGCGGCATCGGTCACCGTTCCGGAACCGGTCGAGTTGTTGGCCACCGTGACGCCGACGATCGGATCGCCGGTCGCAC
>ERZ827496.2982-NODE-2982-length-15562-cov-5.208164_pt1 | contig 15562 bp, 20 predicted proteins | sample MGYA00519769_ERZ827496 | MGnify/ENA primary metagenome ERZ827496 (study PRJEB31778, sample SAMEA3449327) | human gut metagenome | biome: human gut; feature: human-associated habitat; material: faeces | place: United Kingdom | collected 2010/2012 ...
TGATACCGGTGGGAAAGCAGCAATTGGCCGTTTTCATATTCCCGTACCCGTGGTCAATGCCGATGATTTTTGTGTTGTGGATTGTTTTCATTTCCTCATCCTCCTCATTTATTCTGATCTCTAATTTGTGCGTATAACTCACTATCGGACGGCAACACCGCACGGCGGAAATAGTTGCAGTAGATGCCGCTCCGGCTGATGATCTGCACGCAGCGATGTGCTTCTCCGTCATCCAGCAGGATGCAGTTGCCGTGGTCATAGCAGCAGCATCGTCGGCGCACCAGTTTGTTGACCCGTCCTCGCTGGGACGGGTATATTCTCCATTTCATAATATCCACCTCCGTTTGGGCATAAAAATAACACCTACCGATTTTTAGTAGGTGTTATCCGACGATTTTGCCGCTCTCAAAGCCGTAGTCCACGCCGGTGTAGGCCTCGTAAGCCTGCCCAATTTTACGGATACGCTTGAGAACGCCGCTGTGATTTTTGTAGCCCAGCTTTTCGGCAATCTCCTCCAGCGTGTTGCCGTTCATGCGCAGTTCAAGGATCTGCATATCCTTTTCGCTGAGCGTGGCCTTGAACTGATCCACCAGCGCCTGTGCTACCGCTGTTTCCTCCACATTCTGCGACGGGTCAGGCTCCTCGTATTCCTGTCCGCCGTGGGCGTCGGCATAGGCTTCCTGAAATTCCTCCAGTGAGATCATCGGATGCCTGGTGCGGGTGTGATACCATTTGCGGATGAAGTCCGCTTTCTGATTGCTTTTACGAAAATCAAAGTCCTCGAAACAGGGGTATTCCCGTGCCGCTTGGATAATCTCGTCCATCCGATGCTTTTTCATCACATTGGGCACGATGTAGCGCAGATAGATGTCGATCTGCCATTCCGGTACATACCCCAATTCCGAGTGGCAGCCTTTGAATAATTCGCCGGTGGATGCCAGAATGCCTTCGTCCGTCAGCTCTTGGATCCAGTAGTCCGGGCAGTGGGCGAACCGCCACGCCGGGTCGTAGCCGGAGTAAATTTCCATATACTCGCCGAAGCCCATATACGGCCAAACCATAAAGGCGGTAGCGTCTATGATGAGCAGCCGGAACAGGTCGCTCTCCACGAATTCGCAGGCGGCCCGGTTGTGAAATAGCTCCTGCGGATTCCTCGGGATGGCGTTCAGCTCCGCCCCACAGCGGGACAGGATGCTTTTCGGGATGAAGTAGTAGAACGGGATGTACTCTGCGTTGCGGAACGGCGTAGGCGGGCCGTCCTTTCTGGTCAGCATAATTGGCATTTTTATCGTCTCCTTTCCAGAGAGCCAGCGCCCTCTATTTTTTACGGCACAAGCAAGCGCCGATTGTTCCTGCTTTTCAAAAATAATTTTAGCATAGTTGCTGTCCGATAAAAATCCCCCATTAGAGGAATGCTTCAAAAACATTTTTTAAAGAACGGGATGCACACTTCACTGCCATATAAATGTGTTGTAAAACAAAATTCAAGAATATCCGTGTGTTCTCTCTGCTATCCGTTGAAATTCGGCATATTATGCGGTATAATGTATTTGTAAAATTGTGTGGTAATTACAAATTATGGGGGTTCCACTATGTCGGTAAGCTACAAACGGTTATGGCATCTTCTCATTGATAAAGATATGAAGAAAAAGGACCTGATGGAAAAAGCGAATATCAGTGATTATACCATCCGGAAGCTCAACCGTGGCGACAATGTAACAACGGATGTTCTGGTTCGGATCTGTCATGCGCTGGACTGCCATATCGAAGATATTATGGAGGTCCTGCCGGAGGACAAGAGAGAGTGATTCAAAATATGCTGAGATACAGCGGAAACGAGGATGGGTATGGGAGATTATACGCAATTTCTGTCCCAAAAGGGCAATAGCATTTCTCCAGAGGATGAGAACTACATACAGGAGCTGCTTGAGATAGCTAGTTCCTTCCGGACATTTGACGCCGCACTGGATGAGTTTATTGTGCAGAAGGGCTATACCGGCAACCTTGCAGACACGGATGCCAAAGTCAGGTTTATCAAGTGTAAATTTGATGAGGCGGGCATTCCGATAGAAGCACGCATTCTGAAAGGTTGGTTTCAAAAGCACACACAGGCCGAGAAACGGGATTACGCGATTCAATTTTGTTTTGCATTTCACCTGACACTGGATGAAACACGGGATTTCTTCCGCCGTGTGTATTTGCAGCGGAACCTGGACTGCCACACGATTCGAGAGGCAATTTACTATTATTGCATTCGCCATCAATTGCCCTATTCCGAGGCGCGTGTATTGATTGAAAAAGCCCCGAAGGAGAGCGAAAAAGGGCCGGTTGATCTTCATTCCGATGTTCTCTTTACCGGCACGATTGTCAAGGAATTGGACCGGTTTCAAAGTCCGGAAGAACTGCTTGCGTTTTTAACGGCGAACAGCAGCCAGTTTGGCTATAACAACGCAACAGCGAAGAAGTATATCTGTGAACTTTGGAGAAGAATTGCCGGTGAAAATGGACTGGCTGTTCAGGAATTGAAGCACCGCTATCCAAAAGAGACTTTCGCCGAGAAATCCCGGTCGGCATGGGACATTTACCGGCAGATTTTTGGACTGCTGGATTTTGATGAATCCAACGGCGAAAAGCTGTATCCCATAAGCGGCGACCGCACCTTACAGCCGCTGCTGAAAGCAAACGCCATGATCCATCCCCTTGTGAGCAAATCGTTCCCGGATCGGCAGGGCTTGGAGGCCATCATCGGCGGGAACTGGCAGTCGGATGAGGTCGTCCGAAAAACAATGATCCTGCTAGCCTTCTATCGCTTCTGGACAGAACTGTTTCTCAAGGGAACGGAGCCGGAATATGCGGCAAAGCCGTATGACGGCCCGAGATGCATTGCATCCATCAATCGACTGCTGTTGGATGCCAGCTATCCGGAACTGTATGAGGGGAATCCCTATGACTGGATCTTCCTCTATGCCTCGCAGGATGCCTACCCGCTGGATGCGTTCCGTTCCTTTATGCGGGAGGCCTATCTGAATAAAATGGCTCCTGAGAATGCCCTGCACTGAAAAAACCGCTTTCTAAATTTTCGGTGTTAGAATCTAAGCGTCGCAATATGCGAGCAAGGCTAGGATGTGAGAAAATGGACTCTAGAGCTGCACTTAAAGCAGGTACTACGCTTAGATTCAATGACGGATGGGAATACACAATCGCCGATGAGCTGGCCCGTGGCGGGTCGAGCATCGTTTACAATGCTTATTACATCGACAATCTGGGAACGAGAAAAACTGTAAGAATCAAGGAATGTTACCCCTTCAGATGCAATTTGCGAAGATCGTCGGATGGAAGTCTGCTGATTCCGGAGGCAGAGCGGAAGCAGTTCACGCAGACAAAGCAGAAAATGCGGCGGGCTTATCAACTGGGCAATGAATTCTTTGCAGCGGATGGGCTGACGAACCTGACGGCCAATACCTATAATATTTATGAGGCAAACCACACATTGTATGTGGTTTCTGTGTATGCTCAGGGGCAGGAATTGTCCTATGATCGGTATTCCTCTGTCAAGGATAGCATTGCTGCAGTAAAAAGTGCAGCAACTGCCATTTCTGAAATCCACAATAAGGGTTTTCTGTATCTCGACATCAAACCGAGCAATATTCTGACGCTGGAGGGCACCACGGAGCTGATCCAGCTATTCGACTTCGACACGGTCGTCCCAATCTCCGACGTTCCGGAATTGGGGGATAAAATCTCTTTTACCAAAGGCTTTGCGGCGCTGGAACTGCAAAGGGGTGACGGAAAACGAATCGGGACTCACACGGATGTGTATGGGATCGGTGCGCTGCTGTTCTATATGCTGTTTGACCGTGTACCGGATGCCTTTGACTGTGATACCGGTGCCCGGTATGATTTTTCAAGGTCCAAGCTCTCAGGCGGCGCATATCGGGATGCGCTGACCTTCCGCCTGACGGATTTCTTTCATCATACCCTTGCGGACTATTATCTGGATCGGTTTTCCAATATGGAAACCGTGGTCGAAAAGCTGTCGGAGCTTCAAGCTCTGGCGGACCTGTCCGCCCGCTATGTGGTAAGCTCCAAAATCTATGGCCCCGAGTTCTTTCTTGGGAGAGAACAGGAGACGGCATGGCTGACGCAGCGGCTTCTGGATGCCCCCGGCGGTTGCAGCTTTCTTGTGGGAATGGGAGGTATCGGAAAAAGCACTCTCGCCCGCCACTGCATCAGGCAGTGTATGTCTAGAATTGATTCTATCCTTTACCTCGATTATCAGGGCACGATCGAGAAAACCATCTGTGACGACTACGCCGTACAGATTCACGGCGTTCAAAAGGACAAATCAGAAACAGAAGAAGCCTACTTTGAGCGAAAATTGGGGATTCTCCGGGAACTTGGCGACGGTAAAAATTGCGTACTGGTTATGGACAATTACGCCGGCGACAGCGGCACCTGTATCCCGAAGCTCCTGCAAACGGGCTGGCGTTTGCTGTTTCTGACCAGAGACAAGGCGCTTGCGCAGGGGTATGACACCCTTGAAGTGGAATCCGTTTCCGAAGAAACTGCGCTGCTCCTTTTTGAGAGGCACATCGGCCACCGGCTCAGTGCGGAGGAGCGGTATTATGCCGCCTCGATCATTCAAAATGCATCCGGTCACACATTGGTCATTGAGCTGATTGCCAAGCAAATCGGCAGTCCCGTCTGCACACTGTCTCTTGCGCAGGCGGCTCAAATCGTTGCAGAGCACGGCTTTACAAGCCTTGCACCCGAAAAGGTCGGATACCAACGGGATGCAGTTCTTCATCAGGAATCGATTCAGCAAATAATCTCCGGCCTGTTTGCGGCAGAGACCTTGTCGGAAACGCAGAACGCTCTGATGAAAGCCCTGTCTCTGTTTGGCCGAACCGGCGTTTCCATTGAACGGCTGTGCGATATGCTCCGCTTACCAAACAGAGACGACATCGGAGCTCTTTACCGGCAAGGCTGGATTGCTATAAACGACACGATTCTCACAATGCACCCGGTTATCGAGGAGGTCGTAACGAACTGGGGGTTCACGGATGCGGCGCTGGATGCAGCAAACAGGGTCCTTCAGTATCTGGATATCCGGCTGAAGGTTGAAGCGCAGAAAGAGGAATATCCGAAGCATCTTCTCCGCAGTCTCCAGCGAGTTCACGAGGTTCAAGAGAATGCTCCCGGCAGCTTTCTTGACCGGAGGCTGCAAAAAATGATGGCGAAAAATAGTTCCGGCTGGGCAAGAGAATCCTACCTTCACAGAATCGGCAGCTACGCAGAAAGCACGGCAACAGATCACGACGAGATTCGGGAGATTCTTCGGCTGGCTGCAGCTGTATTGAAAGGCGGCAAGCGGGAACCTCAGATATATTCTTCGGATATTTATATAGAACTGCTCTATTATGCGATTCAAAATATGCCCTATGAGAATGAACAGTTTCTTCTGGAAAAGAGCACGGAATTCATTGCCGTGGTTCCTCCGGGCAATGAGCGGATGCTCCTGAAGGTTTATCAGATCCTGCTGGAGATTCTGTACGATCACAGGCGTTTCTTGGAAGCGGAACGGAAAATCCAGCAAATGCGGACCGCCATCTCCCGAAATCGCAGTCCGGAGCTTTTGGGACGGTTCTATTACATCCTTGCGGGATTTTATGATGCGAAGTTGAGCGGCGCTTACGATGCACAGACAGCAGAAGAAACGCAGATTGTTCGCCTTCTCCTTAAATCAGTAAATAAGGCCATCCACTGGTTGTCCGTTTCCAATGCCGGAGATTCCGGCATTCTTCTGGGTGAGTGCTATCGGCTGAAGGCCCTTGTCCTGATCCGCAGCGGCACCGGGAAGAAAAAGCAGGTCTGGGCAATCCTAGAAAAGGTCCGGAAGCAGATTGACAAATACGCCCAGACCAATTCCAAGCTGGTGCGGGACTACGATCTGACGATGGCATGGTACTACACCTATCTGGAGGAGAATTATCCGCAGACCTGCGCCTATCTGTTCAAGGCCTACGACATCACAAACATTATCAGCACCTCGGAGCTTGCCAAAATCGACGATCAGCTTTGCCCGATGGCCAATCTGATGCTGGAATGGCAGCAATACGATCAAGCGGAGCTGTACCTGCTCCGCTCCATTCTGATCTGTGGAGATCACTTGGAGATCGCCGCCTATGCAAGACGGCAAGTCGAACTGCTGGGGCATTTGCTGGAGGTGTACTTCCGCGCCGGAGATTACAGCAAATGCCGGGCGGTGATGGATAAGATCAACGAAAAGGTTCGTAAAATCGGCACATTGCATTTTGAGGATTATGTGTCGGAGGAAATACGGGAATTCATCGCATCGGAAAGCAACGCAGAATCACAAGCTTAATGGAGAGAAAGGAATAAGTATTATGGAACAGGCTAAAAACGAAACGACCTCCGTAGCACTGGAAACGATCATTACCAATGCAGTCAAGATACCCGGCGTGAAGGTCAACCGCAGCAAATTCCTTGCAGAGATCTTCGCAGGCGACGATATCGATTTGCAGACCATCATTGATATGGGGCCGGTCAGTGCCGGAATTCCACAAGAGCGTATTGAGAAAGCCGCTACGAAACTGATTTTCGTTCGTACCAGCCAGTCTTCTGTGGCATCTTTTGTTGCTGGTATTCCTGGCGGATTTGCGATGGCGGCGACAATCCCGGCGGATGTGGCACAGTTTTTTGGCATGGCCCTGCGCCTTGCGCAGGAATTGTCTTACTTGTACGGTGCGTCGGATCTGTGGACAGAGGACCAGCTTGATGACGAGCGAGTCAGGAACCAGTTGATCTTGTATTGCGGTGTGATGTTCGGCGTGTCCGGCGCTGTGTCAGGCGTGCGGGTCCTTTCCACACAGATTGCAAAAACAACACTGAAGAAGCTGCCGCAGAAGGCACTGACCAAAACCTTCTGGTATCCGATCATCAAGCAGATCGGCAAGGCCATTGGCGTGAAGGTAACAAAAACCACGGTAGCGCAGGGAATTTCCAAGGCGGTTCCCATTGTGGGCGGCGTGATTTCGGGGAGTCTGAATTATGTGTCAATGATGCCGATGGCAAACCGCCTCAATGCAGCGCTGGATAAGGCTTGTTTCAACTACTCCGAGGAGGAAATGGCTGCGGATATTGAGACGGTCGAAAGCATTGACGCAGAAGCATCCGAAAACGCACAGCCAAGCAAGCTCTCTCGGTTCGCAAGCACGGCAAAAGGTGGCCTTCAGGAGGGCTGGAAAAAGGCGTCCTCCGGTGCTGCATCCTTGCTGAACAAGATCAAGAGCGAAAAGCCCGCAAAAGAGGCAGACGACGCATTGATCTCATATGACGAGAAAATCGAAACGCTGCGCAAATTGAAACAGCTTGTCGATGAGGGTATTCTGTCTCAGGATGAGTTTGATGCCAAAAAGAAAGAGATCCTTGCGTTGTAAAAAGCATTCCAATGTGATTCTGCGCTACCCTCAAACAGCATTTCTCCTATTACTTAAAGAAAGAGGTCCGGCACTTGCCCGGATGACTGGGTGAAGATTATGAGAAAAGTCGTACAATCTTCTAAACCGTTCTTTGTGCTGCTGTTTTCCATTGTGATAGCAATGATGGCGATTTCGCCACCTATTGCGTATGCAACCGAAGAATCGAATGAATCCAAACACTACTTGGGTACTGTTGTGAATGCAGGCCACGATACCGGTTTTTCCGAAAACAATGCAATCTCTGAGAATGATCCTCATTTCGGGTGGAAACTTGGCGAGTTCTACGTAAATGGATACACACGTGTCACAGAAGATAAGAATGGCACTCCAGTATTTTTGAAAACAGTCGGTGATACAGTCACACTGTGGTTTAAACTGGAGCAGGACATTACAAAGCTCAATGGAGATGAGACGCTTTCGATCAACGATGATGCCAACGGCCACGACGAGTATTTCGGTATTGAAAAAACTGATATGGGGCGTGGCACATTGATTATTCGCCATACAGATTACCAAAATCATGCCGGCGACCCTGTAATCTACACTGATTATTTGGCGGCAACTGCATCACAGAATGCTGCCGTGGAGGTAAAGCTCTGTGAGGAAGGGGATTATGAGGTTGCTTTGGATTATGAGTTGCGTAAAAACAATCTCGATTTGTTCGGTTGGAATCCGTTTCCATCATACAATGACTACCGGATTTTCTTCCGTTTTTCTGTCCGCAATGGTAATTGTATGGTTTATCCATTTGATGTTGTTACAGGAGCCGAATTAACAAACAGTTCGATTACCGAAAACGGTTTCTACCTTGATCTTGCAAAATCCAGATACCTTAATATTGATATTAAGAAAGAAGTACGCAAGGATGGCGCAGAGGGACTAACCGAAGATGTCCGCTTCAATAAGCCTGCCAAAGATGGCGAGAAGTATACAGATGAGGGCATCTATACAATTACCGTAAGTAATCAATATACAAATCAAACAACTACGAAAGTTATCTATGTTGGAACTGATGATGTGCTCAAAGCTCACGTTGCAACAGGACTTTCCATTTCAGATGTAGAATATCAACTGTCAATGGGAGCAACTGTTGCGGCAGATGGTACGCTGATTCCGGCATCTGAGCAGTCGCTACCACCGGCTGAGCCTACGAACCCAAATGAAGAAAATGATACAACGACAAAAGACGAGGATAATCACAACGAGCAACCTAACAGTGAGGTTTCTTCATCCGATGATGCATCAAAAAACCACATGCCAGCTGGCATGTGGCTGTATGCAGGAGGTGCTACACTTTTAGTGGCATTTATTGGGTCGGCAATCGCAATAGCCCAACGCAAGAAAAAGCGCCGTGCGAAAAACATCTCACGAATAGATTCAGCAGACAAAGCCGATAATGGGGGTGATGTTTGATGAAGCGATTGATTGCCCTGATTCTTGCGTGTGCTTTATTGACCGGGTGTGCACCGCAAACGAATAGCGATGGCAGTCAAGAGGAGACGACTACCCCAGCGACGAGTCAACCGGAATCGGCATATTCTTTTACCGAAGAAGAGCCGCCAGAATTCTCTGACCTTAATGATGTGAATCTTCTGCCATATTTGGAGGATAGCATTTATTCCGAGCTTGTAACGGCACTCAATAGTGAAGACTACTTCGTAGAAAATGTAAATGCCATATATATCTCAAAAGAGTATTTGGAAGAGGTCGCATACAATTCACAGGAAAACATCTACTTTGGCTATACGCTATCAGAACTGGATTCTTACTTTCAGGGAACAAGATATGTGTTTACCCTTGGCGACGACGGGCAAACCGTTGTAACAGAATTCCAGAAATACGACGATACCTACGATCAGATACTCAAGAATGTTGCGATCGGAACAGGCGTTATTCTAGTTTGTGTTACGGTTTCTATTGTGACCTATGGCGCAGGTGCACCGGCTGTCAGTATGATTTTTGCGGCTTCTGCCAAAACGGGTACAATTATGGCACTCTCATCCGGTGTGTTCAGTGGCGTATCCGCAGGTGTTGTCAAAGGAATTGAAACCGGTGATCTAAATGAATCTATGAAGGCTGCAGCATTGGCAGGCAGCGAAGGCTTCAAATGGGGCGCAATTTCAGGCACGATTGCCGGAGGTTCCGGCAAAGCGATTGCATTAAAGGGTGCTACACTGAATGGCTTGACAATGAATGAGGCTGCCCTGATTCAACGAGAGTCAAAATTGCCACTGGAATTTATAAAAAACTTTCATTCTATGGATGAATACACTGTATTAAAGAACGCTGGACTCACGCTTTCAAAAGTAAACGGCAGAATGGCATTGACACAGAATATTGACTGGGATTTTATTGGTGATATTGAAGATGGGCGTACAAATGCGCAGCGAGTTATTGATGGTTTATCGCCTCTTGATCAATCGGGGAAGCCCTATGAATTACATCATATTGGCCAAATGAGCGATTCACCACTTGCAATACTTACCAATTTACAACATAAAAGTAATTATTCGGTGCTTCACGCCAATACGGGTAGTACCGCATCCAATATTGACCGCAATCTTTTTGCAAAACAAAAACAGGATTTCTGGAAGGCCCTACTTGAAATGTCTCTGAAAGAGGATAAATAAAATGAAAATCAGTAAATTGATACAAGAACAGCCAGCATTTCACGCTAGAGGTGCAGTTTCAGATGGAGATATCAAAACTGCTGAAAATACGCTTGGTCTTCAGTTCGCACAAGACTATCGGGAATATGTCGCTGCCTTTGGAGCGGCATCTTTTGCTGGGCATGAGCTAACAGGCGTTTGCGGGTCCAAACGGTTGAATGTTGTGCCTGTTACCTTAGAGGAACGCAGCAACACTACTGTTCCATCGGATTGGTATGTGCTGGAGCAGGCCAATATCGACGGTATTGTTCTATGGCAGGACAGAAGTGGGGCCGTTTACCAAACAGCGCCTCATATAAAGCCTCGAAAATTCTGCGGGTCATTGGCGGAATATATCGAATTGTAACTCAAAAGAGGATCGTATTTATGGGACGAATATCTACAAAAGAAAATAAAACCGTCTATCAGATTAGCCGTGAGGCGCTTGGCTATTCCAGAGAAAAGGCCAGCGAAGTGCTGGGATGGATTTCCCCGGAACGAATTGAGAAAATCGAAAATGAAAAGTCTATCCCTCGCTCCGATGAGGTTTTGGAGATGTCCATCGGCTATAAGAACCCCAATCTGTGTAACCATTACTGCGCCAAGGAATGTCCGATAGGCCAGCAATATGTCCCCGAGGTAAAGATCAAAGACCTTTCACAGATAGTCCTTGAAATGCTGGCATCTTTGAATGCCATGCACAAAAAGCAGGAGCGGCTGATCGAAATAACAGCTGACGGACAGATTACAGGCGATGGGATTCAGGACTTCATACATATCCAGGAGGAACTTGAAAAAATCTCTATCACCGTGGAAACGCTTCAGCTTTGGTCAGAGCAGATGCTGGCCAATGGATCGATTGATATCGAGGCTTACAATGCGGCTAAGAGCAAATAGGTAAACATAGTTGTTGAAAACCACTTCGGTCAATTAGCCGAAGTGGTTTTGCTGTAATAGAGGAAATACGGCATTGTATTTTGCACTTGCAGTCATTTTTCCAAATGCGGCAGAGATGTATACTTTAATCACATTCAGAAAAGCTGTTGAGTACAGGAAAGGAGCAGAAAATGAATGTGAAAGAAAGAATTCTGGCCTCCCGGCTGGTGGAGAAGTCAAAGCAAAATCAGAAGCTGGCAGAACAAATTGGGTTGACCTGCAAGCTGAGCAGGATGAAAGCCGGAGGCAGTCAAAAAACCAAAGCCAAATAAAATCGGCGTATGATGTAGCCGAAAAAATCTTGTTGGGGGGATAGTATGGAAGACATTTGCAAGAAGAATTACGCCGGATTTTTGGAAAAATGCTGGAAGCACTGGTGGAACTGCCGATTGAAGGCCTTTGTGTGATTGGCAAAATGAAAGGGGGCGCAACCTTTGTCAATTACTACAAGTCATCCATGGCGGACAAAATCCTGTATGCTGGACTTATTCAGCAGGATGCAACCCTGGATATGCTGAAGGCAAACAAACATAACGAGGATGAAGATTAAGGGAGGAATGGTCATGAGTATCTTCGGCAGCAGAGATAAACAAAAGATCTCTACTTTGGAAAGGGAGATCGAGAAGAAGGACAGAAGAATCAGGCAACTTGAATCGCTTTGCGCTGAAAAGGATGAATACTTTCTTGGCGCAATATCCGACGGCCTTAGGCACGGCAGTCCGGAGGCGGCCCGGCACATGGCTGACAGGAAGAAGTATTTACACGGGAAGTGAGCAGGAATTTGAACAGTAAGAAGTATGAAATGATGAAGGAGAAACTACATATGATGTCACGAATTTACTGTACGAACCCCCAGCATGGCGAGCTTCATTTCTATCTTTTGCACCGTGGGAAACCTTATTACTTGTTCTGCCAACCTTATCGGCGGCAAGTATACCAGTTTTATGCTAGACCGATGCTTTTGGACGATGCGCTTTCCTATGCAAAGGCCAAGGGCAGTGACCAGATCAGTAAGACGATCTCGAGACTACCCGGAGCCATACACTATATTGAATCTGAGTATGGGATTGCTGTGCTGAAGCGTACCGCGAAACGGCAGAATATTGCCGCATAAGCTCACCGGAGAGGGCTGATAATTCAGTCCACTTCGGATCAGAGTGTTCGGTATGCAGTTGAAAACCCAACTATATAAAGCATTGTCGTACAATACAGTTGCACGACGAAAGATTTATTTTTACGGGAGGAAAGCACATGAAATATTCTAATAAGCAGATCCTTGATTCACTTCTGAACAGCGCTGGGAGTACCGCAGCTGATATGACCAGCCAACTCAAACTGTATGGTAACGGAAAAATGGATGCGGGTATTGCTAAAGTGTATGAGGTCGGTGTGGGAAAGGGTTCGATAATCACTGCAAGCATTATTGGCGCGGTTGCTCTTGGAAGCATAGCGATTAAGAGCATCGTTGATTACTGCCAAACTAAGAAAGAACTCTCAAATACTCCGATTTTGGAGGCCTCCGCAGAATCGGATGAATGTGATTCAAACGATTCAGCAGTGGAAGATAGAAGCATCGCAAACCAACAAAGCGAAAGCATAAGCGGAGAATAGGAGGAGGCATTATGCAGGAATTGAAATTCAGGGATGACCCCGCAGCGATGGTGCGTTTGATGAATGCACAAAACGCTATTGATGAGTATGTTTCTTCTCATCCGAAAAAGTTGTCTGAAACTGAACGCGATGAATTGGGAGAGCTGCTAAAGGAGAGAGCTGCCGCACTGTCCGAAGCAACCGACTTTGAAGTTCATTCCATCGTAGACTGACCTAATTTGTATCATTAGTAAAAGGGAGACGGTTCATCACCGTCTCCCTTTTGGTGTATAATCTGTTTAGCCCTCTATTGTTCCGTCATTATCATCCTCGTCGGAATAAACTTCCTCGCCACAATTTAAGCACTTCCAGCAACCATCCCATTCCATAACGCCATCGCAGTTAGGACAAACCTTAAAAGGTCGAGGGCTCGTGTCTTCCTGCAATTCGCCGGAGCAATACGGGCAGTGGCTGTATTCGGACTCATCATAAACTTTATTACAAAATGGGCACATTTGCATTTTTAACATCTCATTAAATCGTCAATCAGAATTTAATTACCGCCTACCGGCTTTGCCGTGATCTCGATCTCCTCAATATTTTGAGACTGGACAAGGTTATCATACTCATTTCCTTCACTGTCGGTGCTGAAGACATACTTCAGCTCGGTATTCGGCGAAACGCTTTGACCGGTGATGACATAATTTTTCAGCAATTCCGTATCTTCCGGATCGATAAAGCTGCCATCATCGGACACGATCACAAATTTAATATATCCAGCCCCGTAATGATCCATCCGGTCGCCGCCCATTGACAGGTAGCCACAGCTCGCAAGGTTTCTGCCGGAATAATCCCGGATGTACCAAGTGTATTTATCCGGGGATGGTGTGATTTCTGTCAGGCCGAGGGAGGTTTCCTCGCTGCTGCCGACTTTCTTTACGCACAGCACGATTTCTTCAATATTCTGTGACTGGACAAGGTTTTCATATTCGTTTCCGGCTTCATCCGTGTCAAAAACATATTTCAGCTCCGTATTGGGAGCATAGCTCTGAGCGGTGACGACATATTGCTTCAGCTCATCATCCGTTTCGATGTCAATATATGCTCCATCCGGTGTGACCATAACCAACTCAATATAGCCTGCTCCGTAGTGGTCCATGCGGTCGCCACCCATAGAGGTGTACCCAATCGAAGCACAATTCTTACCGACATAGTTTTTAATGTACCACGTGTATTTGTCAGGCGAGTTCTTGATTGTAATGGACTCGTCGGCGGGCTGCTTGCTATTCGCATTTCCGGCAGGATTTTCAGATTTGCTGCCGCACCCGGCAAGCGCTATGGTCGTCATTACAATGACCAGTAGCAAGGATATTACTTTTTTCATTGCTGTTCCCTCACATTCTTTGATTTCAGTTTGCGGTGCTGGCTCTGCTGCAATTCCACCGACAGCAGACCATATTCCGCAAAGCGTAGTTTTTAGCTGAGATGCATTAACCTCCTTGCAGTATTCGGTGGACAATCCATAGTCTATCATCACCGAATTTCAGACTGGTTTTTTGAATGCATTACGGCCTTTGCCCTGAAACGAATAAAATAGAAGCAGTTATTGTGCACTTGCAGTCATTTTTCCAGGCGGGGCAAGTGCGTATAATAAAATTGTAATCGAAGAGATTTTTGCTTTTATAGCGCTACTAAGAAAGGACCATTTATGATAATACTTTGTTTGTCGATCCTAACCATACTACTATGGATCGGATACCACATCACGGGTGCGCTGCTTGCAGCAATAATATGGCTTTGCGTTAAACTCCCATGTGCAATTATTGTTTGCTGCTTCGGGATTGTGTGCTGTGTACTGATTGTCCTGTTCCCCATCGGGCTTCGGTGCTTCCGCTATGCTTGGAATATTCTCACATAATTGCTGCAAATACAAGAAAAGGCGGCAGAGAGTTGGTACTCCCTGCCGCCCTTGGTCATATATCCTTATGCGAAAATCAGTTCTGCATTTACGATCTCCATAGCTCGGTTTCGGATGCTGTTCATTTGTCTGACCCATTCCATTTGGTCGCTGGCTTTCAGCGTTTCCGTAATGCCCTCTGCATCTGCCATTTGTTTTACCAACCGAAGAAAAAGTTTCTCTGCCTGCAGGTCAATATCTGCAAGATAGGCATTCAATTCACCGCTGGTCAGCAGATTGGCATATCGCACACGGCGGCACTCTCTGAGATAGCGGAGATGCCGCTGCCCCCATATCCCGATTGGCTCTTGTTCCGGCTCATCGTCCCCGGCAATCAGATAATAGTCACCGACCAATTCATATTTCAGCCCTGTGCGTTCATCGGTAATGTACTTTTCCATCATTAGCGCCTCCATCCCCACAACATTGACTTCTGCGGCTTTGCCTTGGCGACTTTGATTAATATCTCATCTACGGCATCTGTGTACCGTCCCGCCGCAATCAACTTGTTGCGGAACCGGTTCAGCCCCTCAATGATAAGCCGCCATTCCTGCCGGTTCAGTTCCACATAGTATTTCTGCTTCATACGCTGTTCCTCCTTTGATTTTCTGCAATTATTGTAGCAGGAGAATTAGCGTAAATCGAATGTACGGATAAAAAAAATCACCGAGAAAAGTTCATAATGAACTAATCTCGGTGATTTTCCTTGCCATTGCTACGCCTGACAACTAAGTCCTTTTAACATTTCGTTTTCAGTCCGTGGCTTTGCAACTCGGTTCTTCTCCCATTGTCGATTCAGCTGCGGTGATAAATTGATTTACTGCCTTATCAACGAAAACCGAACCGTTTCCGGGCTTTTTCGGGCCCGGATTCTTTCTTTCAAACCATAGATGCAAATCGCCGTTTCAGGGCGTCTGCCCCGATTCGAA
>ERZ827496.2983-NODE-2983-length-15541-cov-3.669056_pt1 | contig 15541 bp, 9 predicted proteins | sample MGYA00519769_ERZ827496 | MGnify/ENA primary metagenome ERZ827496 (study PRJEB31778, sample SAMEA3449327) | human gut metagenome | biome: human gut; feature: human-associated habitat; material: faeces | place: United Kingdom | collected 2010/2012 ...
TCGCCCGTTCCTGCTGCTTACGCTGCCTGCGCCGCCGCGAGCATATCGTCAATGCTCACGCCGTAGCCCTTGGCGGGGTCGGAGAGCAGCACGTGCGTCACCGCGCCGATGAGTCTGCCGTCCTGCAGGATGGGGCTGCCGCTCATGCCCTGCACGATGCCGCCGGTCGCCGCGAGCAGCGCAGGGTCCGTGACGTTGATGGCAAAGCGCGTGCTCGCCCCGTCGTGATAGACCCGCGTGATGTTCACGGTGTACGCCTGCACGGTGTCGCCCGCGACCGTGGACAGGATGGTCGCGCTGCCGGTCCTGACCGCGCTTGCGGGCGCGGTCTCAACAGGCGTGCCGTCCGGCGGCGCGTCGAGCGTGCCGAAGATACCGAACAGGCCGTTGCGCTCGATCCCACCGATGCGGTCGGCGGCATCGAAGCTGCCGACCAGCTCACCGGCCGTGCCGTGCCCGCCCGGACGCACATCCGCAACGACGGCCGAGAGCACGCTGCCGTCACGCAGCGGCATGAGCGCGCCGCTCGTCTCGTCCGCGATGCCGTGGCCGAGCGCGCCATAGCGCCCCGTGGCCGGATCGTAGTACGTGAGCGTGCCGACGCCGGTCACACCGTCGCGCAGCCAGAGTCCGAGCTGCCGCGTGCCGTCGGGCATGACGGCGGGCGTGACCGCAGCCGTGATCTCGGCACCGCCGCGCCGGACGGTCACGCTCACGGTGTCCCCCGCTGCGTCGAGCGCCGCCAGAAAGTCCGCCGATGACACGATCTCCCGCCCGTCCATGCGGCAGATCACGTCGCCGGGGCGCAGTCCCGCGTCCTTTGCGGGCGTGCACGTACCGTCGGACGTGTCCACCTCGGCCAGATCCGCCACGAGCACGCCTGCCGTGGTCATCTGGATGCCGACCGCCTGACCGAGCGGCACAAGTGACGCCGCCTGCGCAGCCACGCCCATACAAAGCGCAAACGCGAGCGCGAGCAGGGCCGTGCGGCACAGTCTCCTTGGTTTTGTCTGCAAAAAATCCCCCCTTTTTTGCGTGCAGTATCAGTATGCCGGCTTTCGGACAAAATAGCGGCGGAACATTCTTGCTCGTTTGCCTGTGCGGGCGCAAATGCCTGCGGCGGCGCGCATACGATGTACGGAACCAGCTTTGGTAATTCGATGCATCGGAGGAATTTTCATGACACAGACCCTGAAAGCGGGCGACCGCGGCGCACTCGTGGCGCTGCTGCAGCTCGCGCTCGAACGCGCGGGACAGATGCCGGGCGCGCTCGACGGCATCTTCGGCGCGCAGACCGCGGCGGCCGTGCGCGCGTTTCAGGCGGCAAACGCCCTCGTGCCGGACGGCATCGCGGGCGCACAGACGCACCGCGCGCTGCTGCCGTATTACACGGGCTTCGTTTTGCGCACCGTGCGCGCGGGCGACACATTCTTCGCCCTTGCGCAGCAGTACGGCACGAGCGTGGAGGCCATTCGGCTGGCCAACCCCTACCTTGACCCGGAGCGTCTGCCGATCGGCCGGGCGGTGACCGTGCCGCTGCCGTTTCCGGTCACACCGGTGCGCATCCCGTATTCCTCGGCGCTCATCGGCTATGTGGTGCGCGGGCTGGCTGCGCGCTATCCCACGCTTGCAATCGGGGAATTCGGGCGCAGCGTGCTCGGAAAGCCGCTGTGGTATCTGACGCTCGGCAGCGGCAAAAAATGCGTGTTCTATAACGCCGCGCACCACGCCAACGAGTGGATCACGACGCCGCTGCTGCTCACGTTCTGCGAGCAGCTCTGCGCCCGGCTTGGCGACGGCGGTGAGCTTGGCGGACAGGACATCCGCGCGCTGCTGCGGCAGGTCACGCTCGTGCTCGCTCCGGCGGTCGACCCGGACGGCATCGACCTTGTGACCGGCGCACTCAGCCGCGAGCGCACCGACGCCGCGCACACGCTCGCGCAAAATTACCCTGCCATCCCCTTCCCGGACGGCTGGAAGGCGAACATCCGCGGCATCGACCTCAACCTGCAGTACCCCGCTGGATGGAGCACCGCGCGCGAGATCAAATTCGCCGCGGGCTACACGCGCCCCGGCCCGCGCGACTATGTCGGTCCGGCACCGCTGACAGCGCCGGAGAGTCTCGCCATGTACGGCTTCACGCGCGCGCTCGACCCGCAGCTCACTCTGTCGTACCACACGCAGGGGCGCGTGATCTACTGGCAGTACGACGGCTATGACGTGCCGGGCAGCAAGGCCATCGCCGAGCGCTTTGCCGCCGCGAGCGGCTACGACGTGGCCGAGACGCCCTACGCCTCCGGCCACGCGGGCTACAAGGACTGGTTCCTTCAGGACTTCCGCCGCCCCGGCTTCACGATCGAGGCGGGCAGCGGCGAAAATCCCCTGCCGCTCAGTCAGTTTCCGGACATCTGGTCGGATAATCTCGGCATCCTCCTCGGCGGAATGGCCGCCGTTTTGTGACGCATGTGAGGCCTTGCATCAGAACCTCACACATGACACAGTTTGCCCGTTTTTCGGCAAAATATGTGTGCCGGACGGCAAAAGCGCACCAGAACGCAAAAAACGCCGTCTCCCGACAGGGAGACGGCGTTTTCATCATTTGCTCACGTGCCGCTCTCAGACTGCGGCACCGGCGCGGTGACCTCCGTGCGCGTGACACCCTTGGAGAAGGTCAGACTCTTGAGGATGGTCGAAAAGTCGTTGGACATGCTGCGGTAAAGATCCGCATTTTCGTTGGCGAACTGCACATCGGTCGGCAGCTCGGCAATGAGGTTGTAGTTCGCCCCGTCAACCGTCAGGCCGCAGATGGCCTGATACTCCGGCAGCTCAGTATAGTCATAGTCGGTGGGAAAGACCTCGAGCATAAACAAAAAGCCGCCGAGCCCGTTGTCATGATCGGTCTTTTCGTAAAAACCGACGTAATAGCCGCCATCGTTCGCGCCGCACTCGGTCACGTAATGATCGCCCCAGCTGGCAGGCAGTGTGATGGAAAAATACCCGCCCTTACCGTTGTCATACGTCGGGCAGAGCGTGATGTCCTTCGCCTCGGCCTGTGCATCTGCCGCCTTTTGGCCGCCGCAGGCAGTCAGCGCCAGCGCCAGCACCAATATGAGCACCGCAATGCTTCGTTTCATGCAGATTGCTCCTTTCCGTGTCTTGTATAGAGATAGTATACGCCATCGGCCGGCACGTGTAAAGCCCTGCGCGCCGCGGCGCACGGCGCGCAAAAAGAAGCACGCCAGAAATATCTGACGTGCTCCTGCGAAAAAGGTTCCGGATTTTTTATGCCGCGGCAGCTGCGCTGCGCTTGCGAAAAACGATCTGCAGCACAACGACGATCACGATCGCCGCGATACCGACAAGGTCGGTCATAAGCTTGGGGTCGATCAGGCACAGGCCGCCTGCGGCAAGCAGGATGCGCTGCCACCAGGGTGCGCGTGTGACGACATAGCCCTCGAGCGCGGCAGCGATACCGAAGATGCCGAGGCAGGACGAGATGATGACCTGAACTGCGGCGAGCACACCCTGATCCATGAGCAGCATGGACGGGTTCATCGCAAACATGTACGGCACGATGAACGCCGCAATGGCGAGCTTCGTCGCATTGATACCTGTCTTCATAGGGTCGGACTTGGCGATGGCAGAGCCGGCATAGGCAGCCAGCGCGACCGGCGGCGTGATGTCGGCGACGATGCCGAAGTAGAACACGAAGAAGTGCGCCGCGATCTTCGGAATGCCGAGCGTGATGAGGATCGGCGCGCAGGTCGAGGCCATGATGCAGTAGTTTGCAGTCGTGGGCACGCCCATGCCGAGCACGATGCAGCAGAGCATGGTCAGAAACAGCGCCAGCAGCAGCGAGAGCGTCGGGTTCGGGATCTTGCTGCTCAGAGCGACGACGCCGCTGATAAGCTTGGACGCCAGACCCGTGACGGTGATGCAGCCCGCGATCATGCCGGCCATGGAGCAGGCCACGGCGACCGTGATGCTGCCCTTGCCGCCGGCCTCGAGCGCCTCGAGGATCATCAGGCCGGTCTTTTTGACGGCGATGCCGGCGGCGCTGCCGGTCTTGGTCTCCTTTGCCTCGGCCGAAGCGTCGCGGATCGTACCGACAAGGCTCACGGCGATGGAGATGACGATGGCGATGGAGGCCGCATACTGCAGCGAGCGGATGTTTGCCGTGACCACCCAGATCAGGAACACGAGCGGCAGCAGCAGATAGACGTTGCGCATAAGGTACTTGAAGCGGGGCAGCTCCGAGCGCGGGATGCCGCGCAGGCCGAGCTTCTTGGCCTCCAGATGCACGGAGATGAAGATGCCGCCGAAGTACAGCACGGCAGGCAGGATCGCCCAGAGGGTGACCTGACCGTAGGTGACATTCATGTATTCGGCCATCAGGAACGCGGCCGCGCCCATGATGGGCGGCATGATCTGGCCGCCGGTGGAGGCCGCCGCCTCGACCGCGCCGGCGAATTCGGGCTTGTAGCCGGTGCGCTTCATCATCGGGATCGTGACCGAGCCCGTGGTGACGGTGTTGCCGACGGAAGAGCCGGACACCATGCCGCACAGTGCAGACGAGATGACCGCGACCTTGGCCGGGCCGCCGGAGGTCCAGCCGGCAATGGCATTGGCGAGATCAATGAAAAAGCTCGAGATGCCGGTGCGCTCCAGAAACGCGCCGAAGATGATGAACACCGCGATGAACTTCGCGCACACCTGCACGGGCGTGCTCAGCACGCCGGACGTGCCGAAAAAGAGCGTGTAGATCACGCGGCCGAGCACCTGATCAAACGTCTGGCCGCCCTTGAGCATGCTCACGAACGTGTATACGAGCAGCGCGCCGACGACCACAAGGATCGGTACGCCGACACAGCGGCGGCAGAGCTCGGCAAGCGTCAGAATGCCGGCCACGCCGACGGCGATGAGAAACGGCGTCATCTTGGCGGCGCTGGTGAGCGTCTTGATGAGCGTACCGTAGTTAAAGCAGTAGTAGAAAAATGCAGCCGCGCCGATGACCATGATGACGATGTCATACCACGGCAGGCGATTGACGTGCACGTGCTTCTTGCTGGCGGGGTAGGTCAGATAGCCCATGATGATGATCAGGCCGAGGAATGCCGTCAGGCGCACCTCGAGCGCGGCGGTGCTGAACAGGGTCGACCAGATGCAGTAGACCGAGAACAGCGCCATGACGACGGAAATGACGATCTTGGGCTTGCCCGCCCAGATGCGGGTGGCAGACTCGCGGTCATACTTGCGCATGACGGCGTCCATATCCTCCTGCAGAGAAGCGGCTTCCGCAGCGGCTGCGGTCTTTTTGGTGTCAGACATATAGGGGGAAACCTCCGTTCCGGGTAGAATGGAAAAACTACGGCGTCAGGGGTACTGACGCCGTAGCGAACATTTACGGGATGCGGCGCATCACCGGGTCAGGCATCAATAGGTGCCGGCCTTGATGGTGGCGGCGGTGTAGTACGGGGACGCGGACAGCAGGGACTGCACGTGGCTGTCGTCGAGGCTGACAAGGTAGACGCTGCCGGCGGTGGCGAGGTCGGTGATGGCCGTGGTGGGCGCACCGGCGACGATGAACGCGGCGTCGATCTTGCCGTCCTTCAGGCTCTCGGCGCTGTCGCCGAAGCTCTGGTACACGGCGGAGATATCGCTCTCCTTGAGGTCATAGGCGTTGAGCACGTCAATGGCGTTGAAGTACACGCCGGAGCCGGCTGCGCCGATGGAGACCTTCTTGCCGGCGAGGTCGGCAACGGTCTTGATGTCAGGGTTGGTGGTGACGATCTGCACCTGCTCCTGATAGAGCTGGGCAACGACGGAGAAGCCGGTGACCGGGCTCTCAAACAGGCGCTGGCCGTTGTAGGCATAGTTCATAACGTCGCTCTGCACGAAGGCGATCTGGACGTTGCCGTTGGTCAGGTCCTCAACGTTGGCCTGAGAGCCGCCGGAGGTGAGCGCCGTGACCTTGCAGTCGGAGTTGGTGGAGACGTAGTTGGCCAGCACGCTGCCGAAGCCGTAGTACGTGCCGGTGTCGCCGCCGGTGCCGAAGTTGAGCGCAGCGGCGGTGCCGGTGCCGGCGCCGTCCTTGACCGCGTCAACCTTGAGGCCCTTCTCCTCGAAGTACTTGGCAGCACCGGGGTGATACGGCACGCCCTTGACCGAGGCGGCAGCCTCGAGGTTCAGCTCTGCGCCCTTGCCGTGCTGAGCGGCGATGGCATCGAGGTTATTGAAGATGGTGGACACGAACGCATAGATCTGGTCGGTCGGAACATCGTCACGCGCGATGACGACTGCGCCGACGGAGACGGTGCTGGTGTCGACCTTGGCCGTGGATCCGGAATCGTCTTTTTTGTTGGTGTCGCCGCCGCCGCAGGCGCACAGCGCAAACACCATGACGAGGGCCAGAGCCAGCGCCACGATTTTGTTGAACTTCATAATGGTTTCTCTCCTTTTTGAAATTTTCCTCTTCAGAAGATTCAATATGCATTCATTATACCTGCGTGGAGCGTAAATTTCAAGCAGAAAATGAAACTTTGGCACGCTCGATGTGCAAAATCTTTCACGCATTAGTGAAATTGTGATACAAATCGCCACATCTTGCGCCTTTTGGGCAGATTTTCCCTCATCGGGTACAAGATACCTTTTCCATACAGAAAAAGGTCCGGTCTGTGCAGTTTTTGCACAGACCGGACTCGGGGGTGTATGCACTTATTCGTCCTTGTCGGAAGCCGGATCGGGCTGCACGAGCACACGCTCGACGCGGCGGCCGTCCATGGCCAGGACTGTGACGGTGAGGTTTTCGTACCGGAAGCTGTCGCCCGGCTTCGGGAACGTGCCGAAGCGCTCGAGCGTCCAGCCGCCGACGGTGGCGCTGTCGGCGTCGTCCAGAGCGTCCTCATTCCAGCCGAGCAGCTCAAGAAAGTCCGAGATCGTCATGTCGCCGTCGAGCTCATATCCTCCGTCGGAGCGTGCAACGACGGCGCGCTCGACCTCGTCGGTCTCATCCCAGATGTCGCCGACGAGCTCCTCGAGCACGTCCTCCATCGTGATGACGCCGAGCGTGCCGCCGTATTCGTCCGTGACGACGGCGAGGTGCTTCTGCTCGCGGCGGAGCTTTGCCAGCACATCGGGCAGGCGCGTGGTCTTGTAAACAAAGCACGGCGGGATGAGCTGCGCGCGCAGATCCTCCGGCCGGCCGTCCATCATGGCCTTGAAAAAGCGGTTGAGGTACAAAAATCCGATGATGTTGTCCACACTGTCGGAGTAGACCGGCAGGCGGGAATACGTCGATTCGTCGATGACGCGCATGATCTCGTCCCAGTCGTCGTCGATGTCGATGGCGACCATGTCAACGCGGGCGGTCATGGCCTCGCTCGCGCTGATGTCGGAAAAGTCGAGCGCGGAGCGCAGCAGCTCGCTGCGGTCCTCGTCGAGCACGTCCTCGTCCTCGGCGGTCTCAATGATCGACTGCAGCTCCTGCGAGGCAGCCTCCTCCGGGTCACCGTCACCGGTGTCGCCGCGCAGCGGGCGCGTGATCAGGTGCACGAGACCGACCACGAGCCAGATCACAGGATAGAGCACGATCGACAGCGCGCGGATGACATAGGCGTTGCGCAGGGCGATGCCGTTGGCGTTTTGCTTGGCGACGATCTTCGGCATCGTCTCGCCGAAGATGATGACCAGCAGTGTCAGCACGACCGTGGACACCCACGTCCACTGTTCGCCCGCGAGCAGAATCACGATCACGGAGCCGAGCGACGACGAGGCGATGTTGACCAGATTGTTGCCGATGAGAATGGCGCTCAGGGCACGGTCGTAGTGGTCGAGGATGCCGACGGCTGCCTTGGCGCGGCGGCTGCCGTCCTCGGCGGCATTTTCCAGCCGCAGACGGTTGGCCGACGAATAGGACATCTCCGACGCGGAGAAGAACGCGCTGAGCGCGATCAGCACGACGAGCGCGACAAAATACCACACGATGCTCATGCCGGCTCGCCCCCTTTCTCCGGGGCGGCCTCAGCGGTCGCAGCCTCGTCCGGCTCCTCCGGCAGCAGGCGCACGGTGAGCTTGACGATGCGCTTCTGGCGCATATCGGAGATGCGCACGTCGAGCCGGTGATAGCGGAAGCCCTCCCGCTCGCGCGGGATGTAGGAAAACTGCTCATATGTCCACTCGCCGAGCAGCTTGTAGCACAGCTCCTCGTCGTCCTCGGGATCGGTGTAGTCGAGGCGGTCGAACACCTCGCCGACGGTCATCTCGGCATCGACCTCATAGCGGCCGCCGCCGAGCGGCACGAACGACTCCTCAACGACGTCGTCCTCGTCCCAGATCTCGCCGACGAGCTCCTCAACGATGTCCTCCACGGTGACGATGCCGAGCGTGCCGCCGTAGTTATCGGTGACGATGGCGAGATTTGCCTTGCGGCGGCTGAGCTCGGGCAGCACCTCGGCGATGAGCGTGCTCTGGTGCACGAACACCGGCTCGTCGAGCAGCGGACGGATGTCCACGGCCTTGCCGCCGGCTTTGATGCAGGCCTTGATGTATTTGCGGATCTGCAGGATGCCGATGACATTGTCCACGCTGTCGGCGTACACGGGCAGGCGGCTGTGGCGCTGCTCGCGCACGTAGGCAAGGATCTCCTCCGGCGGGTCGTCCACATCCACGGCAGCGACATCGACACGCGCCGTGATGACGCTCTCGACCGGCACCTCGGCAAACGAGAGTGCCGAGCTCATGAGCTCGCCGCGCTCGGCGGTCAGCTCTCCGTCGTCGGTCATGTTTTCAATGATATCGGCCAGCTCATCCTCCGTCACGGTCACGGCGGGCTCGCCGCGGATGCAGCGGGCGGCGGCATTGCCGATGGCGGTGAGCAGCACGGACAGGGGCTGAAAGAGCACCATGAAAAACCGCAGCGAACGCGCCGTGGCCATGGCCAGACGCTCTGCGTATTTCTTGGCGATGCTTTTCGGCAGCATCTCCCCGGCGAAGAACACGACCACGGTCGTGACCAGCGTCGCGGCGGTGACCGCCCACATGCCCCACACCCGCTGCACGGCCACGGTCACGATCGTCGCGATCGTCAGGTGCAGGATGTTCGTGCCGATCAGCAGCGTCGTGATCGCCTGATCGAAGTGATCGAGCACGTACAGCGCCTGACCGGCGCGGCGGTTGCCATGGTCAGCGGCGGCTTTGAGCCGGATGCGGCTCGCGGATGAAAAGGCTGTCTCCATGATGGCGAAATAGGCCGCACCAAGGAGCAGCACGATGATAACAGGCAAAAGATTCCATAAATCCTGCTTAGGGCCAGCGTCCATTGCGGATCATCACACTCCTGAGTTGTCTCCCCGCCCGTTGCCTATCCGGGGGCGGGAAATAAATTAGCGATTAGTATACCATATAATGCCCGCCGCGTCAACGCGTTTTCTCCTCCGTGACGGCGACGTTTCCCTGCCCCGCGAGGGATCGCAGCTCCTCGACGAGCGCAGGATGCACGCAGCAGCGCGCAGCGGCGCGACGGCCGGTGTCCTCAAAGACGAGCACGAGCTGCTCGTCACCGGGGAACATTTGCAGGATCAGCTCGATGCGCCTGACGGCCGGGTGCTCCTTATCCGGCAGCCGCACCCAGAGTCTGCGACGCTTCGGCGCCTCGGGCAGGGGCGGCGGGTCGCGGCGCGGCGGCGTGCGCAGTGTCTCAAGTCCCTGCTCGCTGAGCGGCAGGACCTGATCCGCCACGAGCTGAGGGTCGGATTCGTCGCGCGTCGAGACGCGCCCCGAAACGAACAGCGCAGGCGTCTCCTGCGCGAGCAGGTCGCGGCAGGCATCGAGCGCAGGCGAAAAGACGATGACCTCCATACTGCCGCTGTCGTCCTCGAGCTGGAGGTAGGCCATGCGCGTGTTTTTGCGCGTGGCACGCTCGCGGCTGGCGGTACAGATGCCGGCGATGACCACATGCTGCCCGTCACGGTAGCGGTGCGGGGTGGCATCCGGCGCGTGAAAGCTCGCCAGAATGTCGCCCATGGGCGCGGCCTTCGCCTGCTGCGCAAGGGCGCGGTACGCGTCCATCGGGTGGCCGGTGAGATAGAGGCCGGTGGTCTCGCGCTCCATGGCCATGAGCTCGGCGCGGGTGAACTCCTCCACGTCCGGCAGCACGAGCTGCGTCGTGTCGGCGGGCTCTCCCCCGTCATCCGGTGTGCTGAAGAGGTTCATCTGGCCGGTGAGGTTCATGCGGCTCTCGCTCGCGGCGCCGCCCAGCACGCGGTCGACCGACTGCATGAGCGCCTTGCGCTTATAGCCCATGCGGTCAAAGCAGCCGGCGCGGATGAGGCTCTCGGCAGCGCGGCGGTTGAGATCGTGCCCGTTCATGCGGCGGCAGAATTCGTCAAACGCCGTGAACGGCCCGCCGATCTCCCGCTCGCGCATGAGCGCCTGAATGAGTCCGCGCCCCACGCCCTTGATGGCCACGAGGCCAAAGCGCAGGTCGCCGTTTTCCACGGTGAAGTCGGCGTCGGACGCGTTGATGTCCGGCGGCAGCAGGCGGATGCCGAGCTCGCGGCACTCAGCGATGTACTCCGTGACCTTCGGCGTGTTGTCGAGCACGGAGGTCAGCAGCGCCGCCATGTATTCGTGCGGGTAGTTGCGCTTCATATACGCCGTGCGGTAGGACACGATGGCATAGGACACCGCGTGCGCCTTGTTGAAGGCATAGCTTGCAAAGGCAAGGATCTCGTCATAGATGTCGTTTGCGGTCTGCTCGGGCACGCCTCTGGCCACCGCGCCGGGAATGCTCCGCGCCGGGTCGCCGTGCACGAAGGCGGCGCGCTCGGCCGTGATGACAGCCTCTTTTTTCTTCGACATGGCGCGGCGGATCATATCCGCCTGACCGAGCGAGAACCCGGCCAGCTGCCGGAAGATCTCGATGACCTGCTCCTGATAGACAATGCAGCCGTAGGTCACGGAGAGGATCGGCTCGAGCAGGGGGTGCTGATAGGTGATGCGCTCCGGATGCGCCGAGCAGGCGAGAAAGCGCGGGATGCTCTCCATCGGGCCCGGGCGGTAGAGCGCGATGACGGCGGTGATGTCCTCGATGCTGCGCGGCCGCAGCCCGATGCACACGGCCGTGATGCCCGCGCTCTCGAGCTGAAACACGCCGACGGTGCGCCCGGCGGCGAGCATATCAAACGTCTTCTTATCGTCGAGCGGGATGCGCTCGACCTGAAACTCCGGCACACGGCGGCGCACGCGGCGCGCCGCGTCCTCGAGCACGGTGAGGTTGCGCAGACCGAGAAAGTCCATCTTCAGCAGACCGAGCTCCTCGAGCGTCGTCATCTGATACTGGCACACGAGCGCACCGTCATTGCTCGCCAGCGGCACATAGGCATACACCGGCTGCTCGGTGATGACCACGCCCGCCGCGTGCGTCGACGCGTGGCGCGGCATACCCTCGATGGCGCGGGCGGTGTCGATGAGCCGGTGCAGCCGCTCGTCGCCGTCATACATCGCGCGCAGAGGCTTCGACTGCTGCAGCGCCTCGTCGAGCGTGGTGTTGATGCCGCCGGGGATGGCCTTGGCCACGGCGTCGGTCTCAGCGTAGGTCAGGTTCATGACCCTGCCGACATCGCGCACGGCGGCGCGCGCCGCCATCGTGCCGAAGGTGACGATCTGCGCCACGTGGTCGGCGCCGTATTTGCGGATAACGTAGTCGATCACTTCCCCGCGCCGCTGCACGCAGAAGTCCACGTCGATATCCGGCATACTCACGCGTTCGGGGTTGAGAAAGCGCTCGAAGTAGAGGTTATACTGCACGGGGTCAACGTCCGTGATGCCGAGGCAGTAGGACACGACGCTCCCGGCCGCGCTGCCGCGCCCGGGACCGACCGGGATGCGCTGGCGCTTGGCGTAGCCGATGAAATCGCTGACGATGAGAAAATAGTCCACAAAGCCCATGCGCCGGATCATATCGAGCTCATACTCCATGCGCCCGTGCACCTCCGGCCGGTCGCCGTAGCGGCGGGCAAAGCCGCGCTCGCACAGCTTCGTGAGATAGGCGTCGGAGTCCGTCTCCCCCTCCGGGAGCAGGAAACGCGGCAGGTGATAGTGCCCGAAGGTGAAATCGAACCGGCAGCGGTCCGCGATGCGCTGCGTGTTTTCCACGGCATCCGGATATTCGTCAAAGAGTGCGCGCATCTCCGCCTCGCTCTTAAGGTAGAACTCGTCGTTCGGGAAGCGCAGCCGGTCGGGGCTGTCGAGCGTCTGCCCGGTCTGGATGCACAGCAGCACGTCCTGATCGTAGGCATCCTGCTTTTTGATATAGTGCACGTCGTTCGTCGCCGCGAGCGGGATGCCCGTCTCGCGGTAGATGCGCAGCAGCGCCGCGCGCACGCGCGCCTCGTCGGTCATGCGGTGGTTTTGCAGCTCGAGGTAGAAGTTTCCCTCGCCGAACAGCTCCTGCAGCTCCACGGCGCGCGCCTTGGCAGCATCATAGTCCCCGCGCAGGATCGCGCGCGGAATGTCGCCCGCGACGCAGCCGCTCAGACAGATGAGCCCCTCGGCGTGCGCACGCAGCAGCGGCCAGTCGATGCGCGGCTTGCCGTAAAACCCGCGCTCGAACGCCGCTGACACGAGATAGCAGAGGTTGTGGTAACCGGTCTCGTCGCGGCAGAGCAGCACGAGGTGCGTATACGCATCGTCCACACCGTGGACGCGGTCGGTCATGCCGCGCGGGGCAACATAGACCTCACAGCCGATGATCGGCCGGATGCCGGCAGCCACGGCCGCCTTGTAAAAAGCGACCGCGCCGTACATGACACCGTGGTCGGTGATCGCCAGCGCGGTCTGCCCCAGCTCTTTGGCGCGCTCGACGAGCGGCCCGATGCGGCAGGCGCCGTCGAGCAGGCTGTATTCACTATGTGCGTGCAGATGTGCAAACCCCATCGTGCGTTCCTTTCAGTCGTCCATGTGAAATTCCATGAGTTTTTTCAGCCGGTAGTTCAGACAGCTCTTCGTCACCGGCGGATACGAGAGCATGGCGAGGTCGGCAAGGCTGGCCTCGGGATTGGCAATGCGCAGCAGCGCCGCGCTCTGCAGCTTTTCCGGCAGCACGTCGAGCCCGTAATCGCGCTCGATGCGGCGGATGGCATCGATCTGCTCCTGCGCCGCGGCGACGACCTTGTCGGCGTTGGCGGTGTCGCAGTTGACCTTGCGGTTGATGGAGTTGTTCATGGACTTCTCCACCTTGGCGGACATGATGTCCATGGCGGCGCAGGGCGCGCCGATCTTGGTCAGAAAGTCCTCGATGGCCTCGGACTTTTTAAAATAGAGCACGGTGTTGGCGCCGCGGTCGATGCTGCGCGCGGCAAAGCCCAGCTCCGTGAGCAGGGCGGCCGCCTCGCGGCTGACGCTCGCGTGCGCCGTGATGAGCTCAAGGTGGTAGTTCTTGCTCGGGTCTGTGACGCTGCCGCCGGCGAGAAACGCGCCCCGCAGAAACGACGCCCTGCAGCAGTCACTCTCCAGCACGCCGAGGTTGATGTGGTGCGCGACCGTGCGCGACAGATCCGCGCCGAAGGCGGCGAACACCGTCTCAATGGCGGCGCGGTCGGTGATGGTCAGCACATGGCGCCCGCCGGCCTTTTCCGTGACCGGGAGCACAAAATGCGCGCCGAATGCGCGCCGAAACAGCTTCGGCAGCCGCTCGGCAAAGGCGTCGCACGCCGTCACGATGCGGATCTCCCGCGTCGTGAACGTGTGGCAGTACAGCAGCACGCCGTAGGCCTCGGCCACGGCGCAGCAATGGCGGCTGAGCGGCACGCGGCACAGCTCGTTTTTCACTTCGGTTGCAAAGGACATGGTGCGCCTCCGCTCAGGTTCTCGGGAAGTCCCGGTTGCGCAGACGGACGTTCGCGTCGCGCGCGGCGAGATAATCCGTCAGCGCCTTGGCCACGGCCACGCTGCGGTGCTGGCCGCCGGTGCAGCCGATGCCGATCGTGAGCGCATAGCGTCCCTCGGCAGCATACTGCGGCAGGAGAAAGTCGATCATGCCGGTGAGCTTTTCGAGAAAGTGCTGCGCCACGTCGCTGCGCAGGACATATTCCCGCACCTCGTCGTCCATGCCGCTGAGCGGCCGGAGCTTTTCCACATAATACGGGTTGGGCAGAAAGCGCACGTCAAACACCAGATCGGCATCGATCGGGATGCCGTACTTGAAGCCGAAGGCCACGACGTTGATGAGGATATCGCGCCGCGTGCCGCCATCGACAAAGATCTCGCAGATGCGCTTTTGCAGCATTGAGAGCGTGAGTCCCGTGGTGTTGATGACGAAGTCCGCGCGCTCGCGCACGGGGGCGAGCAGCTCGCTCTCGCGGCGCACGGCCTCCGGCAGGGAGCAGCGGCTCTCGGCCTGCAGCGGGTGCGGGCGGCGCGACTCCTTATAGCGGCGCACGATGGCGCTCTCCGACGCCTCAACGAACAAAATGCGGTAATCCACACCCATGTTTGCCAGCTCGTCGAGCGCGTCAAAGAGCTCGGTGAAGCTCTCCTGACTGCGGATATCCGTCACGAGCGCGACCTTTTCATACCGGCCGCGCGTGGCGAGGCAGAGCTCGGCAAACTTCGTCAGCAGTGCCGTGGGCATATTGTCCACGCAGTAAAAATCCAGATCCTCCAGCACGTCGGCCGCGCGGCTCTTGCCGCCGCCGGACAGCCCAGATACGATCAGAAATTGCATCCTTATCACCCCCGGATGATCTTCACTTCCGGCTCGAGCTCCACGCCGGACGTGCGCAGCACCGCGCTGCGGACATCGTCCATGAGCCGCAGCACATCGTCAAACGTGGCGCCGCCGCGGTTGACGACAAAGCCCGCGTGCTTTTCGCTCACCTGCGCGCCGCCGACCGTATAGCCCTTGAGCCCGGCCTGATCGATGAGTGCGGCGGCATAGCCCCCCACAGGGCGCTTGAACGTGCTGCCGGCGCTCGGCAGGTCGAGCGGCTGGCGGCTGCGGCGGCGCTCGCTCAGGTCGCGCATACGCGCCTGAATGTCCGCCGGGTCGCCCGGCGTGAGCGCGAGCGTGCTGCCGAGCAGGACGCAGTCCGTGTCGGAAAACGCGCTGTGCCGGTAGCCGAAATCGTGCGCTGCACCCACGGCCTCGCGCAGGGTCAGGTCATGGTCGAGATAGCGCGTCGATACCACGACGTCCTTCATCTCGCCGCCGTAAGCGCCCGCGTTCATCGACACCGCGCCGCCCAGCGACCCGGGGATGCCGTGGGCAAACTCCAGCCCCGTATAGCCCCGCCCCATGGCAAAGGTGGCCAGCCGTGCCATTGCCGCACCGGCCTGGGCTTCAAATTCGCCCTTACTCCGTTCTTCCACCCGGTTCATAGCCGTCCGCAGTTCGATCACCACGGTGTCCAGGCCCTCGTCCGGGGCCAGAATGTTGCTGCCAGCGCCCAGGATCATCGGAGTAATCTCATAGCGCCGGGCAATCTTCAAAAACTCCCCCACCTGCTCCGGGGAATTGGGGAATGCCATCACCGCCACCGGCCCG
>ERZ827496.2989-NODE-2989-length-15503-cov-3.502848_pt1 | contig 15503 bp, 13 predicted proteins | sample MGYA00519769_ERZ827496 | MGnify/ENA primary metagenome ERZ827496 (study PRJEB31778, sample SAMEA3449327) | human gut metagenome | biome: human gut; feature: human-associated habitat; material: faeces | place: United Kingdom | collected 2010/2012 ...
ATTTAAAAGCCGATGGAATTTACTCTTACACTGGAATTTACTTTTTCAAGTCAGCTTTTTTGATAGTTTTTTCCAATTCAATTCCCTTTCCGTACAGAAACTTTTATTATCCACCATAGTAATCTGTTATTCCTGTAATTCCATCCAACGCTCCCTGCCTCAATAAATACACCATAAATCCTTCATCACCCCATTTTTCTCTATCTTTATGATAAATTCCATATTTATAAGATGGCTCAAATCCAAATCTAGAATATAACACTGTATTTCCACCAAGAAATACCGCTCCATATCCCATGTTTTTTGCTATTTTTAATCCCTCTTCAACAAGCATTCTCATAATGCCCTGTTTTCTATATTCCGGCAAAACTGCGCACTGCGATAAAGTCAATTCCGTAACATTTCCCTTATCCGTAATTATGTCAGTCTCATGTATGGCAACTTCTCCAACAATCTTTTCATTTTCTAAAACAGCAACAAGTGACAATTCCGGAATATACGTATCTTTCCGTCTTTCATCAGCGAAATGCCGTTTCATAAATTTACCGGTTTCTATGCCGTGTTGTCCGGAAAATGCCTCGTAAATCACATTGTCAACTTCACTGTATTCTGAATGCTCTTCTGGCCTGATTATTATTTTCATGTTTGCAATTATCTCCTTCTATAATTCTTTCACATACAAATCAGCTATTATACCAGCTGCAATAATTCATATAAACTGCTAATGCTTCCCTCAGACTTCGTTGTACGTTGTATATGAACAAATTTACAATTTGCATTACATGCTGTTTTTCTATCTTTTTCTTCATCTCCCACAAAAACCAATTCCGTAACAGGGACACCATATTTATCAGAAATCATCTGCAATCCTTTACAATTTGGTTTCCGATATCCTGCAACGCAAGAAGATACATAATAATCAAAATAACTCAGCAATTCTGAAATATCCTTTTTAAAAATTTCATCGGGCATTGCATTTGGCAGATCGGTAAGCGTCACTATGATATAGCCTTTCTCTTTCAACTCCTTTAAAACTTCTATTGTATCCGGATATATTTTTGCCGACAGTTTTAATCCCTGCCAAAATGTTTCTATACAATTTTTAATTGGCGTATCTATATTCCAATGTTCCAATGCGTTTGAAAAAATATGCTCTGCCGAATATTCCACTTCTCTACCGCTGACTCGCGGATTAAAATCCTTCAAAATTTGAACTGATTTTTGAATATCTTCCATCGAAACATTGCAATTATATTTCTGAATAATTGCATCAATCCCCTGCTGATAAAACTCTACCCACGAATACGACATTCCCTCATACTGCATTAATGTTCCGCCCAGATCAAAGACTATTAATTTCAAAATGAATCACTTCCTTAAAGTTCGTTTTATTCTACTATCTCCTTATCACCATAATATTGCATCAATATTAAAACCAATGCCGTACCAGCAAGTATTCCATCCATGATTCCGGCTGGCAGCAAAAACATCATAAGGGCAATTGTAATAGTACAATTTATTACTGATAACACGAACCCCCACATTCTATTTTTGAGCAATCCAATTGCTCCGATCAGTCTAAGAACTCCATACATCGCTCCCATAATCATCATCAAGTAAAGATTTTCCTGAAAATATTGAAACTTGAATTCAAAATATTTTCCGATATCAAATTTATCTGTTCCAAACATCAATGCAGGAATCATAGCCAAAATTCCACCGACTTCCATAAATCCACCGTGTATTATCATTAGTATTGCAGCAATTTTGTGTTTTTTCATAAAATTCTATCTCTCCATTTCTATCAATCAAATATTTCATTGTTAAAATCAGAATACAACTTACTTGGTTTGACCTTATTTCATCTTTTTTCAATTAGACCAAACATTTTACGCATCTCTATTGACCTAATATACATTTTTTTAATAAAAGTCAATTTTATCTTCTTAATTTTATGACCCAAAATCATTATTCATAAATCGGATCAAACATTTAATGATAACCTTTACTCTTTTTTTGACTTATATCACAAATTTCATGTTCAGACCAAAAATGACCCTAGAATTTTATGACTCAATTCGCATTTTTTCATATAAAAGTCAATCGCAAGGGGGATCACACATTATCGCAAAGCAAACCTCCACCTCAAAAACAAAACTCTCCCTGCAAACCAGCAGGCATCTCCCCTCTACGCTTCCTCCGTCCACGCAAGTGCACACAACTGCCCGCTTTCCTGTATACATAAGCAAAAAGCAGCCTGTTCCATAAGTATTTTTCACTTCGCCTGCGGAAAAACAACATTGACCAAACAATGCCGCCTGCTGATCTCCCGTTTCTGCCGATTCCCGCGATTTCTTCTGCGGCGGCACCGATTTTACTAATCGTCTCTGTGGCGACAGACAGCTGGGACACCCGGATTTCCATCGGGTCATGCTCAACCCAGCCCGGTTTCGGATAGATCTGCGTGAATGGATACTGCGCCAGAGATACGATGTTTCCCTTACTATCGAAGATAATCGAGCGGGAACTGGTTGTACCCTGATCAAGTGCAATGATGTAGCCGTTCATAATGAAAATAACCTCCGTAGACTTGACGAATTTCGCCAATTGGAATACAATTCAGGTAGCTTTTAGTATATCACACAATAAGGAGTATTGCTATGCCATCTTTTCATGATTTTAGGTTTTTGTCCACTGATGGGAAACACAACGTGTTTGCCAGAGAGTGCACGCCCGACGGCGAAGTGCGCGCCGTCCTGCAGATCGCGCATGGCGTCGCCGAGCATATCTACCGTTACGCTCCGTTTATGGAGTTTCTCGCAGAAAACGGTTTCGTCGTCGTCGCGAATGACCACCTTGGCCATGGTAAGACCGCAGAAAACGAACAGGAGCTGTGCTTTTTCGCAGAAAAGGAAGGCTGGAACGATGTCGTGAGCGATATGGACACGCTCCACAAGCTCACCGCCGCCAAATACCCCGGCGTACCCTACTTCCTGTTCGGCCACAGCATGGGCAGCTTCCTGACCCGCACCTATATCATTGACCACCCCGAGGGACTCAAGGGCGTCGTCATCAGCGGCACCGGCCAGAACCCGGGTGCAGTCGTCGCCGCCGGTAAGCTCATGGCAAAGCTCGAGATGATCGACAACGGCCCCATGTATCACAGCCCCACGCTCGACAAGCTTGCCTTCGGCAGCTACAACAAGAAATATGACCACGTGCGCACAAAGCTCGACTGGCTCACCCGTGACGAGGCGGTCGTGGACGCCTACATTGCCGACCCGCTCTGCGGTACGATGGCGACTGCCGGCATGTTCCACGACATGATGGGCGGCCTGCAGTATATCTGGAAGACGGAAAACCTCAACAAGATGGATAAGTCCACCCCGGTCTACTTCATGGCTGGTGACGGCGACCCTGTCGGCAACTACGGCGAGGCAGTCAAGAAGGTCTACGAGCGCTTCCTGAAAACCGGCTGCAAAGACGTGAAGCTCAAGCTCTACAAGGACGGCCGCCACGAGATGCTCAACGAGCTCAACAAAGACGAGGTGTATGCCGACGTCCTCGAGTGGCTCAACAGCAAGATCTGATATCTCAAACCGATCTCCGCGCATCGCGCGGGGATCGATAAATTCCCGGAAAGAACGCAGGACGAAGCGCGATGAAACAGGTGGATACCAAAGCATATATGTCTGCGCTGCGCTCGCTCACTGAGCAGGGGCACAGCGTCAGCGTGCCCGTCGCCGGCAGCAGTATGTCGCCCTTTCTGGCAGGTGGGCGCGACACCGTGTTCTTTTCCAGGCCGGACACGCCCCTGCGCCGCGGCGACATCGTGTTTTACGAGCGCGCGAGCGGCCAGTTCGTCATGCACAGGATCCGCCGCGTGCACCACGACGGCAGTCTCGACATCCTTGGCGATGCGCAGACCGAGACCGAGACCGGCATCCTGCCGCAGCAGGTCTTTGCGCGGGCGACCGCCGTCTGCCGAAAGGGTCGGCAGCTTCAGCCCGGAGATTTCCTGTGGGAGCTCTTTCGCGGGCCGTGGCTGTTGGTCATACCGCTGCGGCATCCCGTTGTCCGGATATGGAGCGCGTTCAAAAAGCCCCGGACATAATACAAAATTACAGATTGCGAAAAGCGAAGTGGTTTCACTTCGCTTTTCGGCTTCTCAAAGAACCTCGTAGAGTTTCGCCGCCGCAGCGGCGAAAGAAAGTCCGATTCTTTTCTTCGGCGACATGTGCGTCGAAGAAAATACTTCTCGGCCTGCAAACGTGCGCGCCGTCCGCCAATGGCAGATGGCGCGTGCGCTGCAGTCAGGCCGCAAACCCCTCTGTCAAAAAGGAATACTATTTGACAGACTCGAAAAAGCGAAGTGGTTTCCACTTCGCTTTTTTCATTCTATTGGGGTCTAGAGGATATCCAGCTCGCGGAGCTTTGTGACGAAGGCATGGACGTCCTGCCTGAGCACGTCACGCGAAACATCAAACGCCTCATAGAGTCGCTCGACGATCGCCTCCTCATTCTCGGCCTCCGGCAGCGCGTCCCATATGGCGGCGCCGGTCTCGTTGATCGTGAGCAGTCCTTGGAGCTTCGTCGTCGTCTCGCCGACCGGCACGAGGATCGTGTCGCCCGCAATCTCCCGCTTGACAAGCTGTGCTTTGAGCTTCATGTGTTTTTCATCCTTTCATACGCACTCTGCGTCAGCTCGGCAGTGGCCTTCGTCATGGCGCAGACATATTCCGGCTTTCCGTCAAACGCGCCCGTCTCGGTCACGCACATCGCGGCGCAGGCATGGCACATGTGCTTATATTCGCACTGTGTGCACGCCGGGGGCAGCAGGATGCGCGCCGTGGCCGCCTTGGTTTCCTCCCACGCGCGCGCAAAGCCGAGCTCCGGCACGGAGACATCCGGCTGTACCATCATGCCGCACGGCGTCATGACGCCGCGCCAGTTGATCCAGAACGAGCTGCGCCCCGCGCGGCAGGCCATCTTCTCCCCCGGCGTCCCGTCGCACACTTCGCTCTCCGGCGCGCGGATACCGGCGCGCATCGCCTCGGCGCGCTGGCAGAACATCTCATCCGAAAACCGCAGCCGGTCCCAGCGCACGCTGCAGGCGGCAGCCTCCTGAAAGGGAAAACGATCGTTGCTGCCGGTCGCGTGCTCGTCGCGGCGCACGGGCGGGAACATGTACGACGCCATCTGCACCGGTGTGCCGAGCTCGGTCGCTATGGCATAGATCGCGTCCATATCATCGACATTGTACGGCGTCATGGAGGCGTTGAGCTTCACGCCGATGCCGAGCGCCTTGAGCGCGCGGATATTGTGCACAACGCGGTCATACATCGGCCGGCCGCACAGCCGTTCATACGTCTCGTTGCAGCCGCCGTAAAGCGTGATGTTCATGCGCGACGGCGGCTCATGCCGGAAAAAGTCCAGCCAGTCGTCGTCGATGAGCGATGCGTTGCTGTTGATGGACACCATGAGCCCCATCTTCTTGAGCTCGGTGAGCAGATAGCGGAAATCCGCGCGAATGAGCGGCTCTCCGCCGGTCAGCAGCAAAAACAGCATCCCCTGACTGCGCGCCTGCTCCGCGATGGCGAGCCACTCATCCGCGGCAAGCTCCGCCCCGCGCCGCCGCTGTTCCTCGGGCGTGAGGTGCACGTAACACATGCGGCAGTTGAAGTTGCAGCGCGCCGTGAGCTCAAAGTTTCCCGCAAGCGGGATGCCCTTTGCGCAGGCACGCGCGTGGAGATAAGCCGACAGCCGTGGCTCGGTGCTCATCTGTTCCATATCAGATACCTCCCAATTTGCCCCGCAGGGCTTCGACCGCCGTGGCGTCCGGCAAGCAGTCCATGCGCAGCACCGGCACATCGGAGACGAGCCGCGCCACGCATTCGGTCATTTTTTCCGCAGAGAACACGTCCCATTCGTAATACGCGCACTGGCTGAGCACGCCCGCAAACGCCGCCTGCGGGCTCGGGACAAGCACGCGGTTTCCGCTGCTCTGGCCGAGAAGCACGATCGCCCGGATGGGCGCTGTGACATTTTCGGATATGCCCGACGTGCCCGAATAGAAAATGCCGTTCGCGGTCTTTTTGCCCACGTCCACAAGTGCACGGTCGCCGTTGACGACCCGCGCCCCGGCAAGCTGCTCCCAGAGTGCGGCCTGCGTGCTCTTGCCGATGCCGCTCGGGCCGGAAAACAGGATGGCCTCGCCCGCGCGCGTCACGATGTACGCGCTGTGCAGCACGAGCATCCCGAGATCTGCAAAGATGTCAAACAATCCTGCCGCCTCGAGCACCGCGCGCACGGAAGCGCCCGCGCGGTAAGCATTGGCAAACGTGACCTCCGTGTGCGCGCCGCGCGTCACGGCATAGGTGAACCGCGGCGGCTTGTCCGGTGCGCCGTACTGCTCCAGCAGGTGGCGCTCCGCGCCCGATTGCCAGCGCCAGACCGCACCGCGGTTCTGCGCCGTCTCAGGCGCCACGGGCGGCCGGTCGTCAAAATGCAGCCGGATCGTATGCTCCGGCGCGCCGTCTGTCACGCGAAACGGTGCGCACATTTGCGAGCGCTCAATGGGCGCGTCCGCCTCGATCGCAAACGTCACACCGCCGAAGCGGTAACTCTCACGCTGCATAGGTCACAAAGAGCAGCTTGCTCGTGCCCTGCACAAAGTGGCTGGTGTAGCAGCTCTGGCTCTCGCCCGCCGCGAGATTTTTGACCCCCGCACGGTACGTGATGCCGCCGAGCAGCATGTCGCCGCTGGCATTTTTGTAGTAGACATAGACCTGCGCGGCGTCGCTGCCGGAGTTGTTGGTCACGGTGATGGTGTTGTCGCTCGTCGTGACGGTGAACAGGTCGTCGTGCATGGACAGGGGCTCGGTAAACGCGGCATAGCTCGTCACGGTCGCCGTCAGCTCCTCGGGCTTCTCGGGCATGGTCTGGGCGCTGAGCTCGAGCGCCTGCAGTGTCTGTCCGGCCGGGAGCGTGCTGATGTCGAATTCATAGCGCTCGTCGCCGCGCGCGAGGGTGATGTGCGCATACTGCACGTCGCTGCTGCCGGTGTTTTTCACGCGGATGCAAAAAACATCCGACACCGTCTTGTCCGAGCCGTCCTCGACAAACTGGCCAGCATAACGCCCGGTGCTGACGAGCTGCAGGTCGTCGCCGATGTCCGTGCCGTCGAGCTTGGATTTTTCCGCCGCGAGGCCGTATTCGTCGGGCTGGGCGGTTTTCTTGCCGCAGCCCGCGCACGCGAACAGCAGCGCTGCCGCCAGTGTGAGCAGCAGCGCACGCGCGCCGGTTTTCATGAGATGCATAGTGGTCGCTCCTTTGCTGCACGCCGCATGAGGCGCGGCGTCCGGGATTCTGAAAAAATGCCCTGCCCGATCGGGCAGGGCATTTCGTGTGTTAAGCTGCGTCAGGAAGTGAAGAGGTTCGTCTCATCCGAAGGATTGTGGTAGCAATAACCGTATTGTGGATCTTCAACATTAAATCCGCAACCACTCGCAAAGGCAAAATCAGCATTTCCGCCAAAAATGTCTCTGCACCCGTCTTTTGTATGTCCCAACGGACGCCCACATCCGGTCGCAATATTCGCACTCAGTTCGAAGTTCTCGAAATATACTTCGGGTCTGACATAGGGCTTTTTCATGATTTCGATCACTCCTCTCTCAGTGCTTCCATTTGTCAAAGATGCCGTTCCACCAGTCGCGGATGGACGGGCGCACCGTCAGCGTCGCGGTGATCGGGTCACTCGCAACACCTTCGCCGTTCAGGGCGCAGACGGTGTAGTTCGCCGTCGCCGCATTCGTCACACGGTAGGTGAACACATGATAGGTTTCCTTAGGCCCCCAGAAGCTGCGCTCGGTCTTGGTGGTATAAGCGATAATCTCTTCGCCGTTGACCGTGATGGCCGCGACGTCAGCGGACGCCTTGACCGTCAGCGTCGCCGTGCCGCCCTTGCGGACGTTGCGGCTCCAAGTGGCCGTGAAGTGCTCGGGCTCAAAGGTCTGCTCGGGCGCGGCAAACAGCGCGCGCACAGACATGACCGCGGCGTTCTGCTCCTCTGTAGACAGCGGAGTCAGCGCGATTGTGCTGTCCGGCTTGTCCTTAAAGGTGATCTTCAGGTCCGTCAGGGACAGGATGCCATTGCCTTTATTCGCAATGGTGAAGTTTTGACCTTCAGTACCGATTTCATAGTACATCTCAGTCGCAGACGAAATGTTCGTTTCCGTACCATTCACGTTCATCTTCGCGGCGCTGCCATCGGGGGCTTTCGCGCCGATCTGGATGCTTGCAATCTTGGCGTTTTTCGGAACGGTAAACGTGATCGCCTGACCGTTGGAGAGATAGACCTCGTTGTTCGGGCCGTAGTTCTTATAGGCGGTGATGTTCGCTTCTGCAGCGCCGTCGATGAAGAGAGTTGTCTTGACATTCTCAGTCACCAGCGCGTCACGCAGCTTGATGTACTGCGGGTAGCCCTCGTTGTCCTGCTTATAAGTATCATTGTCCTTGCCCATGGGGTCATAGACACGGATGGCGTCGAGCCAGAAGCTGTACTCCCCTGCATTCTTATGATCAAAGAATTCGCCATACCGGACGCTGAGCGTCACAGTATACTCGTCATAAGGAAGACCAGCAACCTTGATCACAGGGATCTGATAAAGCGTACTATTGCTATTCTTATCTACGACCCACTTGTTGTCCACCAGCTTGTAGCCGTAATATGTATCCACAAGATGGGTCTCGGTCTTGCCAGTATTCTTTCCGGTAACCGTGTACACAACCGAACCGGAGGTGTTGCTGGTCAGGGAAATGACATCAAAGCCTGTGCCCTTGAAGGTGAAGGTCGCGGTCGGCCACGTAGTCGTCTTGTCGTTCTTCTCATACATATTCGACTTGACGGTCACTGTGTGGGCGCTGCCCATGGAGAGCTTGGTGGAAGTATCGTACGCTGCGTCGTGGCCGTAGACCTGATCTGGGCTCATCTTGCCCAGCTCCGTCAGTGCCTGATTCGTCGAGGTCGACTTATCCTCAGTCACATTGCCGTCGTTACCAACGATCGACCACTTTGCATCCGCAGCCTTATCCGTGCCGTCCGTGAACCTCGCGAAGCTGTCCTCGTAGTAGACACTCGTCGCGGGGATGATATTGACAGACCGCATCAATGTATTTGTGCCGTCCGATACATAGACGGGGATAGGAGCCTTTGCATCCAGTGTCTTATATAGCGTATAGGTCACTGTCTGGGCTGTCATATCGATCTTGCCCACGCCGTAGTTGCCCGTACGTTCCGTCTTTTTCGTATCCGTTGCATCAAAGGACACTGTGACATTGCTGGAAGCATTCGTAATTCCGAAGTCGTTAAACGGAATCTCAACAGGCAGGCCGAAGTCCACCACAAAGGTCTTACCTTCAGTTGCGTTCAAGTCATAGTACAGTCGCAGAGTCTTTCCGTCCTCAGAAATATCCGCCTTCATGTACTTATACAGGCCGCTGGCATAGATACCGTTGATTTCAGGAATCGTGGTGATGTCCTTCTTGAACGTCTGCTTGGTATTGCTGCTATTGGTGACATACGCCTCGTCCGGCAGGTAGTTCGTGTTGCCCACCACATTGCTGTTCCACGGGCCGTTGCCGCCGATCACAGTATTGTCCAGCATCAGAGCCTTGGTAAACGTCGGCTTATCATCGCTCTGATTATACTTCATAGCAACCTGATAGCTATGGAACACATGATTATTGGCGTTGAGGTCGATATACTGTACGTTCAGGTTGGTTTCTTTCTCGACGGGCTCCAGATAGATCAGAACCAGCTTGGCTTTGTTCTTGGCAGACCATGTGATGTTGCTCGTCTTGCCATTGACCATAGGCGTGGTTCCGGAAGACTTATTCCAAACCTCGGTCTCATCGTACCATTCCTTACCGGCAACATTGGTCTTCTTATCCCACTTAATAGTATCCTTATCCTTAGTATACCACACATTCGCGTCAGTATTACTGACACGCTCACCACCAGTCACAGTGATTTTGGAGATATTGTAGTCGCTGTTGTTCTTCGGGGCGATGATACCGATGTCACGGTTATCCCAGTAGTTGAAGATCGTCGTGGAGTTGGCGTACATATCGCTCTCAGCGGGAGAAACCGTACCGTCGGGGTAGACAACAGCAACCGTCAACGCTACCTGACCCTTACCGCTGGAAGTATCAGGCGTCGTATCGCTCGTGCCATAACCCCAGTCCTTAGCGTAGGTATCAATTTCCTTTGTAACTTCAGTCTTCTGGAGATAGTACGCTACCAGCTGATCCGTACTCACGAAATAGTGCCATACGCCGTCAGTTGTCTTATACTGCCACGCATTGTTGTGATAACGAACGTGCGTCAAAGTCGTGCCGTCAGAGGTCTCATCGTCACCGGACGCATTAGTCTGCAGGTTATCTTTATCCAGCCGCATGGCCTGCCAGTAGTAGACATCTTTCGTTCCATCAAAGAACGAGTACGCATGATCCGGGGCAATATTAGCGATTTCAATTCCTTCAGCACCAGCTGCATCGCTGCTGCTGATTGTCTTGATATGTTCTGTAGATGTGCTCGTGCCCTTATAGACTTCATAGTTCGTGATCCAGTACTCGAGGTTGATGGATGTATTGGTCATCGCATTACTTGGAGCCTTATCCGTAACCTTAATCCGATAGGTCACATCACCGATCTTGACCGTAGTTTCCTGCCCAGCAGTCACGCCAGTAATGGTAATCGTGCTTGCGTTGACAGGATCTGCTTTAGTTCCGCTTCCCGGTTGGCCAAGAGGATTGGAATATGTGTAGTCACTCCACCAAGAATCCCGCGATCTACTCCTATAGAACATGCCGTCGTTGAAATACAGCTGCGTAGCTCTTCTAGTAGATGTAGTCCACTTACTACTGCTATAGTACAAATAACTACCGTCGCAGCTTAAATAATCACCGTCCCACGTCCACTGAGCTGCACTTGCAGAATCAGCAACCCACTTTGCGTCTTTGTCCAGATACTTTCCATCGCTGCTCTGGATGTAATATGCAGTTCCGGAAGATACACTCGTCACGGGTGTGACCGTAATGCCGCCATCTTTCTTGTCATAGCTGACTTTTACCTTTGCGACACTTTCGTCATAGTCGCCAACCTGATTACGCAGGTCGACGTCTTTCACCGTCGTCGTCCAATTGCTTCCAGCTGGAACCTCGACAGTCACTTCATTCGGATCCGCAACCGTCAGCTTCATGGTATAGGTCTTGGTGCCTACTGTCGCAGTAATGGTTGCCGTACCCTTACCAGTGGCGACCGCTTCTACACGCGAACCCGTAATCGAATCGCCATCTGCATTGCTCGCCGAAATCAGCTTAATTACGCTGCCGTCAGAGGGATCAACCGTCCATGTAGCTTCTGCGCCATCGGAGACAGACAGCGTCGTTCTGCCGCCATTCACATTCAGCGTCGTACTGCCGGTACTGGTCAGAATTTCCGGCTCAGCAGGAGACACTGTAGTGAAATAACTCTCATTATTCGCCGCCAGCGTCTGGATAAGAGACTTGACATTGCTCAGATATTTACTGTAAGTTGCACTGGGTTCATCACACCACAGGCAGATCATTGCGCCGACTGCCTCAGGATCATTGTCACCCGGAATATCTGTAACCTTGGTATTCGCAACGCCATTCTGTGCACCGCCCAAGGAATACGAACCACTTGTTCTGCCAAGCACATAATACCAAGCATCGTTGGTATTGATGATCTTGTGGCCCATGTTCTTCGCAAGGAACGACGCAGAAGCCGGAGAATACCCCCCCCAGCCGGAAGTCCAGTAGCTGATTACGATGTTCTCATCAAAGGTGCCGAAATTCGTATTATAATTGTAGTAGATGCCGTCATTGAAAGCAATCGGGGTCATCCCTGCCGTTTCAATAATACCAGCAACTTCGTTAACATACGTCACAAAATTACCGTATGTATTGTTGTTAATCAACTCTGCGAATCCGTTGGAAACATCGTTCGCATACTCGTCCGCACCAATATTGAAGTACTTGCAGCCCTTGCTTGCGAAGTACTTCACATACTTCTCAATTAACGCCTTTGTAAATGCCGCCGCATCAGTATTCGTCAGGCTAATCGTGCGCTTGGAATTATTATATGCCACATTTTTCATCCCGAGCGTTTCCATGCAGTCGATAATCGCGTCCATGTGGCCTGGGCTGTTGAGCAGCGGGATGATGGAGATGTTCTTTCCCTTGGCATAGGAAATAATCGTATCCATCTCAGACTGCGTCAACTCATTCACGCTGCCCGCATTGTAATACGCCTTGTTGCCCGTCTGAATGCCCGTCTTTACCTTCTCGCTGATGTACGTCGTCCCGTTCGCAGTGACGGACATGTCGTTAAGCAGGAAGCGCAGGGCATCGTTGCCGATGGCCAACTCCACATGCGTATAGTTCGACGCAGAAGCCGTGTCGATCAATGCTTTGATCTCCTCGACGCTGAAATACTTTCTGCCGCAATCCAGATGGAAAATGCGCATAAAGTCAACATTGCTCGCCGCGCCGTCAGAGCTGGCCGCAGTCGGCAGCGTGAACGCCGCCATGGACAGCAGGCTCAGCAGCATGACCAGTACAAGAATCATGGAAAGCACTTTTTTCGTTCCCGTTCTTTTCCGTGCCTGGTTCATTCTTGTCATTCCTTTCGATCCCGATTTCCCGCCGGTCTGCGCGCGCGGACGCGCAACGACAGCAGGAGAACATACTACCCCATATATTACAATACAATTTTCTGTATTTCAATACCTTAACTGCTTTTTTGCACAAATTATCGTATAAATTTTTAAGGAAAGTGCACTCTTTATTGGACACTCACACCAAAATCCGGGCCTGAAGGCGCGCCGGCTGCAGCCAGCGCGGAAAGGCCGGAAGGCTCACGCCTTCATCTGACGCTTGCGCGCGAGGTTGACCATGCCCTCGGGCATATCGTTGAGGTTCATGAGCATCTTGCCGCTGCCGAACGCCGCGCACGAGAGCGCATCATCCACGACGGTCGTGCGGATGCCGGTGTCCTTCTCGACGAGCTGGTCAAAGCCGTAGATCAGGCTGCCGCCGCCGGCCATGACGATGCCGTTTTGCGCGATGTCCGAAACGAGCTCCGGCGGCGTGCGCTCGAGCACCATGTGGATGGTCTCGAGTATGTCGCGCGCGGGCTCGGCAATGGCCTCGACGAGCTCGACCGAGCTGATCTTCACGGACTTCGGCAGGCCGGTCGTCAGGCAGCGGCCCTTGACCTCCTGAATGCCGACCTCGGCGCGCGGGACGAGGCACGCGATACCGATCTTGAGCTCCTCGGCCGTGCGCTTGCCGATGAGGATGTTGTGCTTGCGGCGCACGTAGCGCACGATCGCCTCGTCAAAGGCGTCACCGGCGGTCTTGATCGACTCGCTCTCGACCACGCCGCCGAGAGACACGACCGCGACCTCCGTCGTGCCGCCGCCGATGTCGATGACCAGATGGCCGTCCGGCTTGGAAAGATCGGCGCCCGCACCGGCCGCCGTCGCCACGGCGGACTCGACCAGATACACCTTGCGCGCGCCGGCCTCGATGACGGCGTCGATGACGTTGCGCTCCTCCACGCCGGTCACGCTGCTCGGCACGGTGACGAGCACGCGCGGCTTGAAGAGGCTGAACGACGTCACGCGCGAGAGCAGCTCCTTGAGCATGAGCGCCGTCATATCATAGTCCGAGATGACGCCCGCGCTGATCGGATGGATGGCCACGATGTTCGCCGGTGTGCGGCCGAGCATCTTCTGCGCGTCCTGACCGACCTTGAGCATGCGGCCGGTGTACTTGTCGACCGCCACGATGGACGGCTCGCGCAGCATGATGCCCTTGCCGCGCACGAACACGCGGATGTTGGTCGTGCCGAGGTCGATGGCAATGTCCCTTTCAAAAATCATCATAAAGCAAAACTCCCGTATCATCCGCGCTGCGGATGTTATAGTTGATCGTAGCCGTCTGGCGGCTGTTTTAGTCAGCGGAGCGCGCGACCGTGGCGCAGACCACCTGCTCCGCGCCCGCCTTGCCGAGCACCCGCGCGCACTCTGAAAGCGTCGCGCCGGTCGTGACGATGTCGTCCATGAGCAGGATGCGCTTTCCGGTCACGTCCGCGCCTTTTTTCATGCGGTACGCACCGGCAATGTTCGCGCGGCGTTTGGCAGCGTCGCCCGTGCCGGACTGCGGCTGCGTGTTGCGCTGTTTTACGAGCGTCGGTGTCAGCGGCAGGCCGAGTTCCTTCGCCGTTGCCCGCGCGTACCCGCGCTCGCGCAGTCTCCTGCGGCTCAGCGGCACCCACGTGACGAGGTCATACTCACCCGCCAGCTCCGCGCGCACCGTGCCGGCGACGAGGCGGCCGTAGACCTTGGCGTACCCGGTCGCGCCGCCGAATTTGTAGCGCAGGAGCGACGCGCGCACATCGCCCTCATAATTGAGCGGCGAGACGCACGCGCGGACGAACGAAAAGCGCTGCCGTCCGCCGTTTTGTGCAAACGGCAGTCCGGTCCTGCAGTGCGCGCAGAGGCCGTCGCCGCTCGTCTCGAGAAAATCATGGCAGAACGCGCACCGCGGCGGATAGAGCAGGTCAAGCAGGAATGTGACCGCCTTCATACCGCACCGCACTCCCCGCAGAGCCGGGCGCGCAGACCGCTGTAGCGGCGGGTCTGCGTCTGGTTGTCGATCATGTGATAGGCCGCGCCCTCGTCCCCGACGATGATGAGCAGGGATTTGGCGCGCGTGATGGCCGTGTAGAGTACGCTGCGTGTGAGCAGCATGGGGCCGGCCTTGCCGATGCAGAGCACGACCGCGCGGTACTCGCTGCCCTGCGATTTATGCACCGTCATGACCCATGCGTGCTCGAGCTCGTTGAGCATCTCGAAGCCGTAGGTCGCGGTCTTGCCGTCGTAGCACACGGCAAGCGTCTCCGTCTGCGGATCGATGGCCGTGATCTGACCGACGTCGCCGTTATAGACGCCGGTTCCGGCCGTCGTACCGTCCGGGTTTTTGAGCACGATGTCGTAATCATTGCGGATCTGCATCACGCGGTCGCCCTCGCGGAAAATGGTGTCTCCGAAGCGCTTTTCCAGCTTGCTTTCACTTGGTGGATTGAGTGCCTCCTGCAGACGGCGGTTGAGCGGAATGGTTCCGCTGCCGTGCCGCTTGGCAGGCGAAAGCACCTGTATCTGTGCAGGAGTGAAGCCGTAGTGCTTGGGCAGTCTCTGGGCGCAAAGCTGTGCCACCGTTTCGATAACAGACGCCGGATCCGCCCGTTTCATGATGAAAAAGTCGCCGTCCGCGCCGGATGGCCTGGGCATTTCACCCGCGTTGACCGCGTGCGCGTTCATAACGATGAGGCTCTGGCTGGCCTGCCGGAAGATTTCGGCGCTGGGCGTGAACATCACCCGCGTCAGCTACAACAAGGCCGTCGATTCCCACAC
>ERZ827496.2992-NODE-2992-length-15495-cov-9.919106_pt1 | contig 15495 bp, 15 predicted proteins | sample MGYA00519769_ERZ827496 | MGnify/ENA primary metagenome ERZ827496 (study PRJEB31778, sample SAMEA3449327) | human gut metagenome | biome: human gut; feature: human-associated habitat; material: faeces | place: United Kingdom | collected 2010/2012 ...
CGCTGCTGATGGCGCATACGGATCATCCCCGTGAAGTGGCAGACCCATGGTTCACGGGAGATTTTGAAGCCACATGGCAGGATATACTGGAAGGATGCACGGCATTGCTTGAGGAACTGCGCTAAATTGGCGTAAATTTTGGCGTATGCTGAATCAAGGTGCATTTTATAATCACCAGCGACGAGCTGATTTAACCGCAGGGAACGCCGATTGGTAGCATAAAATCCTTATATGAAACAAAAAGCGGCAGCTACGTTGTTTTTCGCAACATAGCTGCCGTATCTTCGTTTTGGGAGTTCGGTGTAGCCACTACACCAATCCACCTATTCAATTCTTACACCACACCGCTTTGTAAGGCTCCTTTTCGGGAAAACGTCCCAAAATTGGTGTAGTTGTGGTGTAGTACCGCAGATATCGCCCGAATTTCGTTTGAAAGCCAATCGTATCTACGTTTTAATTTTGCATTTTACTGCTCAATCGGCTTCATCGTGGGGACTTGCCAAACGCGATTTTTCTCTATTTTCATGTTGTGTTGTCTACTGTCTAAAGCAACGAACAGTAGCCGTTTTTCTGCCCTTTTGCGTTTTGTCTGCTTTTGTCACATGACATTCATTTGATATAAAACGTGATATAAACCCGGCGGCGCACAAGAGCCATTTTCCAGCATAAAAAAATCCCGCCGGGATGTTCCAGCGGGATAGTGTGCAGATCACGATATTTTGATTTTGCCTTGCAGATTTTCAAAGGATTCCCGTTTTTTGCTCTCGGTTGCTTCTGCATAGATGTTCATGGTGGTGCTGATGTCGGCATGGCCCATGATGTCCTGAATGACCTTGATATTGGTTTCATTCTCACAGAACCGGGTGCAGAACGTGTGCCGCAGATTATGAACAGAGAAGTGCGGGATCACCACCGCTTCACGATGTTCTGTCGCGGCGCGGGCCTTTTCCCATTCATTGCAAGCTGCGCGTATCCGGTCAATGGCCCGGTTGATTGCATGGGGTGTATGCACATGGCCGAAACGGTTACAGAAGATGAAGTTTGTGTAGCCGTCAATCTTATCCATGCACGGCCCCTCGATCAGTTGCCGTTGCCGTTCATCCAGCAGTGCCTGTTTCACCTCGTCCAACATAGGGATGGTGCGGCATCCGGCAGAGGTTTTCGGGGTAGTTATGTGCATCTCGCAAGGGGCATCTGTGCCATTGGTTTTCCGGTATACCCGATAGATCAGAGTTTTTCAGGAACTCTATGAACAGTTCCTGTTGCTCCACGGTCAGCGCGTGGCGTTTCGGCTTCTCCCAGTTGTGGGATTTCTTGATCTCGCCCATAACGCCGTCAGATGGATTTGTGCGGATATATCCATCTCGCACCGCCAGCGTGAACACCGGATGCAGAATGGTGTGAATGATCTCCATACTGTTCGGCTTGAATCCCTTTTCCGTTATCAGCCCGGTATAGAATGCCTTGACCGTGGAATACTTGATGCTGGCAATGGCTTTCTTGCCCAGACTGTTTTCCACATAAGAGCGGTACATATACAGGTAGTTGGAACGGGTGGAATCTTTCAGCTGTGATTTGCCCGCCATATACAAGTCAAACAGTTCGTTCAGCGTGGTTTTCCCAGCTTTCTGGCCATCTATCCCATCTTGCAGATCACGCTCTATTTCGGCTTCTTTCTCTCTCAGGCTCAGGCCGTCCCTCTTGCCCTGCGGCGTTCTGTCGGTAGGAACCAGCCGCCAGCTATACACCGCTTTCCGTTTGCCGTCCCTATCCATATACTGATACTTGTACCGGCCCTTGTTGCTGCCCTTTTCCTCTTGCATCTCACCATCTTTCAGGTTGCGGCCCCGGTTGTCTTTTCGCCTGTCTGCCATTACGCATCCTCTCCCAACTGTTTCACCGCTGCGGTTATATCCGCGCTCATATTCGCCATCTGAACAGCCATGGTTTCATAAAGACGGGTATCCAGATTTCCGCCATTGCCCAGTGCCTCAGACAGCACCCACAGCATAGCGGTCAGCTGCTCCGTCTGTTCGTGAATTGCGAATACCTTGCTCTTATCCATTGTCTTACATCCTTTCAAAATGTCCCGGCGGGTTTTCCGCCGGGGTATACGGTTTATACTGCGATGGGCTGAACCTGTGATGCACCAAAGAACGATGCTTTATAGGTGGCACAGTCCCCCTTGCTGGAATGGATTAACACCGCCTGAAACAGTGCCTTTGCGCCGTGCTGAACCTCATATCCGGCGGCTTTCCAGCCCGCCCATGTGTTGACAGGCTCACTCACGCCCGCGCTCTCCTGTGCCCGCTGAATGCGTTCTGCGTTGATGGGCTGCGCCTTTGCACTGTTCCATGCCCTGTGCAGACACTCGGCAAAGGCTGCAACGCCTTTCCGGTACAAGATCCATGCCTTGCGCATGATCTCCGAAAGATTGTACTTCATGGGGAATCCCTCGCTTTACTTTGCGGGCCATCCTTGCTATAATGGGCTTGACCCTGTTGTGGGTTTGGCGTGGTGGCTGTTTGGCGATGGACACCGCGCCTTTTTCTTTGGTACAGCATATCGGGAAGTGGGTTACTGTCTTAGCTAACTTTCCGTATTTGCGCTCCCGGCACATCCTTCGCCCCTTGCCTTCCGGTCGTGCTTCCCTTGCTGTGATTATAGTATACACCTTTTAGCGTGTATAATCTATTGACAGACTGCACAAATATACGCTGTACAACGTGTATATATTATACACTTGATAACGTGTATAACTCTGTGCTATAATAGACTGTGAAAAGAACCATGAAAGGGGCTGTATCATGCCGATCAAATTTGACAAACTCTTTGACCTCATGCGAGAAAAAGGGCTTACTACCTACAAAATCCGAAAGAACAAGATCATTTCAGAGGGCACTCTGCAAAAGCTGCGGGAGAATGGCACAGTTTCCACAGAAAGCATTGCCGCCCTCTGTGCCGCGCTGGACTGCCAGCCGGGTGACATCATGGAATATGTGCCCGCAGACGAACAGAACTGAGGTGTAGCCGCATGAAACAGCAGTATCCATCCATTGACGATCTGATTGCGCAGGAACGAAATAGCATCGGCGGCGTTGACCGCTGGACTTCCGCCGGGTATGGGCTTGTCGTTGGTGAAAAGGCTGATTCTGTCACCTTTGAACAGGCTGTGCAGACTGCCAAGGCCATCTGCCCGAATGTCAATATGTACGCTGAATACACAGATGCTTATGTGTTTTCCCAAAAGGAAGATTTGAGCTTTGGCGGGAACTCGCCGCTTGTGATCCTGAAGTCGTGCGGCGGCTCTATGAACATGACCGACTATCTGGATTCTGGCAGCGGAGTCATAGTCAAAGATTTTTCACCGCTGGAATGAAAAATAGCCGCCGGGGTAGTTCTGCTGATCCTCCCGGCGGCTATCTTCATTCTCTGTCCAGCGGGAGATACCGCATCACATATTTTCGCACCGCGCTATCGGTAAAGCGGTAGTTCATTCCGTAGCTGATTTCTTTCCACGACTGGCCTTTGAGAAAGCGCAGACGGCAGAAGTACCGCAGTTTTGCATCTTCCAGAGAATCGATGTATTCCGTGATCCGGGCCAGCGCATCCGCTTTGGCGGCTTTTTGCTCGTTCAGACGGCTTTCCAGTTCGACGATCTCCACGGCTTGCTTCTCCGTCCGGCTGATTTTTGGCCCGCTGCCGTGGGGCATATTATCAAACCCGGCGGATGGGATAGTGCTTGCACGTTCCCGCATTTCCTCTAACTGCCTTGATAGTCCAGCGATTTCCTGTTGCAGCCAAAATGCCTGATTCAATTCCTTTAAGGTCATTGTCCGTCCTCCCTTTATGCGGTATAATAGTGCTGCCGATAGCTGCCCATCCGGGCGGCTTTTTTGTTGCCCATCATCCCGCCGGGGCACGTTGCGGTTACGTTCTGCCGAGTGGACGTTTAGCCGCTTTTTCTCCGTTCATCTTGTTTCAGAGTGCGTTCATAGTTCCTGATGAACTCGCGGCGTTCCTTTCGTGTCCAACTGGAAACATAGGCTCTCAGATCAACGGGAACACAGGTCAACTGTACATTCTTCCCAGAACCCGCTTTAGTAGGCGGCATCTGCTCCCGCATGGGGCCAAGGGACTGCCCCTCACGCCATGCCAATGCTTTTCTGTTCCGGCGGCAGTCGTGAAAATTACGTTTACTCATAATTTTTACCTCGTTTTTGTTATGGGTCACTATGGGTCATCTTTTATGGGACACTCTATATAGAGAAGAAATATAAAAATCTCCCAAAATAACTAGCCCATAGTGACCCATTTATTTGTTCAGGGTATATCCAAGGACGAAACACCGCTTTCCATCGTTGGCCTTTCCGCCTTTTGGTCGTTTTCGTTTGGTCCTGATCCCGGCGGTTTCCAGTGTCTTTTTGAACTCCGGGAATCCCTCTGCATAGCAGCCGGAACGGTTGCACCAGTCCTGATACAGCTGATGCACGATTTGCGCTTCAATTTCGCCATCGGATGCAGAAACCAGTGTTTCACTGATAAACTGTCCAATCCGGTCAGTATCTTCCTCATAGCTCCGTGTAGCTGCCTTGACCGCTGCGGGCGGTTGCAGTTTTTCGCTTCTCAGCATCCGCAGACCCTCCAGACACCAGTTCAGTATACCGCTCAGGCTTCCCGGTGCGGTCAGTTTGGCTTTCAGGCTGGCATCCCGTTCATGCTCTGCAAAATGGCGGTTGAATGGAATCACGTTCACACGGTCAGAGGAAAACAGGGTTGCATCCGTTACTGTGGGCAGATGGTTCGTATCCATGAAAATCTTGAATCGCGGCTTAAAACTGAAACTATTCTCGCCCAAAAAGCGGGCCGTGACGGTTTCAGAACTTGATCCGGTCAGCTTTTTCACCATGTCCACACTCAGCACCATCTTTTTGGACGGCTCAGAGAAGTTTGCAAAACGCTTTCCGGCCAGCCGTGCAATATCCTCGCTTGGTGCGCGGGAATCATTATAGTTCCGGGTTGCAAGGCTTTCCGGGTTTGCAGAACAGCCATAGTCCCCCATCAAACGCATAAAGGTTTCACACAGCGTTCCCTTACCGTTTCGCGTAGTTGCACCATACAGCAGAAAAAAGCACTCATAGCGGGTATCTCCCGTCAGGGCATAGCCTAGGGCTTTCTGAATGAACCGGGCCAACTGTTCATCTCCACAAGTGATCTCCCGCATGAACTGTTCCCAGCGGGGACTTGTTGCCGCCGGATCATACGAAACGCCCGCCAGCTGTGTGATGTAGTCCTCGCTGCGATGCTCCCGGAATTGGCCTGTTCTCATGTCCAGTGTTCCATTGGGACAGTTCAGCAGATAGTCTTTGCTGTCAAAGGTAGACAGGGGCAAAGGATTGACCGTTGCTGCATCTTTCAGAATCGTTTCGCGGTAGTGCAGCTGCTGCCATTTGGCGGCGTGTTTGATATACTCCATCTGCCGTTTTTCATCGGTGAACGTCTGCCGAGTAGCATAGACCAGCAAGGCACTTGCAACTTCCTTGCAGAAGTCCATAGTTTGCAGACCGCCCAGATCAGGAACCCACCGTTTTCCGTCAAAGAAATACCACTTTTTGCGCTCCACCACATATCGGCATACATCCCGCGAAAGGTCAGCGAACAGATTGCCGTTTCCGGCATCATGCCAGCCGTATTGCGTTTCCGGGTGCATAGATTTCAGGCGTTCGATCAGCCATGCTTCATTGCTCCCGCGCATCCGATCCGCTGTGTAGGGTGCTGTGCCTTTCTGCCATCTTCCCAGAGAGGGGAACACGGTGCTTTCCAGTTCCTCGTTTGAAAGCGGGGGATTGCAGCGGCTTTCGTTTTCCTCATGGACTGCCGCCCGGATTGCCGCATCCGACAGTCCCTTTGATTGCAGACTGCCCACCAGCTTTATCATTTCCGTGGTGCGCTGTCCCTCGCCAACGCTTTCCGGCATCGAATACGGGCCGCTGTAACTGCCCCGTGCCGCCGGGGATGTAATTTCCTTGGCAGGATCGAGAAACGCCAGAACCGCGCTATTTGCGGGGGCTATGGGGGTATCCCATGGTGCTTTCAGCCATTGGTATTGCAAGCCATCCATCATGTTGGGCGGCACTCCCACAAAGCCGTTTTCACAGCGAATATCCACGCCGGGATACAGCCCGGTTTTGTTCCGGTAGGGGCTATCCACCCAGAAATAATAATGAATGCCGCCGTGGGCCGTCTGCGCGGTAGAGGTTTCCGGGAATGCACCATGGATCATCTGCCAGCTGGCGATAGTGGCCGTACCGTCTGCCGCATTGTTTCCGTGCGGCTTGTCACCGTCAATCACCAGCAGATACCGTTCACCATATCTGCCCGTAACAACGCCAATGTTTGCCGCTGGCTGTGCATCCCAGACCACCGCAACAGTGCCCAGATCATTGGTCGCTTTATCTGGCCAGCCTTTCCAGAGAGGGATTTTTCCGTTCAGGGGGTGAACCCTCAGCCCCATTTGGGCGTATGAACTCGCCCATTGCTTCATGCCATTCTCCATTGCTCCCCCTTACTGCGTGGACAGCCCATCAAAATAAGCATCCAGCTTAGTGGCGTTGAAGAACACGCTACGCCCATATCGCACCACCGCCTGTGCATCCTCTGCCGCCCTCACAAGCGAATTGCGGCACATCGAATACCGCTGGCAAGCCTGTTCTGTTTTCAATAGCTTCACGCCTACTTCCGTCCGTTCTCTGGCCCTCATTCTTCTGCACCGTCCTTTTCCAAAATGCTCTGTTTCATTGTTTTTCTCCTTTTCGGATTTTTGACAAACAAAAAGAGCGTCCCTAAAGCACTCGCATACCATTGGCATGGGAATGTTTTAGGGACGCTCATCTTATTACCCTTTCGGCATTATTGAGCTAAAGAGCCGCCGTAGTGTTAGAGCATTCTGTCACAGACACTATTCTGTTTGGTGTTCGCCATTATAGCGCATCTCCCGGTGTATGTCAAGTGACAAAAACAGACAAAACATAACGGAATTTTTTGTGCTGTCCGAAAATGAAAGGCGGTATAATGCAAAAAGAGCCGCCGCACCTCACACAGGTGCAGCGGCTCTTTTGAGTTGTTTCTATCCGTTCCGGGCATTCCGGGAACAATTCCGGCAGCTTAGTACAGCTTTGCGCCGGCGGAGCCCCGGCAGCCTTCTTTTACTGCTCAATCGGCTTCATGGTGGGGAACAGCAGAACATCGCGGATGGAGGCGCTGTCGGTGAGCAGCATGACCAGGCGATCCACGCCGAAGCCCAGGCCGCCCGTGGGGGGCAGGCCGTACTCCAGTGCGTTGACATAATCGTAATCCACCTGAGCCTTGCAGTCGGGCTCAATGGCCTTGCGCTCGGCGACCTGACGCTCAAAGCGGCCCTTCTGGTCGATGGGGTCGTTCAGCTCGCTGAAGGCGTTGCCGTACTCGGTGCAGTCGATGAAGTACTCAAAGCGCTCGGTAAAGGCGGGATCATCCGGCTTGCGCTTGGCCAGCGGGCTGATCTCGACAGGGTAATCATAAATGAAGGTGGGCTGGATCAGCTTGTCCTCAACAAAGGCATCGAAGAACTCGGCCAGAATGGCACCCTTGGTGGGGACCTCGGGCAGCTCCACATGATGCTCCTTGGCAGAGGCAATGGCATCCTCGTCGGACTTCCAGTCGTTGAAGTCCACGCCGGAATACTTCTTGACAGCCTCCACCATGGTCAGGCGCTCCCAGTGGCTCATATCGATCTGCTTGCCCTGATAGGGAATGACCATGCTGCCGCAGATCTTGAGGGCCAGACGCTTGTACAGCTCCTCCACCAGATCCATCATGCCGTGGAAATCGGTAAAGGCCTGATACAGCTCGATGCTGGTGAATTCGGGGTTGTGCTTGGGGTCCATGCCCTCGTTGCGGAAGATGCGGCCAACCTCATACACGCGGTCCATGCCGCCCACGATCAGGCGCTTGAGGTACAGCTCGGTCTCAATGCGCAGCACCATGTCCATGTTCAGGCTGTTGTGGTGGGTGTAGAAGGGGCGGGCAGAGGCACCGATCTCAAAGGGGGTCAGGATGGGGGTATCCACCTCCAAAAAGCCCTTCTCGTCCAGATAGGCGCGGATCTCCTTCAGGATCTGGCTGCGCTTGACGAAGGTATCCTTCACCTCGGGGTTGGCGATCAGGTCCACATAGCGCTGACGGTAACGCATCTCGGTATCGGTCAGGCCGTGGAACTTCTCGGGCAGTGGGCGCAGGCTCTTGGCCAGCAGGGTCAGCTCGGTGGCACGAACGCTCAGCTCGCCGGTCTTGGTGCGGAACACCTCGCCCTTGACACCGATGATATCGCCCACGTCCAGCTTCTTGAAGGCGGCGTAAGCCTCCTCGCCCAGCTCGTCGCGGCGGACATACAGCTGGATATCGCCCTTGTCATCGCGCAGGTGGGCAAAGCTCGCCTTGCCCATCACGCGCTTGGACATCATACGGCCGGCCAGCGCGACCTGCTTGCCGCTGTCGGTCTCGTTGGGCAGATCCTTGAACTCTTCCTTCAGGTCGGCAGAGTATGCGTCCTGGGGGAACTTGGTCAGGGTGAAGGGGTCGTTTCCGGCAGCCTGCAGGTCGGCCAGCTTCTGGCGGCGCACCTGCACCTGCTCGCTCTCAGACAGGCCCTGAGCGGGGTTTCTCTTTTGCTCTTCCATGGTTTCCTCCCGTTCAGGCTCAGTTTGCGGCGTGGGTAATGGCCAGCACTTCGTACTCAACGGTCTGGCCGGAGGGCAGCAGGACCTCAGCCTTCTCGCCCACGGCCTTGCCCAGCAGAGCGTGGCCCACAGGGCTCTCGTCGCTGATCTTGCCGTTGATGGGGTCAGCCTCGGTGCGGCCAACGATATCGTACTCCTCGGCCTCATCATCGCCGATCATCTTGATGGAAACGTGGGTGCCAACAGCAACGCTGTCCACGCTCAGCTCGCTCTCGTCGATGATCACAGCGTTCTTGACCATCTGCTCCAGCTCGGTGATGCGGTTCTCCACCAGACCCTGGGTGTTCTTGGCTTCATCGTACTCGCTGTTCTCAGAAAGGTCGCCGTGGCTGCGGGCTTCCTTGATCTCCTCGGCCAGCTCCTTGCGGCGGACCGTCTTGAGGTATTCCAGTTCGTCCTGCATCGCCTTCAGGCCGGAAGCGGACATCTTGATTTCTTGTGCCATTTTGGATCTTCTCCTTGTCTATTGGATTGACGCAGCCGCAAAGCCGCGCACGAATGCTATTATGACTGTTCTATTATAATAGCAAGCCGGGAGCTTGTCAATAAAAACCACGGCGCTAGAGCGGAAAAAGCGGCGGTTTCGGCTCCCGCCCCTATGCAGAAGCGCCCCACCGGTTCCCCGGCAGGGCGCTTCCACAGGTTATTTGGGAATAGAGAATGGTTCGGTTGTGGGGGCAACCCCCCAGTCGCTTTCAGCGACAGCCCCCGCTAATAGGGGGGCCCTTGGCATGGCGGATAGTTTCACCTTTTTGCCAAGGCCGCCCCTATTAGGGGCGGTGGCATCCCGAAGGGATGACGGTGGGGTTTACTTTTCCTGTGCCTTATTCCACACGCGGATCACTTCAACACGGCTCACGGAATCGGTATCCACATAGGTCTCGCCGTTGTCCTTTGCGGCCTTGAGCAGATCGTTCTCCACAGCCCAGGCAATGGCCTTCTGGGTATCGGTTGCATCGGCGGGCAGAACTGCGGCGGGTGCGGGCTTACCGGCATGGTTCCACACCAGCAGGGCCAGCTCGGCACGGTTTGTGGGGATGGCAGTACCAGCGGGCAGAGCGGTTTTCAGGTACAGCTCCGTGCCCAGCTGGTAACCCTGCCATGCCAGAATGGCGGTACCAGCAGCGGCAGTGCCGACTACTGCGGCGGTGCCCAGAATATTGGGCTCGTCCTCCTCAATGGAGGCATCCTTTGTCATGGCTTCGATGGTCACGCCACCGGCAGGCATCTGGAACTTCAGGGGGTTGTTCTTGACATCCACATCCAGCGTTTCATCGGTGGTAATCGTCCACTGGTCAAATGCAACGGCATCGCTCTGGCTGGTGTAGGTCACGGTCACGTCAGCCTTTTCGGGCACTTTGGCGATCAGCTCGCCCTTGTCGTTCTTCTCAGCCTTGATCTCTTCGTCACCATTCTTAATGGTAACATCAGCATTCTTAACGGTCAGGGTGTAGAGCTTGGTTGCAGGGGTAAGTTCGGCGGCCTTTTCGACAACAACGATATCCGTGCTGCACTCACTCACAATCTTGTCCCCATTTTTCAGGACAATACCAAAGGTATGCGTACCGGCCTTGCCATAGGTTACATCCAGCTTGCGATTCTGGCCCATCAGCTCGGAAATGGTGTATTCTTTCTTGTCCAGCACTTTGCCGTTCAGCATCACACTGGTAACATCATCATCGTAGGTCAGCGAAATCTTGATATTGTTCACATTTTGCTTGAGATCTTTAATATCATCGCCGGGAGTAACCGTAACATTCACATCAGCAGGGGTGTTGACCAGATAGTTACTCTTGGAAACTTTTGCAGTCAAAGAGGTATTCTGATATTCATGCCACTTCGCATAAAGAGTTGTATTACCAGTGATGGCCTGCTTATCATATTTGGTTTTGAAGTTTTCATCCATATACCAGCCATCAAATACCCATTCGTTGGTACTGTCGCTCAGCTCAGGCAGGCCAGTAACAGAAGCACCATATTCAACAGGAGGCATAGCATCAGGCTGTTCACCATGCCCATTGTTGTTAAGGGTCACAGTGTACTTGTTCTTTGTCCACTTGGCGTAATAGGTTTTACCCGTTACGGGGGTCGTTACTGCTTCACCCGTCAGTCCGGCATTATCATACCAGCCGGCAAAGGTGTAACCGGCCTTTTCGGGAGTAGCCAGCTTACCTTCTTCAAATGTGGTATTTTCTGCAAAAACTCCACCATTCGTGATAGCGAATACAGAACGATTCTCCGTGATTTGATTGGTAATCGTATTTTTCTGTTCTTCACTATTTACATAAATAGTATTGGGGTTCTTCAGGCTCTTAAATACATTCGTACCATAATCAGCGCTACCAATGCTCGAAATATCCAGTGAATGAATGCTTGTACAATTTTGAAATGCTGTATCTGCAATACTGCTTACTGACTTTCCAAGTCGAATACTTGTAAAGCCCATGCCGTTAAAAGCTGATTTTCCAATTTCTTTTACGCTATCTGGAATATTCAGTTGGCCAGTATAGGTGCCCGATGTATTAAAAGCACTTCCACCAATTTTTTCAAGATTCCTACCCAGCGAAATTTCGCTAAACTTGTTATTTGTAAAAGCACTGTCGCCGATGGAAATAACAGAATCAGGAATTGTCAGCTTTCCGGTAAACTTGCATCCAGAAAATGCAGAATCTCCGATCGTCTGTACTGAATTGCCAATTGTCAGAGTTCCTGTCAACGCAGTATCATTTGCAAAAGCAGCATTTCCAATTACAGTCACATTACTGGGGATTTTCAAATCTCCCGCAAGTGAATTACAGCCGGAAAAAGCACCATTTTGAATTTTTTTTAAGGATTCCGGAAGTTCAATAGAGGTCAAAGCAGTATCGCTAAGAGCGGTCGAACCAATCTCTTCCAGATTGTTAGAGAGCTCAATCGATTGCATTCCCGTGCAGTAGTTAAAAGATTTCTCTCCAATTTTCGTTACACTCTGCGGTAAAGCAACATGCGTGATTGCTCTGTGAGCTTCAAAGGCATGTGCACCGATTTCAGTAATACCATCGGCGATTTCAAGCTCTGTAACTGCATAATACACATTATTGACTGCTACTTTTTCCTTTAGAATCAATGCAAAATTCCAAGGGCTTCCAAAGGCCCAGCCTTTTAAGTCTCCCATTGCACCAGTACCAGAAATCGTAAGCTTATAGGTATTTTCACCATTCGGTGTCAATGTCCAAATAGCATTACTGTAATATGTTCCAGTAAAGGTACGTTCTATGTTTTTATACTCCATAGAATAGTTATACGTCTGACTAGGGTAGGAGCTGTCAGCACCACAATAACCAGTTAGCACTGGTTTTTCTGCAAACGCCGTAATTGCGCTCACTGGCAACAGTGCAAATATCATACATGCTGCAACCAACAAGCTGACGAACCGCTTTTTCATAAAATTCCTCCTTTTTGCAAAAACCCAAAAATACTCTTCTCTGCACCCACCGCAAACACAAAAAGCGCCGCACCGGCCAAATGGCTGGTACAACGCTCTGCGTTTTGTACTTTGGGGACCTACCGCCCTTGAGGTGATGCCCATGTGCAGTATGGTTGAGAAAGTTCAGCTGGCTGCCATATTACAGGCCCTTTAGCTTTGCGTCGCAGCCTTTCGACTGGTTTGCCGATTCTTCTGTTTTATGTGGCATCTTACATAAAAATCATAAAACTTTTTTTTTTTTTTGTCAATAACCCAAAACCATCTTTGGCGAGTTGCACAAAAGAGGAAGTATCTGTATGGCATTTTCGGATAGCGGCATCTCCCCGGGGAAAACGTTCCGCTTGGGGAACGGCGGCTTGTTTCCTCGCTTTTTCGTTGAAATATGCCAAGTTTTATGATATAGTAGTAGTCGTTTTTACGTTTCACTCCCCTATTCTCCCTGCGGAAAGGAAGCTCCCATGAACCTGACAAAGCAGTTCTTCAAGTATGTGTCGCAGAATATTTTCGGTCTGATCGGCACATCGTGCTATATTCTGGCCGACACCTATTTCATCGCCCAGGCGGCGGGCACCGACGGCGTGACCCTGCTGAACCTCTGCCTGCCCATGTACAACCTGATCTTTGCCTTCGGCTCGATGATCGGCCTGGGTGCGGCCACCCGGTACGCCATTCTGCAGGCGCAGGGCGAGGCGCGGGCGCAGCGGTATTTTTCCAACGCCATCCTCTGCGCCTGCCTGATCGCCATCCCGTTCATGCTGGCGGGCGCGTTCTGCCCGGGCACGCTCCTGCAGCTCATGGGCGGCGATGGGGACATCGTGGCCCTGGGCCTGAACTACACCCGCATCTTCCTGCTGTTCACACCCTTCTTCATGTGCAACTACATCTTCTCGGCCTTCGTCCGCAACGACGGTGACCCGTCCCTTGCCATGGTGGCCACCCTGAGCGGCAGCCTGTTCAATGTGGTGTTCGATTACATTTTCATCTTCCCCATGGGGCTGGGCCTGCCCGGCGCGGCGCTGGCAACGGCCATCTCGCCGGTGCTCAGCATCGCCATCTGCAGCCGCCACTTCTTTCAAAAGAGCAACACGCTCACCTTTGTCCGGCAGGCTCCCTCGGCCCGGCTGCTGGTGCAGAGCTGCCAGCTGGGCATCTCCGGTTTTGTCGGGGAGCTCTCCTCTGCCGTGACCACCACCGTGTTCAACTTCCTGCTGCTCCGGCTGGCGGGCAATGTGGGCGTAGCCGCTTACGGCGTGGTGGCAAACTTTGCGCTGGTGGCAACAGCCATCTTCAACGGCGTGGCCCAGGGTGCCCAGCCGCTGGTCAGCCAGTGCTACGGCAAAAATGAGATGGCCGGGGCAAAAAAGCTGCTTCTGCTGGGCTGCGGCACCGCGCTGGCACTGGCGGCGGTGTTGTACGGTGCCGTGTTTGGCTTTACCGATACCTTTGTTGCCCTCTTCAACAGCGAGAGCTCTGCTTTGATGGCCGAATATGCCCACAGCGGTATGCGCATCTACTTCCTGGGCTACTTCTTTGCAGGCTGCAATATTGTTGCGGCGGGCTATCTGGGTGCGGTCAACCGCCCCACCGAAGCCACCATCACCTCGGTCAGCCGGGGCGTAGCCGCCATCGTCACCTGCTCACTGATCCTGAGCGCCTTGTTCGGCATGAACGGCGTGTGGTCGGCCTTCCCCGCCGCCGAGGCCATCACGCTGGCCCTGACGGTGTTCCTGCTCAAGCGCCCGCAGTCTGTGTGCGGCTGAACGCCTCCACGGAAAAGAGCCGGGTGCTGCCCCGGCTCCTGAACATTTTAAATATACAGTGCCTGCTCCCGCTGGCTTTCCGCCGGGCTGAGGGGCCGTGCTGTCTGACCGGCCAAGGCCCGCCACTGTGCGGGGGATTGGCCGGTCTCTTTTTTGAACACCCGGCACAGGTAGTTGGCCCCTGAAAAGCCGCACAGGCTGGCAATGACATCCAGCGTGTATTCCCGGTGCAGGAGCAGCCGCATGGCAGCTTCCACCCGCACAGTGGTCAGGTAGCGCCCCGGGGGCACCCCCACGGCGGCGGTAAAGGTGCGGACAAGGTGGCTCTTGGAGACCCCCAGCCGCTCACTGAGCTCCTCCACGCCGTACAGGCCAGCGTAGTTCTGGCGGATATCCTCAATGGCGGCCTCCACCAGCGGCGGCAGGGGCGGGGCGGCGCTGTCGGCCCCCGCAAGCTCACAGAGCAGGGCAAAGGCCAGCTGGCTGGCAGCCCGGCTGCGGGGTGTATCGGCCTCGGCGGCAAGGCGGCCCAGCAGCTCTGCGGCGGCGGGGCAGGTCTCGCCCCGGGCCAGGAACGGCAGCTCCGTCAGCCCGGCAAGGAACTGCACCGCCGCCTGCCCGGTCAGCTGGATGCAGAGCAGGTGGCTCTCCCCTTCCGGGGTCAGGGTCAACGGGGCACGGCTCAGCACCAGATGGCCCGCCGCCGCGCTCTGGGGCGGCAGGATCAGTGCGCTGCCCGCCGGGGAGGGCGAGGCATCGGTCAAGCTGGCAGTGCATCTGCCGCTGGAGATCAGGCAGACCCACAGCCCCTCGCCGGTCAGGGTCAGGGGTTCTTTGGGCTGGATATCCCGCACCACGCCAAGGGCTGCGGTGCTTGTCCAATCATAAAGCAATATCTGACACCTCAAATCAATAAAATGCTATTTTATATCACAAAGTTATCTGTTATTATAATACCAACGAGAGCGTGCACCGTCAAGGTGCCGTAACATAGAAAAATTTTAATGGAGGCAATGACCTATGGCTTCGATTAGCTGCCAGCACATCTACAAGATCTATCCGGGCGCTACTGCTCCTTCTGTTACCGACTTCAACCTGGAGATCCAGGATAAGGAGTTCATCATCTTCGTCGGCCCCTCTGGCTGCGGCAAGTCCACCACCCTGCGCATGATCGCCGGTCTGGAGGAGATCTCCAAGGGCGAAATGTACATTGGCGGCCGCCTGATCAACGACGTTCCCCCCAAGGATCGTGATATCGCCATGGTGTTCCAGAGCTACGCTCTGTACCCCCACATGACCGTTTACAAGAACATCGCTTTCGGTCTGGAGCTGCGCAAGACCCCGAAGGACGAGATCGACCGCCGCGTTCACGAGGCTGCCAAGATCCTGGAGATCGAGCACCTGCTGGACCGCAAGCCCAAGGCTCTGTCCGGCGGCCAGCGTCAGCGTGTTGCTCTGGGCCGTGCAATGGTTCGTAACCCGGCAGTCTTCC
>ERZ827496.3021-NODE-3021-length-15331-cov-4.385769_pt1 | contig 15331 bp, 8 predicted proteins | sample MGYA00519769_ERZ827496 | MGnify/ENA primary metagenome ERZ827496 (study PRJEB31778, sample SAMEA3449327) | human gut metagenome | biome: human gut; feature: human-associated habitat; material: faeces | place: United Kingdom | collected 2010/2012 ...
CCTTGTTGTGCCATATTGAGTGAAGTCAGTTCAAAGAAGTCATATACACAGTTTTCCAGTTGCATACAGTGTTTGCGAGTCTTTTCAGAAGTGTTGATTAGCTTCCAGATTTCATCCAGTGTCATAGCGGCAGGTACTTCGATGGCTACATGTTTGCCATGTTCCATAGCGTATACACCCATGTCTGCATGGTGTTTCCAGTCTGTAGCTATGTATACCACGTCGATATCGTCACGTTCGCAGAGCTTTTTCCATGCTTTTTCGTCTCCTGCGTAGGAAGCTGCTTTCGGCAGACCGGCTTTCTCCAGTATCTTTTGAGCATTTTCAACACGTTCGGGGAGAAGATCGCATAAAGCTACAATCTGAGTTCCCGGAATATGTGTCCAGCGTTCAACCGCACCGGGACCGCGCATTCCCAATCCGATAAAGCCTACACGAACCGTTTCAAGTTTAGGAGTAACGAGTTGGATTACATCTTGCTGATTTGCCGGACGAGCCGGAGTTTCTACTTTAATCGGAGAGAACTTTGCTTTTGTCTTTTGAGCAAAACTGGTCTGGCAGGTCAACAATGCAAGACCGATGAGTGTGTTAAGTAGTAGTTTCTTCATCTTTCTTTTAATTTTTAATTGGGGGTTATTAATTGGTTTTTCATTTCGGTGTCAAAAATACTAATTAATTAATCAATCCAGTGTAATTATTGTAGATATTTTCATTGCCCGTCTATATTTTTGGTAGAAAAAGAGTCGCACTATTCGCTATGTTATAATGATATTTTCGGCATCGCCCGAACAGTGAGCGATGCCGTTTCTACATCTGTAATGTGTGTTAAGTTAAATTATTCTTATAACAGAATACGTTTTCCGTCAGCTTGTACGGCATATAATTTGGCATTCACCATCAATATAGATGAAGGAATCTCGAAAGTCGTGAAGGTAGAAAAATAAAGTAATTTTCCATTTTCATCATTCTCTCTGAGTTCAAAAGCCACAGCTTCATCTCCGTTTTGGATGGAGACCTTGCGTCCTGCCAGCTCTGCCGTGATAGCTTTGGTTATCTTCTGATTTTCTTTGAATTGAGTGTAATATCCGACATCTCCGACTGCCGAATAGCGGTAGTCATTCGATGGAAACTCACTTTTCTTTCTGTCTTCAATGTATTGGAAAGCATGTTTCGGGGCAGGGAATTGTGCCATGTATTCTTTTGCTTCCCGAATCATCGCATCACTTACATAGTATTTGTATGTTCCATACTGTTCGATAGTCGTATTGACAGGTTCGAAGAATCCCCACATCTCGAAAAAGTCTGTCAGGTTCTGATTGGCGGCTTTACTTGCCATTTTGGCAAATTCAAGTTGCTTTTTCCCGGGATCTTCACCTTCGGTCATATTCACTTCACGCATCAGTTTGAAAAGTGTTTGCCAGAAATCTGTTTTATATTCGCATCGGTGATAGTAAATCCATAGTTGCCAGTTCATTCTCATATGCGTTTCTGTGTCTTCGTTCTGGTGGGTTGCGTCTCCCATATTATACCAAGCCTGCCCGTTGGCATAACGGGCGGTTGCAACGCTTCCTAACCCGTTACCACGCGATTTGTATTTTCCTAATTTATAGATAATGAAATTAGAGAACAGATTATTAGATGATTCGGTAGAACTGGCCCAGTTAATAGCTGCCTGATGAACATGGCCAATTTCATGAGCTGGTCCCCACGCGTTATCTTCCGCCGCCATTACATTATCTTCCAACAAGATATTGCCTAAGTAGGTATAGACAAATCCGATTTGATAGTCAGAAGCCCACATATAACTTCCTTCCGGTGAGATGGCAAATAAATGGTTGTTGACTTGTGATGGGCGTACATCGTCAATTCCCATTAATTCTTGTTGCCAGCCGACAATGTTATCCCATAGATGGATGGCTGAGAGGATGTTGTTGGGTACATATTCCAATAATTTGTTGCGGTGGAAATAGAACATGATCTTTTCACCGCGTATGCAGAAGTATTTGTGTGTTGATTTTTTCAATAATTCAGCGTATTTTTCGTCTGTCTTATGTTCTTTCAGGTCGAAGAAACCGTTCACTGTGCCACTTCCGAGTGGTATGTGAATTTTGATGGGTTTTGCTGTATTTGAAGTCAGTTCGGTGTTGTACATGACAAACAATTGTCCTTCTCCTTTCATAGTCAGTTTGTTGACTCCGGGATTTAGCATATAGACATCGCCTGAAGAAGCTGTTTGCTTGTATTCTGTTCCTGTTTCCCAAATACACTGCATTGAAATATTCTGTCCGTATGTGTCACCAACCAATACGATGATATCGTCTCCTGCCTTGACGGATATACCAGTCGGATTGTCGAGATCACTATATTTCTTAGTCATTAATTTATCCGCCCATTCAGCAATATTACTGTATGGTTCATAGCTGCGAATGCGAAATTCTTTTTCCCATTTGTCGTATGTATTGTCACGAACCGCTTCTGCTATTCTGACGAAATAGTCTGGCAGAGCTTGTATCTGTTCGTTGGTGACGTTGTTCTTTATTTCCGTACAAGTTATATCGGTGAATACGGTAAGAAGTTGTTTATCCAGTGTTTTATCCGTATTTGTTTTGTAAAATTCCATTTCATCACAGCTTACAAAATCACCCAGACCGCTTAATACTTCGAATTTGATTCCGGTCGCTTTTATGCCTTCTGAAAATGAAACTTTGGAAGGAGCATTCTGCTCTTTAAAGTCATATTCTCCCTGTAATGTATAATCTGATCGGTCAGGATTGGTTGTTGTATATACTTTGACCTTTCCGAAGTTTCCATTACCGGATCGTGTATAATAAATTAAGTAGTCTATTTCCGTATCTCCTTTAAAATAGTATTCCAGCGTGACAGGGAATTTGGCGGATTGTCCCCACGGAGTGTGGAAAGGGGCAGCTCCATCAGTTGAAAATTTGCCATCATATGTATTTTCAATATCCTGTCCCTCCTGATGCTCACTCGCTTTGCCTCCGGTTGGTGTAACCTTGATGTCACCCTCAACAATTACTTCGCCTTTGGCATATTGATTAACGGTGATAGTATAGGTAGCAGTAGTTGATGTTACTTTTATGTTGGCTGTTCTTTTGGTTTCGCCTGTATTTTCATTCACTGTAATTCTCAGGAAAGTTCCTTCTGCTGCTGTCTTTTGTTTTGAGCATTGTAGCCAGTTTGCTTCATAAGAGACACTCCATTGAGCTAACTCCATAGATGTGTTAATTGGAATCTGGACAGACGTACTTGATTTATCCAGATTTTGTATCAGATATTCTTCACTGATACTGAAGGAGCTATTTATAATCGATTTTTCGGTATCCTTGCATGCCAGTGAAACTGTGAATAGAGTAAAAAGGGCTAATAGGTTAGTAATGAATCTTTTTATTGTCATTTTTTTGCTGTATTAGTTTTTAAGATAGATGAGGTATAAAAGGGTGAATCAAAAGTCTGACTCACCCTTTGTCTCTCATTTATTATTCGGACAGTATGAACAGACTAAATTCGCTCCATACAAAGAAGGAACCACCGGTCCAGTTGCTTTCACATTCAAAGCGTAAGGTGTTGGCAGCATTGTCTATTGAAACGTCGGGAGAAACATAAACTCCTGCAGCACCTGACGGGAGACCATCTTCATCCCACGCAAAACGCTTGTAAAGTTGTAAATTGTTCTCATTCGTTCCTGTATATAAATTGAACCATGCCAAAGCGGCATTTCCGTTATTTGATCTGTTTGTATAGGTGAAACGGAATGTTTTAGTTGATACGGGCAATTTTACTTGAACATAATGCTTGTCGGCAATTGATACACTCCACGCGCTGTGGAAGTAGGTACCTATGTCTCCATCCAATAAATTAGCTAAGGAACCTTCTGACGGTTCTATTGCATTACTGGAAAGCATGTCCGCTGTCAGACTGTATTTTTCAACAGATGCAACCAGTATAAATGGATTCGTGTCGAATTCGAAACCGTCTTTTCCATTAATTTCCAGAATCTTTATACCCACATTTCCGGAGGTCTTCGTAAACTTAGGGATATTAACTTGAACAGAAGATGTGTTTCCAGGCTCAAATGAGATGATATCCGAAACCAACGTTGCTCCTTCTAAGGTAGTAGTAGTTTCATCAATTGCTACTTTACAGGTGAAATTCCATTGGTTTTCGACTTGCAATCCTAAATCAAGAGCAATGGTGCCTCCACTTTGGGGCAGATATTTAGTCACGGTTCCTGAACTGGATTCAGTGACTGAAAGAGAGGGAGTAATAATCTCCGGTTTCAGAACTAATGTGTTTTTATCCGCCAGGATGGAATCGGATGTACTGGTCAGCATGATTGGAAGGACACACGTTTGTCCCTCTTCAAGAGTCTGCTCAAAGATTTCTATCTCGTTGGTATTCAACTGTAAATTGATGATCTTATAGGTTTCAGCAGAAGAATAATCGAGTTCTTCCATGTTGAACGAATAACAATTGGCAGGCATTGCCACATAGTCCAAACCTCTCTCGGAGATATACTTCTCAAAATTGACTGCATCCATTGCACCGATATGGGCAGAAGCTGTCAATGTGGGTTGACTTCCGGATTTAATGACCGTTATTGAATAGTTAGTAGCCTCTCCTGTTTTATAAAGATCTACGGCTTGCTCACCGGTGGTCTGCAGTGATAGTATTTTCTCATATTCCTGCGGATAGGTATCGTCATAATTGTCGCAGGAAGTATTCATCAGAATCATCCCGCACAAACACAATGCTATTGATATATGTTTCATATATATTCTATATTGTTATGAATGAATAAAAAATAATTAATATCCGGGTGCTTGTACCATTTGCGGATTTTTGTATACTTCGTTGTAGAATACCGGATTCAGGTACATGCGGTTTTCCCACACATAAGGTGCATCAACTGTAGTTCGTTTATTAAATTCTTCGAATGTGGGACTTTGAACTTCTGCATTCAATCCTTCCCGTTTGTTTGCTCCAAAGTACTTGGCTCCTTCTGCCCAACGGCGGACATCGAAGAAGCGGTGACCTTCGTTCCATAATTCAACAAAACGTTCATTGTGTACCCAGTCTTTTATTGTCATATTATTTGTGATATCAGCCAATGTTAATTTAGGGATTCCGGCACGTTCACGAACAGGATTTAGTGCATCAATGGCTTCCTGTGTATTTCCTAATGCTGCATGGCATTCTGCTACGTTTAGGTAGAGTTCGGCCAGGCGGAATAAGATAGTAGGTGCGCTTGTTCCGCTTGTAGAACCGCCGGCTGTATAGAATTCAGTTACCGGATCAACAAACTTTTGTGTCAGGAACCCTGTGACACTATGGTCACGATTAAATAGAGACGGATTGTAACCGTGCATTTCCGAATTCCTCATTTCCAGTTTCAGAGGAGAACCGGCCGCAAATTTAGTTCCGTAGTCACCACCGTCAAAAGCCATCCATGCATAGAAACGAGGTTCACGACCCACATTCAATTTGATAATGTCTTCCCGTGAAGAGATACCTGCTGACTCAAACCATTCAGAGGAAGGAGTAAAGTCAAGGTCTTTTTCAGGTAGTTTCCCGTTAGCTGTATAGAAATGTTCGAACGTATATAATGTAGGAGATACACCACTATAACCAGCATGCCATGTTCCATCCGATTTCTTCAGAATACGAAGCGGATAACGGGAATAAAAATCAAACTGGTTGGATAATCCCCAGATAATTTCTTTGTTTCCTTCAGATTCACGTGTACTTACGGCATAGCGCATCTTCATTACGTTTTTCAGGAATTCTTTATTATCTTCCACGTCTGCTACTCCGGGAACAAAAGGTAAGTTCAGGGATTGTCGGGAGTAATATTCGTCGTCATCGTAAAGTTCACGGTCACCGGAAGTTGTAGCTAATGTAAGTGCTTCCTGACATGCGGCCAGTGCTCTTTCCCATTTGCTCTTGTCATAAGTATTGCTTACCAAAGCTTTACCGTAACCCGGAGTCTCGAAATTCTCATTCTGCCAGTTAGGATAGGGGAAACTTCCGTTCCATAAAGGAGATGCGGCATAAAGTAACAAACGTGCTTTTACAGCTTTAGCTATAGTAGATGTAGCGCGACCCCATTCATTGGTAACGGTGCGGTTGGCAGGAAGTACTTTGGCGGCTTCATCCAGCTGGTTCGCAATCCAGTCTACACAATAGTCAAAGTGAAAACGTCCATTATACTCTGACGTTGGGGTATCCATCGGAATGTACGAGTCTGTAATTGGGATGGGACCATATCTTCTTAAAGTAGCGAAGTGGTAATAAGCTACCAGGAATTGGCATTCGGCTCTCCATTGTTCCTTTTCTGCATCAGATGCAATGTCGCTTCCCGCATTTTCCAACTTTTGTAAAAACAGATAACATTGTCCTATATATTGGTAAGTAGTTCCCCATAGCCAGTCTTGGTTAGTGGATGATGCAGTGTTAAATGCATAGGCGCCCCAATAACCGTCTGTGTTCCATGAATAAGGTAATACATATTCGTCTGTCGTAGAGTTTATTTCCCCCAGATAGGCACTGGGTAAGTCTGTACTGACACCTCCATAACAGGAATAAAGAAATCCTAAAGCTCGGGTGGGGCTTGACATTGCGTCATCGATATTGGGTTGTTCGGGTGGAACGACGTCTAGATAATCACATGAGGTTAAGCCCAATGCAGTGATAATAACTGCTATACTTATATTTTGAAAGATGCGTGTTAGTTTCATATTTTTTCTCATAATAAATTAGAATTGAAGTTGAATTCCGACATTGACAGTCTTTTGCATAGGATAACTGTTCCAAGAAGACAGTTCAGGATCCCAAAGGTCAAACGGACTAAAGGTGAATAGATTGGCTGCGCTGACGAAAATACGTCCATAAGGTATTTTATATCCTACTTCTACATTCTTCAATCGGAGGAAAGAACCATTTCTCAACCAGTAACTACTGTTCACTGTATTGTTGGCAACGTCTGTTGCAAGTAGTCCCAAACGAGGATATTTTGCATCCCAATTCAGTTTTTCTTCTGACCAGTAATTATCGGCTATATATTTTAATACATTTCTGTTACCGACGGCTATTCCTTCTTGGAAAGGGTCAATACCGTTTGTCATGATAGAACGCAGGGCAGAGCCACTGAAGAAGACACCAAAATCAAACTTCTTGTAGTTGACAGTTCCGCCAAATCCGTATTGTAAGCGTGGAGTACTTCCATATTTGGAGATCATCGTCTGGTCATCCGAATCAATGATACCATCACCGTTAAGGTCACGATATTTAATATCTCCGACCTTGGGTGTAGAACCCAAATTCTGGGCAGGGCTGTTATCTATTTCTTCTTGTGACTTGAATAAGCCTTCTGCTATGTAGCCGGTAATGCGTGAATAAGGTTTTCCGGTTTCTGACTTCCATATAGTCGGATATTCCGGTTCATCCACATAGACCATTTTATTTTTGTTGTAGGTGAAGTTTGCCTGTAGACTGACAGACAAATCTTTGGAGAAGTTATTGGCATAATTAATACTGAATTCCACTCCTTTATTATCCATTTTACCAATATTACTCCAAGGTTTGGCAATATGATAAGCCAGCGATTGTGGCCATGCTTCACGGTTCATGAAGATGTCATAACGCTTGTCGTAGAAATAATCGAAGGTAAATGTCCAGTTTCGGAACAATGTAAAATCAATACCGATATCGAGCTTTTTTACTTTTTCCCATCCCAAACCGGACATGGCGTAGTATGCCATCTGAGGACCTCCTAATTGGTAGTCCATATTTTGTCCGGAAGTCCATTTCAGATAAGACAGGTCGTTGTTTGTAATCTTGTCTATATACAGGTAATAACTTCCGCCGGCTGTTGCCAGATCGTCGCTACCTACAAGACCGTAGGAACCTCTGATTTTGAGATTGTCCACTACATTTTTCATTGGTTCGAAGAAAGCTTCATTGCTTATCACCCATCCTAAAGACACGGCAGGGAAGAATCCGAAACGGTCTTCTTTGGCCAGACGTTCGGTCCCGTTGTAACCGAAGTTAAACTCAAACAGATAGCGTTGTCCGTAATCATAAGTAAGACGTCCGGAAAGGCCTTGATTACGGTTGGGTAACACATCGCTTCTGTATTCGCGTTGTTTGTAGAGTAACATGGCACCTACATTATGCAGACCGAATTGACGGGCATAGTTTAGGTTGAACTGTAATTCAAATGTTTGGTCGGATGACTTTCCGATAGCCGACTGACTGATATAATCGCTGCCATTCGAATTTAGCAGTTCCAATTCATAATTCGTATTTTCCAGGTCGGTTTCATCGTAGCTTCCGCTTTTTATGCGATAATAATAAGGAGCAATGCTACGATCAAAGTAAGAACTTGACCAGGTTTTGAAATTTACAAAAGCATTAATTTTAAGCCCTTTAGTGATAAAATCCAAATCCTGATCTATCTTGATAACTGTGTTAAGTGTATTTTCGTTCGTTTCGGCAAATGATGTCATCATCCTGGCATAGGGGTTCGTGTATAAGGTACTTCCTGAGATGATGTTGTTGCCGTACATGATACGCCCGTCTTGACTTGGATAAGTAACCGGAAATTCTATGGGGGTAGTAGTCAGAATCTGTTTGAACAAATCCTCGCTTGATACATTCGGGCTTTTTTTCTGACGGATCTGAGCGTTCATATTCATTTTGATTGTCGTCGTCGGCGTCAGTTTATAAGCAATATTATTCTGGAAGGTATAGTTCATTATATTAATATTGTTGTTCCATGAATATGCTTTCCCTGTGTTCAGCAAGCCTGAATCATGGCTGACATCCAAACTCATGTAATATTTAACTTTAGAACCACCACCGGAAATGTTGACGTTGGCACGTTGGCGCATACTCATGTTTTTAAACAATACGTCTTGCCAGTTTACATCGGGGTATAGGTATGGGTTGACTCCGGATGCCGTACGTTCCATGTCTGTAGCACTGTATTTGGGTGTAGCGGAAGAGTTTCTGGCTAATGAAGCTTTATTATACATATCCATATAAGTAGCTCCGTCCACAAATTCCGGGAACTTGTCTAAGTAGTTGAAAGAATTTTCTGCTGTAACGTTGATGGATGTTTTACTATTGTATTCTCCGCCTTTAGTTGTGACGATCATTACACCGTTAGCTCCGCGTGAACCATAGATAGCGGTGGCAGATGCATCTTTAAGGATAGAGAAACTTTCAATATTCTCGGCCGGCACATAATTAAGGTCACCGGATGATATTTCTACATCATCCAGTAAAATCAGAGGAGTTGCTCGTCCACCGAAAGTACCGATACCGCGAATGTAAAATTCGGCACCGGAGCCAGGCTCTCCGGAATTTGTTTTTGCGATGACACCCGCCAACTTTCCGGCAAATGAATTGGATAAAGTAGATGACGGCAGCTTGAGGCTGGCACCTTTTATACTTGTGATAGCTCCTGTTACGCTGACCTTCTTTTGGGTACCGGAACCGACTACGACAACTTCATTCAAGGTATGATCGTCTCCTTCCAGTACAATTTTGATATTCCCTAGATCTTCTACAGGAACTTCGCGAGTTTTATATCCGATGTAAGTTACGACAAGGATCGTCTTATTGTCGGGTATGGAAAGACTAAAATTACCATCAATATCCGAGATTGTACCGGTGTTCTTGTCACCTTTAATCGTGATGTTAGCTCCAATGATGGGGCTATCGTCCACTGCGTCTATAATAGTACCGGTTACAGTACGTTTTTTCTTTTGTTGGGTGTTATTCGTTTTTTGTACGTTAAGAATAACCTCTTTGTTTTTTACGATATAGCTAATACCGCTGTCTTTGAAAACTTCATCCAGAATCTCGTCAATAGGACCATTACAATTAATGTCTTTCCGTTGTTTGTCTTCGAGATCTGCTGCATTGTAGAAGAACGTGTAGTCGCTGTTTTTTTCTATAAGCTGGATAGCTTGCATAATAGTGATTGATTGCCCCTTGATAGATATGTGTCCTTGAGCTCCAAGAGCGGACAAGGGGTAAAAGAGCAAAACGAGTGCGATATGCTTCAGATATCGCCTCCGGTAACAACTGTGATTTTTTTTCATGATTTAACTTGTTGTGAGGTTAAATATTGGGTTAATTATTAGAAATATGGTTAATTATATATTACTATTTTTTTATTCTGTTTTTTGTATGTAAGGTTAAGGCTGAAACAGAGTTTATCTATCACGTCATCCAATGTTTCATCATAACGGATGCTGCCTGTGAATGAAGGCTGTTTAGTAAACTTTCCTTCTAGAATTATATTTGATTGGTATATTTGATTTATAATCGAAATGAGCTGGGATAATGGGGTTTCTTTGAAGTTGTATCTTCCGTCCTTCCAATTGATATCCATAACATTCTCAACTAATGTTTGTGCATTGTTTGGATTATACATTACCTTTTGCGATGGAGACATGATAATTTTCTCTCCTGTAGATTCTACATTGAATTCAATTTTACCATGAAACAGCGTGATTTCATTTTTTTCAGCATTAGTTTGCTTGATTTGGAAACAGGTTCCCTTTACTTCTATAAAAGCTTTATTAATATGTACTTGGAAGAAACTGCCTTCATGTTTATATACCTCAAAAAATGAGTTGCCTTCTAACCATACTTCTCTTTTTTTGTTGAAGGCTTTTGTGTATTTAATGGAACTACCTGATTCCATCCATACTTTTGTACTATCCGGTAAAACGTGCATTTGGTTTTGTTGTGCTATCACCTTTATAAATTCGTCGTTAATATTATCTCTGATTGAATTCATCCAAAATCCTCCTATTGTTAGTAAAAGAGCAAGTGAAGCTACGGCAAAATGCCATCTTAGTTCTGTTAGAACTTTGTTTCTTTTCCTATCTACACATCTTGCTTTTACTTTTTCCCAGATCTGTTCTTTTATTTTAAAATCTATAGCTTTATTTTCTGATTCATTCCATTGTATTTTAAGTTCTCTATCCACTGATTCCAGGTCAGCATAGCTCCTTCGCTGCTTTTTAGTCAGCTGTCCTGCCAGCAAACCTTTAATCAAACTCATCTTTGTATCTTTATCCATCCTATCTTACTTTGTTATTATTCTATTTATTATTACTCGTATATTATAAATACACTTGAGTTAAGTCTATCCCCACATCCCTTCGATAAAAAAAATAGCAAAATTATTATTAAAACCACAACAACTTAATAATCAATATACTACCACCCAATTAAAAAGAAGTTTTTTTTTCGAAAAGTCATTTTTTTATCTTAGTTCTAACAGAACTTAGTTGAAATTAATAATTAGAATAGATTTTGAAGACAATATTAAAGGAAAAAAGGTAACTTTATTATAAATAAAAATCAAAAAAAAATGTTGTGGTTAATGGTTATTTCTTTATTTTTGTAACACAATTGAAAAGAGATGGAGGAGACAATAATTCTGGAAAAGGTAAAAGCGGGAGATGCGGCTGCATTTTCTTTGCTGTATGACCTTTATTGGCTGAAGGTTTATAACTTTGCACGACTTTATGTCACTTCATCTTCCGTGATTTCAGAAGTAGTTCAGGATGTTTTTGTGAAAGTTTGGGAGTCCAAAGAGTTTCTTGATATTACCAAGAATTTTGATGGGTTGCTTTTTATGATTACCCGTAATATTATATTCAATTATTCGCGTAGACATTTTAACGAGCTGAATTTTAAAATGACAGTTCTGAAAGGACTTGAAAATTCTTATGATATAGAAGAGGAATTGGATGCTGCTGATTTGAAGAACTATATTGATAAATTGATTTCGCAACTTCCGGCCAGACGACAGCAGATCTTTAGAATGAGCCGCGAAGAGCATCTATCTAATCGGGAAATCGCGGAACGTTGTGCAGTCAGTGAAAAAGCAATAGAACGGCAGATAACATTAGCATTGAAGTTCATCAAAGAGAACCTTCCTTTATTTGTCGTATTTATGGGATAAAGGCTCAAACGTATTCATACCCATGCTTGAGTCTGAATACGTTTAATTGCCTATATGGTGTTTCTTATTTTTTCAGTTTAAAGAAAGGATTCTTGCTAATCTTGACATCCGAAGGTTTCATCTTTTCAATTGTAACAGTACGTCCTAATACATCCCCTTCAATCATGTTGTTTGAAATAACCACAGATTTACATGCTTCCAGCGTAATACCTTCTTTACGATAGTGATAAGGCTGGTAAGTCGTATCACGTATGAGTGTATTGGAGGAGAAGGTGAGTCCGTCTACCGACCGTGCGAAGAGAATCGGATAATCAAATAGGTGGAAGGTATTATCCATAATGCGGATATTGCGATGATAGGGGTACTTCTGTTCCGGTGTCGGAATTTCCGGATCAATGCTGATCACGGCTTCACAGAACTGATAAATCGAAGAATTGCAAGGATAACGGAAATCATTGTTACGTATCAGCACGTCTCTGACAGCTCCTGACTCGTACCATGCATTTGCGTCTCCGGCAATCAGAATGGCAGAGCCGCTGGATTCGAATACATTGTTCTCAATAATAACCTTGCCGGGAGTAGATACAAGCAGACCACGTGCCCGGCAACTTCCGAAATGGCAGTTGCGTATTTCTGCATCAGGTGTGCAGGTCAGATTCTCTATTACATATCCGGCTTCCACTCCGGCTGGAAGTGGTACTGATAATTCGATGATAAATTCAGCTTTATTCAGTGCTTCAAATTTATTCATTTTACCGGTAGCTACGGTACGCATGGTTTTATGCTCTATAAATCCGATTGTTTCGTCTGGGCGTCCCCATTCCATCCCTTCACTCATGTCTTGCATGAACTTGCATTTGATACGGGTAGGAGAAAGAACTTCCATAATACGGGAACATGTTCCATGGATGTTAATAGGGTCATCCATCAATCCTGCCCAACTGCAGTTCTCAATCTTGAGTAATCCGCTGCATCCCATGAAGTGGAAACCGTCGTCATGTCCGCTGAGCACACGTTTCTTGGAAGTGTTAGGGATGATATGTACATCATTGAAAGATATATTCTTGCTATACTGTGACAGAATTCCCAGTCCGCAGGTATGGAATAGTTTTACGTTTTCTAGTTTTGTGTCCATGCTGTGGTAAATGAAGATACCGGCGTGGTCTCTGGTGCTGTGTCGTAACACAAGGACCGTACCCGGCGCAGGGAAGAATTTATCAGCCTCCTTTTTAGGATCGGATAAGCGTATTAATCCAGGTTTTACTTCTGTTGCATCGTATGAGCGCCAGCCTAAGTTGTCACCTGTATTTGGCAGGACGAGATGGGTGTCGGGATCAAACTGCATGATCGCCCAAAGACTGCTTTTCCATCCTTCACCGACAAAAGTCAGTCGTTTGTTTTCTATGATATAAGGATATTGGTGGGAGTCGATTTCGATCTCAAGGTATTCGGAGGTAGATTGAGTGACAATACCTTGCGCAGTTAATGGGATTTCCCAATCGACGGAGAAGTTCTTTAAGGTAATGTTCCGGCAATGATCCAGAGTGAATGGCTGCATCCGTCCATGCATAATAAACTCAGAACCATTACCGTCAATCGTCAGATCATTGATCTGCTCCAATAGCACGGCGAGAATTTTGGGATTAACATCGTAGGTGTTCGTTTCGTAATAATCTTTTTCGATAGCATGTTGTGCCCAGAAGTCATATCTTCCTTTTGGGAAAACAAGCGTGGAACCGGGATGTTGCTTGCAAGCATCGATTGCCTTTTGTATAAATGGCACTGCGTTGATACGGCTGTCGGGTTTCAAACCGAAATCAGATACGGAAATAATCTTGCTTGCTGCAATGCTGTTTACGCAAAGTAAAAGTGCAGATAGTAAGCATGTCTTTAATGATAGGAATGTTCTCATGTGTTTTTTTATAGTTTAATTGGGGTAAATAGGTAAAATCTAATGTTTGTGTTTTTTCCAGACACCTCTGGTGAAATCCGGTATTTCTACAGGAATACTTCCGTTCAATACTGACTTCTCGCTTAATTCGGTGATACACGACCATTCGGCTGCATCATAAACGTCCATGTCAAGGGGCAGTCCGTTGCGCAGGCAATATATTAACCGATAATCCATTACATAGTTCATTTCGTTCGGTAATCCTTTACGATGTGCTTCCTCGCCGATGGTGGCGCTAAAAGGGTGTTTATAGAGAGTTAATACTTGTTCAAGTGCTTCGCCTTCAAGCGGAGTATCTCCATGAGAATCCAGGGCAATGCATGGTACCGGATATTTTTGTGCAAAGCCGAGTGTGCCGCATACTGTTTGCAGGCGACTGTAAGGGCGGGGAGTCGAAACATTATACTGAAGCATGATTGTTTTTCCTTTGGCGGTATGGATAAGCGTGGTGTTGACATCTCCCAGCTTATACTTCTGACGGGCTTCCGGTGAGTTCTCTCCGAATCTTTTCCGCGCATACTCGCTCATGCCGGCCTGATGGGTGGACATGGATACGAGATATTCCATTCTGTCATTGCGGTGGATGTCGAGAATCTGACATGCAGGTCCCAGTCCGTGGGTGGGGTAGGGATTGCCTGTATGTTCGATACTGTATCTTTTTCCCCAGTGATTGTGGTAACCGCCTTCGCTCTCTTCGGCAAAATACATGGAACGGAGATCGTGAATATATGCTCCTTCTACATGCATTATTTCTCCGAGTGCACCTTGACGTGCCATTTCGAGAGTAGTCAGGGCAAAAGGGTCATAACAGCAATTTTCCAGCATGATACAGTGGCGTCTTGTTTTTTCTGCTGTATCGACCAGTTGCCAGCATTCGGCTATATTCATGGCGGCAGGAACTTCGATAGCTACATGTTTGCCGCATTCCATTGCATAGGTTGCCATTTGGGTGTGAGTGAGCCAATCTGTACAGACAAAGACTAAATCCAGATCGTTGCATTCACACATCCTTCGCCATCCGTCCGGTCCGGTATATCCCATAGCTTCTGGATGCTTTGCTTCTTTTAGTATGAGTTGGGCTTTGTTCAAGTTACCTTCCCTGATTTCGCTGAGAGCTTTGATTTCGGTTCCTTCTATTTGCAGATAACGTTGCAGGGTGAGTAGCCCTCGATTCCCCAATCCTATAATTCCGATGCGGACAATTGGGATAGGGGGGTGTGCCAATTGCAGTACGCTTGATTGCGTTGGAGAATCTTTCATGTTCTTAGAGGTTTAAAGTAATACAAAAAAAGAGAATCTAATTTCTCAGATTCTCTTTGAAGAGCGGAAGACGGGGCTCAAACCCGCGACCCTCAGCTTGGAAGGCTAATGCT
>ERZ827496.3022-NODE-3022-length-15328-cov-2.870294_pt1 | contig 15328 bp, 8 predicted proteins | sample MGYA00519769_ERZ827496 | MGnify/ENA primary metagenome ERZ827496 (study PRJEB31778, sample SAMEA3449327) | human gut metagenome | biome: human gut; feature: human-associated habitat; material: faeces | place: United Kingdom | collected 2010/2012 ...
TTTCAGAGTTTGTAAGTGTGTAACAGCGAATCAGGCTGAGCAATAAATGGGAAAAAGAAAGGATAAAAAAATGGAAAACACAGTTGACAAGACAATTATTACCGTAGTCGGAAAGGATACCGTAGGTATCATCGCAAAGGTCTGCACCTATCTTGCGGACGCGCATATCAATGTACTTGATATTTCACAGACGATCGTGCAGGGATTTTTCAACATGATGATGATCGTTGATATGGGCGGAGCAGACAAGGCATTCGGAGAATGTGCGACAGATCTGGAAAAATTAGGCGAGCAGATCGGCGTCAGCATTAAATGTCAGAAAGAAGAAATTTTTGAGCAGATGCACAGAATCTAACAGGAACGAGGAGAGAGCATGATAAACATTTGGGAAGTCAAAGAAACAAACAACATGGTGGAACAGGAGAATCTCGATGTCCGCACCATTACGATCGGAATCAGCCTGTTAGACTGTATTGATTCTGATTTACAGAAGTTAAATGATAATATCTACAACAAGATCACGACAGTGGCGAAGGATCTTGCGGCTGTGGGAGAAAAGATCGAGCGGGAATTCGGAATCCCGATCGTAAACAAACGTATCTCGGTTACTCCGATCGCACTGGTCGGCGGCGCGGCATGTAAAAAGCCGGAGGATTTCGCAACGATCGCGGATACGATGGACCGCGCGGCAAAGGCAGTCGGTGTCAATCTGATCGGCGGATATTCCGCACTGGTGTCCAAGGGAATGACAAAGGCAGATGAAATGCTGATCCGTTCCATTCCGATGGCAATGGCAAAGACAGAGCGTGTGTGCAGTTCGGTCAATGTAGGTTCGACAAAGACTGGTATTGATATGGATGCAGTCCGTCTTTGCGGCGAGATTGTAAAAGAGACAGCAGAGGCGACAAAGAACAAGGATTCGATTGGCTGTGCAAAATTTGTAGTTTTATGTAATGCACCGGATGATAACCCGTTTATGGCAGGTGCTTTCCATGGTGTGACAGAAGCAGACACTATCATTAATGTTGGTGTCAGCGGACCTGGCGTTGTTAAGACTGCGCTGGAACAGGTAAGAGGTAAGGATTTTGAAACTCTTTGTGAGATGATCAAGCGTACTGCCTTCAAGGTAACACGTGTTGGTCAGCTGGTAGCACAGGAGGCTTCCAGACGCCTTGGTGTTAAGTTTGGCATTGTGGATCTGTCTCTGGCTCCTACTCCTGCAATTGGTGACAGTGTTGCTGAGATCCTTGAGGAGATTGGTCTGGAGCATGCAGGTGCACCGGGCACAACAGCAGCGCTTGCTCTGTTAAATGACCAGGTTAAGAAGGGTGGAGTTATGGCTTCTACAGCAGTTGGTGGTTTGAGTGGTGCATTTATTCCGGTCAGCGAGGATCAGGGTATGATTGATGCGGTGAATGCAGGGGCACTGACTCTTGAGAAGCTGGAAGCTATGACTTGTGTATGTTCTGTAGGTCTTGATATGATTGCAATTCCCGGAGATACGAAGGCTTCTACGATTGCGGGTATTATTGCGGATGAGTCTGCAATTGGTATGGTGAACCAGAAGACTACGGCGGTTCGTCTGATCCCGGTAATTGGTAAGGGGGTTGGCGAAGTGGTTGAGTTCGGTGGACTGCTTGGTTATGCACCGATCATGCCGGTGAATCAGTTCTCCTGTGATGCGTTTGTGCAGCGTGGCGGAAGGATTCCGGCACCGATCCATAGCTTTAAAAACTGATAAAAAAGGCCAGAAACTTCGGAAAAGGGGAGTTTCTGGCTCTTTTTATGTTCAAGAGGGACGCGGAGCGGAAAATATTTTGTCTGGGGTGCGGTTTCGGAGCCTAAGATATTCTAAGTTTCCATAAATCTGCTAAAAGCATGAGCCGTCTTGTCAAACTCGCTCCGTTGCAAACTTCGCTCAGACAGTGATGCAGACGGCTCATAACGCAGATTTCTGAGAACTAAGTATCTCTAAGCATCCTGCAAATGCACCCGCCCCAAACAACTTCTCCTCGCTGGGTTTTCAATGTAGAAATGTATAGATGATAAAGTTCAAATTTATCGTTAATAACCTATTTGATAGATATAAAGACTAGTACATCATTTCGTAAATAACTATACCAATCGCGCAGGATACGGATTCGAGTGTGCAGATGAAAAAGTCTCACTAAAAAGAATTTAAATATAAATCCCTGCTTATAATTTATCGCCTAGTACAAGTAAGTCCCACTGTTTATTGCTTTTGCAATTGAAGCAGGGAACTTACTTAATTCGGTTAAATTACTCAGCAGGGATTTTACTTGCTTGATTAAATATTATTTGTCGAGATCGTCGAGGTTCTTTTTCAGTTCGATCATCTTGTCGCGGAGTTCTGCGGCCTGTTCGAAGTTGAGGTCGGCGGCTGCAGCGCGCATTTGTTTTTCTACCTTGGCGATGAGTTTGGTGAGTTCTTTGCGGTTCATGGATTCTGGATCTTTTTCCAGTTTCATTTCGGTTTCGGCTACTGCTTTGGAGACGGCTATGAGGTCGCGGACCGCTTTTTTGATGGTTGTCGGGGTGATTCCGTGTTCTTTGTTGTAGGCTTCCTGGATGGCGCGTCGGCGTTCGGTTTCGTCGATGGCTTTGCGCATGGAGTCTGTCATGTTGTCTGCGTACATGAGAACATGGCCTTCGCTGTTTCGGGCGGCTCGTCCGATGGTCTGGATGAGGGAGGTCTCGGAACGGAGGAAGCCTTCTTTGTCTGCGTCAAGGATTGCTACCAGAGTAATCTCCGGGATGTCGAGGCCTTCTCGGAGGAGGTTGATGCCTACCAGTACGTCAAAGACATCGAGACGCATGTCACGGATGATCTGGGCACGTTCGAGGGTGTCGATATCGGAATGGAGGTAGCGGACGCGGATTCCTACGTCTTTCATGTATTCTGTCAGGTCTTCTGCCATTCGTTTGGTAAGGGTAGTGATCAGGACTTTGTGTTTCTTGGCAATTTCCTTGTTTACTTCGCCTACAAGGTCGTCGATCTGGCCTTCGATCGGACGGACTTCTACTTTCGGGTCAAGGAGGCCGGTCGGGCGGATGATCTGTTCGGCACGAAGAAGTTCGTGTTCGTATTCATATTGTCCCGGTGTTGCGGATACGAACATGACCTGATCCAGTTTGGATTCGAATTCTTCGAAACTTAGTGGACGGTTGTCTTTGGCAGATGGCAGGCGGAAGCCGTAATCTACCAGGGTCTGTTTTCTGCTCTGGTCACCGGCGTACATTCCACCTACCTGTGGGACGGTCATATGAGACTCATCTATAATAAGAAGAAAGTCATCTCCAAAGTAGTCCATCAGCGTGTATGGAGGCTCGCCTGGTTTGAGTCCGGAGAGGTGTCTGGAGTAATTTTCGATTCCGGAACAGAAGCCAGTCTCTTTCATCATTTCGATATCAAAGTTTGTTCTTTCGGAAATACGCTGGGCTTCCAGAAGCTTGTCTTCGCTCTTGAAGTATTCTACCTGTTCTTTCAGTTCTTCTTCGATTGCCACTGCTGCTCTCTGAATCTGTTCCATTGGAACAACGTAATGGGATGCTGGGAAGATTCCTACATGTTGGTTCACACATTTGATTTCGCCGGTAAGCACGTCGATATCTGTGATCCTGTCTATTTCGTCGCCAAAGAATTCTACGCGGACTGCTCGGTCTGAGTAGTTGGCAGGGAAGATTTCCAGAGTATCGCCGTGAACTCTGAAGGTACCGCGGTGAAAATCCATGTCATTTCTTGTGTACTGGATATCTACAAGCTGACGGATTACTTCGTCTCTGTCTTTGATCATTCCAGGTCTGAGTGAAATCATCATGTCCTGGAAGTCTTTTGGCGAACCTAATCCATAGATACAGGATACAGAAGAAACGATAATTACATCTTTTCGCTCAGACATAGCTGCTGTTGCAGAAAGACGTAGTTTGTCAATCTCATCATTGACTGCTGAGTCTTTTGCAATGTAGGTGTCTGTAGATGGGACATAGGCCTCCGGCTGATAGTAATCATAATAGGAAACGAAATATTCTACAGCGTTCTCAGGAAAAAATTCTTTCATCTCACCGTAGAGCTGGCCTGCTAAGGTTTTGTTGTGAGCAAGAATGAGAGTTGGTTTGTTTAACTGCTGGATGACATTTGCCATGGTAAATGTTTTACCGGAACCTGTGACACCTAATAAAGTTTCAAACTGATTGCCTTCTTTAAAGCCCTTGACAAGACGTTCTATTGCCTGCGGCTGGTCACCGGTGGGCTGGTATTCTGAGTGTAATTTAAAATGGTCCATATACATATTCTCCTAAATAGTTCTATTTCATTAGAATTTCCAGATATCATAATTATTTTCTTTTTTTAGGTCTAAATTAATTTCGGAGACAATGTTTCCTGAAATCAAGTGAATAAAATCATCCGCTTCGCTACATGGCTCTGCACCAAATATCTGCTCCGAATTTATCACAAAGAACTTGTACTTCTCCTGATACAAGCAATTCCCCACTCACTGCTTATTGCTTTTCGCAATTGAAGCAGGGAACTTACTTGATTTGGTTAAACATTTCTATATTATTTTTACTACCAGTACAGTATATCATCCACAACAAAAAAAGTACAGAACTCTCGAATGTTTGTTCTGTACTTTTCACGTTCTATTTATTGTTTTCCTTTTTCAACATTACTATATTTCTCAGTTCTAACCTCTTCCAGCTCTACATCTGAATCCGGTCGAAAATCTCCTCTTTCATCCGATCATTTTCCTGCTTAACATCAACTGTTGAAAATACAGGCATTGTACCATATCCGCCTGATAAAAACTCGTCCAGACCAGACTGTGTAACGTCCTCAAACTGATCTGGAAATTTTTTCCGGTATTGTTGTAAATAAGTAAAATATACAGAACGTATCATAATACCTGACCTCCTTGCCAAGAAGCTGTTTGTTTTAATTCTTTTATATAACTATATTGTATATTTACTTATTTTTATATATAATATCAGTCAAATAATATAAATATATAGACAAAATCATTTTATTTTTATATAAGCAAATTGCCTGGTGTAATCTGGGAGAAAGGAATACCTGATCAGATTTTCAGATAATCAGGTTATATGACAATAGAAATGAAAAATATTCCCCAAAATGTGTCAGCCGACAACATCCGATTGAACAACAGTCAAATGGAACATGTAGCAGGAATCACAACAGAATATCCTTATTGTATGCACATAACCGATCTTTCTGTAGGCGAATTTCCATGGCACTGGCATGAAGAACTGGAATTTGGTTATGTGACAAACGGACAGATGGAGCTTATTCTAACAGACCGTTCTTATATTCTTTGCAAAGGTCAGGGATACTTTACCAACAGTAATTTGTTATGCAGAGCCCGGGAAGTGGATACTTCTGAAAAAACAGTTGTAGAAACCCACATGTTCCATCCTGTTTTTCTAAGTGGCCATTTCAAGAGTATTTTTGAGACCAAATATATAGATCCTGTGATTCATAATAAAGCACTTGATGTTCTAATTTTTAAAGGTAATACTGCGAACCAGCAGAAAATTCTCAGCAAGCTTCGCGAAGCCAGTCTGCTGCAGAAACAGGAGAATGCAGAAATGCAGACCCGAAATCTTTTTTCTGAAATCTGGATCCTGCTTTTAGCGGAAATAAAAGAACAGCCTTCCCATTCTGTAAACCTACATACCCAAGAACGGCTTCAGACTTTCCTGGCTTTTATCCACCGAAATTACGAATCCAAACTTACATTGAAAGATATTGCGGATTCCGCTTCTGTAAGTACAAGAGAATGTCTGCGGTGTTTCCAGCATTCTATCGGGCAAACCCCGGTGGAATATCTTTTGGCGTATCGTATTCATATGGCTCAGAAATTCCTGGCAGAGACAGATCTCTCTGTTACAGAAATTGGTCTACAATGCGGTTTTTCTTCTAATGCCTACTTTGGAAAAATCTTTCGGGAAAAATGCCATGAAACACCTTTGCAATACAGATACAGAATTCATGCTTTGCAGACAGATAAATAATAATATCCCTCAGGACATTTAATCCTGAGGGATATCTACATACATTTTATTTGCTTTAACTATCTTTCATTTCCCACAAAGAACAGAGCCATTGTTCCCGGTCCTGAGTGAGCACCAATGGTAGCTCCTACCTGGTTTATGATGATGGTATCAATCTGGTATTTCTCTTTTACCTTCTCTGCTACATAGTTAGCTTCGTCTTCGCAGTCACCGTGACTGATAAAAATAGTATGACAGGTATCGTGATAGCTGCCTATTTTCTCATCCATGAGTTTCACCAGTTCCTGCAGGGATTTCTTACGGCCTCGGACTTTTCCAATGGCAATGAGTTTACCTTCATTATCTACATGAAGAACCGGTTTAATGTTCAGCATGCTTCCTACCACTGCAGTGGTTCTGGAAACACGGCCGCCGCGGTACAGGTGATTTAAGTCATTGACTGTAAACAGATGTACCATGTGGAGTTTGTTCTCCTCTGCCCATCTGGCTACGGTTTCCATGTCTTCGCCCTGTTCTTTCTTCTCCTGTGCAAGATAGACCAGAAGTCCCTGACCGAGAGATGCTGCAAGGGAATCTATGACGATGATCTTGCGGTCCGGGTATTCTTCCAACAATTCTTCTGCTGCGATGCGGCTGCTGTTGTATGTACCGCTTAGTCCGGAGGAGAATGCAATATGAAGAATGTCTTTACCTTCCTTCAGGTATGGTTCCAGCAGTGCCTTAGCGTTCTCCGGATTTACCTGTGCGGTGGTCGGCATGGAGCCGTTTCGCATTGCTTCGTAGAATTGATGTTCCGGGAGGAAATTTCCGTGTGTGTAGTTCTTTCCGTCCATGGAATAGCTAAGGTACATACATCCTACGCCGTGTTCGGTGAGATATTTCTCTGGAAGGTCTGAATTGTTGTCTGTGGTGATCACATATTCGTTCATACTGTCCGCCCTCTCTTTTTTCTGAATTTTCATATAACTATGTATAGTATAGCATCAAAGTGTTTCTCTCACAACTATATTTACGTTAATTCACAACCGTTCTTCTTTCAAATCGTCACATATGTCAATAAAACAAGAAAGAATCCTGCCCGGAGGGCTCATTACTTTGTCTTAACTGATTTTGCCTTTGACCAGGCAGAATAATATTTAGTTTTGCCTGATGTTTTATATGTACGGATCCGTACATAGTATTTTTTCTTTTTCCCTAAACGCGAAATCGTTCTGGATACAGTTTTTGCAGATGAAACCGTAACGGTTTTTGCATTCTTAAATGAACTGCGGACAGAATACTGGATCTGATAACCTGTTGTCTGCACAAACTGTTTTTTCCATTTTACTGTGAAAGCACCTGACCTGGCAGACAGGCTGGAAATAGTACTTCCTTTCGGATTAATCGTAAATTTTTGATAAATGGTGCCTGTATAATTTCCCCTGAAGGTTATTTTTACTGTATAGCTTCCCACATTTTTACATCCGGATGCATAGGTTACTTTATAATTGGACGATGCGATCTTCTTTCCGCTGGCGTCTTTTACTGAAACAGACGGTTTCTGCGCTTTTCCATTATAGGTATAGCTTGTTTTTGACAATGTCACTGTTTTAGGATAGGAAATCACTTCTTTTGATGCAATTTCTCCACATCCGGAGCATTTTTTAACAATAGAACCATTCTTTTTCAGAGTTGCCTTGGTAACTGTAGTAACATAAGTATGTTTATGTTCTTCCTGTGAATTCTGTGATTCATAAATTGTAAGAAAATCATCTGACAGATTTGTGTCCTTACCATCCGCTTTTACTATCACATAGTAAACTTCATTTTGTTTTGCAGAAATCTCAAAGGATACTGTCTGAAGATCCATTGGTTCAATTTTTTCCAGCTTTTCTGAGGCAATTACTTTTCCGTCTGCTGTTTTTTCTGTCAGATAAGCAGTCAGTCCATTCCTTGTATTATATCCACGATTTACAATATCTGCAGAAATAACAGCTTTTCCCTGATCATTATAGCCAAAACCTAAGTTTTCCACGAATACTTTTTCGTAAGTCAGGTGAATCTTCTGGATATTATTACTGGTGTCTGTATCATCTGCTGTTTTCGGGCTGACCAGAATTTCAATATTCTGCTCTTTGACAGCCTCATCTACTGTGTAACTTATTGTTGGCTTCACAGACTCTCCCGGTACCAGTATATCATCTATTTCCTGTGAAGCAAGCAGTTCCCCATTTTCACCTTTCACTTCGATCTTCATACCTTTTTCGATGGTATTTCCCTTATTGGATACTTCTAATGTAAAAGGCATATCCTCACCGGCACAAAACGCATCTTCTGCATAATATACATTATCCAGGCTGAGATCATGAGCGAAATTTACAGTCAGCATAACCATGTCAGAATCTCCATATGGATTTTCATCTTCCATAGTTCCAATTACCTCTGCACAGTTCGCCATGACAAAAATATTTCCGGATGCATCTATTCCTGCATGAAATGCACCAATAAACCTGCTGCCATCTGTAAGAGCAGTACCACTGCCCCATGAAGCCGTTTCTTCATTATAATAAGAAATCATCAACGTTGAAGTAAGCCCATTCGCTACCGTATACAGTAAAGCTTTCTCCCCATTTACATTCAGGATCTGGAAATTGTCTGAAGAAAGACTGCCTTCCTCCTCCATGGTCTTTTTGTTAACAACATTATTCTGGGTACGCCAGTACAGCTGATGTTCATTATACTCCGGGTTATAGGATGAAATATTGCCCGAAACCTGAACTCCGTTTTCGTACACTCTGAGATCATCTGATGTAGATATGTCTTTGTCCGTATCCATACTATAAGCAATATTCAGACTGCCGTCGTAATCTGCGTCAATACCGGAAACAGAGTAAAGTCCATCATATGCAACAGCTGCTGAATCCCAGGATGAGCCATTTAACCGGGCATATAAAATACTGTTGCTGTCATTTGCTCCCAGCCAGTCGTTTTCACTATTGTTTACCCATACAACATATACTCCGCTTTCGTTTCCTGTAAGCACCGGCATCATATCCAGATTACTGTAAGGAATCGTTGATACACTGAATCTGCCTTCATTCTCAAGAAATGTTCCTACAGAAATATCAAAGTCACCGGCAATCCCACTTAAGCCCAAAGAACCTGCATCTTCGAATTTTCTGGTGGCATTCTGCCATGCAAGATATGCTGTACCATTGATCACTTTCAGGCACGGAGCATAGTCCATTGTTCCATCGTTGTAAACTTTCTCAGGTGCAGACCATGTACCATTTTCATATACAGAGTAATACAGCACGATCTGATTCACATCGGAGGAAGCTGCATCCGTCCATACAGCTATTTTCTTTCCGGAAGGAAGATCTGCAATGACCGGTGTGGATTCTCTGTAGATATTGGATTTGAATATCTCTGTTGTATCTGAAGTTTCTTCTGAAGAAAACATGGCAACTTCAGAATCTGTTTTATCGTTTGCAGTAAAATCAGAACCTTTTTCCAGATAAGACAGATCTTTCAGCTTATACTGATCTGTATCCAGAAGGATATCCGTTCCTGCTGCCTCCTGTGTATCCAGAGACTGCGTCAGAAGATTTTTTTCTTCCGGATATTTGATCCAGACCTTATTGTAAATAGGATCAAAACTATATTTTCCCTCAAAGCAGGCGATACCGGCCTTTGCATAAGCATTTACCGAAGCTGTCAGGATAAAACTGTCTGTATCTCCTTTTACGATCTTCCAGTCAGGTTTCAGTTTTCCTTCCAGACCACCGCTTGCATACAATACGTTTTTGATTCCTGCGCCAAGTCCTCCATTCAGGTTCACGGTTGCGGAAAGCTCACCATCCGGAAGGAAATTCTTAGCCTGTTTATTGAAGAGCAGATTAAACTGTGCCAGCGCATCCACACTGAAACTGGCTTCCCAGTACATTGGAATAGGAACCGGTCCTGCCATGATCACAAATGGCCAGCTTTTACTGATCGACCCGGAAGGATTCAGGATCACCCCACTGTTGATCCAGCTGATATTTCCTTTCTCATCATAAGTTCCTTCTGCAAATCCCAGAATTGTAAAGTCTACATCTACTCCAAATTTACCCTGTGGATATTTTATGGCGTTACTGTAGGTCTGCTTCAGATTTTTCAGCTTTTTGAGGCTTTTTACAGCTCCGCCTGCATCCATGATACCTGTGTCTTTGAAATCTTTAATGAAATTTGAAGTCTCTCTTTTTAATACATGTGCTGTATTTCCAGTTGCCACACTATACGCTGTCTTATTTGAATAACTGTAACTGAGGAGATCCACTCCTATTGCCACATATACCTTACCGTTTTCTGCTGACAGGGTAACAGGAACCAGACTGCTGACTCCGTTGATACCAACACCAAAATTCTCACCAGCAAGAAATCCCGGTTTGAAATTATCAGGAAGACTGATACTGATCTTGTCACTGATCGAAAACGAAACTCCGTTTAAGGAATTTACCACACTATCAACAGAACCATTCTGGAACTGCAGTTTTCTCTTTGTAATGTGTCCGTTTCCATCTTTTGCAGCAATAAAAATATCTTTGCTTGTATCAAAATTATCACTGATAACAGTAGTCAGCGAATCTCCGTTAAATTCTAAAGTTCTCTGATCCTGCATCAGCCTTACTGTGTCACAATAACTATTTCCCCAGTCTATTTCCAGATTGAGTGTAAGTTTCTGAGTACTTGTCATATTCAATGCATATACATTGTTCAGCACATCTGTATCGCCGATCCAGACCCCAGAGATTACCGGTCCGTTATCATTGACCCTCTGCAGATTTATTCTGCTGTTTTCTGCAATCTGTGAGGCTGTAAGGGTTCTTGATATATAACCTTTTTTCGAAATCGTTACATTGCCGGAAGAGATTGTCGGAAATTTTACCTTTCCTGCTTTATCAGTCTTGTATGAATTTCCCTCGCTTTCCACTTCTGCACTATTACTCACAACATAAGAATCACCTGCTGCCGTACTTCTATTTTTATTTTCATAAACAGTCAGACTGGTATTGGAAGTGGAAAGATTCTTTCTGCTCTGACCCGGAGTTTCTACTTTGAGAGTAAGCTTCCTTGTATCTATCACTTTATCACTGACATCTACCAGGGCCATATAGATTGACTCGTTCTGTTTGAACAGTTTTCCCGGAGCAATATCCAGAAAGATTCCCGTCTTGTTTTCGATTGCAAAATCCTTCTGATAAATCCGCACCTTGCCTGCTGTGGCACCATTCCAGTCCGGAGATACGATAATGCTGACTTTCTCTTCAGAATCTTTTGCAAAGCTGATCTCATCTTTATAAAGATCATACTGATCATTGTTGTATTTTAATATGACCGAAGTATTGGTTCCACTTGGAATAGCAAGATTTTCCGCATGAAATGTCCTGGAACTGTCACCGGAATTAATCCCTTTAATAGATTTTTTGTCAGGATTCATGCAGCCATCATACTCTATATGATCCCAGTCACCAGTTGCTTCTGGTCCGGTAGGATACTGAATCCAGGAATTTCCCTGAAAGAACATGACACCTGTCTGAAGGTTTACAATACCAGCCACACTGTCACTGCCTTCTGCATAATATACGGAAGGGTTTTCCAGTGACTGTGATATCGTTCTGATGCCTGCAATTTTTGCTGTATTTTTTGATGTTTTCTCACAAGTATTTATAGTAAAAACAAAATGACGTCTTACAACACTGCCTCCATCTTCGCCATCATATTCCCCATCCCATACTCCAAGAAAATCACTCTCTGTGTAGGTCACTTTAAAATTGTAATTGATCACGATCTTATCCAGTGTTTCATTGGAAGATGATGAGATGCTGATTTTCGACCAGTCACTGCTGCTTCCTGTATAATTGATCTGAACCAGGGACGGGCAATCATTCACTGCCCCCTGATTAATAGAAGTCACCGTATCCGGCACATTCATTGCAAGAAGTTTATCGCAGTCATTAAACGCATAGTCTCCTATCTTCACAACCCCTTCCGGAATATGTATGGAAGTCAGAGAATCGCAGTTTGAAAAAGCATACTTTCCAATTTCTGTAAGGGAACCTGGAAGATCCATATATTTGATATTGCCGCAATTAGAAAAAGCATAGTCCGGAATCTTTTTCATCCCCTCCGGCAGAATCACAGTCTCCAGTACAGGACACGCCCTGACAATATTTCCCTGTGCATAAGGACCACTTTCTGACCTGAATTCACTGCAGGTTTCCCATCCTGCCGGTACGGTCAGTTCTTTCAGTTTACTGCAGGCCGAAAAAGCACAAAAACCTATGTCTGTAACAGATTCAGGAATGGTGATACTGGTGATTTCTGTATTGCTGAATGCATAAGGTCCTATGGAGGTGATAGTATCCGGTATCGTAATATTTTTTATTCCGCTTCCAGCCAGAAGACCTCCTGGTATCCTGGTAGAATTTTCAGGAAAGATCACTTCTTCCAGATTGCTGCAGCCATTAAAAATTCCCTGTGCAGCACAGGATCCGCCTGTATAGTAACTGTAATAATACGAACTTCCATCCATCACTGTTACCGGAAGAATTACTTTCTTCAGAGAAGTACAGTTTCCAAAAGCCTCTGTTCCGATTTCACTAAGAGTTTCCGGAAGATCCAGTTCTGTAAATCCTGTACATCCATAAAATGCACCTTCTCCGATACTTGTCAGCTGATCCAGAAACTCCAGATCTTTCAGTGATGTACAATTAGCCAGAGTATTTTCCCCTATGGACTGAAGACTGCTGCCTGTAATAAAGGAATTCAGAGATCTGCAGTTTGAAAAAGCATAATCACCTACAGTGGCAACCGTATCCGGAAGATCGATTTCTGTCAAACCGCTTCCTGCAAACATTCCCCCATGAATATAGGTAGTTCCCTCTGCAAAATTCACTGTTTTCAGGCTGCTGCAGCCATTAAAAATTCCCCATGCATTATGATCACCGGAATTATACTCATAATAGATATCCACATTCTGCCAGTTCAGAGGAATAGAAACCTCTGTCAAAGCTCCGTCAGAATCAAAAGAATGCGCTCCAATATAGTTAATATTCTCTGGAAAATCTAACTTTTTAACACTTGTACAGTTGCTGAAAGCACGTTCTTCTATTCTTTTCATTGAATCCGAAAAATTGATTTCTTCCAATGATTCACAGTTTGCAAACGCATACATTCCTATCTCTGTGACAGATTCCGGGAAAGTAATCTCTTTCAGTCCGCTTCCCCCAAATAATCCGGAATGAATCCTGGTTGTTCCTTCTGCAAATTCTACAGTAGTAAGTTCCCTGCAATTATTAAAGATTCCCCACGCTTTATTGCTGCTTGGATTATAAGTATAAGACACCAGACCATCTTCCACACTTATAGGAATGAATACTCTTTTCAATGCTGTACAATCCTCGAATCCCCTGTCCTCTATCGTAGATAAGCCTTCATTCAGATCAATCTCTGTCAATGCTGTACACTTTGCAAAAGCATGAGATCCAATTTCCGTCAGTGTATCCGGCAAAATAACTCTGGTCAGGCTGGTACATTCATAAAATGAATAATCACCAACAGATGTAATGCCGTTTTTTATTACCAGCTCTGTGATATCTGTATTATTCTTATAAAGATTATTGTCTATTCTTCCAGTTCCTGAAACTGTCAGCACTCCATTTTCCAGCTGATACTGTGGCAAGTTCTCATCATCCTGCCCTGAAAAAACATCTCCCTCTTCCTCTACTGCAGGTACCTGTTCTGAACTTTCCGTCTCTCCTTCTGAAAAGACTTCTCCTTCCTCAATACTCTCATCCTGTTCATCTGTAAATTCCGCGGTAAACTCATCGGAACCTGTCTCATTCTCCTCATCTGAAGATACTTCTATGTTTTCTTCTGTATCTGATGCGGTTTCTTCCTGAATCGCTTCTATCTCTTCAGCACTGCCGGAAGAAAACATCGCTGTTCCTTCGTTATCTGATGTGTCATTTCCGCTTACTGTAATATCTTCATCCAATACACTATCCGGATCTAATTCTATCGCATCCTGATCCTTATCTTCAGGCATGCCCTGTGCCGCCTCCGTAAACGTATCCAGCGGTTCCACATCTCCGGCAGATATTTCCCAGTGATCTTCCTCACTTTTTCCCGGTAAGGTGATCAGATTGGCGTCAAAATCATATTCCGGATTGTAAATACGGGTTTCACCGAAAGACGTATTTGCCTCCGGATTCTGTTCTTCTTCCGAAACGAAATCCTGTCCGTCTGTTACTGCAACATCTTCCGCCAGTGACATAACCGGTGCACTTCCAACTGCAAGTACTAACGAAAGAGTGCAGGCCAGTATGCTCTTTTTTAAACTTTTTCTCTTCATAAGCTTTTCTCCTGTTATTTTTACTTTTTCATAGCTTCCATTATTTTTTCACCAACCACTTCCACAGGATACAAATCCAGATCCCGGAAAATAATTTCCATCATCCCTTCCTGAAGATTCACTGCATAAGTGTAGGAAAGAATCCCGCACAGATTTTCTTCCAGCCATTCCAGAACTGTTCCCAGTTCATGCTGTATGTAGTTTCCATCTGCTGAATAAACCTGAAAGCCTTTCAACTTCCCAGCTTTAGAATATCCTGCCGGTAGGATTCTCTGGTATACTTTTTCCCTATAACAGTAAATCCATCCTTTTATACAGCTGTCTTTTATTTTCAATACACATCCCGAAAAGCCCCAGTCTGACCATTTCCGCTGTCTGTCAGTGTCATAAAATCTGGTCTGATAGAACAGCTGAACTTCTCTTTCACCGCAAAAGTATCGACGTACGCTGTCACATATCAGATTTTCACCATATCCTGCCAGTTCCGGCAATAGACTGACTGTCTTTCCATCAAAATCAGCTGTTGTCTCTGGTATATTTCTTTTAAACAACACTGCACAACTTCCTTTCCTGCTTACTTGCAAATTTTCATATGACATGCCTTTCTTTTTTTATTGTATCATCCTATCTGATACCAGTACAGCAGAATTTATTTTTCCACTGCTTTTATGGCTTCCTGCAACTGGTTATCTTCATCATGAGTAATCTCGTCTTTATCTTTATTCAGGAGACTGGTATCCAGAGAAACTTCAATATCCGGTTTGATTCCTATTTTGTTGATATTGTTTCCTTTTGGAGTGTAGTAATTGGCGATGGTCAGTTTGATGGCACTTCCATCTGAAAGCTGGCGGATGGACTGTACCACGCCTTTTCCGTAGGTGGGTGTGCCTACGATGGTTC
>ERZ827496.3028-NODE-3028-length-15310-cov-9.009702_pt1 | contig 15310 bp, 10 predicted proteins | sample MGYA00519769_ERZ827496 | MGnify/ENA primary metagenome ERZ827496 (study PRJEB31778, sample SAMEA3449327) | human gut metagenome | biome: human gut; feature: human-associated habitat; material: faeces | place: United Kingdom | collected 2010/2012 ...
TGACTGCTGCGGAAAGCAAGGCGACTTACAACGAGATTCGGGATTATGTGTGGGAACACCATCAGCTCAAGGTGTCCAATCTCTATATCGCACAGGTGAAGCAGAAGTACGGCATCATCGAGCGGGAGAATTACCATAAAGCGAAAAACGAGAATGCAAAGCAGCCTAAGTGTCCGAAGGAAAAAGAGGATGCGATTGTGGAGGCGCTGCGGCATTTTCAGATGATATGATCTACAGTATGTCCGTCTGATTTTCAGGCGGGCATTTTCTTTTGTTGGAATATGGTGTTTCTATTTTTATCGTGGTACAATATCTTAAAGACTTTTTGATTTCGGAGGGAGCCGTCATGATCGATCTTGCAAAACTGGAGCCTGTTTTGGGCGGATACCAGACCTATTTCCCGAAGCATTGGCCTCATGTTGAAGATTTCAAATGGGAAGCCGCGCAGCATTTCCACGACCATTGGAATATTGACGCGGCAGATTTTGGTGAAATGTTCAAGGAAGCCACTGCAAAGGTCTTTTCGCTTCTGGATACCGGCTATGCCTATCCCCGTGCGATGATCCTGAATTTTGCAGCAGCGGACTGTGAAGCAACACGCGCAATGTTCCGCAGCTTGTTTGATGAATCCACCGAACTTTCCCAGCGCATTATTGCATTTCAGGCTGCCACCGAAGAAATACGCACAAAATACAACGACGGCAGTTGGAATAACCACTACCAGAACACCAGTGCCATCAGCGTCTATCTGTGGCTCCGGTATCCGGATCAATATTATATCTACCGCTATTCCGTTGCCCGTGACATCTCGGATGCGCTGAACTTCGATGCTCCGCCCAAGCGGGATGGTTCCGTAGAATCGCTGCTAAACAGCTACCGCCTTTATGATGAGCTGCGGGCGGCACTGAGCCAAAATGCTGCCATCACCCAGATGATCCGCAGTGCCATTGAAGCAGCCCCTGCCGGAAAATACTGGCCAGACACACACTGGAATATCGCTGCCATTGATCTGGGCTTTTATCTGAGCCGTTTCTACCTTGCCGAACAAAAGACATCACAGATGCAGACCGGATGGTTTCCTGCTGAAAGTGAGTATGATCCGGGCATTACAACCGCACAGTGGAGTGCTTTGCTGCAAGACACCTCGGTTTTTACCTCGGAGGCTTTGCGGGTGATGAAATGTATGCTGGATTACGGCGGGCAGGCCACCTGCAAACAGCTTGCCATTAAATACGGTGAAACCAGCAACTTCTACATCTCCAACTCCTACCATCTTGCACAGCGGGTGGCAGAAAAGACTGGCTGCCGCTGCATGCCCCGCGACAGCGAAAATATGCGTTGGTGGCCCATTTTATATGTGGGCAAAAATGCCAGCACAAAGGCGGATGGCACTTACATCTGGCGCTTGCGAGATGAGCTTTTACAGGCTCTGAAAAAAGCCGACCTCTCGAAAGTACCGGCTGCCGCTGCCGCCTGTGAAGCACCTTCACGCCACTACTGGTGGCTGACTGCCAATCCTAAGATCTGGAGTTATTCCAGTCTGCGGGTCGGCGAAGAGCAGACCTATACGCTGTACAATGACAACGGGAACAAGCGCAGGATTTTCCAGAATTTCCTCGATGCAAAAGCCGGGGATCTTGTGATCGGCTATGAGGCCAATCCGGTAAAGCGAGTGGTAGCTCTGGCCAAGATCACACAGGAAAGCAACGGCAAAGAGATTTATTTTGAAAAGACCGAGAGCCTGACTTCCCCCATTGACTATGCTGTACTGAAGGCTTTCCCTGAGCTGGAGAAAATGGAGTTCTTCGTACAGCCGAACGGAAGCCTGTTCAAGCTCTCGGAGGGTGAGTACAACTTTATTCTGGATCTGATCCGGGATGAAAACCCTGCTCCCGTCCGGCAGGCATCTGCCGACAGCTACACCAGAGTTGATTTTCTGCACGATGTTTTTCTGAGTGAGCAACGCTATGAAGTGTTGGTTTCTTTGCTACGCCACAAGAAAAATATCATTCTGCAGGGTGCACCCGGCGTTGGAAAGACCTATGCTGCCAAACGGCTGGCGTACTCTATAATGGGTCAAGCTGATTCCTCCCGGGTTGAGTTTGTTCAGTTCCACCAGAATTACTCCTACGAGGATATCATGCTGGGCTACCGGCCGGACGGCTCCGGCTTCAAGCTGACAGAGGGTGTATTTTACCGCTTCTGCCAGAAGGCTTCCAACGACCCCGACCGAGAATACTTTTTCCTGATCGATGAGATCAACCGGGGCAACCTGAGCAAGATCTTCGGCGAGCTGATGATGCTGATTGAAAGCGACCATCGGGGCGAAAAGATCACACTGGCCTATAACGGGATGCCCTTCTATGTCCCGGAAAATTTGTACATTATCGGTATGATGAATACTGCCGACCGCAGCCTGGCCATGATCGACTATGCGCTGCGCAGACGCTTCAGTTTCTTCGAGATCGAACCGGCGTTCACCTCCGATGGATTCCAGAAATATCAATCTGCGCTTGACAATGAAACCTTCAATGCTCTGGTGGAACAGATCAAGGCATTGAACCGGGAAATTACCACAGATGCCTCCCTCGGTCCCGGATTTCGTGTTGGACACAGTTACTTTTGTCTGGCCGACCCTGCCGCCTGCACCACTGACTGGATGCGCTCTGTGGTGGAGTTTGACCTTCTGCCTACGCTGGCAGAATACTGGTTCGACGCGCCCGACAAACTGCACCGTTGGGAAAAGAATCTGCGTGGTGTTTTCAATGACGACTGACAAAGGGATCTTTATCCAGAACATCTACTACATGCTCTCCTACGCCTATCAGGTGCTGCAGCAGCAGGATTATCAGTGCATCGCCTCGGAAAAGTTTGAGCACATCGACGACTTGTTTGCCGCCATCCTTGCAAAGGGCGTTACCCGGCAGCTGAAGCAGGGGCTTTATCGGGAATATGTTTCCCGAAGCGAGACACGATCGGTTTTGCGGGGAAAGCTGGATCTTCCGCAGACCATGAAGGTCCGCATCCAGCACAAGCCACAGATCGCCTGTACCTTTGACGAGCTTTCCGAGGACAACCTGTATAACCAGATCCTGAAAACCACCCTGCAGGTGCTGCTTCGGGACGAGAACGTTTCCACTGAGCGCAAAGTGGAATTGAAGAAAGCGCTTCTGTTTCTGGACACGGTTTCTGCACAGCTTCCCTCTCAAATCCCATGGAAGCAGTTACATTATCAGCGGAGCAACCAGAATTACGAGATGCTGTTGAATCTCTGCTATTTCGTGCTGCACGATATGCTGCAGACCACCGAAAACGGCAGCTATAAAATGACAGCATTTTCGGATGAACGCATGGCAAAGCTGTACGAACGCTTTATTCTGGAGTATTACCGACAAAATCATCCCTACCTTACTGAGGTCAAGGCTGCACAGGTCAAATGGGATCTTGTGGGAGAGCACGATGCTGCCATGCTGCGGTTTCTCCCTGCCATGCAAACCGATATTTTTCTGCGTTTTCGCGAAAAAGTTCTCATTCTGGATGCCAAGTATTACAGCCAGACATTGCAGCAGCAGTTTAATAAAGAGACCCTGCATTCTGCCAACCTCTACCAGATCTACACCTACGTTAAAAATCAGGATGCTGCCCATACTGGAAACGTTTCCGGGCTGCTAGTCTACGCCAAAACGCAGGAAGCCATCACGCCGAATTGTCTCTTCAACTTAGGCGGCAATCAGATCGGTGCACGCACATTGGATCTGAATCAGGATTTCCGGCAGATCACCGCACAACTGGATGGAATTGCCCAGCAGTTTTTCGGGAAGCATCCGCTTTGATCTTTTCCATGTCGATTTACCCGCCCGTCTGTTTTTCAAACTTTCTCCTCCTAGGTGTCCGAAGAAGAAAGAGGATGGAGGCTTTGAAGCATTTTCAGATGATCTGATACGCAATCACCCCAGAGAGAATAGCCGCTTGTGCGTTCTCTCTGGGGTGATTTTTGCGTTATGCTACTTCCGGGTAGCGCATATATACATACTCGTAGATTTTCTTCTGGTAGGTCTGGATATCGCTTACATCATAGCTATTGGGAAGTTCTTGCCAAAGGGTCTTACGGATCAGGTTATCCACAATCGCCTTAGTTTCCTGCTTGTCCGTCCAATGGTCGAGTTTGGCAATCTGCTGTTTGATTTTTGTCAACAAGTCCACAGACACCTTCTTGATCGTTTCAATTTCCTGCTTCGTGAGGTTCTCCGAAAACAGCAAATCGTACACTGAAAGTTCCTCATCGCTGGAAAAGCCCTCACGCACATAGCGCTGCTGCTCCGTGTCCAGTGAACTTGCAAGCTCCATCAGATCCATGAAGGTTTTCTCGATGGTCGCACGGTTCTGCTCTGCATTATAGGCATCTATGATCTCCTGATAGCGGTCATAATAATCAATGCGCTGCGGATTTGCAAACAGCATCTTCGACAACTGCTGATTCACCAGTTCATCCAGATCGCGCAGCAAAAGGTTCTTCCGCCGGGTGTGGGCAAACTCCCGGCTCAGCAGGTCAAAATCAATTTTGCTGATGTCAAACTGCCGGGATGGTACAGCCTCCTGATCCGGCTTTTCCACATGAATGTACTCGTTGACGATGCCGTTGATCTGCACCATCAGGTCGGTATTGTCCGCGTGTTTCCGCTTCTGCTGCAAGCCCTCGTAGATGGCGAGAATTGCGTTTTTCCGGGCACGCACGGTATCGTCCACATCGTCACGGTCTGCGTAGCGGAACAGCCGCGCCAGTTCAGACGCATAGGTCTGGAAGGTTTTCTTGGTTTCCAACGTCTCGCACATCGCGTTGACTGCATCCTGTACAAGGCTCATCTTTTCAAAGTCCTGTGCGTCCACCAATTCCTGCAGCCGGAACCCGTGTTCTGCCAGAAAGCCGTCCGTTTTTCCGATGACCGTGCAAATACGCTGGATCAGCTCCGTTTTGTCCACCGTTGGGTCAATGCCCGTCGGGCTGTTCTTGCTGACCGTATAATCTGCCAGAGCCTTGCGCAGCGCCTTTACGATACCAATATAGTCCACGATCAGGCCATTGCTCTTGCCCTCCGAAACACGGTTTGCACGAGCAATCGTCTGCATCAGGGTATGGGCTTTCAACGGCTTGTCCAGATACAGACAGGACAGACACTTTACATCAAAGCCCGTCAGCCACATGGCACAGACGAACACCACCCGGAACGGATTCTTGCTGTCCTTGAATTCTTTATCCAGCTCCCGCTTTTCCATTTTGGCACGGTGCGGCAGAATATCCAGCCCCCACTTTTTGAAGGTCTGCACCTCGTTCTGCTCCTGACTGATCACCACTGCCATTTCGGTTTCTTTCATCCATGCCAGTTTACGGGCAAGCTCCTGTGCTTCCTGCTGGGTCGCTGTGCCCTGCCGGGCTTCCAGCTCCCTGATCTTTGCCCGCCAGTATTCCTGCACATAGTTGTACATCCGCACACAGGTGACCTTATTCAGGCAGACGAACATCGCCTTGCCGCTGGTCCAAAGGTCAGAGTAATGCTCCACAAAGTCCTTTGCAATGGAGCGCAGCCGTTCATCTGCGGTGAGGATGTGAATTTCCTTGGCAAATTCCCGTTCCAGCTTTTCCTCCTGCGAAGGATCAAGGTCGGCTGCTTCAATGGCATCCAGGATCCGCCCGGTGATCTCCGGCTTGTCCAACTGGGCGATCTTATCCGCACGGTTCTCATAGTACAGCGGCACCGTTGCGCCGTCCTCCACCGCCCGCTTGAAGTCATACACCGACAGGTATCCGCCAAAGGTGCGCTCCGTGATATGATCATCCGCCAGAAGCGGTGTACCGGTAAAGCCGATGCGGGATGCCGTGGGCAGCAGGTGCATCATGTTGTCTGCAAAAATGCCGTACTGGCTACGATGGGCTTCGTCCGACAAAATCAGAATGTCGTGATCCGGGTAGATGGGCGGTTCCTTGGGCAGATTGAACTTCTGGATCAGGGTAAACACAAAGCTGGGATTGCCCTGCAGCTTTTTTACAAGGTCTGTACCGCTGGATGCAATGAACTGTGAAGCCTTTGTCTTGCCCAGCAGACCGCAGTTTTCAAAGGTATCGCTGATCTGCCGGTTCAGCTCGTCACGGTCGGTCAGCACCACAATGGTAGGCGAGCCTGCGAACTTGCGCCGGATCTTCTGCGCCAGAAAGACCATCGAATAACTCTTGCCAGACCCCTGCGTGTGCCAGAACACACCCAGCCTGCCGTCTTTTAACTTGCGGTTCTCGTAAGCACTGACGGCCTCGTTGACGCCGAGATACTGGTGGTTGCGCGCCAGAATCTTGGTGGTGCGCCCACCGGAATGGTCGTAAAGGATGAAGTTTTCCAGCAGATCGAGGAAGGTCTTTTTCTCGCAGATGCCCCGCAGCATGGTTTCCAGTTCCACGCTGCCTGCATCGCTTTCCTTCAGACGCTTCCACTCGTGGAAAAACTCGTACTTGCTGCCAAGCGTACCCACCTTGGCTTCCAATCCATTGGACAGCATAAGAAAGGCATTATAGTAGAACAACTGCGGAATGGTATCGAGGTAATCCCGATAGTTGTCTATGTAGGCGTTCTGCACATCCACGGTGGGCTTTTTCAGCTCGATAAACAGCAGCGGAATGCCATTGACAAAGCCCACAATGTCTGTCCGGCGGCGGTACAGCTGCGAGTGGATCTTCATCTCTTTTACGGCAAGGAAATGATTATTTTCCGGGTTTTTGAAGTCGATCACCGCCGCGCTTCGGATTTCGGTACGTCCATCCGGCTGCTTGACCGTCACCGGGATGCCATCCCGCAGCAGAAAATACTTTTCCTCGTTGATCTGCATCAGGGATGCGGTGGAAACGTGTGCCGTGAATTTCTTCTGCACCTCGTCCAGCTGGTTCGGGGTGAGCCACGGGTTCAGCCGCAAAAGCGCCTGCCGAAAATACCGGGTCAGCAGCACTTCCCCATAGCTGGTGCGGCCTAACGTCCCGTCCGGCCCCAGCTTTTCGGAGTTGTAAGCCAGCACGACCTCCCAGCCCAGAACGTTTTGCAGCAGGTTGCCTGCGCTGTTCTGGACAAGGACATTTTCGGAGTATTCGCGGCTCATTCTCTATTCCTCCCAAACTCAGTCTTATTTTTCTTGCATTTTCTTCATTTCTTCATCGAATATTTTTTCGCCAATTTTAGCGATGCAATGTAGCCTTAGTCCTTGTTCATACTGTCCTAGGAGTGCGTATAGCTGGCTATCTGATGCTGCTGAAAAAGGTGCCCAACTTGTCGCACCCTGCGCCATTTCTAAGGCCGAAATTTCTGTCAGCGCACTTATTTTTGCATCTCGCAATGCTTCGATCATTCCATCTCTGGTCGGATTTTTCATTTGAGCACGAAGTTTTTGAATTTTATTCATCGCGTCTTTTACGTCCTTAAAATCCTTGGCTTCAGAGCAATATTTATTAAGAGAATCTGACATATTATGAACACCCCTTTCATCAAAGCTCAATAAATCAATTTTATTACTGTCCTATTTTTAACAGTAACGGCAATAGCGCAATGCCTACATCACAACTCTTATCTGCCAACCACGTCAAAACAGGTTTTACTTTTTCCCACTTTGACTTTTTGCTGTCTTTAGATTTTACTACCTCTTCAATCTCAGAAATTTTTTCCAAAATCTCTTCTGTATCCTTGTTCGTGAGTGAAGTCATTTCTTCTACTTCTTTGCGCACCTGCTCAAATGTAACATTCACATTCACGCTGTTGGTCACATTGACGACCTGCGAATTAGAAACTTCCGGTTTGGGCAACTGTACCGCATTCATCTGGTATTTGTATGTTTCCAGCTTTGCTTTCATCATTTTCAAATTAGCCAAAATCTGTTGCGGTGGATATTTAATCAAATGTCCATACGCAATATGGTTTCCATCATTTGTGGAACACCACAAGCCATCATACCATTTATTCACGCACGCTTGATATCTTCCATCAATCTCACGGTGTAACTCAAGCAACTTCTCCGATTCTAATTTTTCAGCATTCGCCAGTCTATCAATATCTCCGCAGACCATCTCATAAAATCCTTTGGGAATGTCCATAATCACACCTCCAATTCCCCGCTCATCAACTTAGGCAATAGTAAATCTCGCTTCATCTTCGCTTGTTCAATTTGACAAGAGCATACAATAATTTTAGTATAAATTGTGCCCGCAATATTATTATATTGACTTATAGTTTCTTCGTCTGGTTTTAGAATTTTTTCTTGTGCAAGAAAGTCCTTCCAACGGTAATTTACGATACTGCTTGCACTCTTCTTATCATATTCCTGTGTTTTCCCATTCAAGCGCATCCATCGAAAACTATCATACAAATATTGTGAGAAGTTCGGAATTGGTTTTACCCTTTTACAAAAGCTTGCACATATAACCGAGTTCTCCCACGTTTTCAACATTAAGTCGATAATTCGCACCGTTCTAGCTACACCCTCTGTTTTGCTTCCTCCAGACACTTCAAACACAATATCTCCATCGAGCAGTTTTCGTGTTTCTAGACTACCAGCTGTATGATATCTATATGGAACACTTTGCAGTTGTCCATTTATCAATCCTTTAATATCCGTTCCACGTATTACGTATGCCGGGATCATACTTTTTTCATTTTGTAATTCTTCTCCCCATCCTCCACCAATTTCATAGCTTATAAAATCTTGTATTGGATTTCTGGTCCACTCCTCCGGCACGCCGTCCACAATTTTCGTGTTTTCATGCCCCGGAAAGCGCAAATCCACAAACCACTCTTTATAAAGCCGCTGGGCTGCTTCTTCCAGCAATTTGATTTGTTTCTGGTTGTTTTCAATCAGGTCATCGTAAGCAGAGAGAATATCAGCGATATGTTTTTGACTTTCCAATGATGGAACATCAATTTTTATATTTCTCAATGAACCTAAACTTACTGTACGCTGAGCAGCTCCAATTGCAACTGCGTCAGCTTTTGCATAAAAGTCTCTGTTCAACATTGTATAAAACAGGAATCCACTGTCAACAATATCTTCTTTTGGACGTAAAATCGCAATATGTCGCTGAAAAACAAATGGTCTTTCTTCCTTTATCAGAACAGGAATTCCAAATGAACCGACCACAGAATAAAGTACGTCTCCTTTACGAACTTTTCTCTTTTCATCCAAAGACTGATAATATTCTTTTGGAACAAACATCGTGTCAGAGAAATCCAGCTGATTCATTGAATTTATATTTGAAATCGTCACAAATGGAATGCCCTGTTGTGCCTTCGGTGGAGGTTGATGGTCTCCATCTGAGATACTATAACAGCAATCTTCAAGTCTCACCTTTTCCCACTTCATACCCCCATCTCCTCCAAATTCTTCGAGATGGTTTCCATCAGGCGGTTGGACTCTGCCTGCAATTCCAGCAGCTCCTTGTGGATTTCCTTCATCCGCTGGGCAAAATCCACACCGTCGTCCTCCACAGGTGCAACGCCCACATAGGCACCGGGCGTCAGGGATGCGCCTTTCTCGTTGAGGATGGTGTCGCGGCTAGCCACCTTGCACAGACCGGGAATGTCCTGATAAACGCCCTCGCCAAACTTTTCGGTGAGCCAGACGGCCTCCTTGGCAACGGTCAGCTTCTCGTTAAGGGCTTCCAGCGCCTTGTCGAACTTTTCCTGCGTGGTCTTGCGCTCTTTGCGGGGTGCTGCCTCCACAGCGGCTTTGACTTCTTCCCGCTTGGCCTGCACGTTTTGTTCCAGTGCGGCCTGAATCTCTGCAAAGGGGTGGTCGTCTGCCAGCTCTGCGTGATACTCTGTCAGAAGCGCCTTGTACTTGTCCAACTCGCCGCGATAGAGCCAGACAATGGCGTTGAGGTTCTTCAGCTGCCAGTCGCTCCACTCGTTCTGAGTGCGGTCCACCACGGTATAATAATTGCGTGCGTCGATGAACAATACGGTGTCCAGCAGATGTTCCGGCTTGCCCTTATCCAAAAACCACAGCGAACAGGGCAAACTTTTGGTGTAGAAGAAATTGTTGCCCACGCTCATCATCACGTCCACATGGCCGGTCTGGATAAGTTTTTCACGGATGTCCTTGTCTTTGCCCTGACTGTCGGTAGCCGAGGACGCCATCACAAAACCCGCACGGCCATGCTCGTTCAGGTAGGAGTAGAAATAGGACACCCACAGATAGTTTGCGTTGCCGATTTCCTTGGCCTTGTTCACGCCGGGCAGGCCAAAGGGCAACCGCCCGGCACTCTGCGCCGACTCCGACTTGACCTTATCCACGTTAAACGGCGGATTTGCCATCACATAGTCGCAGCAGCCGTTCAGGTTATGGGCATCGTGATAGAAGGTATTGGCTTCATCGCCGGACTTGATCACGCCGGTCAGGCCATGCACAGCCATATTCATCAGACAGAGCTTGGCATTGTACTCCACCTTTTCCTGTCCGTAGAAGGTCATGGTGTTGTTGGCGATCATGCCCGCATGGTTTACAAAGTCGCCGGTCTGCACAAACATACCGCCGCTGCCGCAAGCCGGGTCCAACAGAACGCCGTGGGCAGGCTCCAGCACATTGACGATCATTTTCACCAGCGATTTCGGCGTAAAGAACACGCCGTCATCCTGTGCCACATTCTTGGCAAACTTATTCAAAAAGTACTCGTAGATACGGCCGATCACATCGCCGCCCACATCGTCCAATGCATCATTGTTGAAGATGCGCAGCAGTTCCCCCAGCAGCTCATCCGAGAAGATGGTGTAGTCCTTCGGCAGAACGCCCTGCAGCTGCTCGCTCTGCTGCTCCACCAGTTCCATGGCGTTGTTCACCACTTCGCCCAGACTGTTCAGAGGATTGCCCTCGATGCCGGTCAGCCCCAGCTCCGGGATGCTGGCGGGCAAATTGACTAAGTAATTGTACTGCGCCTCCTTGGGCAGAAACAGTGCGCTCTTTTCGGCAAAGTCGCTCTGTTCCACCGGCAGCACCCGGCCACCGCGCACAGGACGGTCTTTCAGGATCTCCCGCTCCACCAGTTTGAAGCGGCTGTACGCATACCGCAGAAAAATCAGTCCCAGTACCGGCATACAGTATTGGTTCGAGGTGAGTTTAGAGCCTGCACGCAGCAGATCTGCCGACTCCCACAGGTCAGCTTCCAGTTTTTTGACGTTCACATTATTTGCCACGAGGGGGTTCCTCCTGTTGTTTGGATTTTCATTTTCTATTGTATCACATTTTTCTGCAATGTTCATCTTTAATCATTGCTATTTTCTTTTTTGACTGGAAAAAGTTGTTTACCAATTGCTGACAATGTGTTAGAACCATATACTTTCTCATTTGGAGACGCTAATCCTGCATCCAACGGATGCAGTTCAAGGGTTTGGGTGTCCCCAACAAGTATTTTGCAACGCAAAAGAAGCAGATGTATATACGTCTGCATTGCTTGCGGGTGCTATGAAGCCTCTCAAGGTGCTTTCCAAATTTGAAAATCACTTTGCAATCGAGCCCGTCCGTTTTCAAGTTCAACTTGAAGCGGGCGGTTATTTTTCTGCACAAAAATTTTCGCATTTGCAACCGCCGCAAGCAGGGTAATCCGGTACCACCTCGCAATTTTTGAATCCGATTTTTTCAAATCCAAATTCAAAAACACTTGTTGGACTTCGCCCAAACCCGATATTCCGCACAAAATTGCGCTGGCTACACGTTTCCGCTGATACCGAATAAGCAAATTTTCTTGGAGAAAAATTTGTTCTATGAAAATCGGCGTTGATTCATTCAATATTGCATCAAACCGGAACTATCACTTCCGGTTTTGAAGGTAAAAAGCGGAACTAATAGATCCTAAAAAATCGAGTGACTTTATGGTATGCTCTATCCAGAACATTTTCTAAAAAGCGGAAGCATCCCTTCCGGTTTTTCCTTGAAATTCTCCTAAAATCTACTGAAAACCGGAAGTAATGCTTCCTAAAAATTTCTGCTTCATTGTGATATACTTTCTACAAGCCTTCATCGAACCTTGAGAACCAAATGACCGTCTGCATGGGATACCCGGCCATGACCCTGAGAAGAAGAGCCGGAAAACGCCGCCGAGAGGGGGCAGGAAAGCCATGCAGAGAGAACGGCACCCAAAATTTGAAATCACGTTGATACGAAAAACCGGAACCAACAGTTCCGATTTCGCCTTGAAATTCACTTCGTATTTTTTAAAAACTGGAACTACCAGTTCCTAAAAATAAAATTGGCTATGTGATACACTAAGCCCACAGAAGCACATTCTTCATTGCTTTTTCGCAAGTTCCGAAAAAGAATGTCCGATTTTTAGTAGACATTCAAATCAACTTTCGTAAAAACCGGACGTAATGTGCCCTAAAAAATCTCCCATGAATGTGTTAACCTAGTTTCAAATCTATCATTGGACCTTGAGAACCGCATGACCGTCTGCATGAGATACTCGGTGATGACCTCGCAAGAGCGAGCCGGAAAACGCCGCTGAAAGGGGGTAGGAAAGCCATGCAGGGAGAACGGCTGAACTACCAATAAATTTTTGAAAGGAGATTTTGCCTATGAGGAAAAACAAGTTTGAATTTATCATCGACTCCGAATTTCAATCTCAGATTCCTGCATTGACCGATGAAGAATTTCAGCAACTGGAAGAAAACATCCTTTCAGAAGGTGAAGTCCTGTCTCCCCTGATTGTCTGGGGCAACATTCTTGTTGATGGCCACAATCGCTATAAGATTCTCCAGCAGCACCCAGAAATCCCTTATACCACCCGCTCGATCTCCTGCACCTGCGAAACCCGTGAAGATGTTCTGGCATGGATCTGCAAACATCAGCTGGGTCGTCGGAATCTGACACCTGAACAGAAAAAGTTCCTGATTGGAAAGCAGTATCATTCTGAAAAATCCACTCGTGGGGGAAATCATGGCAATCAGTACACACAGGTGGCAAACTGTCAAATTGACAATTTGCCATCGGTAGAAAACACGACCGAACGAATCGCCAAAGAAAACAATGTAAGCCCTTCTTTCGTAATTCGTGCCGAGCAGTTCATGAAAACCGTTGAGCTGATGGAAAAATACTGCCCCGGCATTCAGGAAGAAATCTTATCCGGCAAACTTAAGCTATCCCAGCGAGAGGCTACCATTATCCGTGGAACTCCCACGGAAGCATTGCCAACCGTGGTATCAACGTGGCGAGAGGAAAAGCTGAACGGTAAACCAGACGATAGTGCAGACACCTATGAAAATTCAGAATTGCTTTCCAATGTCGCCGAAAACAATTTTTCTACTGCTGCCACATCGAAGATCCAAACGGCCGATCCACTCTCGGAGAATCGACCTTTTATTTCATCGGGAAAGCGCAGCACCGAACTCCAGACCATTCGTGAGCTAGGAGAAAAGATGGCAACGGTTGATCATGTCGCCGATGCCGAAGGAATGTTCAGTGAAATCAACGGTGCATCAGAGAGTTTTACGTTTCGCATCGATCAATGTTTTGCTCGTTATCCTGACTTTCTGGCAAATGTAGAGCTTGAAGCAAAAGTCATCGCTACTTTGCAAAAAGCAGAAGACTATATTTTGCATCTGAAAGAACAGCATCATCAGCATCTTCTGGAGGCTACCAACCGCCAGTAAAATGCTCTCAAAAAATTTGTTTGATGAAAAAGCACTGGAGGTGAATGCCATTTCAAATTATTTGACCGCTGATACTCCACTGCCGCAATATCTGCCGTATGCTCGCTTTCTGCTGGATACAAACCTGAGCCACACAGCAAAGCTGCTCTACACCCTGTTGCTGGATCGTGCAACACTTTCCCAAAAGAACAACTGGATGGATGAGTGCGGCTTCGTCTATGTGATTTTCCCGCTTTCATCATTGAGCGATGCTCTACGATGCAGCACCATGAGCATTAAACGTGCGTTGCGTTCACTGGAAGATGCCGATTTGATCGAGCGCAGGAGAGGTCACATTGCTGTTCCCAACAATATCTTTGTAAAAGTCCCGACAGAACAAAAATGTTCCTCTGCATGGAACGATTCTGCTCCATGTGATGGAACAGAAATGATACCTTCCATGGAACAAAAGTGTTCCACTAACCAACGTAATAAGAACGACCTGAAAAATAACCACCTGATAAAAACAACAGATGCTTATTTGACCTTTGGCGAATATCAGAATATCTTTTTAACAGCAAAGGAGTACAGGCGACTCAAAGCTGATTTCTCCGGGCTAGATGATCTAATCGAACAGCTTTCGGCTTATATCCAGTCTACCGGCAAAAAGTACGCTGATCATGCCGCTACCCTGCGCATCTGGGCGAAACGGCAAAGACCAGAACAGAAGCAAGCACCGGGCATCCCGGACTACACATTCAAGGAGGGAGAAAGCCTATAAAGACGATTGAGAAAATTTTAGAACAGTCCGTTTCCAGTATTCCCGAAAACACCGAGGATTATTATGGCGAGGATGGTCTGCTTTACTGCGGAAAATGTCACACGCCAAGGGAAGAGTTCTTTGCAAAGGGCATCGCTCTGATTGGCAAGAACAAGCACCCCATTGAATGCAGCTGCCAGTGCACGGAAAGAAAAAACAAGAAGTCCTTATCAGCCAGCAAAAGCACAACGACCTTGTGCGGCAGCTGAAACCAGAGGGATTTTCTAACCCGGCAATGCTGGACTGGACCTTTGAAAACGACAATGGCCGCAGCCCGCAGATGTGTCATGCACACCGTTATGTAGAGCAATGGCAGACCATGCGTGCAGAGAACCTTGGATTGCTTCTCTGGGGCGGTGTGGGCACAGGCAAGACTTTCCTTGCCGGGTGCATTGCGAACACTCTGATGGAGCAGGAGGTGCCTGTGCGTATGACGAACTTTGCCCGGATCCTGAACGAGCTAAACGGCAGCCTTTCCGGGCGGAACGACGTTGTGGACAAGCTCTGTCGTTATCCCCTGCTCATCATTGACGACTTCGGCATGGAGCGTGGCACCGAGTACGCACTGGAACAGATTCGCAACCTTTCTAGCCGATGTGATCGAGAAGTACGCATCGGTCTTGGAAATAGACAACGCAGTATCCTCAACCAACAACGAAAATCGACAAGATACTGTTGATACCGCTTTTGCAGCATGATATAATATTCTTGTAATATTTGTCCCAACGCAGTGGTAAGGTCACCCCTTCCACTGTATTACATACACGGAACGAGGTGCTGAAAATGAATCGACCAGATGACTCTCCTAAAAATTCCATCCTCATTTACACCACGGAAGACGGTCTGA
>ERZ827496.3031-NODE-3031-length-15307-cov-3.983281_pt1 | contig 15307 bp, 13 predicted proteins | sample MGYA00519769_ERZ827496 | MGnify/ENA primary metagenome ERZ827496 (study PRJEB31778, sample SAMEA3449327) | human gut metagenome | biome: human gut; feature: human-associated habitat; material: faeces | place: United Kingdom | collected 2010/2012 ...
AGGAATCTTCGTCGTCACCTGCCATATCGTTGTTTGCATGATCTCCTGCAACAACCATAAGAGGTCTTAAAACAACTTTTGTATAACCGGCTTCTTTTACTGCCTCAATCACATTTTCGCATGCTGTCTCTTCCGGCTCACCCTCAACAGTTCCGATAAACACATTATCATAGGAAAGATCTTTCATCTGTGCTGCCATCTGGCTGTAGCTTACTTTTGCAGAATGAGAAGTTCCATGTCCCATAAATACGAATGCAGTTCCATCTTCTTTTGCTGCATCTAAAGAATCATATCCTGCTGTCTTTACTGCCTCTGCTGTAATTGCTTCTGCAACTTTTGCCTTATCCTCATTGATCACAGTTGCGTCAGATCCTACTTCACCAAGCATTGGCTCTGCAACGGTAACTGTCTCAAATTTGTCTTTATAATTGTCAAGTGTCTCTACCAGCTCGTCATACTCTGCACCATGCATTAAGTGTGTCGGCTGAACAACAAGATTTTTTACTCCGTTGTCAACAGCTCTCTCTAATGCCTGATCCACATTATCAATCTTTTCGTCATCTCTTGCCTGTACATGGTTGATGATGATCTGTGCGGTAAATGCTCTTCTTACAGACCAGTCCGGATATGCTGCTTCCAGTGCTTTTTCGATTCCACTGATATCCTCGGCACGACTGTCGTTAAATGAGGTACCAAAACTTACTACAAGAAGTTCATTTTCTCCGATATTATCTTCATTTAACGGATCATCCTTTGAGGCATCTCCTGTATCTCTTCCGAAATAATCCGGATCTGCGTTCTCGCCGGAAACTAATTCCTTCTGTGCATCTGTCAATGCATCCCATGCCTCTTTTGCCTCTGCACACTGTGCGTCCGTATCATCATTTCTTGTCTGAACATAGATCGCATCGATCAGTTCTGCGACGTGATCGGCTGCCGCCTGATCGTCAACTTCCGTGCTCTCTACGGTTTCCGTTGCCTCTGTTTTCTCTGAAGATACTGTCTCAGAGGTTTTTGCTGTGTCTGTTGCTGCTGTGTTGCTTCCGCATCCGGCGACCATACCTGTTGCAAGCGCTAATGTGGTAAGTAACGCAATGGTTCTTTTCTTCATAATGCTCTCCTTATTATAATATAATGTATCGTTCATAGTACACAGTGGAATTTTTCCACACAAAGAAACACTCCGCCTTATTTGAGGGCGGAGTAATAAGTCTGTTTCGCCTGCGCAATTTCCCGGCAGACAATCTCAAAATGATAAGACTTATTCGGATCACTGATCGATCCACCTGCTAAAAATGCCCCCCGGATATATGCCCGCCTGCAACATGTCTGCTGCAGTAAAATACCATTTACCGTCTCTGTGATGTCTGCACACCTTAAAGACTGATTCCACATCTTGATTGTCTCAAGAATGCGTTCCAGTGGCAATGTATCTATCTCTTCTATATTAACATGGAACAGCTGTGCCAGTAACAGTCCATATTTTTCCTGCAGAAGCGGATTTTCCGAATCCAGCACATCTCCCGCATCCCCGATCAGCTGCTGACGCTTTCCGTCAAAAGCAACTAACGCCGCAAGTTCAGCGATCTGACAATGCCTGCTCTTTCCACTCTGCTTTGCTAACTCCTGTTTCACTTCACTTGAAAAAGACATTCTTTATTTTCCCCTTAAAGCATCTTTGCCAATATCCCGATGCTCGATTTTCAGTCCATAACCCTTTTTTCCTGACAGACGTTTGTATAATTCATTTGCCAGTGTTACAGACCTGTGTTTTCCTCCCGTACATCCTATGGAGATCACAAGCTGATTCTTGCCCTCCGTGATATAATTCGGGATCAGAAATTCTAACATATCTTCAAGTTTGTCCAAAAAAACATTTGCTTCCTGAAACTGCATGACATAATCCTGAATTTCTTTATCATTTCCGGTCTTTGCCCGCAAGCCCTCCACATAATACGGGTTTGGTAAAAAACGGACATCAAATACCAGATCCGAATCGACCGGTATTCCATATTTAAATCCAAATGACAAAATTGTGATAAACAGATTCTTATAGTCCTGATTCTGTATAAATATTTTGTCCAACTCCGCTTTTAACTCTCTCGTCAAAAGCTGGCTTGTATCTATAATATAATCTGCGCGCTCCTTTAAAAACGCCAGACGCTTTCTTTCCTCTTCAATTCCCTTGTCCACGCGCTCGCCGCCCGCTAAAGGATGATTTCTTCTCGTTTCCTTATATCGTTTTACCAGAACAGAATCTTCGGCATCCAAAAACAGGATCTCGTATTCAACCCCATTATCCTTCATGTGGTCTAATACACCATGCAGCTCATCAAATGACTGTCCGCTTCTGATATCGATGCCGACTGCAACTTTCTGCAGTTCTGCGCTCTGTAATGTTGTAAGTTCCACAAACTTTTCCAGCAATGGGATCGGTAGATTATCCACGCAATAAAACCCAATATCTTCCATCATTTTTATCGCTGTACTTTTTCCTGCTCCCGACATTCCTGTTAAAATTACGAACTTCATCTTTTTTCTCCATTTCAAAACGCTTTGCGCGCATCCAAATCCTGTTTAAAATTCACCGATCATCTTAACTTCCGGCTCTAATCTGACACCAAACTTTTCTTCTACAATATCCGCTACATTCTGCATCAGGGTTCTTACATCTGCCGCTGTTGCATTTCCGCGGTTGATGACAAATCCACAGTGTTTTTCCGACACCTGCGCTTCTCCCACCAGATAACCTCTTAATCCCGCATCCATGATCAGTTTTCCTGCAAAATATCCTTCCGGTCTTTTAAATGTACTTCCCGCACTCGGATATTCAAGCGGCTGTTTTTCCACTCTCTGCTTCTTTAACTCCTCCATGCGGGCACGGATTGCTGTCTCTTCCCCGTGTTTCAGTTTGATCTTAGCTCCCGTTACAATGTAGCCTTTTTTTAAAATGCAGCTTGTCCGGTAACCCAGTTCAAGCTCTTCTGCAGAAAGAATCTTCTCATTTCCTTCCTGATCTAAGACGGTCACGGCGGTTAAAATATCTTTCATCTCACCACCGTAAGCGCCCGCATTCATGACAACTGCACCACCGATGCTGCCCGGGATACCGGCAGCGAATTCCATACCGGTCAGTCCGTGATCCGCAGCACGGTTTGCTGTCTTTGACAGCAGCATTCCCGCACCCACGGTGATACAGTCGTCCTCCACACAAATCTCATCTTCTTTTGACAGCATCTCGATCACAAGTCCCCGGATCCCGCGGTCGCCCACTAAAAGATTGCTCCCGTTTCCGATGACCTGATACGGGACATCATACTTCCTGCACAGACGAATGACCGCCGATCAGGTTGATCTCTGTGGAGACGGATGCGGACTTGCTCATTTTGATTTTGCCGGCACCGGTACGGCCGTATTTTTTGCTGGTCGGAGAAGTTTCTTCCTCTAACAGGATCAGGTCGTTGATGTTGACAAGGGAGCGCAAAATTCCCATCTGTACATAAAGGTCACCCTTTGCGTTTGGCAGGGAGTGAACGGTTCCGTTTAAGTTCATGCTGATGACTTTGACGCGGTCGCCAATGCGAAGTTTCTTTGGAATCTTATGGTTCGGCGCAGCATTCTTTTTCTGGTCAGACATTTTTTTCTGTGCGTTGTTCATCTTATCGCGCAGTTTTGTACGTTCTTTTTCCATTTCGCTGACGGGAGCGTGTGCGGTGCCGTATTTATTGAAATTGCGAATCGTTTCATCAGCAAGATCTTTGGCTTCTTTGATGATATTGTAAGCCTGCTCATTTGCTTCGCGCAGGATCTTGTCACGGCTTGCGTCTAAGCGTTCCTGTTTCTGTTCGAGCTGTTCTTTTAGTTTCTGAATCTCTTCTTTATACTGGTTGATCTCAAGCTGTTCTTTTTCAATCGTGATACGGCTCTTTTCAAGGTCAGCTAAAAGATCCTCAAAATTCATGTCATTTTCACTGATCCGTCCCTTAGCGTCCTCGATGATATCTTCACCAAGACCGAGTTTCGTGGAAATCGCAAATGCATTACTCTTTCCAGGAATACCGATTAAAAGACGGTAAGTCGGGCTTAAAGATTCCACGTCAAATTCACAGCAGGCATTTTCTACGCCGGAGGTCTGCAGGGCAAATACTTTCAATTCGCTGTAATGAGTGGTTGCCATGACACGCGCACCGTACAGTTTTAATTTCGATAAAATGGAGATCGCAAGTGCGGCACCCTCCGTCGGGTCAGTTCCGGCACAGAGTTCATCGAAAAGCACGAGGGAGCGGTCGTTGACCTGGCTTAAAATGCGGGTGATGTTTGTCATGTGGGAGGAGAATGTACTTAAAGACTGCTCAATACTCTGCTCATCTCCGATGTCGGCAAACACTTCCTCAAAAATTCCAAGCTCCGAACGCTCGGAAGCCGGGATGTGAAGTCCTGCCTGCCCCATCAATGTCAGAAGGCCGACTGTTTTTAAGGAGACGGTTTTACCACCGGTGTTTGGACCGGTAATGATAAGCAGGGTAAAATCTTCTCCGAGGCGCACGTCGATCGGCACTACTTTTTTTGCGTCGAGCAGTGGATGACGGCCTTTTTTGATATTGATCCGTCCATCTGTGTTGAAGGTCGGGGCAACACCATTGTAAGTCTGTGCGAAGGCTGCTTTTGCAAAAATAAAATCAAGTTCCGTGAGTACGTTATAGTCGGTGTGAAGCTGCATGGAGTATCCTGCCGTTAAGTTGCTTAAGTTTGCGAGGATGACTTCGATCTCTTCTTTTTCTTTGATCAGTAACGCTTTGTATTCGTTGTTTAAGTTTACGACAGCGAGCGGTTCGATAAAGAGCGTGGAACCGGAGGAGGACTGGTCGTGCACCATACCAGGAACCTGCGATTTTGCCTCGGCTTTGACCGGCAGGCAGTAGCGGCCGTCGCGCATCGTGATGACAGCATCCTGTAAATAGCTGCGTGTGGTCGTGTTGTTGATCATTGAGTTCATCTGTGCGCGGATCTTATCGTTCATGCCACGCATGGATTTGCGGATGGAGCGGAGCGTACTGCTGGCATCGTCCGCGATCTCGTCCTCCGATAAAATGCAGCGGCGGATTTCATCGCATAACGGTGTGAGAGGCTCAATCTGATCGAAAAATCCGGTCAGTGAGTCGACCGGAAGTTCGTCTGTCCCGTCTGCTGCGGCAGGACGGTCCGGTCCGGTGTGTCCGATGCTGGTGCGGGAAAATGCTTTTGAACGTTTTGCTGCCTCTAAGAGAGAGCAGACGCGCAGCAGTTCCGTGATGCTTAAGGATGCACCGATCTCTAAACGTTTCAGGGAGTCTCGGATGTCGTGTACACCGGAAAAAGAGATGCGCCCGCCTTTAAAGAGACGGTTTAGGGCATCTTTGGTCTGTAACTGTAAAAGGTTGATTTCGTTTATGTCTGTGCCTGGTGTGAGGGTAAGACAGCGTTTTTTTGCGTCCTCGCTGGAAGCGTGCTCCGCGAGACGTGCGATGATTTTATTGTATTCTAATGTTTTTAAAACTTTTTCATTCATATGATTTGTAATTCCTTGTGGTTGAAAATTTAGTTTGCAGTGGCAGCATGCCGACGGATATGTGTGTTCGACTTTAGTCCGCAGTGCCAGCCCGAAAAATCAGAGATTTTCCGGGCTGACGGGCATTCGCCCTATCAAACATAAAAATAACAAAAAAGTGTCTGCGAGCAGCCATTTTTTGTTATTTCCATGTTTGGCACTGCTCATTGCTAATTCACATTATATCCCATTAATTAGGGGAATGAAAGCCGGAAATGCAAAAAATAGTGTTGCAAGCGTATGTGTTTCAAACTATAATAAACTAGGTGCGGTTTTCATTTTTGTTAAGGAAGGGAAAATCATGCAGGAGAAAGAGAAGGGTGGCTTTTCTTTTATTAATGAACAGATCAAGGAGAAGCCGTTGAATAAAAAACGTCTTGTAAAAAAAGCATTGTTTACGGTAGCGCTTGCCGTAATTTTTGGTGCGGTGGCTGCGCTGGTGTTTAGTTTACTGCAGCCTGAGTTTTCAAACTGGTTTTACCCAGAGGAGAAGCCGGTTGTTACGATTCCGCAAGATGATGTCACGGAAACGGAGGAGCCAAGTCAGGGCGATATACAGGAAGCGTCGGAACAGAAGGATACACAGGAGACAGAGAACGACGGGCAGCAGGGAGAAAACGGGGCAGCGGAGAACAACGGATCGCAGGAAAATGGAGAAGTGGGAAACTCACAGCAGGAGCAGACGGATGAACCGGAAACGGAACATAACACTGGGGATATTTCAAACAATGAAATGCAGGAACTTGAACTTGCCGATTTTCAGAAACTTCAGAATAAATTGTATGCGGTTGGAAAAGAAGCAAACAAGTTTATCGTGACGGTAACCGGTGTGAAGAGTGACACCGACTGGTTTAATAATCCGTATGAGAGCAAAGGTCAGGCCTCCGGAATCATTGTAGCGGAGAACAGCAGAGAACTTCTGGTTTTGACAGAGCGCAAGGCGATTGCGGATGCCCAGGAGATCTACGTTACATTTATTAATGATGTTTCAGTGAAAGCTGAGATGAAAAAATACGATGGCAATACAGGGATTGCCGTGTTGAGCGTAAAGGCTTCGGAGCTTACAGAAAGTACAAAGAATGCGATCACGGTTGCAGTTCTTGGCAATTCACTGACCGTTGCGCAGGGAACGATTGCGATTGCAATCGGAAGTCCGCTTGGAACAAATTATTCGATACTGACCGGAAATATCACATCTACGACAAATAGTATTTCCACGATAGATCATAATTACAGTGTATTTACGACAGATATTGTCGGAAGCAGCAATGGAAGCGGTGCGCTTGTCAATGTGGATGGTGAGATCATCGGGATCGTGATGCAGGGATACAGCAGTGCAGGCGATGAGAATACGCTGACAGCGATTTCTATTTCTGAATTAAAGGCGTTGATTGAGATGTTGTCAAACGGACAGGATATTCCGTACATCGGGCTTGAAGTGACAACGGTTACTGCGGCGATCGAACGTGAATATGAAATACCAAAAGGCGCCTATATCAAAGATGTCTGCATGGATTCACCGGCAATGGCGGCGGGACTTCAGAATGGGGATGTCATTACGGAGATTGACGGGGATGAGATTCTTACGGCAGAAAATTATGAGAAAAAACTGCTTTCGTTAAAGCCGGAAGATACGGTGGAAGTGAAGATTGAGCGGCAGGGACCGGAAGGTTATACGGAAATCACCTGCACGGTAGAAGTCAGTGTACTGCCATAGAGATGTGAACCAGATACAGGCATGTATTTTAGAAGCAGAAATGCGGATGCGGCCATGCATGTCAGAAACAGAAATGTGGACACCGGTATGCGTTTTAGAAGCAGAAATGCGGATGCGGTCATGCATGTCAGAAACAGAAATGTGGACACTGGTATGCGTTTTAGAAGCAGAAATGCGGATACAGGCATAATAATTTTAGAAAATAAAAGAGGGAATAAGGAGTAGTATGAAGTATATTGAGAGCCTCAGAGAGGGCGAGCGAATTAATGAAATCTATCTATGTAAAGTAAAACAGTCTGCGCTGACAAAGGCAGGAAAACCTTATGATACATTGATCTTACAGGACAAAACGGGCACACTCGATGCGAAGATCTGGGAGCCTGGTTCTGTTGGAATCGACGAGTTCGATTCACTGGATTACATAGCCGTAATGGGTGATATCACCAGCTTTCAGGGCAATTTACAGCTGAATGTAAAGCGTGTCCGCAAGGTGCAGGAAGGGGAGTATGATCCAAAAGATTACCTTCCGGTCAGCGATAAGGATATCGACCAGATGTATGAGGAGTTAAAAGGTCTGATTGCGAGCATCAAAGAAGTGCATTTAAAGAAGCTGTTAGAGAGCTTTTTTGTGGAAGATGCAGATTTTGAAAAACGCTTTAAATTCCACTCTGCTGCAAAGACCGTGCACCACGGATTTGTCGGTGGTCTGCTTGAGCACAGCTTAAGTGTGGCAAAGCACTGTGATTATTTTGCAGGCTGTTATCCGATGTTAAACCGCGATCTTTTGATCACGGCAGCTATTTTCCATGATATCGGAAAATTAGAGGAGCTTTCCACATTCCCGGAAAATGATTACACGGATGACGGTCAGCTTTTAGGACATATTATTATCGGAACCGAGATGGTCGGTGACAGGATCCGCACGATCCCGGATTTTCCAAAGGGACTGGCAAGCGAGTTAAAGCACTGTATTTTAGCACATCACGGCGAGTTAGAGTTTGGTTCACCGAAAAAACCGGCGCTGCCGGAGGCATTGGCACTCAGTTTTGCGGATAATATCGATGCAAAGATGGAGACGGTGCGCGAAATCTTTAACAACGTGCCGGAAAATAATCAGGAATGGCAGGGGTACAACCGTCTGCTTGAGAGCAATATCAGACGCTCCGGGAAATTATAATTATGCAGAAAAATGATATCATAGAACTGAAAATCGAAGATATGGGCGTGGACGGCGAAGGAATCGGAAAATACGATGGCATGACCTTTTTCGTTAAAGATGCGGTGCTTGGAGATGAGATCGAAGCCCGCATCACAAAGATGAAGAAAAATTATGGTTATGCGAGAGTGGAGCAGATTTTATCGCCGTCTAAATTTCGTGTGACACCACAGTGTGAACTTCACAGGAGATGCGGCGGATGTCAGATACAGGCGTTGGATTATGAAAAGCAGCTGGAATTTAAGCAGAACAAAGTGCGCGGAAATCTGATTCGTATTGGCGGTTTTGCGCCGGAATTGATCGACCGAATCATGCTTCCTGTCGTGGGGATGAAAGAACCATACCGCTACCGGAACAAGGCACAGTTTCCGATCGGTGCGGATAAAGATGGGAATCCGGTTGCCGGTTTTTATGCAGCGCGTACCCACAGTATTATCCCGGTCAATGACTGTAAACTGGGTGTGGAGGAAAATCAGATTATTTTAAATGAAGTCCTTTCTTATATGAAAGAATATCATGTGGCATCTTACGATGAAAATACAGGTAAGGGGCTGGTTCGTCATGTCCTGATCCGCTATGGGTTTTCCACAAAAGAGCTTATGGTCTGTGTGATTATCAATGGAAATAGTCTTCCTAAAGTGGAAAAACTGATCGACAGATTGACAGCCATCGATGGAATGAAGAGCATTTCCATCAATCAGAATACGAAGAAAACAAATGTGATCCTCGGGGATGTGACGAAATGTATCTGGGGCGATCCATACATTACCGATATGATCCATCTACGCGATACGAAGGATTTTTCACTGACTGATACAGCGGTCGCATACCATATTTCACCGCAGTCATTTTATCAGGTCAATCCTGTCCAGACGGAAAAACTCTACAGCCTTGCGCTCGACTATGCGGGACTGACCGGAAAAGAGACCGTGTGGGATCTATATTGCGGCATCGGCACGATTTCACTTTTTCTTGCACAGAAAGCGGGAAAAGTTTATGGGGTGGAGATCGTCCCACAGGCAATCGAGGACGCGAAGAATAATGCGGCGCTCAACGGTATCAATAATGCTGAGTTTTTTGTAGGAAAAGCAGAGGAAGTGCTGCCGAGAGAGTATGAGAAGAATGGCGTTTATGCAGACGTTATCGTGGTAGACCCGCCACGGAAGGGCTGTGATGAGGTACTTCTGAATACGATCCTTAAAATGAAGCCGGAGAGGGTTGTGTATGTGAGCTGTGACAGTGCGACACTGGCGAGGGATCTGAAGGTGCTGTGTGCGGAGGATTATGAACTGGTGCGGGTTTCTACTACTGATATGTTTCCGCAGGGAGTCCATGTTGAGAGTGTCGTGTTGATGTCAAAAGTCGAGAAGTAGATGTACGAAAAAGGCTTGAAAACAAGGGATTTCCGAGGTGAAGCGGATTTTGGACACAGGGTAACACGACCGAAAAATGAGAAGTTTGCTGTTAGGGGAAACATATCTACATGAAAAAATGACGGAGGGTTGAGTTGACAGCTTGCAAAATGGGTAGGTTGAGTAGACAGGTTGGATATTTGCAGGTCGAGTTGACGGAATGATAATTTGAAGCAAAAAATGGGAGATTTGGCACCTTGTAGCAATATGAGGTGCCGTTTTTGATAGTTGTGTGGGAGCAAGAACGGGAATATGAAGAAATTTTGCAGATGTATTATTCGCAAAAGATATCGGTGATGGTGAGAGAGTTGAGATGATACGCTTTTAGAGGTAAAATAAAAAGAATAGAAAGAGTGTGATAAGTTAGGAAGAATGGAATAAAAGCCATCAAGAAGGTTGCTATTGTTGACTGTAAAAGAGGGGAGATTTAGATATGTCATATTGTTGTGAGGAATGTTTTTCAAACGAAGCGATTAAAAAATTTATTCAGGAGAATAGTAGTATTGTGGGAGAGTGCGAATATTGTGGCTCGCATAATGTATCACTAATATCACCAAGAACATTAGGGGAGTATATGTGTTCATGTTTAGAAAAAGCATATGAATATATTGATGAAGGCACCGGGGTTATGTACGATAGTGAAGACGAAATGTATTTAGGACCAGATGGAAAAGAGGCAACAGTATATTCAGTTAGAGAAATATTGATGGAAGAGGAGGTATTTGCAGATATTACAGACAGTGATGCGCTGCTTGATGAATTATTTTTAGGGTTATTATCATATGAAGAGCAAAAGGATGGGGCTTATAATCCTTTTTATGATATTGATATAGAATGTTTTGTAGTTAAAGATGATTTATATGGTTTAGAGGCAACGCAAATATATTATAACTGGGAGTTATTTAAGCATACAATTAAACATTACAATAGATTTTTCGATGTAGATGGTCTTGAAATTCGCAACAAATGCTTGGAAAAAATAAACACATATCTTTATGATTTTATTACGGATATCGATATAGGTACGATATTCTATCGTGCGAGAGAGCAGGATGATTCCATTAAGGATATCACTGGAATAGATCCATATAAAGAGATGGGGCCCGCACCATATAATAAAGCAAAGACAAATAGAATGAGCCCTGCAGGAATATCATATTTATATGTTGCAGGAGACAAGGACACTGCGTTTGCTGAGTGTCGTCTTAATGGGAAAAGGGCAGTTGTAGCTGAGTTTAAATTAAAGGATTCGTTACAGATTATTGACTTTTCAAGAAGTTCTTTTTATTGGGCAGGAAGTATTTTTGAAGATGATTATAATCATGATGGGCGGTGGATATCTTCATTTTTGAAAAGTTTTGTGAATGAAATCACAATGCCAGTTGACGATAAAGTGGAAGATCACTCTTACGATTATGTTGCGACACAAGTAATCGCAGAATATTTGAGAAGCAAACATTATGATGGAATATGTTTTAAAAGTAGTGTTAGTGAAGGAAAAAGTTATGTATTCTTTTGCGGACCAGATACAGAACATATTCACGATGCGTACCCGTATCCATTTGGTGATCCATATTTATCTGATATGCTTCCTATTTTACAGTCGTTTACAAAATCCTTTGATTTAAGCTATATTGAGGTGATTGATGTTTTAAATGATGGAAAAGCTGGCAACGTGATAGAAAGGAGAATGTTATAAGAATAATTTATGGTTTGCTTATGAAATTGAAATGTAACAAAAAAGATGTTCCGATCTAAATATTATGAATTGAAATAACGGTCAAAATATAGCCTTGTGGATGGAGCGATAACTCTAGCACTCAAAGTTGTCTTAGTTCTTGGTGGATATCAAAGCGGAAATCTCAGAAAGTCGTTCATGGCGTTTGCGGTAAACGTAAAAACGATAGCATCCATTCAAAAATTGTACCAATCTGGACACCCAATATGGCTTGCGAGTTAGAGGAGGCAAGAATATATAGATAGTTATTGGCGTACCATCTCACACTGGCTTGCGTACTATAAATTGATACAATGCACCCTTTGAGCGTTGAGGGTGCATTTTTAACGATTATCCCTACTCAAAAAACGATAAGGGTGCATTTTGATGAGAAGGCGGATTTTTAGGAATTTGGTGGGTAACACAATTAATGAAAAGCAGGTACAAGAGGCTGAGAGCGAAATGTTTTTTGCAGAACAGGATAAGCCGGAAACTGTCACAGAATTCCATGAGGATATCTGGTATATGCTGTTGGATTATGTGATGGTATATGATAAAGAGGACATCCGATTTACCGTTAAAAATGTGACGGAGATCTAAGTGTAAAAGAGAATAGAAGGTCGAGGATTTTTTTCCCGTTGTCCAGGATGTTGTCCTGGGGAGCGGGGATTTTTTGTTTGTGAATGCCGGAGCGAGATAAGCATGGCTGTTTTTAAGATGCCTGGTATAATGAAAGAACAAGAGAAAAGAAAAATTTAATTGAGTGTCACCATTTGTACCCTATGTGTGTGATATATTGCCTATATTTCCAACCAGAGTCTTGTGATTACCAATGCGGAGATCCGGAACAAGCTGTCCCTTGGCAATGAGAGCCGGGGATGGTTTGATTTTATACCCAGGGCCAACGGGAACCTGTCCATCAAGTGGCGTGATCCGGTTGGATAACGATAGAATGATAGATTTTGTGAGGAAGGAGGGAGGAAAGTATGGCATCCAGCGGCAGTTTTTCCGGCTCCATCCACAGCGGGCATTATGTGCTGCGGGTGGACTGGACACAGACAAAAAATGTATCCGTAAATACCAGCACCATCACGGCGAAAGCCTATCTGGTCAATGACTGGAGCTTAAGTATCAACGCACGGTCTGATAATAAAGTGACGATTGACGGCACGGCACAGACTTATGCGTCCCCCGCCATCAGCAGTACGGGAACCCATCTGCTCGGCACGGTCACGCAGACGGTAAACCACGGCAGTGACGGAACTAAGAGCCTGGCCATGAGCGCGGTGTTCTATATCCGTGCGACTTTAAGCGGCACCTATTATGAGTCGATCACAGCCAGCGCCAATATTACGCTGGATTCCATTGCGCGGGCATCCACGGTTTCCGCCTCCAATGTGGAGATGGGGTCTGCGACCACGATTGCCATCAGCCGTGCCTCCTCTTCTTTTACCCACACGCTGACCTATGCCTTTGGCAGCGCCACGGGGACGATTGCCACAAAGACCACATCCACATCCGTGTCCTGGACGCCGCCCCTTATGCTGGCAGGCCAGATACCGAAGGCGGTGACGGGAACCGGCACGATTACCTGCACCACCTATAACGGAAATACGAGCATTGGGAGCAAGACCTGTACGTTGACACTGACCGTCCCGGCATCGGTAAAGCCTACGATCACCAGCCTGACAGCGGCCAGGGTGGATGGGGCGGTGCCAAGTACCTGGGGGATTTATGTGCAGACGAAGTCCAAAGCAACCCTCACCATCAATGGGGCAGCGGGAAGTTACGGCTCCACGATTTCTTCCTATTCCATTACGGGCGGCGGGTACACCAGCACGGCATCCAGTTTTACCACAGGGTTTCTGAATACTTCCGGCACGGTTACCTTTACGGCAACGGTGACGGATTCCAGGGGGCGTGTGTCAGCGGCGGCCACAGTGAGCATTTCCGTAGTGGCCTATTCCCCGCCGTCCTTTGCCAGCTACCTGTCACAGCGGTGCTTAAGCAGCGGGACAGCCAATGATGACGGGACATATATCCGGGGGCAGGTTTCTTACAGTTATACCTCGTGCAGCAGTAAGAACACCATTACACGTGCCACTTATTACAAAAAGGCATCGGATACTGCATGGACGAATGCCGGAGCTTCCTTTAGTTCCGGTACGGCATTTACCTTCGGCGGAGGAAACATCTCCACGAAGACATCCTATGACATCAAATATACTTTGACGGATGCCTTTACCACCATTGCCATCCAGGACATCGTATCTACGGCCGCCGTGGTCATGGATTTTAAGCGGGGAGGCAAAGGCGTAGCGGTTGGAAAGGTTTCGGAGGTGGACAACGCCTTTGAAGTTGCGGAGGATTGGGATGTCCGGGTGTACGGGAAACTCTTAAAAGATTATATCCAGTCCTTCATTAAGACGATGTATCCGGTGGGCAGTATCTATATGAGCGTCAATGCCACCAATCCCTCCGCCTACTTTGGGGGAACCTGGGTAGCCTGGGGCGCAGGGCGGGTTCCTGTGGGCATCAACACATCCGACGGCAACTTTAATACGGTGGAAAAGACGGGCGGTACGGCAACGGTGGCACTTTCTGCGGCGCAGATGCCGGCCCATACACACGGAGTCGGTACGCTGGCGGCAGCAAGTGCCGGAGCGCATACGCATATGATTTCCGGTGCAACAGCATTAGCAGGAAGCGGCAGCGCCCACAGCAACTTACAGCCGTATATCGTCTGTTATATGTGGAAACGGACGGCTTAGATAATTAAATAATAGGATTAATCAGGAAAACAGGCAGTTCACCTTCGCGGTGGCTGCCTTTTTCAATACAACATTTTTTAAGGAGGATTCCATTATGAAAGAGTTCTGGAACACGATTCAATTCATTTTTACAGCTGTCGGGGGCTGGCTTGGCTATTACCTTGGCGGTTGTGACGGCCTGCTGTATGCGCTGCTGGCCTTTGTGGTGGCGGACTATGTCACAGGAGTGATGTGTGCGGTCAGTGATAAAAAGCTGTCCAGCGAAGTGGGTTTTAAAGGCATCTGCCGGAAGGTGCTGATTTTTATCCTCGTGGGGATCGCCAACATTCTTGACGTACAGGTCATTGGCACCGGAAGCGTACTGAGGACTGCGGTCATTTTCTTTTATATTTCCAATGAAGGTCTGAGCCTGTTGGAAAACGCCGGACATCTGGGGCTGCCCATTCCGGAGAAGATGAAAGTGGTGCCGGCACAGCTCCATGACCGGGCAGAAGAAAACAATAAGGAGGAAGAATGAGTATGAGATTGGTACAGAGTATTTTGACAAAGAACCCCTGCTATACGGCAAGGAGAAAGATCACGGTCAAGGGGCTGATGCTCCATTCGGTGGGATGCCCGCAGCCCAAGGCATCGGTGTTCATTAACAGCTGGAACAGCCCGTCTTATAACAATGCCTGTGTGCATGTATTTATTGACGGCAACGATGGCACGGTGTACTAGACGCTTCCGTGGAACCACCGAGGCTGGCACTGCGGCTCCGGCAGTAAGGGAAGCGGCAACAATACCCATATCGGAGTGGAGATGTGTGAACCGTCGTGTATCAAGTACACAGGCGGTTCTTCTTTTACCTGCTCGGATAAAGCAACCTCAAGGGCAGTAGCAAAGCG